>Ga0123333_10003700_pt1 | contig 14719 bp, 8 predicted proteins | sample BioC12SIPDNA_3_FD_89957 | JGI IMG/M metagenome (GOLD analysis project Ga0123333, IMG submission 89957) | Anaerobic biogas reactor microbial communites from Washington, USA - Biogas_R2_B C12 SIP DNA | ecosystem: Engineered > Bioreactor > Anaerobic > Unclassified | place: Washington, USA... | reverse complement strand
GCCGACTGTCCCCAGGCCGATGCTCAGGTGAAGGCGATGGCTAAGGCCCAGTTGGCGTCTGCGGGTCGGCTGCACGGGTGGCTGCTCGCGGGCAAAGCGCTCGATGACATTTCGGCGGCACAGGATCTGCTCTCAAGGCAGCAACTGCTTGGCATCGACGCGCGAAGCGCCGGCGCGAAGGCAAGATATGCGAAACTGCTGCTCGACGGCATCGCGGCAGGGCATCGGCCGAAGCCAACCGAAGAGCTTGCCAAGACACGCGCGAGCATGACTGAAGTGAACAAGAAGATCGAACAGCTCACCGCCAAACGCGGCGAGGTGCTGGCGCGGGTGGAAACGCTTTCGCGGGAAGGCAGCGACCTGAGCCTGCAAAGCAGGGTCGCGCAAGGCGAGAACATCCTGACGCTTGCCGACCAGGCGATGGAGAAGCAGCTTGCCGCAAGCGAAGCGTCCCTGGAGGTCAGCCTCCTGAGCGATGAGATCGAGAAGTTGCAGGCTCAGGCGGATCAGATGACCTGGAGCATCGGCCTGATGGAATCGCTGTCGCAGGTGGCGGGTGACTCGCAGCAGAAGGCGGGCCAGGAAGCAAGGGAGATACAGCAGCGCATGCAGGCGGCGAACGCCGCCGGGGCCGAGTCGCTGCAGAAGATACAGGAGCTTGCCGACCAGGCTGCCCAGAAAATTGAAGCAGGCGCCAAGACGCAGCAGCAGGCGTTGGAAATCCTCAAGGACGCACTGAATAACGCGACCGCGGCCGCCTCGGGCGCCGCATCGAGCGACATGTGCCAACGCGCCAGCCTTCGCGGAAATGTGGCCATGACGCTGGGCGATGTCTATGCCCGCAGGCTGGCGCTGGCGGACAAGCTCGCCGCGATCACCGCCGATATCGGCCAGGTCTACACGGAGCTCGACAGGGCAGGCGATGTGCCCGCCTCAATCGGCGTTCTGGCGCAGACGTACATGCCCGACGCCCAGTCGCAGCGCAAAGACGCACAGGACGCATATCAGGCCGCACTGGACGCATACAAGCGCGCGGCAAGTGCGGTTTCGAGAAGAGAAGACAGCTGGGCCTACCAGGCCCAGATCGGCGTTGCCGCGATGGCGCTGTACCGCCAGACGAAGGATGCATCGCATTTGCAGGAGGCCCGCGACGCCATGGCCCGGGCGCTTGCCGGAAAAGAAGCGTCGCCGTATCTGGCCGACGTAGCGGCGATGCAAAAGGGACTCGAAGCACAATAGCCGCCCTTCGCGTGCAGGGTTGATAACCCGCTGTTGGAGGCGACGGGCTGGAGATCGGCGTGACGACATATCACAACAAGCCGATCGCAGAGCTGAGCACTCAACTGTGCGCGGGCCTTGTGAGGTTGCGCAAAGGCTACGTGGACTCGGCTGAGGCGCTTGAGGGGATTCTCCAGGACGATGTTGAGTACCCGTACGATTTCGTCGTCTTTCGGTTGACCGGTTACCGCCCGCCGCCGCGCGATGATATTCCAGCGATGAAGGGCCTAGAGCTTCGCTCGGACATGAGGCTGCTCATACTGGATCTCTGCGCCAGCTTCGCGATTCGCACGAGCGATTACGACGAGCAGATCAACGATCTGGATTCGCTGGCGGGGCGGTTTGGCGTATCGACCAAGACGGTGCAAAGGTGGATGCAGGCGGGGTTGGTCGCCCGCAGGCTGGTGTTTCCGGATGGGCGGAGGCGGCTGTCGTTTCTTGAGAGTTCGGTGCAGCGGTTCGCGGCTGGGAACGGCGGGCGCATCAGCCGGTCGTCGCGGTTCAGCAGGCTTGGGGCGGGGGACAAGGCCGAGATAATCCGCAAGGCCCGGCGCATTTCGGCGGGCGGCAGGTGCGGGCTTCTTGCCACGTCACGTCGGATCGCGGCGCGCACAGGCAGAAGCGTCGAGACGATTCGCGCGACGATCCGCCGGCATGACGAGCAGAATCCGTCGGCAGCGATTTTCCCCGCCGACGGCAAGGGCAGGGGCGAGAGCATCAGGCTTGAGGTGTACCAGCAGTATCTTCAGGGCGAGGGGGCGGTGGCCCTTGCCCAGCGCTACGGCAGAACCAGGGGAAGCATCTACAGGATGATGAACGAGGTTCGCGCCGAGCACCTGCTGAGCCGGCCAATCGAATACATTTATAATCCTCAATTTGACCTTGAGGACGCGCAGGAAGTGATTCTTGGCCCCGCCGAGGCCGTAGACGCGCCCGTTGGCGAAACGCCAAGGCCCCCGCGTGATCTTCCGCCGTATCTGCGCGAACTGTACGAAACGCCGCTTCTTTCGGCAGCCCAGGAGCAGGATCTTTTCCGGAGGTACAACTATCTCAAGCATCGCGCTTCGGGGCTTCGCGGCAGCATCGACCCTCATCGCCCCAACGCCCGCGACATCAAGGAAGTGGAGAGCCTGCTGCTGCGGGCCAACATCATCAAGAACAGGATTGTTCGCGCGAATCTTCGGCTGGTGGTCTCGATCGCCAAGCGCCACGTCAGCGGGCCGATGACGCTTTTCGAGCTCATCAGCGACGGCAACGTCTCGCTGATGAAGGCTGTCGAGAGATTTGATTTTTCGCGCGGGCACCGGTTTTCGACGTACGCGTCGTGGGCCATCATGCGCAACTACGCCCACACCGTGCCCCACGAGCAGTGGCAGCTGGACCGCTTCGCGACGGGCGTTGACGATGTCGTCGAAATCGCATCAGGCCTGCGGGTGTACGACCCCGACAAGCTGAACGTGCCCGAATTGCGAGAAAGCATCGATGCGGTGCTTGCGACGCTGTCGGGCGTTGAACGGACGATCCTCATCGATCACTACGGGCTCGACAGGGACGGCAGCGTCAAGACGCTGCAACAGCTTGGCAAGAACCTGGGCCTGTCCAAGGAGCGGGTGAGGCAGATCGAGCAAAAAGCGCTTGGAAAACTGCGGGAAATTCTCGCACCCGAGAACAAGTTCGTGTAGCATCGCGAGGGTGTTGCTGCCGGTCGGCGGCGGCGTGAAGCCTAGCTTTGTCAGGACCGTATATATAATGTGTAACCAGAAGCCGGTTGTCTTTGTCGTCGGCGACAGCATTTCCATACACTATGGACCATTCCTGGAGGAACTGCTCGAAGGCAGATTCACCTACGCCCGCAAGACAGGGGTAGGGGAGGCGTTGAAAAACCTGGATATTCCCGAGGGCGCCAACGGCGGAGATTCCGCGATGGTCCTGGCGTATGTCAGGGAAAAGGTGCTCGGCGGCAAATGGAAGCCCGACGTGTTCCTGCTTAACTGCGGGCTGCACGATATCAAAAGGTATCGGCCGGACGCTTGCCAGGTGCCGCTGGACAAGTACGCCGCGAACCTTAAGGAAATCGCCAGGCTGGTCGCCGGCGAATCCGTCAAGCTTGCCTGGATCAGGACGACGCCGGTGGTGGAGCATATACACAACTCTCGATCCAAGGATTTCAAGCGATATAAGGAGGACGTTGACGCGTACAACGACGCCGCCGACAAGGTCATGCGGCAGCTCAACGTTCCCATCGCCGATCTGCACGGATTCACGGAAGCTTTCGGCGAGGCTGCCTTCTGTGACCACGTTCACTTTGTCCCGGACGTGCGGCAGAAACAGGCCCGATTCCTTGCTGATTTCGTCAGCGACCTGCATCAGAAAGGCTACTTCTGATGACCCTGGAGGAGTTGTTCGAGTCCGGCACAACAGTGGCCACGGCCCACAGAGGTTTCTGCGGGAAGCACCCGGAAAACACCCTTCCTGCGTTCGACAACGCCATCAAGGCAGGTGCCGACATAATTGAATTCGATATTCGGTCCTCCGCCGACAACGTGCCGGTGATCCTGCACGATGAGACTGTTGACCGAACCTCCAACGGCACGGGCAAGGTCTGCGACCTGACGTACGCGCGGCTCAAGGAGCTGAACTTCTCGTACTGGGTCGGCCCGCACGACCAACAGTGCCGCCGCGACGAGGCAGCGACGCCCGGCCTTACCCTGCCGACATTCCGCCAGACGCTTGAGCTGATCGGCAAGAGGGCCTGCATGAACATCCAGGTGTACGCCGTCAATCAGAACGCCCTCGAGCAAATATGCGGCCTGTACAGGGAGTTCGATCTCTTCCGGCACGCATACCTGACGATGACCACCTTCGAACAAGCCCAGCGTGTGCGGGCGATAGATCCTGAAATTGAGATATGCGTGCTCGAACGCCAGCATCGCACTGATGCCGCCATGCTGCGAAAAATGAAGGATTTCGGGCTTACTTACGTCCAGCCGCTGTTTGGCGATCTGACGCCCGGGCTCTGCGAGGAAGCTCGACGGCTCGGCCTGCGGTCGAGCGTCTTCTATTCCAACACCGACGAGCGCAACCGCCTGCTCATCAGTTGGGGCCAGCAGGGCATCATGACCGACTGCATCGACGTTCTCGTGCGGACTATCGCGGGCGCTACCGCCTGACGCCGGCGTGATCCGCCAGCATGGTCTGGAGCAGCGTCAGCAGATGCCGGCGATCGATGGGCTTTGAGATGTATTCCGAGCACCCGGCGCTGAGGCACTTCTGCCTGTCGATGGGCATGCTGTGTGCGGTCAGCGCGACGATGGGCGTGTTGACGCCGATGTCCCGAATGCTTGACGACGCCTGGTAGCCGTCCATCTCAGGCATTTGCATATCCATTAATATGATGTCGTAAGGATGATTGTGCTCCAGCGCGTCGCGCACGGCCTGGACGGCCTGAAGACCGTTCTCCACCACGTCCACCTCCGCTCCGGCAAGGCGCAGGATCGTGCTGATGAGCCGCTGGTTGTCCTTGCCGTCCTCGGCAAGAAGTATCCTGCCGGTGAGCTTTATGTGCTTGTCGCGGTTCTGGTCCGCCGGGCGGTCCGGCTCTGCCGAGGTGACCTCGGTGATCATGCCATCTTCCGGGCAGACTTCCGCTGCCATCACCAGATGAAACGTGCTTCCCTCGCCGGGCGTGCTTTCGATCGTTATATCTCCACCCATGGCGTGAGCCAGCTTCTTGCTTATCGCAAGCCCGAGGCCCGTTCCGCCGAAGTGACGGGTGGTGGACGCGTCCGCCTGTGAGAACGGCGAGAAAAGCCCGGCCAGTTGCTGCCTGGTCATGCCGATGCCCGTGTCGTGGACGTCCAGGTGAATCATTCCCTTGCCGTCCTGGGCGGCGCGATGGCGAACCGAGATGCTCACGCTGCCCGTGCTGGTGAACTTGATCGCGTTTCCGACAAGGTTCACCAGTATCTGCCTCATGCGCGTCGGATCGGCAATGACGGTCTTGGGCAGAGGCAGGTCGTAGCTGGCCTCGAGGGCGAGGTTCTTCTGGGCGGCTCGCACCCTCATCATCGAGAGCACTTCCTCGACTATGCGCACGGGCTGGAACTTCACCTGCTCGACGCACATTTTTCCGGACTCGATCTTCGAGAGGTCCAGTATGTCGTTGATCAGCCTCAGCAGGTGTTGGCCGTTTCGGCCGATCGTGTTGATGTGCTCGAGACGGGCGGGACCCTCCCTTCGGTTCAGCTCGCACACGGATGGGTCGCAGGACTCAAGCGCATCGCGAACGAGATCCACGAACCCCAGAATCGCCGTCATTGGCGTTCGGATCTCGTGGCTCATGTTGGCAAGGAACTCGCTCTTGGTTGCGTCGGCCATCTGGGCCTGCAAGGCCATTTCGTTCGCGCGGGCTATCGCCTGCTCGAGCTGGCGGTTGGTCTGGATGATTGTTTCCTGCGCCAGCCTGTGCTCGGTAATGTCGGTGTCGCCGCCGCGGAAACCCTTGAGCATGCCCTCTTCGTCGTATATGGGCATGCCGTCGGTGGCGACCCACACGGTCTTGCCGTCGCTGGCGGTCATGGAGTGCACCACCCTGTCGAAGGGCTTGTTGAGATTCAGCAGATCGCCGGCGGCGTTTGTGAACGCCGGTTCCTTCGAATCGTGCAGATCATAAAAGTGGCGGCCGATAAATTCCTGAGGCTCATAGCCAAGTACATCCTTGCATACGTGGCTGATGTACGTAAACAGGCCCCTTTCGTCAACTTCCCATGCGATGGTCCTGCTTCGCTGGGCAAGCTGGTCGAGCCGGGCTTCGTTTTCTCGCAGCTCGCGTTGCTGGGTTCTGATGGCGGCGTCGGTTCGCCGCAGAAGCACGTAGATGAGCGACAGCAGCAGGGTCAGCAGGGTGACGCCCAGCGCGCCGCCCGACCACATCAGCCGCATGAACTCGCCCCGGCGGGCGGTCATGTCGCGGATGACGATCATCCTGCCGATGTCGCGTCCGGATGCGTCCCTCAGCGGCATCGACGCCAGGATGCAGTGCTTGTCTTCATGCGACGCTTCGCCGTCGTGCAGGTCGCCGTCTTCCTGGCCCTGGGCCGCAAGATCCGCAAGGTCCTTGGCGGGAATGCCTTGGGAAGCCCAGATGACCGCTCGCGTCGGCAGGAGTTGCCAGTCGAAGCCCTTGCCGGCGTCGCCGTAGAGCCGCCGGTCAAGCAGCTTCTTGTCTATCGCTATGGCGATCTCGTTATTAGATCGCATATGTAGCTGCGTAAGCACATCATCTATGGGTTTGCCCAGTTCGATGAAACCGACCACGGCCCCATCCTGCTTCACGGGCTCGACCAGCGTCAGCGTGACCTCGCCCGATGGTTCAAGCTGAATGCCCCACGCGGTTGCCTGCATCTGTTGAGCCTTGATCGCCAGGTGGGTGTTGATGACCTCGCAAGAGAAGGCCCCGTCGTGGACGTTGAGCACGCTTCGTCTGCCGGCGTCCATGAAGGTCAGGCGGGTGATGGTGCTTTGGGGCGACATCGCGTCGAACACCCGCCGCCAGCGGGCGGCGTCGTCTATGCGCGAATTCTTCAGGCCTTCGCGCAATGATGCGTCGGCAGCGATGGAGGCCGCGGCAAGGCTCATTCCATATGCCTGGTTATCGATCGCAGCTTCAAGTTCCTGCGAAGCGTCGAACGTCCGGCTCTGGATTTCATCCAAAAGGGCGCGCTTGTGCTGCTGCCAGAATATGATTCCGGTCCCGGCCGTCAGCACGAACACCATGCCGCCGAGGTATGGCAGCAGGCGCCGCATCACCGGCTTGGGCGACGGATCAACTCTGCGCGTCGCCGCCAGCGCTCCGACCACTCCAATGATCAGCATCAGCATCAGGCCAACGGGAATGGCGCACCGTGCGGCAATGTCCCACTGCCAGCTGCTGGCGTCGAAGTCGACAACCTGAAGGGCCAGCACTTTATCGGTGTGAGGGTCCACCAACGGCACGCAGCCGCTGACGAACGAACCCCATCTGTCCGAGAACGGTCCTGCCGTCGCAGAGGTCTTCGTCTCGATCGACCGACGAAAGCCCTCGGGCGCATCCTCATATGGCATGCCCGCGGGGGACTCATCTTCCGAACCGACAGGCTCGTTGTCCACGAAGAAGAACAGGCCACCGTCTTCGTTCCTGCCCAGCAGGTATATGAAGCGGTACTTGTTGTCGGTCTTCATCATTGCGGCGAACTGCTTCTTGATCCGCATGTACGCGGGCGAGCCAAGATCGGCTTCGGCGCCGCTCAGCGATCGAAGGTCTTCGACGTTGACGGCCCGCGCCACAAGTTGGGTCTGAAGGCTCAGTTCGCGCCGCATAGCCCCGTCGGCCTGGTTGATCGTCCACCATGTGAAGAGGCTGCCCACAACCAACAACGTCGCCAGTGTGGCTATGACTGCGGGGGTGAAGAACCTTCCCTTGTCGGGCTTATTTATGGAGCATGACGCCGAAGATGAAGAATCCCGCCTGTTGCCCGCCGAGTCGCTGCTCGTGTGGTTGTGTGAATCCCAAGACACGCTGCATCCTTTGTGCATATGCTCGCCCTCGGGCGAGGGTTCCAGACTGCTCGTGACTCCACGGTTCTGATGGCGAAACCCCAATGAAGTTCATCAGCCGCATTGACCCGGAAAACGGCAACACGCAACCCTCCGCGCACGGAAACCGCAAGCGGATAGCCTGCGATATATATATCGGCGATCCTTTGCCGTTACTGAAGCTTTGATCTCTGGAATATCGAGGGGTCCGGCTGTTAGAATGATCCCATGACGCTCAACAGAATTCTCATATGCGTCCTGTCCTGTGCGTTGCTGCATTCGGCGCTGATGGCGGATGTGGTGCACATGCGCGACGGCAGGCGGTTTGACGGCAAGGCCCGCCGCCAGGGCGACAAGGTTGTGGTTGAAACCGCGATGGGACGCGTTGCTCTGGATGCCGCCGACGTGCTGGCGATAGAGGAAGGCCAGCCGGCCTCGAAGCCCTCGGCCTCCGGCCCGGCAGCGCCTGCCGCCGTGAAGGCGCCGCAGAGCAGGATAACGCTGCCAGAATGCATGGTCTTTCTCAAAATGCAGCAGCTCGCCGGCTTGCCGCACGGGGCTGAATCTTATGAAGTGCGAAAGCAGATCGACATATGGCGTTCATTTGCTCACGATCACAAACGCCTGGTGGGCAACGAGTGGGCTCAGCCGGAGGTCTTCACCAGAACGCGCACGAGCTACGTCGAGCTTATCAACGAAGCCCAGGCTCTGCTGAATCAGAAAACCGACAAAGACGCCGACGCCGCGAAGAACGCCCTGGCCGCCAATAGAAGCCTGGCCAAGGCTGCGAGCATCTGGCCCGACGCCCTGATGCGGAGTTTCCTGACGGGCGTTGCATTGCATCTTGCCGGCAGGGGCCCTCAGGCGCAGGAGCGTTTCGCCGCGTGCATCGCGGAGGCGCCGCTTGTTCCGGGTTTTCGCCAGGGCAGGGCCATGGCGTTGCTGGCCGATGACAAGCCTTTTGAGGCGATGGAAGAGGCCATGGCCGCCCTGAAGCTTTCGCCGGATTCGCCCGAGCTGGTCGAGCTGCTTGGGGAAAGCATGAAGAAGGCCCCGGGCAGGGACATCAAGAGGCCACAGTTTGTCGAGGCGACGGCGATGCTGGCCGGGTACGACACCGCCCGCCTTCGCACAAGGTCCGGCCAGACCGTCTGGCAAATGGGGCGCAAGGGATGGCCTTGCAAAGACGGCATGCTGCCCGTGCCGGAATATGATCGAATCATTATACGTCAGGCACTGGGCGTTGCCGTCAGCGATCACTCGCTGCTGGTTGATTCCCAGGCCGTCGAGGACGCCCAGTTCGTGTTCGTGAAGGTGGACTCGGCGTGGTATCCCGCCACCGTACGAAAGGTCTCGGCTTCGGCGTCCCACGCCGCCGTGAGCATCATCCATGCGCCGGACCTGGAATTCACGCCCGCCGTCGCGGATGTCAAATCGCCTCAGCCAGTCGGGCCGGCCAGCGCGTGGGGAGTTGCCTGTTATGCCGAGCTTGGCGCCGGTGTGCGTCCGCTTGCGACGATCATAGAAGAGGATGGAGGTTCGTTCCGATCCAGCTCCAGGCTTTCCGCCGGCGAGGCGCTGAGCCCCGTGGTGAGCGACGGCCGGCTTCTGGGCTTTATCGCCGGCAAGACCGATCCCTTCACCGAAGGCGGCGGCGAGGATAAGTTCATACCTCTGTCGGCAGTGGAGAGATTGATCCGGCAGGCGTCGTCGAAATCCGGCGTTCGGCGTTCGCCCCTGCGCAGAGATCATGCTCCGCGGCGTGTTGACGGTGTCACGTTCATCATTCAGTCAATCGTCGGCGAAGCATCCCAACGTTAGAGACATGAACCGAAAACCATCGCGACGCTAAAGCCCCGCATGGAAATGCGGGGACCAAACTTCACGTCGCGCAGCGAAACCTCGCCGTGTGTTCTTCGCAAAACATCCACGCAGCGCAATCAGCGCGACGCCCGAAGCCCCGCATGGAAATGCGGGGACCTCACTGCTATCGCGCAGCGAATCCAGGCCGTTTGCTGTTTGGTTCGCGCCGGGGTTATCACAGAACAAAAAAAAGAAACGGCGAGGTGTCGCTGCGCGACGTAGAGTCAGGTCCCCGCATTTCCATGCGGGGCTTCTTGCGTCGTGCTGATTTCGGTGACTGGATGATATGCGGATGAAAAGAAGGTTATCGCTATCCGCCGCCGAGAAGATCAAGTCGGCCGGCGTAGGCGCGAATCACTTCGCGACGGAGCTGCTGGTTGTGAGCGTCGCTGAGGGTCGGGTCGTTGCGGACTATCTCGAATGCGTCGCGACGGGCCATGCGAAGAAGTTCGAAATCTTCAACAAGATCGGCCACCTTGAGTTCGCTCAGGCCGTGCTGGCGAGTGCCGAACAATTCGCCGGGGCCGCGGATGCGAAGATCCTCTTCGGCGATGGCGAAACCGTCGTTGCATTTCTCAAGCACGCCCAGGCGGCGTCTTGCCTCCTCGCCGCCGCCCGCGGCAACAAGAATGCAGGTGGCGTTGCTCTCGCCCCGTCCGACCCTTCCACGCAACTGGTGAAGCTGGGCCAGGCCGAACCGCTCGGCGTGATTGATCACGATGATGTTCGCAGCAGGGACGTCAAGCCCCACCTCGACGACGATCGAGGCCGCCAGAACCCGTATGCGTCCTGCCGCGAAATCCCGCATTATCGAGTCCTTCTGGGCGGGCGGCATCTGGCCGTGAATCAGCCCGACGCCCAGGCCCTTAAGCTCCCCGCGAGATAATTCCTCGTAAGCCTCGGTCGCGTTGGCGAGCTCCAGTTCCGGCGAAGGATTCACAAGTGGATATATAAAGTACGCCTGCTCGCCGGCAGCGAGCCTTCGGCGAATGTCGCCCATGGCGGCCCTAAGCCCTGCCGGCTCGACAACCTTCGTAACCGTCCTGCCCCTGCCCGGCGGCGGGGCGGTTATGGTGCACGTCTCAAGATCGCCAAAAACAGTCATCGCCAGCGTGCGGGGAATCGGCGTCGCCGTCATCACCAGATAGTGCGGGGCGTACCCCTTGCCGCGTATGCCCGTTCGCTGAAGCACGCCGAATTTGTGCTGCTCGTCGATCACCACCAGCGCCAGGCCGGCGAACCGCACGTCGTCGCCCAGCAGGGCGTGAGTTCCAACAACAATCTGAACCTCACCCGTCGCAAGTGCAGCGAGCAGCTCCTGGCGTTTCTTCGCCGGCGTCTGTCCCGAAAGCAGCGCGACCTTCACCCTGCTTCCGGCAAGGTACTGCTCGATCTTGCGAAAATGCTGCGACGCCAGTATCTCGGTCGGCGCCATGATCGCAGCCTGCTTTCTGTTGGCGACGGCAAGCAGGGCGGCGTACAGGGCCACGACGGTCTTGCCCGATCCAACATCTCCCTGCAACAGGCGGTTCATGGGCATGGGGGACGCGAGGTCGCGCACTATCTCGGCCAGCGCCTGGTCCTGCGCGGGCGTCAGCGTAAACGGAAACCGCGCCCGGATTCGCTGGTCGATCTGCTGCGTGCAGGGCAGCGCGTAGGCGGGGCGAACCTCGCGCCTGGCCCGCAGAATCGCTATGCCAAGCTGCATCAGGAGGCATTCGTCGTAAGCCAGGCGCCGGCGTGCCAGGCGCCACTGATCCTTATCTTCCGGCCGGTGCATGGCTGCAATGGCGGCAGGGCGCGGCATAAGCTCCCGACGCCGGAGATACTCGCGATCGAACCACGGCGTTATGAGCGACGGCACGAGTGGCAGCGCCTTGTGAACAAGCTGGGCTATCACGCCGCTGCTGAGTTTGCCGCCGGCGGGATAGACCGGCAGCATCTCGTCATGCTGAAGATGTGCGGTAGATTCATCCCACAGAATCTGGAGGCGCGGGTTGACGAACTCGGGGCATTCGCGGTATCGGCTGACCTTGCCGCTGACCGCCAGGGTAACGCCCTTTTTGATTTTGTCGCGCAGGTAGCCGCCGAAGAACCACCTTGCGTTTATCATGGCGGTTCCGTCGGTGAGCGTGCAGCGGAAGAACGGTTTGGGGCCGAAGACGCGATCCTCGGTTTCGACAACTTCGCCGGCGGCAGTCGCCGAAGCCTCGGTTCCGTTGATCGTGACAATCGGCTGGGCCTGCCGGCGAAGGTCGAAGCGGCGGGGGAAGTACGTCAGCAGGTCGTATACGGTGGTGACGCCAAGCTGAGCCAGTTGCTCTGCGCGCAGCGGCCCGACGCCCTTGACGAATCTCACCGGCGTGTCGAGTTCAATGCCGTCGCTCACTGGCGCCTGGGCCCCGGACGCATGAAGCGTCCTCAATTGGCCGGGAGGAGAATCTCCTGGCCGATCGCAAGCTTGCGCGGGTCAAGCGTGGGATTCATGGCCTGGATGTCCTTTGCCCTTGCCGGGTTGTTATACAGTTTTCTGGCGATGCCCATAAAGGTGTCGCCCTTCTGAATTACGTACGTCCGCTGAGCCGGTTGGGTTGGCTGGGCAAGTACGGGGACGGGCCTTGGATCGATCAGCGGCTGAGGGTCCGGCGCGACCTTCTCGCTGGCGGCGAGTGCGTCGTCGCCGATCAGGGTGTTCACATCTCGCACCTCGGTCGGCTCCGGAGGATTGACGGCCTGGACGGGCTCCTGGGGCTTGTTGCATCCGGCGAGGACGGCAAGAATCACCGCGGACATGATTGGCAAGAATCGCATGGAAATCCCTTTCCTTAGATCCCGAATGAAGCATCGATCAACTGGCGCGCATCATACCACCAAAACCTGAAGTGTCAAGCATTGCATCTTTGTCCCCCACGGGGCACAATAGCGATTTGCGCGGGTGGCGCGAAGACAAAAAACCGTTATCGGAGCTTTGAGATGTACAAACTGAGATCTCGGCAGGTTCACCTGGACTTTCACACTTCGGGCGCTATCGAAGGTATCGGCGCCAACTTCGACCGCAGGCAATGGCAGCAGGCGTTGAAGGCGGGGCACGTTGATTCCATCACGTGCTTCTCGAAGTGCCATCATGGCTGGTCTTATCATCCCACAAAGGTTGGCAAGGCGCATCCGCACCTGGCGTGCAACCTGCTTGGCGAGCAGTTCGCGGCGGCGAAGGAAATAGACGTGAACGTGCCGGTGTATCTCTCGGCAGGGCTGGACAACGTGGCCTCCGAAGAGCATCCCGAATGGCGCGCGATGGGCGTCGACGGCAGGTACATCGGCGTGGCGACAATCACCGATTCGGGCTTCCACCGGATGTGCTTCGGCTCGCCCTATCTCGATTATCTATGCGCGCAGATCCGCGAGGCGGTGGAGATGTTTCCCACCTGCGACGGGATTTTCCTCGATATCGTTTCGCAGCACGAGTGCTGCTGCAAGTGGTGCCTGGACTGGATGCACCGGCACGGGCTTAACCCCGGCCAGCAGGAGCACCGCCAGCAGTGCGCCGACGCCGCCCTGGAGAAGTACTACAAGGCCACCAACGCCGCGGCAAGATCGCTGCGGGCCGACATGCCCGTGTTCCACAACAGCGGGCACATTCAGCGGGGCAGGCGCGACATCATCGCCTACAACAGCCACCTTGAACTGGAATCGCTTCCCACCGGCGGATGGGGTTACGATCATTTCCCCGTCTCGGCCAGGTATTGCCAGAACCTTCCGTACGACTTCCTTGGCATGACGGGCAAGTTCCACACGACTTGGGGCGAGTTCGGCGGGTACAAGCATCCCAACGCGCTTAAATATGAATGCGCGGCAATGGTCGCAAACGGGGCCAAGTGCAGCGTCGGCGATCAGCTGCATCCCTCCGGCGCGATGGACGCCACGACATACGCGATAATCGGGGCGGCATACGCCGAGGTCGAGGCCAAGGAACCATGGTGCCGCGAAGTGCAAAGCGTCGCCGACATCGGACTGCTGTCCAGCGCCTCGCTCAAGCCGGGGCACGGCAGGGACGACTCCGCCGACGTCGGCGCGGGGCGCATCCTGCTCGAAGCGCAACTGCTCTTCGACGTGCTGGACGCCGAGATGGACTTCGGCAAGTATCGCATGCTCATCGTGCCAGACGACGTGGCGATCGACCCGGCGCTTCGCGGAAAGATCGACGCGTACCTCGCCGCCGGCGGCAAACTTATGCTTACCGGGTCGAGCGGCGTAAACCCGGCGGGCAACGGCTTATTGTTTGACGTCGGCGCCTCGTATCACGGCGTCAGCGAATTCCAGCCCGATTTCATCCTGCCCGTCAGCGAGCTTCGCCCGTCGTTCCTCGCCGGCGAAAACCCGTTCGTCATGTATCTGCCTTCGCAGAGAATCAAGGCGACGGACGGCAGGTCGCTGGGCGCGGTGCACGATCCGTACTTCAACAGAACGTACAGGCACTTCTGCAGCCACCAGCACGCGCCGGCCCGGCCGGAGGCTTCAGGCTTCGATTGCGGCGTCATCAAGGGCAACATAATGCACCTGGCCCACCCGGTGTTCTCGATTTACCGGGGATACGGCGCCGTGATCTATCGCGAGTACATCGTCGCGGCAATCAAGATGCTGCTTGGCAGGCCGACGGTTACAACCAACATGCCGTCGAGCGGAAGAGTCGTCCTGACCGATCAGAAGCAAAATGGCAGAATGGTGCTGCACCTGCTGCACGCCCACACGATGCGGCGGGGCGGCCCGCTTGAGCAACTCTCCGGCGGATCCATCAGCATGAAGCCAAAGGGCTTCGAGATCATCGAAGACCTGCTGCCGCTGCACGATGTCCGCGTGAGCGTTGCGCCGGGCAGGAAAATCACCAAGGCCACGCTCGAGCCGCAGGGCAAAGCCATCGAGTTCACGGCCGAGGGCGACGTGGTGAACCTGAAGCTGCCCGAACTGATCTGCCACCAGATGGTGGCGCTGCACTATCAGAAGTAAG
>Ga0123333_10003699_pt1 | contig 14720 bp, 8 predicted proteins | sample BioC12SIPDNA_3_FD_89957 | JGI IMG/M metagenome (GOLD analysis project Ga0123333, IMG submission 89957) | Anaerobic biogas reactor microbial communites from Washington, USA - Biogas_R2_B C12 SIP DNA | ecosystem: Engineered > Bioreactor > Anaerobic > Unclassified | place: Washington, USA... | reverse complement strand
CGCCCCCCTGGCCATCGAGGCATTGCTCGCATTCTTCCTCGAATCGACCTTCCTGGGCATGTGGCTCTTCGGGTGGGGCAAAATCCCCGAGAAACTGCATCTGGCTGCGATCTGGCTGGTCGCGATCGGCGGCAACCTTTCCGCACTGTGGATCCTCATCGCCAATTCGTTCATGCAGGAACCGGTCGGCTTCACCCTGCGCAACGGCCGGGCCGAGATGACGGACTTCGGCGCGCTGGTCGCCAATCCGCACGTCTGGGTGCAGTGGCCGCACGTCTTTTTCAGCGGCCTTGCTACGGCAGCATTTTTCATGTTGGGCATCGCGGCATGGCGGCTGCTGTACAGAGATCGCGACCGGACAGTCTTCTACAAATCGTTCCAGGTTGCCGCGACCGCCGCGCTCATCGGTTCGGTGATGGTCATCCTGGTCGGCCACAGCCAGGCGCAGCACATGGTGAGAACCCAGCCGATGAAGATGGCGGCAGCAGAAGCGCTGTGGGACAGCGAAGACCCGGCGTCCATGTCCCTGTTCACCATCGGCGACACCCGCAACCGCAGGGATGTCTTCGCGATCCGCATCCCGGCCGGCCTGAGCATCCTGAGCTATAACCGGCCCAGCGGAGAGGTCAAGGGCATCAATAACCTCCAGGCGGAGTACGAGCAGATCTACGGTGCGGGTGATTACGTGCCGAACGTGTTTGTCGCCTACTGGACCTTCCGAGCGATGGTCGGCGCCGGTTTCCTGATGCTGGCGCTGGCAGCCTGGGCCTTGTACGTTGCGCTGCGCGACCAGATGGGCAAACGATCGCTGCTGATGCTCGGTCTCCCGTTTGCCATCGCCCTGCCCTACCTGGCCAACAGCACGGGCTGGATCCTCACCGAGATGGGCCGGCAGCCCTGGATCGTGTTCGGGCTGCTGCGCACGGACCAGGCTGCTTCCGCAACCGTATCCGGCGGGATGGTTCTGCTCACGCTCATCGGCTTCACGCTGATCTACGCCATCCTGATCGTGGCGTGCGTGTACCTGATGACCAAGTACGCGCGGGCCGATACCGAGCTCATCGCAAACGACGGCGTGCCCGAGATGACCCTGGGCGACGCATCCGACGCCGACGCGTTCGTCGTGCGTGCGTCCTGATCTCACGGAGGCAACGATGGAACTCAATACGCTCTGGTTCATCCTGATCGGCGTGCTGTTCACCGGCTTTTTCATCCTTGAGGGCTTCGACTACGGCGTGGGCATCCTCATGCCGTTCCTCGGCAAGAAGGACGTAGAGCGCCGGCAGATCATCAACACCATCGGCCCCTGGTGGGACGGCAACGAGGTGTGGCTGCTGACCGCGGGCGGCGCAATGTTCGCAGCTTTCCCCAACTGGTACGCCACGCTCTTCAGCGGCTTCTACCTGGCCCTGTTCCTGATGCTTGTGGCCCTGATCTTTCGGGCGGTTGCGTTCGAATACCGCAGCAAGGACAGGAGCGCTCGATGGCGCAATGCGTGGGACTGGGCCCTCTTCGCGGGCAGCGCAATCCCGGCCCTGCTCTGGGGCGTGGCCATGGCGAACATCGTCCGGGGCGTGCCGATCGATGCGGACATGAATTACGTGGGCGGCTTCTTCAACCTGCTCAATCCCTATGCGCTGCTGGGAGGCCTGGCGGGGCTGGGCGTGTTCACGCTGCAGGGCGCGCTGCTCCTCTGCATCCGCACGACAGATGAGGTGCGGGAACGCGCTGAGGCGCTGGCCAGGAAGCTGTGGCCCGTGGTCCTCGTCGTGGGCGCGGCGACCGTCGTCGCGTCATACTTTGCCACGGACATCTTCCAACGGCTAGGCGTCAATCCGGGCATCAGCGCCATCGGCGCCGGCGCGGCTTTCCTGATCGGCGGGTGGCTCATCAGCCAGCGGCGCTTCGGCTGGGCCTTTATCATGAACTCGCTCACCATTGCCCTGACCGTGGTGACGACCTTCCGCGGGCTGTACCCGCGGGTCATGGTTTCCAGCCTGAACCCGGACTGGAGCCTGACCGTTTCCAACGCGTCCTCCACGCCCTACACGCTGCGCGTCATGAGTATCATCGCGCTGGTGCTGGTGCCCATCGTGCTGCTGTATCAGGGGTGGAACTTCTACATCTTCCGGAAGCGCGTGTCGGGGAACAGCAAGCTGACCTATTAGGCTCAAGTGGCGACCGCAGTCAAACGAGGCGGGCTTGCGCGTCTCTCCACTCCGCGGTAATATGGGCTCAGCTATGAAGAAATCCGCAGTGCGAGTTGGGTTTCTGGCGTCGGTGCTCGCCCTGGTGCTGCACGGCGCTGTGTTCGCCGCGCCTGCCACCCCTGTCATCACGACGCCCACCCCCCAACCGACAGCGACCCCGAGGCCGCTCACCCTGGAAGAGCGAATGGCGCTCAGCCCAGGTGATGTGTTCCCGCTCTACCTTCCGTTCGTAGCCAGCGAGTCTCCGGGTTCGTTCAATGCCGAGTCATTCACCTATCTGGTCAAACCTGAGGACACGCTCTGGTCGTTGGCCCTCGATTTCGGCCGCGACCTTGATACCATGTCGTGCGTCACGACGCCCACCGGGGCAGATGCCGAGAAGCTGACGCCCGGACAGACCATCGTCGTGCCTGCGCTGAACGATCTCTGCTACACCGTGCGGAAAGGCGACACGCTGGCCGGAATCGCCCGGCGCAACAAGGTGACCGTCGAGCAGATCGTTGCGGTCCCATGGAACGGCTTCGGCGCGCCGCCCTACGTAGTCACACCCAAACAGCGCATCCTGCTGCCCGGCGCACGCACCGATGCCAGGCCGCGCGCGGATCGGGCCACGGTCAGCCGGCCTGAAGATCAATGGGGCGGGACGGAATACGAGGACTGGCCCTTCGGCGATGGCAAGTTCGTCTGGCCGGTCGAAGGTGGGTGGATTTCCCAGGGTGCGCATGCCGGGCACATCGCGCTCGACATCGCGGTGCCGCTTGGAACCCCGGTGCGCGCGTCAGACCGGGGCAAGGTGATCATGGCAGGGTGGAACCCAACGGGTTATGGGTTCCGCGTGGTGATCGATCACGGCACGGACTATGTGACGCTCTACGCCCATCTCAGCGACATCTATGTGGAGACGGGCGAGGTTGTGGGCAAGAGCCAGGTGATCGGAATCAGCGGCGCGAACGGCAATATCACCGGGCCGCACCTGCACTTCGAGGTCCGCGATTACGGGTGGCTGATCGATCCCCTGCGCGTGCTGCCGAAGTAGATCCACCAGCTTCTACGCGGCCATCTGGCGCCCGCGCGATGTGAGCGCCAGGAGAGGTAAACGGTCCCGCACGGCGGGAACCGAGCACGCGGCGGCCAGGCTGCATCCCGAGCAGGCCGCACGGCCGCCCGCGCCGCACTCATCCCCGCCGCTCAGCGCCGCGAGATACCCCCGCCGCACCAGGTCCTCGGCCATCATGCTGACCAGGCTGTCGCTCACGCCCAGCTTCTGCGCGAGCTCGGATGTGGAAAGGATGCCTCCGGCGGACAGGAGCCGCAGCAGGCGCACGGGCAGGCTTACTTCCTCGGCCATCTTCATCACATCCCCAGCAGGCGGAAGGCCTGGTAGATCAGCACGCCCGCGCCATATGAGATCACCAGGAGCAAGCCGATGCTGGCCGCAGTCCACTTCCATGAGCCCGTCTCCTGTTTGATCGTTACCACAGTCGCCAGGCATGGAATGAACAGCATGGCCACCGCGAGGAAGGCGAGCCGCGCGCCAGGGGCCATGACCGCCGCTACCTGGGTTGCCAGTGTCGCGCCGGCCTCTGGTGCGCCAAACAGCACCCCCAGTGTGGCGATGGTGTTCTCCTTGGCGAAGAAGCTGGAGATCAGCGCGACAAGCATCCGCCAGTCGGTGATGCCCATCAGGCTGCCCACGGGGGCCAATGCGCGGCCGGCGGTTGCCAGGATGCTCGTCTCCACATCCCCGCCCGGCAGGTTGGACAGAGCCCACACGACCCCGGACGCCAGCAGGATGAGCGTGCCGGCCTTCTTCAGGAAGGACATCGTGTTGGTCCAGACATACAGGCCAACCGTGCGCGCGTTCGGCACGTGGTACAGCGGCAGCTCCATGATGAAAGCCGTCTGCTCGCCCTTGAACGCCGCCTTGTTCACGATGATGCCGACCGCGGCCAGGATCACCAGATTGAGCGCCACGAGGCCAAGGGTCACAGGTGCGGCGCTCGCGCCGAAGAAGGCGGGCGCAAGGAAGGCGAGCACAGCGAGCCGCGCGGTGCAAGGCACGAGGGGTGCGAGCAGGATGGTCAGGAGCCGCGCGCGGCGTTCCTCCAGGATGCGCGCGCCCATGACCGCCGGAACATTGCAGCCGAAACCCAGAAAGAGCGGCAGGAACGACTTGCCGTGCAGCCCCATGAGGTGCATGAAGCGATCCATGACATAGGCGCCGCGCGCCAGGTAGCCAACATCCTCCAGCACGCCGAGCAGCGCAAAGAAGACCGCGAGGATAGGCAGGAACGTCAGCACCGTGCCTGCGCCCGCGATCAGTCCGTCGATGACCAGGCCCGAGAGCAGCGCGGGTGCACCGGCCAGGAGCCCCTGCGCAAGCGAGGTCAGTCCGCCCAGCACAACGCCAGACAACCACTCGGAGAACGGCGCGGCGAGCGCATAAGTCAGCGCAAAGGCCAGGCCAAAGATGCCGAGCAGCAGCACCAGGCCCATGATGGGATGTGTGGCAATGCTGTCGATGCGATCGGTCAACGTGACCGCGCCCACGCGAGGTTGGATCACCGCGGCGCGCACCATGCGGCCGATCCATTCGTAGCGCCCGCCCGCGATGTCCAGGTACGCATCCTCATGCTGCATGAGGATCTCATGGATCTCTTTCCACAGCTCGGGCGGCGCGGATGCCCTGATTTGCTGCGTGACCTCCACGTCGCCTTCGAGCAGCTTGAGCGCGGACCAATCCGGGCGGTAGGGATCGCACGCACAATCGCCGAGCAAGGACACCAGTTGATCGAGCACTGGCTGGTGCTCGGCGCGGATCGACGGCCGGTTGGGCCGGAATGAGGCCGGATCGGCGGCAACCTGGAGCGCGGCCGCCACCAGCTCACGGACGCCCTCGTTGCGCGCGGCCACCAGCCGCACCACGGGCACTGCCAGCGCGGCCGCCAGCACATGCGCCTCGACGTGGATGCCGTGCTGCTCGGCCACGTCGCACATGTTGAGCCCAACGACCAGCGGTGCGTCCAGTGCAAGCATCTCCGCAACCAGGTAGAGGCTGCGCTCCAGCGCAGCGGCGTTAACCACCACGATGGCAACATCGGGGCGCTCAGTGATGAGATAATCGCGCGCGATGCGCTCCTCTTCGGAGTTTGCGCTCAGGCTGTAGGTGCCGGGCAGGTCGACCAGGTTGATGGTGCTCCCCTGGTGATCGAACACGCCGGTCTTCTGCTCGACCGTCTTGCCGGGCCAATTGCCCACGTGCTGGTTCAGCCCGGTCAGCATGTTGAACACGGTCGACTTGCCGACGTTCGGCTGGCCGACCAGCGCAATCGTCAGTGCATCGGGTGCGGGGTCGATCTGCGGGCCGCTGTCATGGCAGGACGGCTGGACGAGATGCAGCTTCGGCTGGTTGAGACGCGCCTCCCTGTCGGGACGGCGGACCGGTATGCGCAGGGGTATTGCCATCATGCCTCGTTTATTGCGAACTTATTGCAATAAGCATACACCCCGAATCGCTGCCTGCGCTATGATGTTCCTCACATTGCGAAATCCTTCTTCCAACGCTCCACCACTTCGTGCTTGCGCGCACTTGCGCGGCAGTTGCCTTTCATGCGACAATGTGGCGACATCCGGGTAAACATCAAGCGATAACGGCGACAGCGCATGGCGCCGTGGAAGGAGCACGCAATGCGTGTTGTGGGACTGATCCTCGCTGGCGGAGCAGGAACGCGGCTCGGCGTCCTCTCCGAGCACCGGGCCAAGCCGGCCGTTCCCTTTGCCGGTCGCTTCCGAATCATCGACTTCACGCTTTCGAACTGTGTCAACTCAGGCATCACCAACGTCGGCGTGCTGACACAATACCTGCCGCGCTCGCTCAACGAGCATATCGGCATCGGCCGGCCCTGGGACCTCGACCGGTCTCACGGTGGGGTGCGGCTGATGCAGCCGTACCAGGGCAAGGGACACCAGCAGTGGTACGGCGGCACCGCGGATGCCGTGCTCCAGAACATCGACTACCTGCGCGAGACCCGCGCCGACACCGTGGTAGTCCTGTCCGGGGATCACATCTACAAGATGGACTACCGGAAGATGATCCAGACCCACGAGGAGCACCATGCCGACCTGACCCTGGCGGTGATGAATGTGGGAGCAGAGGAAACTTCACGGTTCGGCATTGTCCTGACCGAGGAAGACGGCCGCGTGAGCGGCTTTCTGGAGAAGCCGAAGGAAGCACCCAGCACCCTGGCAAACATGGGCGTCTATGTGTTCAACACAGGTGCGCTCATCGAGCGCATGCTGGCGCTGGCGTCGGAGCATGAGGACCTGGACTTCGGCAAGCACGTGATCCCCAGCATGGTCGAAACGCACCGCATCTACACCTATCCTTTCGACGGGTACTGGGTGGATGTCGGCACCGTAGATGCTTATTGGAGTACGAGCATGGAGCTGGTGTCCGGCAAGTCGCGGCTTGACCTGTATGACGACAGCTGGGTGATCCATACTCGCAGCGAGGAGCGCGCGGCGGCCAAAGTGGGGCCACAGGGGCAGATCCAGCAGAGCATGGTCTGCAATGGCTGCATCGTGCGCGGGCACGTTTTCCGGTCCATCCTGTCGCCGGGCGTTTACGTGTCGCCGGGCGCGGTAGTGCGCGAGAGCGTCATCATGAACGACACCTGGATCGGGCCGGGCGCGGTAGTCGATCGCTGCATCGTCGACAAGAACGTGGTCGTTGGGGGCGGCACCTTGCTGGGTCACGGGGCGGACTACGACACGCCCAACGATAAGGCGCCGGACAAGTTCTACACCGGCCCCACGATCGTGGGCAAGCGGGCGCACATCCCGCAGGGCGTGACCATCGGCCGCAACGTGGTCATCGAGCCCGATGTCAACGATGAGGACTTTGACCGGTTCGATTGCGTCGTGCCGAGCGGCATGACGGTAAGTTGAGGGAGGGCGCAATGTCCAGTTTAGCTATGATCCTGGCTGGCGGCGAGGGACCGGCATTAAGCGTCCTCACCGCTCAACGATCCGAGGCGGCCATGCCCTTTGCCGGCAAATACCGGGTCATCGATTTCGCGCTCTCCAACTGTGTGAACTCGGGCATTTTCAACGTGGCAGTGTTGACGCAGTACCAGCCGCGCTCCCTGAACGAGCACATCGGACTGGGCCGGCCGTGGGATCTCGACCGGACCACCGGCGGCGTGCGGCTTCTGCAGCCCTATCAGAGCACCAAGGGCCAGACGGGCGCATGGCAGGAGGGCACGGCGGACGCGGTGCGCTTCAACCTGGACCTGGCCCGCTCCGTCGATAATGTCCTGATCTTGCCGGGCGACCACATTTACAAGATGGACTACAACCCGTTGCTGCGCCTCCACCGGGACAGGGATGCGGACGTGACCGTGGCGACGAAGTCCGTGCCCGCATTCGAGGCGCATCGCTTCGGCATGATCGGAACGGATCAGACCGGCGGGGTCATCGAGTATGCGGAGAAACCGAAGCGCACCTACAACACCACCGCCAGCATGGGCATCTACGTATTCAAGGCGCAGGTGTTGGCAGATTGGCTGAATGGGCCAGGGCTCAAGGATACCAACCTGGGCCGTGATTCGCTCCCGGGCCTGGTGCGCACCGGAAAGGTCTATGCTTATCAATTTCACGGCTACTGGGAGGATGCGGGCACCATCCAGGCCTATTACGAGGCCAACATGGCGCTCCTGGCCGAAACGCCTGCGCTGAACATGTACGACCCGGACTGGGTGATCCACACCCGGAGCGAAGAGCGCGCGGCCGCGTACCTGGGGGAAACAGCACGCGTCCAGGGCAACCTCCTGTGCGACGGTTGCCAGATCGAAGGCACGGTGGTCCGGTCGATCATCTCGCCGGGCGTGCGGATTGCGGCGGGCGCAGAGGTGCGCGATTCCATCATCCTCACCGACACGCAGATCTGTGCCGGAGCGGTCGTCGACCGGGCCATCCTCGATAAGCGAGTGGTCGTAGAAGAGGGCGCGATCGTCGGCGATGGCGACGATCTGACACCCAACCGCAAGTTCGCCAGCCGGCTCAACACCGGGCTGACCGTGATCGGCAAGGGGGCCGTCGTGCCAGCAGGCGTCAAGCTGGGACGCAATGTACTGGTGTCTCACCACGTGAAAGCCAGGGCCTACCACGGGAAAGACGTGGCGAGCGGCGAAACGGTGGGGTGATGCATGGGGGTGCGTGCCGTTCGCCTCTGAGCACCGGCACGTGATGGCTGGCACATGTGACGTGCCGGGTGCTTCGCGGTCCAGGGGATCGCAAGCGCCCGGCACGTGTTTTGCCTGCCAGCGGCCCCTGCGGCCCGGGCCGGCTGCAACCAAAGTCGCAGCCATTACGTCATAAATCACAGTTGTGTCATACTATCTTTTCATTCGATTCATTTGAGGATGCTTCATTATCATGTCAGATTCATCTCAAGACTGGGGCAGCCGGCCGGCCCGGCCAGCCGCCGACCACGGCGAGGCCGGCCAGGAACCGGATCAGCCGTCCGGTGTCACGCCACCGGAGGCGCCTCCTGAAGCTACGCCGCCAGAGGTATCTCCGGAAGCTGCGCTCCCGGAGATATTGCCAGAGGAAGACCTGGACGTGGAGGTCGAGGATCGCGGCACGGGAGGCGCGGCCACCCTGCCGAGGCCCGCAGGCCCGGGATTCTGGCAGCGGCTGGACGCACAAAAGAAGCGGGAAGCCGCTGCCGAACAACCGTCCCCGACCGGCCAGGCGCCACAGCCGCCGGTTTCGCAGGGACAACCTGCGCAGGTGCAGCCGGGTGTAAACGAGGCGGCAAGACCAAGACCCCAGGATGTGACGGCAGCGCCTGCGCCGCGTCCTGGCCAGACCCGACCCGTCGCACCGCCAGCAGAGCCGGCCGCAACCTACCAGGCGCCACCCTCCGCGCCGCCGCGCAAACGCGAGCAACCCTCCGCGCCGCCGCGCCGTACGAGGGCAACCGGTCAACAACGCGGCGGATGTGCACGCATCGGGACCACGCTGCTGGTGCTGCTGGCTGCCGGTGTGCTGCTCCTGGGCATCGTGCTGGTGGGCTACGCCAGTATTGCGCGCGATCTGCCCGGGGCCGACGAGCTTCAGGAGCGCGTGAGCCATTTCGCGTCGACGCTGATCTACGACCGCACGGGGCAGCTCCTCAACGAGGTCGCGGACCCTAACTACGGCCGCCGCACTACGGTGGAGCTCGATCAGATCTCACCCTACGTGATCGATGCGACCATCGCCACGGAAGATCCGAACTTCTACACGCACCCTGGCGTCGATCCGGTGGGCATCGCGCGCGCCATCTACTACGCCATTCGCGAGCGCGACCTCAGCGGCCCGGGCGGCAGCACCATCACCCAGCAGCTCGTCAAGCTCACCTACCTGTCCGCAGAACGCACGATATCACGTAAGGTGAAAGAGGCGATCCTGGCGGCTGAAATCACGCGGCGATATGACAAAGATACGATCCTGCGCATCTACCTGAACGAGCTCAACTACGGCAACCTGGCGTACGGCATCGAAGCCGCGGCCGAGACTTACTTCGCAAAACACGCTTCCGAGCTCACCCTGGCCCAGGCCGCCATGATCGTTGGACTGGGCCAGGCTCCCGCGTACTACGACCCGTACACCAAGCTGTGGGAGGCGGACGGCCAACCTGGCGCGGTCAAGCGGCGGCAGGCTGCGGTGCTGCGGCTGATGGTGGAAAACGGGTACATCAGCAACGCCCAGGCCGATGCGGCATGGGTCGAAGAACTCGTGCTGCAGCCGCTGCGCCAGGTGTACGATTCGCGACACCCGCACTTCGTGCTCTATGCGCGCAGCCAGGTGGAAGAGGTGGTGGGGCCCGAGCTCGCCAGCAAGGGCGGACTCAAGATCTACACCACGCTCGATCCGGATCTGCAGGCCACAGCCGAGGAATCGGTGCAGAAGCAGGTGGCGCAGCTCGCCAAGCAGAACGCACGCAACGGCGCTGTTGTTGCGATCCGGCCCCAAACCGGCGAAGTGCTGGCCATGGTCGGCAGCGCGGACTTCAACAGCACGGAAATCAGCGGTCAGATCAACATGGCCATCCAGCCGCGCCAGCCGGGATCGGCGCTGAAGCCATTCGTCTACCTGGCCACATTCGAGATGCCCGCCTCAGTGGCCACCGACGCCAACAGCGTTGGGACCGCGCTCCAGGCGCGCATCGACAGGCTGTCGGTCACGCCTGCGCCGGATGCGGATCCAAACGCATCCGATCCACCCAGTGCGATCGAGCCGCCGGGCTACTGGACGGCTGCGACAACCATCATGGACATTACCACCCAGTTCCCCGACCCGGCCGAGCCGTACGTGCCGGGCAACTATGACGGGAAAGAGCACGGGTTGGTGAGCGTGCGGAGTGCGCTGGCGAACTCGCTGAACATTCCGGCGGTCAAGGCGCTGCAACACGCGGGGCTGGACCGGCTGAAGGATGTGGCGCAAAGAGCGGGCGTCACAACCCTGACCCGAGGTGACTACGGCCTGTCGCTGGCCCTTGGCGGCGGCGACGTCACCCTGGCGGAACTCACCGGTGCTTACGCAACGCTGGCCAACGGCGGCACACGCGTGCCGGTCAGCCCGATCGCCTGCGTGCTCGACGCCGAGGGACGGCTGATCTGGCGCGGGGCGGCCGCTCAAAGCGTGCAGGGCTGTCTCGGTGCGGGAACGGACGCAAGCAGTGTCGTGGCGATTACTCCGGAACCGGGCGTTCAGGCGCTTAACCCGCAGCACGTGTATCTGATCACGTCGATCCTGTCCGATGTCGCGGCCCGGCAGCCCATGTTCGGCAGCGCGCAGAACGTCATGACCCTGAGCGACCGCCCTGTCGCGGTCAAGACGGGCACCACGAACAACTACCGCGATGCATGGACCATGGGTTACACGCCCGACCTTGCTGTCGGCGTATGGGTGGGCAACGCGGACTACACGGAGATGCAGCGCCTGGCAGGTTCGTTGGGCGCGGCGCCGATCTGGCATGACGTGATGGTGCGCGGCCTGCAGGGCACCGCGCCCAGCCAGTTCCCCGCGCCGCAGGGCGTGGGCACCGCGACTGTGTGCGCAGACAGCGGTGCTCAGCCCAGCGAGGCCTGTCCCACGGACAGACGCCGCGATGAGGTCTTCGCGGCCAATCAGGGGCCGCTGCCCGCAGGCTACGACCTGTGGCAGAAGGTGCGGGTCGACCGGGTCACGGGGCAGATCGCGAACGAGTTCACGCCCACGGATCGGATCGAAGAGCGCAACGTGATGATCTTCCCTGCGAAGTACCAGGCCTGGGCCCAGTCGCACGGCTACCCGGTGCTCGATCCCCAGAAGGCGCCGCTTGCCTTTGAGCCGGAACTGGAACTCCGTTCGCCCGCGAGCGGGCTGATCACGGAATCCATCGTGAACCTGGAGGCCCGCGTCCGCGTGCCTGAGCAGCTCGTGTGGCGGCTCGAATACGGCGTGGGCCCGAACCCCATCGGCTGGGGCGTGTTGAGCGGGCCGCATGGCGCAGATCCCAGTTCGCCATTCGGGCGCGAGTTTGACGGCAGCCTGGGCGAATGGGATATTGCAGCGACCGCCGCGATGCACGGGACAAATGACTTCACGCTTCGTCTTGCCGCGTACTATGATGCGGATCAGACCGACTACCCGGTCGCCGCGTCGGCAGCAGCCTATGTGGTGCTCGAAGCGCCCACGCCGGCGCCCACAGAGACCCCGACGGAGACTCCGACGCCCGAGCTGACTCCGACAGCGACACCTACGGAGACGCTCGTTGTGACGCCGACTCCGACTGCCACACCGACCGGCGAGATTCCGGAGCCTACGCCCACCGAGACGCCGACCGTTGTTCCACCCACGGCAACGCCGACCGAAATGCCTCCGTCCACCACGGTCCGGGCCGCCATAACCCAGCCGCAGCCGGGCGCGCAGGTCAGGGGCATCATAGACGTGTTGGGCATCGCGGATGGACCGAGGTTTGCAGGTTACGAATTCGACTATGCCACCGGCGAGGCGCCGGGAGAGGCAAGCTGGATGCCCCTGGGCATGGCATCGACCACTCCGGTGACCGATGGTCTCCTGGTTACGGTAGACGCGCAGGGCATTCCGCCGGGGGTGTATACACTGCGGCTGCGGGTATACGATACCGGTGGGCAGTTCGTCGAGGCCCGGGTGACAGTACAGCTGGCTGGGGGCCAGTAAGGCGCCAATCATGAAGGCGCCCGGATGGTCGGACGCCTGCTCTTATGGCAGGTAGGTGCGGGGGTTGACCTTGTTGCCCCTGATGATCACCTCGAAATGCAGGTGTGGCCCGGTCGAATTGCCGGTATTGCCCATGTTGCCGATCACTGCCCCGCTCGTCACCACGTCGCCGGGCCTGACGAAGATCCGGCTCAGGTGACCGTAAAGTGTTTGCATCCCATTGCCGTGGTCGACGACGACGTAATTCCCGTAGCCTGCGTTGCTCCAGCCCGCGACGACGATGTAGCCATTATCGGCCGCCTTGATCGGCGTGCCGACCGCACGAGCCAGGTCCAGCGCGCGGTGGTACGGTTTATAGCCCTGGGTCAGCGATCCGGAGGTCGGCCAAATCAGCCGGCCGGAGCCGACTTTGGCGCCTGCAGGGGCAGTGCCACGATAGACGGTGGCAACATGCGGTATTTCCTTCTTGGCGCCAGGAACGATGATCTTCTGGCCGGCGGCAATCTGCGGGGCTTTGGCGTCGAGACGGTTCAACGGATACGTGACGATGGCCTCAGTTGTGACCTTGTAGGTCTTGGCGATCTTCTCGAGCGTCTCACCCTTCGCGACAGTGTGCAGGATGCCATTGGCAGGGAGAATGACCAACTGCTGCCCCAGGCGGAGCAGGTCCGGGTTCTTCTCCAGGGCGTTGGAGAACATAATCGTCTCGGCGGCCAACTTGTATTTCTGAGCGATGCCGTACAGGGTGTCGCCGGCGACAACCGTGTGGGTGATCACGTTGGTGCGGGCTCGTTCGGGGATCAGGGTCTTCGGCACGGCCGCGCGCGTGAGACCGTAGACTTCGGCGGTCGTCACCTCGTCAGCCAGCTCTGCGTAGACGCCGGCTTCCTGTTCGATCACTTCTTCGACGGTAGCCGGGGGGGCTTCGCCGATGTCGAGCGCGGGCAGTTGCACGCGGCTCACCATCAATACGATCAGGGCCACAAAGAGGATGACCAGGTGGGAGCCGACCCGTAATACCGGCGTGGCACCCTCAGGTCCCCGCTGTGATAACAGGGTTTTTATCGATTGAAAGAGTTGGTATCCCGGGCCCCAGTTGTCCTGCGAGATCGGGATACCCTGACGTGCAGTATTTTCGCGCATGCGCGCGTGCCTCTTGCCGTTTGATGTCGATCGCCTGCAGCCGAAGGCGGCGCGAGGGCGTTACCCTCGCGGATCAGCCTGCGGCTCAGCCAGCAGCGCCAGGCGGTCACATGCTCTGCGAGAGCGTGTCCAGGAACACCTTGTTGTTGCGTGTCTTGCGCAACCGCTCCAACACGGGCTCCAACGGGTCCTCGCCGGTCTGTCGCAGCATGTCGATCATGCGGCGCAACGTCCACACCCGGTTGAGCGTCTCCGCGCCGAGGAGAAGCTCCTCGCGGCGCGTGCCCGAACGCACGATGTCGAACGCCGGGAAGATGCGGCGCTCTGACAGGCGGCGATCCAGGTGCAGCTCCATATTGCCGGTGCCTTTGAACTCTTCGTAAATGACATCATCCATCCGGCTGCCGGTATCGACCAGGCAGGTGGAGATGATCGTAAGGCTGCCGCCTTCCTCGATCTTGCGCGCAGCACCGAAGAAGTGCTTGGGCGGGTACAGCGCAGCCGGATCGATACCGCCAGAGAGAGTGCGCCCCGACGCTGGCACGGTCAGGTTATAGGCACGGGTCAGGCGGGTTATGGAGTCCAGCAGGATTGCGACGTCTCGTCCTGCCTCGACCAGGCGCTTCGCCCGCTCCAGGCCCATCTCGGCCACACGCACGTGAGATTGGACCGGCTCGTCGAAGGTGGAACTCAGCACCTCTGCCTCAACCGAGCGATCCATGTCAGTCACTTCTTCCGGCCGCTCGCCGATCAGCAGCACCATCAGAACAACCTCCGGGTAGTTCTCGGAGATGCCATTGGCGATCTGCTTGAGGACGGTTGTCTTGCCAGCCTTGGGCGGTGAGACGATCAGGCCGCGTTGGCCGCGACCGATGGGTGCAACCATGTCGATCAGGCGCGTCGTCAGGATCGAGGGCTGCGTCTCCAGGGCCAGCTGCTGGTTCGGGAAGATGGGCGTCAGTTCTTCGAACTTCGGCCGCCGCTTGGCCTCCTCGGGATCCAGACCATTGACTGCCTCAACCTTCAGCAGGCCGTAATACTTCTCAGATTCCTTGGGCGGGCGCACCTGCCCCACCACAAAGTCACCCGTGCGCAGCCCGAACCGGCGTATCTGGCTCTGCGAGATGTACACGTCTT
>Ga0123333_10003697_pt1 | contig 14723 bp, 12 predicted proteins | sample BioC12SIPDNA_3_FD_89957 | JGI IMG/M metagenome (GOLD analysis project Ga0123333, IMG submission 89957) | Anaerobic biogas reactor microbial communites from Washington, USA - Biogas_R2_B C12 SIP DNA | ecosystem: Engineered > Bioreactor > Anaerobic > Unclassified | place: Washington, USA... | reverse complement strand
CCGTTTTCCCCACGTGCGTGGGGGTGAACCGGATGTTCCCGTTGGTGATGTCGATACTGTTGAGTTTTCCCCACGTGCGTGGGGGTGAACCGACGGCTGCCGGCAGACTGAACGGCGCTATTGCGTTTTCCCCACGTGCGTGGGGGTGAACCGTCGCGGGCTGGTGGCTGTGGGGCATTTGCGCCGTTTTCCCCACGCGTGTGGGGGTGAACCGTACCATCTGTCAGGTCTTCGTCGTCGTACTGCGTTTTCCCCACGCGTGTGGGGGTGAACCGTGGCTTATTCAGTCATGTTCCTCTACCGGGAGGTTTTCCCCACGCGTGTGGGGGTGAACCGAAAAGCGGGCGGGCCGGCGTGGTCTGGCCGGCGTTTTCCCCACGCGTGTGGGGGTGAACCGGACGATGAACTGGACTGAGACGAGAGAAGCACGTTTTCCCCACGCGTGTGGGGGTGAACCGGGTCCATCCTCGTAGCTGCCACCACTCAACTTGTTTTCCCCACGCGTGTGGGGGTGAACCGGACGACGGCGGCGCGACGGTGCTCAATCTCGGCGTTTTCCCCACGCGTGTGGGGGTGAACCGGGACGCTGCCCGAGAAGATCAGACAGCAAGGGGTTTTCTGTCAATGGCAAAATAAAATTCCTCATTTTTGGCAAAATAAAATTCCCCAGAGCAACTGTTCTAAACGGGTTGGTCCTCCTTTTCCGGCTCTGCGAAATCGGTGAAAACGCCCGCTTTGCGCTTTTCTCGCAGGCGGTAGCTCTGGCCGCGGATGTTGAGCGTGACCGAGTGGTGTAAGAGCCGGTCGAGGATAGCCGCGGCCAGCACCTGGTCGGTAAAGATGTCGCCCCACTCGCCGTAGGATTTGTTGCTGGTCAGGATGATGCTGCCCTTGAGATAGCGCCGGCTGACCAGTTGGAAGAGGAACTGTGCCGCCAGGCGGTCCAGCGGGAAGTAGCCCATCTCATCCAGGATAAGCAGCTTGGGCTTGCAGAGTGTATGTAAGCGATGCGCCAGGCGGTCCTCTTTGGCGTCGCGGTGGATCACCTCCAGCAGGTCGGCAATGGAAGTGAAGTAGACGCTGGTTGCCTGCGCCACCGCCGCCACACCGAGGGCGATAGCCAGATGCGTCTTGCCTACGCCCGGCGGTCCCAGCAGCAGCACGTTCTCGGCCTGGGCGATGAAGCGCAAGGTGGCCAGCTCGCGCACCTGCCGTTCGTTGATGGAGGGTTGGAAGGCGAAGTCAAACTGCTCCAGGACCTTGACGAAGGGAAAGTGGGCCAGCTTCGTCTTCATGGCCACGTCGCGCTCGTAGCGCGCCGCCACTTCCGCTTCCAGCAGCTGGTCCAGGAATTGCAGGTAAGTCCACTCGTGGCGCGCTGCTTCCTCGGCGATGCCGTCCAGGTGGTCGCCGATGCGTGTCAGGCGCAGCCGCTCCAGGTTCATCTGTACACGTTCGTAAGCCACCTCGCTCATGTCGCCACCTGTTCGTAGTCGGCCAGAGAGCGCACCTCGACGACCGGTGCATCCCAGAAGGAGAGCTCTAGGCGGGGAGCTTTTAGGGATTTTTCTTCCTCGGCCTGCCAGCGCCGCGGGTCGGGAAAGATGCCGTGGTAGTGCTCAGCTACCACCACCCGTTGCCGGCGGCCGCGCGCCAGGGCGTGATGGGCGACTTCCTCACCGTTCAGGGTGCAGATGAGCAGCTCCTCGCGTTCTGTCTCCTTGACCAGCAACGTCTGCCGTGCGTAGGCGGCGGGCACCGAGTAAAAGTTGCCCTCGTAACTAACCAGGCAATCGCTGCTGCTGCGCCGGTAGCCGTGCAGGCTGGTGTCATAATCCGCCTTGCCTGTCAGAGGAGCCAGCCCTTCCTGCGGTAGGCGCGCAAAGGGCACTTCGTTGGTCGTGCCATGCACGCGCCGGTTGGCGATATTGTTCAACCAGCCCAGCGCCTGGCCGTTGAGGTCTTCCAGGTCGGCAAAGTGCAGGCCGGGCCAGAAGTTGCCGCGCACGTACTTGATGCCGCTTTCCACCTTGCCCTTGGTCTGCGCCCGTCGTGGCCAGCAGGCGCGTGGCGCAAAGCCGTAGTAGTGGGCGAAATCCAGATAGCGCGGGTTCCAGTGCACGCGCCCCTCGCCATCACGCTCCAGCACGGCGGTCTTGAGGTTGTCGTGCAGCAGCTGGCGCGGCACGCCGCCCAGGTAGTGAAAGGCGTGCAGGTGACAGCGCAGGAACCAGGCCGCATCGGTGGAGACGGTGAACTCCAGGTACATGGCTCGCGACCAGCCCAGCGTCATCACGAAGGCGTACAGCCGGCGCCGCCGCCCATGGTAGTCAATGCTGCCGAAGTGCCCCCAGTCCACCTGCGCTTGCTCTCCCGGTTCTGTCTCAAAGCGCACCGTGGCTCGCGGCTGCGCCTGCGGACGGTAGGGCTGCAGAAAGGCGCGCACCGCGCGGTCTTTGCCCTCGTAGCCTATGGCCAGCAGCTCCTGGTACAGCTTCTGTCCGTTCAACACCCCTTCGCCAATGCGTTTCTCCAGGTAGGGAACGAACGGATCTAGCTTCCTCGCTTTCGGCTGTCGCTTCTTGACCAGCGGAACCACCGGGCCGTTGAGAATAGCCCGAATGGTTTTGCGGTCGTGCCCCGTGCGCCGGGCGATCTCGCTTAGCGAAAGCCCCTGACGTCGTAGCTCTTTTATCATGAATCGTTCCTCCACACTCACCATGGGCGCACACCTCCTCAACGCGTTGGCTAACCAGGCCATTGTCGTTGATCCGGTCGCGCCCGGTCAAAGTGGGGAATTTTATCTTGCCATTTTTGGGGAATTTATCGCTGCCATTAACACATGATCCTGGCCGGTTTCGGCGAGCGATCCCTCTCGCGTCCCCAATAGGCCGGCAGGAGGCCGCGCGAGAAGGCGCCGGTTGGACGTTGAGAAAGGGGCGGAATGCTAGCCGGCTGGATGGGAAGGGGATTCTTCCGGCCGGCCACGTGCGCCGTTCATGCGCAGCGTGACGAGGGTCACGTCATCCTCCTGCTCCCAGTCGGGGCCGGCAAAGGCCTGTAGATCCTGATACAGGTATTCGACTAAAGGGCCTGTACCGGCGTGCTCCTGCAATCTGCGCTTGAGGCGATCTGTTCCATACATCTCGCGGTGGGCAGCGTGGGCCTCGACCAGCCCGTCCGAATAGAACAGCACACAGTCATTCTCGGCCAGTACTATCTCCTGTTCCTCATAGAGCTGCCCGGGTATCAGACCGAGGGGCATGCCCCGCGCCTCCAGCGCCATGACTCTGCCGTCGCGCAGCAGATAGGGCAGGTTATGACCCGCGTTCGCATACCATAGATGCCCTGCACGCGGATCCAGGATCGCGTAGAAGCACGTGGCAAAGGTCCCGGCGGGAATGCGCCCCTGGAGCAGATCGTTGACCAGAGAGAGGGCTTTCCCCGGCGAATCGACGGCGGACGCAGCGGCGCGTAACGTCGCACAGGTGGTCGCCATAATCAGCGCCGAGGGCAGCCCTTTGCCGGTAGCGTCGCCGATGGCAATGCCGATCCGGTCCCCGGGCAGCGCCAGAAAATCGTACAGGTCGCCGCCCACCACCAGCGCCGGGTTGTAATGGGCCTCCATCTGCCAGCCGGCGACTGAGGGCACTTCTTCTGGTAGGAGCGCGCGCTGGATGTAGAGGGCGGAGGTCATTTCCTGCTCGATCCGCGCTCGTTCTTCGCGGCGGGCGCTCTGCTCGACCAACGCCTGTCGCTGCTCGAACCCTTCGAGTAGCTGTTCGGCCATCTGGTTAAACTGGGATTCCAGCTGCCCCACTTCGTCTGCCCGGACGACCGGGACTCGGATAGCGGTGTCCCCATCCCGGAAACGGGCCGTTGCCCCGGCAAGGCGCTCGATGCGCCGGATCAGGCCGCGGGTGGACAGGAAGCCAAAGAGCAGGCCAAGCGGCAGCATCAGGCATAACCAGAGCGCGCCGCTGGGGATGAGCACGGCGCCCACGTCGGACAGCAGGCTCTGGCCGGGCGGCGCACCGGCCGGCGCGCGCACGTAGACGGCGCCGATGGGCTCGTCTGCCCGGCTCCAAACTGTGCGGGCGACGGCCACCGTCCGGTTCTGTGACATCTCCCGGGCCGTCCCGTCTCTCTGGCCGCGCAGAGCCGCGTCGACCAGGGCAGCATCCTCGCCCAGGACATCCGCCGCCGGTGAGGCGGCCGGATAGCGCTCCGGGTAAGAGCTGGACAGCACGCGCCCATCCGGTCTGACCAGCAGAGCCATCGCGGAGCGCTGCGGCGCGGCCGTTCCGGGAGCGACATAGGGCACATGCAGCTCAAACCAGGAGAGCGATGGCCCCATGTCCTGCGGGCTCAGGGTCAACGAGCCTTCCTGGTCCGGCTCAAAGGTGCTCGTCGGGCTGAGAGCAGCGTCGCCGGCCTGCACCGCGGCCCGCAACGCCATGACCTCCGCAGCCTGAGAGGCCGTTTGCAAAGCCACGTAACCGCTCAGCGGCGAACGTGTGACAACATATAGGACCGAACCGACGACCACCGCCTCCAGCAGGAGCACGATCGCCAACGTGATGGCCACGTACGACAGAGCCATCCGCGTTCTTAATCTGAGACTTCTCCGGACCATGGTATCTGCGGTGGGTTAACCATCAGCATCACCGTTTACTGGATAGAAGCGGATGCTACCATAGCATTAATGGACAGTAATGCCAACCGGCCGGCCAGATTAACGCGGCTCCTACACTTATTTCTTAAAGTGTGTATAGGCCCGGCGCATCGACGGCATCGTCAGGCGGTCGCCGGGTCTTGCAGCCAGTTGTGTGAGCGGCAGTTGCACGGTTCTATCGGTCAGGGCAAAGAAATGACTGCTGGCGCCAGACCGGATGAAAGGTCGAGGGTCGAGGAATATGGACAGTTATCCGTCGATTTGCAGCGTTCAGGCCGTTTTTCCCCCTAACTATTACTCACAGGAGTTATTGACCGCACAGCTGCGCGAGCGATACTGGCAGGGCAGCGAGCAGCGTATCGCCCGCTTTGAACAGCTCCACCGGCACGTATGCGTCCAGGGACGCCACCTGGCGCTGCCCATCCAGGATTATCCCCGGCTCGAGGGTTTTCAGGGGCGCAACGATGCATGGATTGAAGTCGCGACCGCACTGGGGGAAGAGGCGCTGCGCTGCCTGTTCGAACAGGCAGGCGTGAACGCAGACGAGGTGGCGCTGCTGACGACGACGACCGTCACGGGCATCGCCGTCCCGACGCTTGACGCCCGGTTGATGAACCGCCTGCCTTTCTCGGCCGGCCTGAAACGTATGCCGCTGTTTGGTCTCGGTTGCCTGGGCGGCGTCGCCGGGTTGGCCCGCGTCGCCGATTACCTGGCCGGTCACCCGGATGAGGTAGCCGTCCTCCTGGCCGTCGAGCTGTGCTCGCTGACGATCCAGCCGGACGACCTCTCCATCGCCAATATCATCGCCACGGCGCTCTTTGGGGATGGCGCGGCAGCAGTGCTGCTGGCCGGCGCCGGGCATCCGCTGGCGGCGGCTCCAGCCCCGCAGATAGTGGCCAGCCGCTCGCTCTTTTTCCCGGAGACCGAACGGGTTATGGGTTGGGACGTTACCAGCTCCGGCTTTCAGGTGGTCCTGAGCGCAGACGTGCCGGAGATAGCCCGGACTGAGATCGGCCCGGCCGTTGATGCGTTTCTAGACGAGCATGGTCTGCGGCGCGGGGACATCGGATCGTGGGTTGCTCATCCTGGCGGGCCTAAAGTGATCGAGGCGCTCGAAGAGGGTCTCGCCCTTGCGCCGGGCACGCTGCACCTCAGTCGGGAAAGCCTGACGCGGGTGGGCAACCTTTCGTCAGTCTCGGTCCTGCACGTCTTGCAGGAAACGCTCAGAGAGTCGCACGCTACGGGAAGTTATAGTCTGATGTTAGCGATGGGCCCTGCCTTCGCCGCCGAGTTGATCCTTCTGCGCTGGGCAGGCCCCCATGAACCGAACTAGAAGCGTTTACCTGGTTTTCCTGCTGGCACTGGCGTCCCAGCGCCTGTGGGAGGTCAGGATAAGCCAGCGCCACGCTGCCCGCCTCCTCGCTGCCGGTGGCCTGGAACATGCACCGCGCCAGTATCAGCTCATGAAGGTGCTGCACGCCAGCTGGTTCGTCGCCATCTGGGGGGAGGTGATCGCCAAGCAGCGCCGCTTCCGGCCGGCGCTCGCCTGGCCCGCTGCCCTGCTCTTCGTCACGGGTCAGGCGCTGCGCTACGCTGCCATTGTCACCCTCGGCCCTCGCTGGACCGCGCGTGCGATTATCCGGCCCGGCGACCCGCCCGTCTCGCACGGCATCTACCGCTACCTGCGCCACCCGAATTACCTGGGGGTCGCGCTGGAAATTGCGGCTGTCCCCCTCCTGCACTCGGCGTGGTGGACGGCCCTCGCCTACTCGTTAGCCAACCTGCTGCTGTTGCGGGCGCGGATTCGCGTTGAGGAGGCGGCGCTGCGGCCCGGCACGGGCTCACAGAGATCTCTCACGACGATCTATGGTGCAGACGACTGACGCCGTTATCGTCGGCGGCGGGCCGGCCGGGCTGGCTGCCGGTATTGTGCTTGCGCGGGTGGGGTTACGTGTGTTACTATGCGAAAAGAAGGTCTTTCCCGTGGACAAGGCCTGCGGCGAAGGGCTGATGCCGGCCGGTGTATACCATCTGCGCCAGCTCGGCGTCGGCGTCGAGGTGGGCTTCCCCCTTGCCGGCGTGCGCTACCACTCGCCCGACGGCTCTGTCGCCACCGGCTCTTTCAGGTCGGGCGCGGGCCGGGGCATCCGGCGCACCGCCCTCTCCCGCAGCCTGCTCGACGCGGCCCGGCAGCACAGGTCGCTCTGCATTCTCGAAAACACGCCCGTTCAGTTGGAACAGCGCAGCCCGGAGGGGATCGAGGTGCGGGTTGGGGGCGAGCGCGTGCGCACGCGCCTGCTCGTCGGGGCGGACGGCCTGCGCTCGGGGGTTCGGCGCTGGGCGGGGCTTGATCAGCCGAGACGGCGTCACTGGCGCTGGGGCGTCCGCCAGCATTATCGGATCGCTCCCTGGAGCGACTGCGTGGAGGTTTACTGGAGCAGGCTGGGCGTGGAAGCGTACGTCACGCCGGTCGCGGAAGAGCAGGTCGGCGTGGCTTTCCTGTGGCACCGGGAGAGGCGCTGGGCAGTCCGGGGGCGCCCGCTTCTGCCCTCACTATGGGCTGCCTTTCCCGAACTGGCGCAGCGATTGCAGGGCGTCCCGGCCGTTACGGCGGCGCGCGCGATTGGGCCGCTGCAGCAACGCTCCCGCGCTGTCGTCGCCGATGGCGTGTTGCTCATCGGCGATGCCGCCGGCTATCTCGACGCCATCACCGGCGAAGGGCTGAGTCTGGCGTTTGCACAGGCGCTGAGCCTGTCCGAGACGGTGGCGCCGGCGATGCAGGCCCAGACCCCCCTGGTGAGCCGCCAGGCGCTGGCACGCTACCAACAGATGACCAGCGCCCTGATGCGCCCGGCAAACCAGATGACGGAGCTGGCCCTCCTGTTGAGCCGGTTCCCAGGCCTGTGCAACAGGGTCGTCCGGGCCTTCCGGGCCGACCCGGCCCTCTTTCAGGAGCTGCTCGCGGCAAACATGGGGATGCAATCACCCTGGCAGCCGCCGGTCGCCGGACGGCTGTTTGCGCGCCTACTGCTTACGCTCCCGGATGGCTTCCTGCAGGGCCGCCCTGGCGCCGCTACCGGGCAGTAGTGCTTATGAGGCGCCTGCACCGGCTGTTACCGGCCGTCCCACAGTACAATCGCCGGAGATAGTGTGGAAGCGGACCAGCGTGCCGCCCTCTCCCAGTGTCGCCTCCTGGCGCCCGGTCAGGGGCCCGGCCTTTCGCGTCAGGCCGTTCATAGCCAGCCGCCCGCTCACACTCTGCATTTCCACGCGGCAATTGGTCTCGGGGGGCACCACCAGCCGCAAATCGCCGGACACCGTCTCGAAGCGGTAAGGTCCGCCTGCGAGCGACGTTTCCATCGTCAGGTCGCCGTTCACCGTGCTGGCCTCGATCACGTCCAATCGCGCCGCCTGTACCTGCACGTTGCCGGAGACCGTATCGACGTGGAGACGCCCGCCCAACTGCACGGCCGTCACGTCGCCGCTGACGCTGCTGACCCACAGGCTGCCGTCCAGCTCCTGCAGGCGAACAGAGCCGCTGACCATCTTCACCCGAAAGGTCCCATCGAGCCCATGCAGCAGGACACCGCCCGTGACGCCGCGCAGGGCCAGCGTACAGGGAGCAGGCAGCCGGACGTCATAATCGACCCGGCACGGCCTGCCCGGCCACTCACGCTGGTAGCGCGTGGCAACGAAGACGTGCCCTTCCCCGCTCTGCCACATCTCGACGCTGGTACGATCCGGGTCGCCGTCGTCCAGGTATTTGACGGCGGTCACCGTGACCTGACCATCGTCAGCCGGGCGCACGGTCATCTTGCCGCGGATATTGCGCAGGGAGAGACGGGCCGGACCAGAGACGGCGAAGGTCTGGCGGAAAGTGTTCTCAGACATCGTATACTCCTGTTATTCTCAGTCAGTGTGGGTTTCTTTGGCCGATATTTAATTTTTCAATATACCATATCAAAAATTATGCATATTTACTTGGGAATGTCAATATGAAATGTAGAATTGGTTGATTTTGGCGCAACTCCTTGTCCACGGCGCACTACCCGCCGGGAGGGAGCATTGCCGGGAGACGTAGCGTACCGGCGTAGCAACGCGCCAGTGATAAACGTCCTATTAAAGGAAGCCGGTCGCGCGTAGCCACAGGCCACCCCAGCCGTTACCATTATCTTCCATGGGCAGACCGCCTGTTTCCACTCGCTATCTCTTTGTACTGGCCACCCTTCTAATCCTCCTCTTCGCCGGCTGCGCGGAGGATGGCACGCCTACCCCTACGGACACGCCGCCGCCAACGCCCACGGCGACCGCCACGCTCACGCCCATTCCCACGTCCACCTCTCCGCCGACGCCCACGGCAACGCCCACACCGACCGCAACGCCGACGGCAACCGCCCTACCGGCCGAAATCAGCGGCGATCCCCGGAGCTACGCGCTGCGCCCGCCGGAAGCGCAGCCGGGGGCAGCCTGCGGCTTCGTGGACGTCTTCGACTTCCCGGTTGGCCCGCCTGATGCGGTTGAGGTAGATCGCGGCGGCGTCGATTACAATCGCTTCCGCGAACGCTACAACGGCTTTCACGCTGGCGAAGACTGGTCCGGCCCGAACGGGCGAAGTCTGGGTTCACCCGTCCACGCGATTGGTCATGGGCGCGTCGTCTATGCCCATCCGTTGGGCTGGGGAATCGACCAGGGCGTGATCATTCTCCAGCACGTTTTTGCCGATGGTCGTACCATCCTCTCCTTCTACGGCCATCTGGACCCGCCCAGCGTCGTCCTGCGCGGCGGCGAATGTGTGGCGCGCGGCGAAAAGATCGCCGAGATCGGCGACCCGCGCGGGCGGCCCCATCTCCATTTCGAGATTCGCAACCACATGCCCGGCGAGCCCGGTCCCGGCTACTGGTTCCAGGATCCGACGCTGGCCGGTTGGTTCCCGCCCTCGCTGACCATCTGGGCTAACCGGCTGGCAGCCTCTCCGGGTTACTTGTGGGCGCGCGCGCCCCTTTACAGGGATGACGATCTGGTGGCCGGCCGGCAGACCATTGGGCTGCTGCCCGGCGACGTGCTCGTTCTGCTGGAACAGGGCCGCCTGTACGGCATCGGCGTGGCCGACGGCGGCCTGCGCTGGACCCAGCCCGATCCGCCGACGCCCACGCCCATACCGGAGGCCACACCTGACCCGACCCGCGTAGCGGTAGAAGTAGCCGTGTCGGCGCCGGTCAGCGCCCTGCTCGACGAAGCCGAAGCGCTCGTCTATACGATAGACCGGCGCGATCGACTGGCTGCCTATAGCACGGCCGGCGAGGCGCCGGTCTTTGAGCCCGTCTGGCAGGTGGAGCTGGAGCTGACCGGCGCTCCGCTGCTCTACGCGCTGCCCGGTGGCGGCGTGGTCGCGGTAGGTCGCGACGAAGCAGTGGCGCTGAACACGGGCGGCACGCGGCTATGGCTGCAGGAGTGGGAGGAGCCGGCCGGCCGGGGCATGCGGGCCGGCGATACGTTATTCCTGCCGGTTGGCCGGGAAGAGACGGTGCTCTGGTCGCTGGCTGCTGACGGCGCCGCAGCGTGGCAGCCCGTGCCGGCCGGCACGCCGTTTGGCTGGCCCGGTCAGGGGCTCTGGCTCTACACGCGCGAGGGGATTTACCGCTTCGACACCGAGACACACACGGCCGAGCTGGTCCTGGCGCTGCCGCGCGCCATGCCCGGCAGCGCCGCCCACGGCGACGGCGACGCGCTGGCTCTGCCCGACGGCGGCCTGCTAGTAGCCCATCGGGACCTCGCCGATAGCCGGCTGCTGCGCCTCGACGCCGCCGGGAACCTGCTCTGGGAGCGTTCCTATCGGGAGGCGGGCAGCGGGCCGGCGTATCTGGCGCTGCATGGCGAGCAAGCTTTTCTGACTCTCGTGGACGAAGGAGCGACGACGCTGGTCACCGTCTTTGCCATCGATGCGGAAAGCGGCAATCTGACGCGCCTGCTGAACGGCGGAACCCGCACCGCGATTCTTGGCGACAACTGGCTGCTTCCCGCCCCGTCAGGAGCATTGCTGGTCAATATCGGCGGCGGGCATCTCATCGCGTTCGACCCGCAGGTGGCAACGGAAGCGCTACAGGCCGCACCCGGCGTGCAGGCCAGCGACTGATCCCGGGAAGGGCGCCGGCCGGAGCGTTTCTTCACCGGCCGGCGCCGAGGCAGTTAGCGCCGGAGCCCCGGTAGATAGACGACGAAGTCTGTCTCCCCTGGGTCTGGGTCTGGGTCTGGATCTGGGATGATAACCTGGACACCGTGCGTTTCGGTGTCCATACCGCCGTCGTCGTCGTCGACGCGAATGGTCGCCGTATAGTCGCCCTCAGCCTGGTAAGTATGGGCTACCGAGAACTGCCTGGCCCCGGCCTGTACGTTCCCCTGGCTGGTCTCTCCGTCTCCCCACTGGACCTGATAGTGATGCGTATCGGCGCCGGGATCGGCGAAGGTGACCAGCAGGGTGACGGGGCCTGGCGAGTTGGCGGGTCCGTTAACTGACTGGATCTCTGGCGGCACATTGTTGACGGTAAGCTGAGTAACGTCCGTATCCACGCCGCCAAACGGGTCAGTGGCCCGTAGCGTTATCTGGTAGTTGCCATTGTCGGTACACGTTATGGTGGTCTGCAGCTGCCCGCTATTGGCGAAGGAGCAGCGCGGGCTATTGACCGACCAGAGCACCTCCAGCGTGTCCCCATCGGGATCGCCGGCTGTGCCGCTCAACGCGATGGCGCTACCCTCAGGCCCCACGTATGTCCCCCCCGCGCCGGCGACCGGCGCGCTGTTTGTGGTGGAGACTGACCATAGCTCGCGCCCGCTCGACCCGTCGTCGGCGGTGACCAGCAGCGTATCGCCCAGCAGCCTCATCGACTGTGGATTCGAGCCGGCGGACGGATTGATGTCCGACAGCAGGATGGTCGTCGCTTCCGTTCCGGCGCTGCGCCAGAGTTCCTGCCCGTGTGCGCCGTCGTCGGCACGGAAATAGAGCACGTCTCCCGCAGCGTAGAGCGCGGCCGGCGCCGAACCTTGCGAGCCCGGTCTGATATCCCGCACCATGACGGTGCCGGCTTCCGTGCCGTCGGTCTTCCATAGCTCGCGCCCGTGCGTGCCGTCCACAGCCGAAAAGTAGAGCACGTTTCCGACCGCCGTCAGAAAGTTGAGCTGCGAGCCGCCCGTGCCCGGATTGATATCGCGCACCAGCTCTGTCCCTGCCTCCGTGCCATCACTCTTCCACAACTCATACCCAGACGCAGGATTGCCGGCCGCAAAGAACACCAGGTTGCCGGCGACGGCCAATTTATCCGGGTTATACTCTGGCGTGTCGTCCGTGTTGACATCCTTGAGCATATAGGTGCCTGCTTCCGTACCGTCGCTGCGCCATAACGCCCGCCCGTGCACGTCGTCTATCGCGGTGAAGATCAGGACGCCGTTCAGGTTGACGAGATCGCGCGGATCGGAACTGCCGTCGCCCGGCATGATGTCTTTCACAAGCGATGTACCACCTTCGCTGCCGTCGCTCTTCCACAACTCAAAGCCTGTCGTGCCATCGGTGGCCACAAAGAAGAGGGTGCTGCCAACGCCGGTGAGGATGGTGGGCGAGGACGCGCCGCCCGGATTGATGTCTTTGACCATGACGGTGCCTGTAATCGTGCCGTCGGTCTTCCACAGCTCGGCGCCATGTGTCCCATCGCTGGCCTGGAAGAAGAGGGCGCCGCCAACTTCCCGGAAGCGCTGCGGGTTCGAGTTGCCGGGGCCTGTGTTGATATCCCTGACCAACTCAGTCCCCTCTTCAGTGCCGTCGCTCGCCCATAGCTCTTCGCCGGCTAGCCCATCGTTGCCGCGGAAGAAGAGCCGGCCGTCGAAGGCAACCAGCTCGCCCGGCGTCAACATTTCGCCAGGGTTTGTAGCCAGGTCTCTGACCAGCGCTGTGCCGGCTTCCGTGCCGTCGCTTTTCCACAGCTCGGCGCCGTTGGCGCCATCGTCGGCAACGAAGAATAGCTGGTCTCCGACAATTGTGAGATCCGTGGGCTCTGAACCATTCGCCGGGTGAATGTCCCGGACCAGCACCGCCTCGCGGGCCTGCGCCAGCACGGTCAAGGCGACCGACAGGAGGGCAATTGACAGAATAAGGGCTAAGAAAACAAACCTTGGACGATGTAAGCCTTCCATGATACTCCTGAATAATCGGACGAATGCGAAACGTACCAGAATGAACAATATAGAATGTGGCGACAAGATGGTGCACCGGCGCCCACTGAGTGGAACCGTCTCCTTTCCCGAGGAAAGTGTACCAGAAACGGCCGGACGATCCACCCGCGATCTGAGCCAACCAGAAGAAGACGGCTTAGAGACTGTTTGCTGCTGCGCTTGACTTTACCAGAACGTTTGGTCTATTATGTTTGGAGTTGCGGCTGGAGGAAGGTGGGCCGCGGCGACGATCCCGACTCATTTGTGAAGGAGTGACCTATGCGAAAAACGGATCTGCTGGACTGGCTACAGCAGCAGTACTGGCATTGGGAGGCGCTGCTGGCCGAGGTTGGACCGGCGCGCATGGAGCAGCCGGGCGTGAATGGCGACTGGTCGATGAAGGACATCGTCGCACACCTGACGGGCTGGAATTACGCGGTGGTGGCGCGGCTGCAGGCGGCGCAACGCGGCGAGCCGGAGCCGCCCCCGCCGTGGCCGGCCCATCTCGAGGACGAGGACGACATCAATGCGTGGATCTACGAGACCAATCGCGACCGGCCGGCGGGTGAGGTGCTGGAGGAGATGCGCCAGCTCCACCGGCAGCTTGTCGCCGCCGTCGAGAGCCTGCCGGACGACGTGCGCATTGAGGTGATCGAGCCGGCGTTCTACCTGCCCTGGATTGGCGATAGACGCTACCACGTGGGCGAGTTCTTCGACCATTTCCGTGATGACCACGAGGCGGACGTGCGGGCGTGGCTGGCGAGCGTTGAGACGACGTAGGTGACGCGCGCCGACACCGGACAGCACAGGAGGATGGACCATGAATGCGGCGGCGTTTCGCCATTTGTATGACTATCACTTCGCCCTGAATCGCTTCATCTGGGACAACTACGTTATGCAGCTCACAGAGGAGCAGTTCACGCGGCCGGTGGACTACTCGCACGGCCCGGTGCGCAACCAGATCGGGCATATCATCGACGCCGATACAGCGTGGTTCGGCGACTTGCGCGGCGCGCCGTTCCCAGAGCTGCCGGCGCCAAGTGAGGGCGACGAACGGCCGGCGATCCGCGCTCTGTGGGACGAAGTCGAGCAGGGAATGCGCGACTATCTGGCCGGGCTGAGCGACGAGATGTTGTTCGAGAAGCCGTGGTCCGAGGGTGAAGACAAGGATCTTTATCGCTGGCAGGTGCTGCTGCACGTCGCCAATCACGGCACGGACCATCGGGCGCAGGTTCTGCGCGACCTGCGCGATATGGGCGTGGAGACGACGTCACAGGATTACGTTTTTTACAGCTACGAGCGTCCGTTTGCGCCGGAGGGATCATGAGCATCATCGACAATGGGATGTTGTGGCGGCAGTTTGGGGCGGCGATAGACACGCTGGGCGATACGCTGCGCGCATGCCCGGACGAGCTGTGGGAGGGGCGGCTATGGGAGGACAAGCCGGACCAGTGGGTAGCGGCCGGATTCTCGGCGTTCTGGTATCTGGGCTACCACACGCTGTTCTGGCTGGATCTCTACCTGTACGGTGCGGAAGAGGGCTTTATGCCGCCGGAGCCGTTCGACCTGGTGGAGATGGAGGCCGGAGAGACGCTGCCGCGCACCTACAGCCGCGAGGAGCTGCTCGGCTACCTTGACTACTGCCGGCAGAAGTGCCGGGAGACGATCCTGGCGCTCTCGCCCGAGGAGGCGAAGCGGATGTGCCGCTTCCCGTGGGGCGAGGTGCCGTATGGGGAGCTGCTGCTGTACAACATGCGCCACGTGCAGGAGCACGCCGCGCAGCTGCACCTGTTCCTGGGGAAGCGGGCGCGGAAGGCTTTGGATTGGGTGACGCAGGCGGAGTAGGAAT
>Ga0123333_10003694_pt1 | contig 14735 bp, 11 predicted proteins | sample BioC12SIPDNA_3_FD_89957 | JGI IMG/M metagenome (GOLD analysis project Ga0123333, IMG submission 89957) | Anaerobic biogas reactor microbial communites from Washington, USA - Biogas_R2_B C12 SIP DNA | ecosystem: Engineered > Bioreactor > Anaerobic > Unclassified | place: Washington, USA... | reverse complement strand
GAGCGGGACCCGGCGCCACCGCCGGGGCCGGGGTCGGGTCATCGGGCGGCGGCCGTCCCGCCCACCAGGTCGATCAGGCGTGGATGCAGGTCGGCGTTGGCGGCGATGCCGCTACCGTTTCCGGGACCGGGCGTGCCGTCGAGCGCGGTGAACACCCCGCCCGCCTCGGCGATCACGACCGGCATCGGGGCCAGGTCGTACAGCTCGGCGCGGGGGTCGATCATGGCGTCGACCCGGCCGGTCGCGACCAGGACGTAGCCGTAGCCGTCGCCCCAGGTGCGGATCGACGCGCCCGCGGCCTGGAGGGCGAGGACGGCGGCGTCCGACCACGGGCCGAGGCCGCTGGTCGAGACGTACGCGAGGGCGGGGTCGCCGGTGCCCGCGACCCGTGCCGGTTCGCCGTTGCAGAACGCACCGAGACCGCGCCCGGCCCACACGGTCTCGCCCAGGGCGGGGATGTTGATCGCGCCCACGGCGATGCCGTGCTCGTCCTCGACGGCGAGGAGGTTGCTGTAGAGCGGCACGCCGTGGGTGAAGGCCTTGGTGCCGTCGATCGGGTCGAGGATCCACCGTCGCCCGCTCGTGCCGGGCTTCTCGGGCTCCTCCTCGCCGAGCACCCCGTCGTCGGGGTGGCGGGCGTCGAGCTCGGCGCGGATCAGCCGCTCGGCCTCGCGGTCGGCCTGGGTGACCGGGGTGCCGTCGCCCTTGCGGTCGACCGCCAGCTCGTCGTTGCGGAACCAGCGCAGGGTCGCCTCGCCCGCCATGCGGATCAGCGCGACCGCCTCCTCGACGAGCGCGGGGTCGGCGGGCGGGGCGGGGTCGACGGTCGGTCCGGACATGGTCCGGATCATCGCACGGTGCGCGGCGGGATCCGCAGCCGGACCCGGCGGGCGGTCAGGCGAAGCGGGCCTTGTACTCGGCGCCGACGCGGATCATGCCGATCATCGCCTGGGTGGACTCGCCGGCGTCGAGGAGGCCCAGCCAGACCTCGCGCTCGGTGGTGCTCGGCGTGCGGACGAGCATCACGCCGTGGGTCCCGATCACGTGCATGAGGTTGCGCAGGCGGTTCTGGTTCTCCGGCGACTGGCTGAAGTGGATCAGCACCTTGCCCCGGGTGGTCCCGGAGGCCAGCGCCGCCAGCCAGTACTCGCGCCCGGCGCCCTCGGCGTTGCGGCCGAGGACGTTCTGGTACACGCGGTCGACGAACTCGGCGTCGGTGAGCGAGCCGTACCGGGACGTGAACTCGGGCGCCCTGGTGAACTGCTGGCCGATGCGGTCGAGCGTCCACCCGTTCCGGCGCCGGTCGAGCCAGTAGACCAAGCCACCGGAGTCGGGCAGGCGGTCGTAGGCGGCGAGGTACACGCGGGCGACGGCCTGGGTCACCGAGTCGCACTCGGCGGACTCGAGCAGGTGCGCCGCCAGCCGGTCGGGGCTCCACGCGCCGCTGTTCAGCAGGTCGCCGTAGTAGGACAGGTCGGCGGCGGACGGCGAGCGGCCCAGGAAGTCGCGGTACTGGGCGTTGACGAACGCGGTGGCGGTGGTCCACGGCGCGAACACGGCCGGGTCGACCTGCGGACGCTCGGCGGCGGGGGCCGCGTTCTGGAGCGAGACCCGCGGGTTGACCGACGCGGACGACCAGAGCCGCTGGGTCTCGCTCGAGAACGTGCCGGTGGCCGGCTTGCGGATCTCGAAGTGGAGGTGGGAGCCGGACCCCTCGGCGTTGCCGCTGTCGCCGCAGTAGGCGACGAGCTCGCCCCGCAGCACCCGCACGCCGCGGGCGGCGGACTCGTTGCCGACGTACTGGCGCAGCTTCGGCGCCCACGCGTACTGGGCCAGGTTGCTGGCGTCGTCGGTGCCGGGCCGGTCGTTGTTGATGTGCAGGTAGCAGTAGAACCAACCGTCGTCGCCCTGGATGTAGAGCGAGTTGCCCGACGCCCGGTGCCGGAACTCGACGATGCGGCCGTCGACGACCGACAGCAGCTTGGTCATCTTGGGGGCCATGAGGTCCTCGCCCTGGTGGGGGCGGGTGCACCCGCTGCGGCAGGCGCCGTAGGTGTCCTGGGTGCGCGTCCAGCTCGTGGCGTTGTTGGGGAAGACCGGGAACATGATCCCGCGGTCGGGGCTCTCGGTGAGGGTGGTGCCGAACGCGTCGGTGCCGGGCAGGTCGGTGGGCGCGGGGTGGAGCGGCTCGGCCAGCGAGAAGTCCGTCGACCGCCCGCCGTCGGGACCGGTCGGGTCCTGCGCGCCGACCGGCCACGAGGTGACGAGGAGCGCTCCACCGGCGGCCGCGCCTCCGATGATCACCCGGCGCCGGGACAGGGACCGGAGGGCGGGTGGGGCGGCGGGGCCGGGGCGGGACATCGGTGGGGGTCCTTCGGGGGCTCGGGGAGGGGCGACGGCGGTGACTACGGCCCCGGCGGGCGGCTCGACGCCCCGCTTCCCGGCCGTAGTGTTGCATTCAGGTTACGACGCGGCACTCCGCCGCGGAAGTCGCGATCCGGACCCGTCCGCCGCTTCTCACCCGTTCTCATTCGGACGGGCGCCGCTAGGGTGCGGGGGATGGATCCGGCCACCCTCACCCCATCGGCCGCCGACCTCGACCTTGAAGTCAGGCGTCGGGTGGTGGCGGCGGGCCAGCGCTACACCGCGAACCGCCAGGCGATCGTGGGGATCCTCGCCGGTGCCGACCGGCCCCTCACCACCGCCGAGGTCGTCGCGCGCAGCGAGGGCCTGGCGCAGAGCTCGGTGTACCGCAACCTGAGCGTCATGGAGTCGGCCGGCGCGGTCGTCCGCGTCGCCGGGGGCGACGACTTCGCCCGCTACGAGCTGGCTGAGGACCTCGCTGGGCACCACCACCACCTGATCTGCACCCGATGCGGGCAGGTCGAGGACTTCACCGTGCCGACCGGCGTCGAGGCCCGCCTCGAGGCCGCGCTCGGCGAGGCGGCCGCCGACGCCGGGTTCGAGGTCGACCTCCACCGGCTCGACCTCGTCGGCCGCTGCGCCGAGTGCCGGTGACCGGGCCGGTCCCGGAGGCGCCGGCGGAGGCCGCCCGGCGACGCACCTTCGCCATCATCAGCCACCCCGACGCCGGCAAGACCACGCTCACCGAGAAGTTCCTGCTCTACGGCGGGGCGCTGACCACCGGCGCGGGCGCGGTCAAGGCGCGAGAGGGACGCCGGGCGGTCACGTCGGACTGGATGGACATGGAGCGCGAGCGGGGGATCTCCATCACGAGCACGGTGCTCCAGTTCCCGTACCGCGACGCGGTCGTCAACCTGCTCGACACCCCCGGCCACCGGGACTTCTCCGAGGACACCTACCGGGTGCTGGCCGTCGCCGACGCGGCGGTGATGGTGCTCGACGCGGCGAAGGGCATCGAGCCCCAGACGCTGAAGCTGTTCGAGGTGTGCCGCGAGCGGGAGCTGCCGCTCGTCACGTTCATCAACAAGTGGGACCGGCCCGGCCGCGATCCCCTGGAGGTGATCGACGAGGTCGAGGCGCGCATCGGCGTCGTCCCGACGCCGGTCACCTGGCCGGTCGGCATCGCGGGCGACTTCCGGGGCGTGGTCGACCGGCGGTCGGGTGACTACGTCCGGTTCACCCGTGTCGCCCGCGGCGCCACCGAGGCCCCAGAGGAGGTGCTCGACGCCGACGCGGCCGCCGCCACCGAGGGCGACGCGTGGGCCACCGCGGCCGACGAGCTGGCGCTGCTCGGGGAGGTCGGCGCCGACCACGACCAGGAGCTGTTCCTCGCGGGGGAGACGTCGCCGACGTTCTTCGGCTCGGCGCTAACCAACTTCGGCGTCCGGCTGCTGCTCGACGCGGTCGTCGACCTCGCCCCGGCGCCGACCGCCCGGCTCGACGAGGCCGACAAGCCGCGGCCGCTCGACGCCCCGTTCTCGGGCTTCGTGTTCAAGGTGCAGGCCAACATGGACAAGGCGCACCGCGACCGCATCGCGTACCTAAGGGTGTGCTCGGGTCGCTTCGAACGGGGGATGGTCGTCACCCACGCCCGCACCCACAAGCCGTTCGCGACCAAGTACGCCCACTCGGTCTTCGGTCAGGAACGCGAGACGGTCGAGGTCGCCTGGCCGGGCGACGTCGTCGGCCTCGTCAACGCGAACGACGTGCGGGTGGGCGACACGCTGTACGTCGACGAGCGGGTCGAGTTCGCGACGATCCCGAGCTTCGCCCCCGAGCAGTTCGCGGTGGTGCGGGTGCGGGACACGGCCAAGGCGAAGCAGTTCCGTCGGGGCGTCACCCAGCTCGACGAGGAGGGCGTGGTGCAGGTGCTGCGCGACCTCGACCTCGGCGACCAGGCGCCGGTGCTGGCCGCGGTCGGGCCGATGCAGTTCGAGGTGGCGGTGCACCGGCTGGAGACCGAGTTCGGGGCGCCGGTCGAGCTGTCGCCGACCGCCTACACCGTCGCCCGAGTCACCGACGTCGACAGCACCCCGACGCTGCGGAGCATGAAGGGTGTCACGGTGCTCGAACGGGCCGACGGCACCCGGCTCGCCCTGTTCGAGAGCCGCTTCTGGCTCGATCGGGTGGCCGCCGAGCAGCCCGAGCTCCGCCTCGAACCGCTCGTCGGCAACGAGCTGGCGGGCTGAGCCGATCAGCGGCTAGCGGTCGTCGGCCTCGACGGCGTCGAGCCGGCCCTCCAGGCGTTCGAGGGCGCCGGTGACGCGGTCGACCGCCTCGCGGAGGTCGGACGCGGTGACGACGTCGCGGAGGGCGATGCGCACCGACGCCAGCTCGCGGGCGAGGTACTCGGTGTCGGCCTGGGTGCGGGCGTTCACCTCGCGGTCGCGCTCGGCCTGGTGCCGGTCCCGTTCGTCCTGACGGTTCTGGGCCAGCAGGATCAGCGGCGCCGCGTAGGCCGCCTGGGTGGAGAAGGCCAGGTTGAGGAGGATGAACGGGTACGGGTCCCAGCGCAGTGCGACGACGCCGATGTTGATGACGATCCAGACGATGACCACGACCGTCTGGCCGGCGAGGAAGCGGCCGGTGCCGAGGAAGCGGGCGATCGACTCGGAGAACCGTCCGAACGCCTCGGGGTCGTAGAAGCCGCTCCACTCCAGCCCCCGGCGGGGGCGGGACAGATCGGTGCGCCGGCGGGCCACGTCAGGTCACCGGGTCGGCGCGACGCCGGTGGCGCCGCCAGTCGTCGGGCAGCACGTGGTCGAGCACGTCGTCGACCGTCACCGCGCCGACCAGGCGGCGGGCCGGGTCGCACACCGGAACGGCGAGGGAGTCGTAGGTGGCGAGCCGCTCGGCGACCTCGCGCAGCGGCATGTCGGGGTGGACGGGCTCGGGGTCGAGGAAGGCGCACTCGTCGAGCCGGGTGCCGGGCTGCTCGCGGAGCAGCCGCTGGAACGGCACGCTGCCGATGAAGCGGCCGGTCGGCGTCGAGGTGGGCGGCTCGACGACGAAGACCTGGGCCGCCAGCTCGGCGGGCAGCTCGGGTACCCGTACGGTGGCGAGCGCCTCGGCGACGGTGGTCGACCCGGTGAGGATCACCGGCTCGGGGGTCATCAGGCCTCCGGCGGTGTTCTCGCCGTAGGCGAGTAGGCGGCGCAGCGGCGTGGAGTCGGCCGGCTCCATCGCCTCGAGCAGCCGCTGGCGCTCGGCCTCGGGCAGCCAACCCAGGAGGTCGGCGGCGTCGTCGGGCTCCATCTCCTCGAGGACGTGGGCGGCGCGGGCGAGGTCGAGGCCCTGGATCATGCGGATCTGCTCGTCCTCGGGCAGCTCCTCGAGGACGTCGGCGAGCCGGTCGTCCTCCATCAGCTCCGCCAGGCGGCGCCGCTTCGCCGGGGGCAGGGACCGGATGCGCTCGGCCACGTCGGACTGGTGCATCTCGCGCAGCTCGGCGACCTCGGCGTACTCGGGACCGACGTCGAAGTGGGCGGCGACGTCGCCCCACTCGACGACCCGGGTACGGCGGCGACGCAACGGACTCCGCCCACCGAGCGCCACCGCGACCACGAACCAGTCGCCGGTGCGGGGGGACTCCTCGATCGCGGTGTCGATCACGTAGTCGTCGCCCACGCGCGTACCGACGACGTCGGCCACCGCGAGCTTCTCGCCCTCGCGCTGCTGGAACGGGTGGACGTCGATCGTCCCCGATCGCAGGCGCACCCCGGTGGTGTCGATCGTGGCGACCCGCGCCTCGTTCACGAAGATCCGGCGCCGGTCGACCGAGGCCACGAAGCCGAGCACCCGCGCCGGGGCGGAACCCGACGGGACGGTCACGACGTCGTCGACGCGCCCGATGCCGTGGCCGCCCGAGTCGAGCAGCGGTAGCCGCACCAGTCGGGACACGAAGATGGGGCCGGGCACGCGGTCACGCTACCGCCCGGTCCGCGCCCGCCCGGGGCTCGTCGGGGGAGGGCCGCCGGCGGCGTCCGGGGCGTCAGGGCCGGTTGACGTCGTCGTCGACGGCGCTGCCGGACCCGCCGGCCGCGTCGTCGTCGGGCAGCTCGAAGCCGCCGCCGGCGAGGTTGTTCTCGAGCATCTCGGTGAAGACCTCGGAGGTGACCGGCGGCGAGAACCAGAAGCCCTGCCCGAGGTCGCAGCCCATCCGGCGCAGCACGTTGATCTGCTCCTGGGTCTCGATGCCCTCGGCGACGGTGTGCACGCCAAGGCGACGCGACAGGGCGACGATGGCCTCCAGCACCGGCGTGGCCTCCCCGCCGACGATGCCGGCGACGAAGCTGCGGTCGACCTTGAGCACGTCGACGGGCAGGTCGTCGACGTAGCGGAGCGACGAGTAGCCCACACCGAAGTCGTCGAGCGCGATCTGCACGCCGAGCGCCTTGAGGGCGGTGAGGCGGCTGCGGTCGGTCTCCATGTGGTCGATGACGACCGTCTCGGTGATCTCGAGGGTGAGGGTGGAGGGGTCGAGCGCGAACTGGTCGACGACGCCGCGCACCGAGTCGATGATCGACGCCTGCTCGAGCTGGCGCACCGACAGGTTCACGCTCATCGACAGGGCGGCGTCGCCGGGGAGGCTGAGCTGCCAGGTGCGGAGCTGCTGGCACGCCTCCTCCAGCACCCACTGGCCGAGCTGCACGATGAGCCCGGTCTCCTCGGCGATGCTGATGAAGGCGTCGGGCGAGAGGCGTCCCCGGCGGGGGTGGTCCCAGCGGACGAGCGCCTCGGCGCCGGTGATGCGGCCGGTCTCGAGGGCCACGACCGGCTGGTAGACGAGGGCGAGCTGGCCGGAGGTGATGGCGCGGGCGAGGTCGGCCTTGAGCTCGAGGCGTTCGAACGCGGTGACGTGCATCGCCTCCTCGAACAGCTCGACTCGGTCCTTGCCCCGCTCCTTGGCCAGGTACATCGCCATGTCGGCGTTGCGCAGGACGACCTCGGGCGTCGTGCCCTGGTCGCCGACCGCGGCGATGCCGATCGACGCGGTGACGACGATCTCCCAGCCGTTGATGTCGAACGGCGAGCGCAGCTCGTGGAGGAGGCGGAGCGCCACGCCGACCGGGCCGAGGTCGTCCTCGGTGGGCCGGACCAGCACCGCGAACTCGTCGCCGCCGAGGCGGGCGGGCGTGGCCTCCGGCGGGAGGCTGGCGGTGAGCCGCTGGGCGACCGCGACCAGCAGCTCGTCACCGACGGCGTGCCCGAGGCTGTCGTTGACGGTCTTGAAGTCGTCGAGGTCGATGAAGAGCACGCAGGCCGAGCCGCCGTCGGCGACGGCGGTCTCCTCGACGAGCCGGGCGAAGTGGCTGCGGTTGGGGAGGCCGGTGAGCGAGTCGTGGTCGGCCTGGTGGCGGAGGGACGATTCGAGCTGCTTGCGCAGGGTGACGTCGCGGGCGTTGAGCACGACGCCCTGCACCGCGGGGTCGTGGCGGAGGTCGGTGACCGTGACGTCGAGGATGCGCGACGAGCCGTCCATGGCGATCGCGCGCAGCTCGAGGCTCTCGTCGATCAGATCGCCCGCGGCGACGCGCAGGGCGCCGGTGAGGATCCGCTCGACCGACTGGCGCTCGTCGGAGGCGATCACCGCGGTCGCCGGCGTGTCGAGGAGCTGCTCGGGGCGGTAGCCGAGCAGGCGGGTGATCGCGGGCGACACGTAGGTGAACCGCCCCCAGTCGTCGATGACGGCGACGACGTCGGACACGTTCTGCACCAGGGCGCGGAACCGGGCCTCGCTGCGGTACAGGCGGACCTCGGCGTCCTTGCGGTCGGTGACCTCGCGGCAGTTGAGGATGACGCCCTCGAGCTCGGGGTCGTCGGTGAGGTCGCGGGCGACCGCCTCGAACCAGCGGTGGTGGCCGTCGGCGTGGCGCAACCGGACCTCGATGGGCGGGGTGAACGTGCTCGCCGCGGACCGCTCGATCAGGCCGTCGAGCAGTTCGAGGTCGTCGTCGGTGAGGTCGGCCAGCGGGCGGCCGATCAGGTCGAACGCGGTCCGCCCCAGCAGGCGCCGGACGGCGGGGGTGATGAAGGAGATCGTGCCGTCGGGGGCGACCACGAGGATCAGGTCCGACGAGTTCTCGATCATCACGCGGAAGCGCCGCTCGGTGCGCGTGCGCTGGAGCGTCTCGGCGAGCTGGGCGCTGTCGACCGCGAGGGCGAGGTTGGTCTCGAGCGTGCTCAGGGCCCGGCGGACCGGCTGGGGGAGGGCGGTCTCGGACTCGACCTGGATCGCCAGATCCGGCTCGTCGGGGCGGCCGAGCTTCACCCGGGCGACGCGGGTGTCGCGGATCGCCGGTGCCGGCTCGCCTTCGTCCTCCGCGCCACCGGCGACCCGGATCGCCGCGCCGGTGCGGTCGACCAGGAGGCCGACCGCGTCGTAGGCGGCGGCCTCCAACGAGGGGCGGTCGGCGGCGAGCAGGAGGCGGTCCGACGCCTGCCGGAGCGTGTGCTCGAGGCGGGCCGCCTCGGATCCCGCCCGGATCATCAGGGTGAGGCGGGCGAGCACCAGACCGGTGACGACGGCGGCACCCAACGCCATGACGATCAGGTCGTCGCGTCGTCCGGTGCGGGCGATGACGATCAGGGTCGCGGGAGCGACGAGCAGCGCGGCCGAGAGGATCGCGAAGCGGGCGGTGCCGACCTCGGCGGGCGGGTCGGGGTCGCGGTCGAGCAGCAGCGGCAGGCTCGGGTGGAGGAGGGCGGCGCCCATGCACGCGTACACGATCGGCGACAGGATGATCGAGGCGTCGGGCGCGACGCGGGCGGTCAGGTCGGCGGCGACGAAGGCGAGGATCCCGGCGCCCAGGAGGTACCACGCCGGGGCCTTGGCACCGGGCCCGATGGCGAGGCGCGCCCCGACCACCATCACCGCCGCGCTCAACAGGATGAAGACCCCGCTCGTGATGGTGGCGAGGACCGACTCGGGGTTCGCCTCGAGGGCGGGGGACACGGCGGGCAGCCACAGCGCCAGGCCGAGGGCGACGGCGATGATCGCGCCGTCGATCAGTCCCTCGTGGTCGGGCTGGTCGTTGCGGGCGCGCCGGAGCCGCTCGATGCCGCCGATGAGCACGACGTAGGCGGCCCCGTAGAAGAACTCGCCGATCCCGGGGTAGGGGGGTTCCTCGCCGGTGGTCAGCTCGTAGAGGACCGATGCGGTGGCGCCGAGCAGGCCCAGGGGGGCGGCGGCGATGATCTGGCGGACCGGACGGATGGCGGTGCCCCGGTTGTGCGCGAGGAACACCACGCAGCACCCGATGACCACGACCCCGGTGATGACGGCGAGCGGGGCCCGGACGGTGGGGACCAGTGCGCCGACGACGGTCGCCGCCAGGCCGGCCCCGAGGACGACCTTCCAGCCGGCGCGCCCGGTGAGCCCGCCGTCCTCGTCCTCGGACTCGCCTCCCCAGCCCCTCACCCTGCTCACCGTCCTACTCATCGGCTTCGAAACCTGGGCCTTGATGCTGTCGGACGATCCTTTGCGCCGCCGTATCGCCGACCCGGATGGGTCGGAAGACCTACATCATGGCTCGCGCAGGTCGATCACGTCGCCCCGTCGCCACGGGTCGTGCTGGTAGCAGGCGACGGCGAGGGCGCAGACGGGCTCGTCCTCGCAGGTGATCCCGGTGATCGCGAGCTCGTGCGCACCCCAGTCGCGACCGCGCGCGGCGGCGATCGACTCGAGGCTGGATTCGAGGTCGCTGCGCACCTGGTGCTCGGAGTGACCGCTGTGCTCGACGAACAGCCCCTCGCTGGTGGCGGGGTCCTGGCACCAGGCGATGCCGGCCCAGGCCTCCTCGTGGGGACGCTCGACGCGGGCGTCGGCCATGACCACGTACAGGCGGTCGCCGAAGTCGCCCGGGCAGTCGGCGGCGCCGGGCGCCCGCTCGACCGTGGTGCCGGCGGGGATGATCGAGCTGAGGATGAGCAGGTTCCGGTCGGCCACCCCCGCCGCCCGGAGGGCGGCGTCGAACGCGGCGAGCCGGGTGGGGCCGGTGCCGCGCCCGAGGCGCACGGAGATGCGGAGGGCTCCCGCGTCGGTGGCGGCCACCGTGCGGGTGTCGACGTGGAGCTCGCTCATCGGTTGGGTCTCCTCGGCGCGGTCCTCCCGCCCCGAACGGTAGGGGCCGGTCCGCCGCCGGTCGCGGATGGTGCGGGACTCGCCACGCAGGTGACGCGGCGCGACAGCCCGGCTACTCTCCGGGACCTGACTCGACCGGGTCACTTGGGATGGGATCACCGGGAAGGGTTGGTGGATCGCGATGACGATCACCATGAGCGGCGTCCACGAGTCCGTGGAGAAGGCGTGCTGGGCACCGTGGCTGCAGTTCTCGGTGGCCGAGATGGAGGCCTACGCGCGGGCCTTCCCGGAGGGCCAGATCACCTGCGTCGACGAGAACGACCGCCCCGTCGCGGCGCTGACGACGGTACGGGTCGAGTGGGACGGCGATCCCGCCTCGCTCGGGACGTGGGACGGGATCGCCGGCCGGGTGCCGGTCACGGGCACCCCGGCCCGCGCCGACGGCAACGCGATCGGGCTCCTGTCGGCCGCCGTCCACCCCGACCATCAGGGCGAGGGCCTGGCCGATCGCCTGCTGGACGGGATCCTGGCCGTCGGCGTCGAGGCGGGGGTCGATGTCCTGTTCAGCCCGTTCCGCCCGAGCGGCTTCGGTCGGTACAAGGACCGGACCGGCTCGGTCGACTTCGTCGACTACTGCGCGCAGCGCACGGCTGGAGGGCTGCCGCTCGACCCCTGGCTCCGCATCCTGCACCGGCGCGGGATGCGGTCGCTCAAGGTCGTCGAGGGCGCCATGGTCGTCGCCGTCACGCTGGACGAGCTCGACCACCACCGGCGCACGTGGCGGCGCGAATCGTGGCGCCGACTGACCGACCCGGCGGCGCTCGACCTCCTGCAGCGGCGCCACGCGGCGCTGGGGGTGGTCGATCCCGGCGAGGTGTGGGAGTGCGGTGAGACCGGCTGGTGGTTGGTCGACCACCGACGGGGCCGGGCCGAGTACGTGGAACCGAACCTCTGGGGGTGCATCCCGGTGTCGCCGGGCGCGCACGACCGGCTCCTGCCCCCGGCGTGACCCGACCGTTCGACCGCCTGCGCGACGACCTGTTCACCGCCGTCGCCAGCGTCGCGGCACCGGTGGTGCTCGTCGAGATACCCGGCGACCATCCCGTCGCCGACCTGATCCGGGCCCTCGAGCGGGCGCAGTTCCCCGACGTGGAGGCGTTCCTCACCGACGAGGTGGAGTCGCGGTGCCGCTTCCTCGCCGTCGTCGACCGGTCCGGGCCCGAACCGGCGCTCGCGTTCGCGACGCGGGTCAGCAGTCCCCGGTTCGGCCCGACACCACCGCGGCCGGACGAGACCGGCCTACCGATGCTCGACGAGGTGCTCGCGGTCAACGAGGGGATCGACGCGCCGGCGCTCGTCGCCCACTACGGGCAGCGGGGCGTCGACGTGGCGCGCTGCGTCGCCGTGGAGACGAACTTCCGGCTCGCCCCGACGAGGGACGCGCCCACCGGTCTCCGTTGGAGCGACCACGCGTACGTCGGGGTCTTCGACCTGCTGATGGAGGGCCCCCCGGGCGGGAAGGGGGTGTTCGCCCACGCGAACGAGGCGACGGTCCGCTCCCTCGGTGCGATCGACCTCACGTTCGAGGCGGTGATGGGCCGGCCGGACCTGGTGTCCCCCGCCGCGCAGCAGGGCGAGGCCGACGACCGGTACGCGCCGGGCTACATCGACCTCACCGAGCACTCCCGGCGGGTGTTCCGGCAGCTCGAACCGCTGTCGGCGCCGAAGGTCGTGCTGGCGTGATCGTCCGGGCCGGCACGCGAGGTCACAGGAGTCCCGGCACCGCCCCGTGGATGACGGCGAACTCGACCGCGTAGATCGTCGCGGTCACGTACGAGAGGCGGCGGACGAACGCCTGGCCGTGGCCGTGTCGCCACAACACCAGCGGCGGGATCACCCCACCGATCAGGACCGACAGCAGGCAGGCGCTGACGCCGCCGGTGACCCGCGACCGCAGGCTCTTCTCGCGGGTGGCGATGCCCTCGAAGCGGCGGTGGAGGTCGAGTCGGTCGAGGAACCAGCGGGCGATGGCGTGCGGGTCGTCGGACGTGCCGGCCCGTACGAGGAGCACCTGGGCGGGCACGTAGATGGCGAGTGCGGTGAGGAACCCGGCGAGCGGGCTGCCGAGCAGGGAGATCAGCCAGAAGGCCGGCCCGAACGTGAGGTCGTCGAGCACGACCAGGGTGAGGAGCGTGGCGGCCCACCAGCCGATGGTGCTGAGGCGGCGCGGGGCCACGATGTCCTTCCGGGGGCGATGGGGTGACTGGCGATCGGGCCACGCTCTCCCCGGCGACGGCCCCGGCTCACCCTACGCGGCCGGGCACGGTCAGTGGTGGTTCGGATCGTGTCGGTACACGGCCTCCAGCCGGGTCAGATCCGCGGCCGGGGCGGGCGCGGCGAACAGGTAGCCCTGGCCGTGGGTGCATCCGATGCGCACCAGCGTGTCGATCTGGGCGGAGTCCTCGATGCCCTCGGCGATCACGTCGAGGCCGAGGGCCCGGCCGACCGCGACGACCGCCTCGACGACGGCCCGGCCGCCGGGCTCCAGGAGGCGCCGCCCGATCGACGGGTCGATCTTCAGGAAGTTGATCGGCATCGACCGCAGGTGCGCGAGCGACGTCGTGCCGGTGCCGAAGTCGTCGATGCCGAGGCGCACGCCCATGGCGGTCAGGGCGCGCATGCGGTCCTGGGCCTGTCCGTCGGTGAGGAGCAGCGCGGGCTCGGGGATCTCGAGGTGGAGCCGGTGCGGTTCGAGGCCGCTCTCGTCCAGGGCGGTTCCGATGCGGTCGACCAGGGCGTCGGTCCGCAGCTCGGCCCCGCTCAGGTTGAGCCAGATCGACAGCGGGCCGATCATCGCCGCGTCCCACTCCTGGACCTCGGTCAGGACGGTTTCGAGCACCCAGCCGGCCAGATCGACCAGCAGTTCGGGGTCCTCGACGCCGTCGAGCAGGCGGCCGGGCGGGCCGGTGCCGGCGAGGGGGTCCTCGATGCGCAGCAGGGCCTCGGTGCCGACGGCCCGACCGCTGCGGAGGTCGACGATCGGCTGGTGGTGGACCGTGAGGCTGTCGGTGTCGATCGCCAGGCGCAGCGCCTCGGTGATCGGGGTGAGCGGCTGGTCGGTGCCGGCGCCGACGGTGACCTGGTAGCGGTCGCGGCCGGCCGCCTTGGCCTGGTACATCGCCTGATCGGCGTCGCGCAGGACGGCGTCGACCGTGGCGTGCTCGGCTCCGGAGAGGACGACGCCGACGCTGGCGGTCACCGCGAGGACGTGGTCGGAGCGGACGAAGGGTTGGGCGATCGCGGCCCGTACCTTCTCGGCGAGCATCGCGGCCGTCTCGGGTTCGCTGACGCCGTTGGCGAGCACCACGAACTCGTCGCCGCCGAGGCGCACGACCGTGTCGTCGGTTCGCACCGCGTTGCGGAGCCGCTGGGCGATCTCGACGAGCAGGGCGTCGCCGACCTCGTGACCGTGGGTGTCGTTGGTCCACTTGAAGTGGTCGAGGTCGACGAACATCAGGGCGAACGACGCCCCCGGGTGGGCGGTGGCGCGCTCGAGCCGCTCGCGCAGCAGCAGGCGGTTGCCGAGCCCGGTCAGCGGATCGTGCAGCGTCTGGTGGAGGAGCTTCTCCTCGGTGTCGCGCTGGACGGTGATGTCGCGGAGCTGGGCGATGGCGAACGCCCCGGGGTCGGCGCTCGACGGCACCGGCGACACGACCAGCTCGACCAGGCCGTCGGGTCGGCCGGCGCGGAGCAGGCGGCACTCGAGCTGGCCCCCCTCGCCCTGGCCCCCCTCGCCGTCGAACACGTCGAGGAGGGCCTGGTCGACGGCGGCGCGGTCATCCTCGGCGACCATCTCGACGAGCCGAGCGACCGGCGGGCCGTCGGACACCAGCGCGAGCAGGTCGCGCAGCTCGGCGTTGGCCTCCCGGATCGTGCCGTCGCGGCTGACCAGCGCCATCGGGGTGGGGGCGTGGGTGAACGCGGTGCGGAGGGCGTCGACCGTTCCGAGCTGGTCGATCTCGGCCCGGTGGCGGTCGGTGATGTCGACCAGCACGGCGTCGGCGACGATCGCGCCGGCGAGGGTGGCCCCCTCGATCGTGATCCGGACCCAGCGGGCGCTGGCCGTCGAGGGCTCGTCGTCGGCGAGGCGGACCTCGTGCTCGAAGCCCGACAGATCGCCGCCGAGCGTCGCACCGAGGAGCGCCTGGAGGGGGGCCTGGTCGTCCCG
>Ga0123333_10003684_pt1 | contig 14768 bp, 10 predicted proteins | sample BioC12SIPDNA_3_FD_89957 | JGI IMG/M metagenome (GOLD analysis project Ga0123333, IMG submission 89957) | Anaerobic biogas reactor microbial communites from Washington, USA - Biogas_R2_B C12 SIP DNA | ecosystem: Engineered > Bioreactor > Anaerobic > Unclassified | place: Washington, USA... | reverse complement strand
TTCGAGGCATCGCTCACGGAGGTGGTTCTCCCTGAAGAACGTGCCTGGCGGTGGACCAAAGGCTGTCTGGCCTTGGTGACGACCACGTTCTGTGGGGATCACCCTAAGTACGGCGCCTTTCACTATGCCGGAGAAGAGCACGACACATTCCCGCCAACGTTGCTGACAACCGGCCAAGCCACCGCGGAATGGGGCGCCACCAGGCTGGCCCACGACTATATGAAGTACTATCTGGAGAAGATCACCCGCGCTGATGGCAGCTTCAACTACTATGGGCCTTCGGGCACAGAGTACGCTCAGTGGTTGTGGCTTCTGAATGAGACGGAGAAGTGCAGTGGCGTGCAGCCCTGGATCTCCCAGAGCCTGGACAAAGTGATCGCGACGGGGCGCCTTCTGGAAGGGCTGCGTAGGCCGGTGGACAACACATCGCTCCGGCTCATTGAGCTCGGTGCCGAGGCCGACAACCGACAGGAGATCCACACCTATTTCTCCAACAACCTGTGGGGCGTACGCGGGCTCTCTGCGCTTGCCGAACTGGTGAGAAGGCGAGAACTCGGTAGAGAAGCAACCCAGTTCAACGAGTGGGCCGGCTCGCTGGCGCAGGACGTCCGAGAAGCAGCCCGTAGGTACAGCGAACCGGCGGACGTAGGCCCACTGATCCCCAGCTTCATCGGCTATCCGGCGGATATGTGGACGCTGAGCGTGGGCCCGCCGCTTCCCGAGGATGTGCCTTCATGGGAGCAGGCTGCCTATCTATCGGGCAAGACCTTCTCCGTCAAGAGCTTGCCGGACGAGCGCACGGTGGGCGGGGGTAGGGAGACCTCGGCGTCTGATGAGAAGCAGAGATCTCCGCGCCAATGGATGCGAGAGAACACGTACGCCAACTACCGCTACCACCTCGAGGCCCTGTCCGCGATGGCGCTAGAGCCTGAGCATGCTGAAGCGCTACGCCGTCTACGGAAGGAGCGAGGGGGCGAGCTGCTGGGGATGACGCGCTTCATGGGTTGGCTGGACGATTGGCCGGTCGCCAGCTACGCTCGCTACTTGATGGATACGGATCGAATCGATGATTATCTGTTGCTGTACTACGCGCACATGGCTCACCACGGCAATCGAGAGACCCTCACCTACTACGAGCAGGTCACAGCCGATGGGCAGGCCCGCGCCGATGATTCGGTGCCGTGTCTGTTGGTTACGCCGATGATGACCCGGTGGATGCTCTGTTACGAGCCTGTGCACGAAGATGCGCTGTATCTCTTGAGAGGTGTACCGCGTGCCTGGCTGAACCAGGGGCAGACGACAGCAGCACGCGGACTGGTCACCCGGATGGGCGCTGTGGACGTCGAGGTTAGCGTAGGTGCAGGTTACGTGGAGGCGGCTTTGGTCCTGCCCGCCATGACCGAGACAATCCGGACGTATCTCGACATCAGGCTCCCGGATGGCCGGTTCCTGAAGGCGACACTCAGAGGCGCGCAGTGGATCAGCGAGATCCAGGAAGGCTACCGTCTCGTGCTGGCGCCCGGCGCCCAAGGTGACGTCACCATGGCCTTCGCCATCGAGGAAGGCGACCGTTGAGACGGGCCAAGTCACATGCTGAAGAAGCCTGCTCGTGAAGTGGACCGTGCGGGCGCGTCGCATCGCTGGTGCCGCAGAGGCAGAGGATCGCGCAGAGCGCCGCTGCGGCCGCGCTCGCTCCGTGGCGACCGCAGCGGACTCTGTCCGACGCGCACCAATATGAGCGTTTGCACTCTGCCCTAACTGATGCTATTATTGCATTGGGCATAACACCTGACCAACATCATGGGTGCGCGCGTTGGAGCTGGCCTTTTGCGGCGCCTGCTTCCTCCGGCTCTGGTGTTCCTACACCCTAAGCTACACTTAACGTCGTCTCGCCTAGCACGAAGGAGGTAGACATCGATGCCTGACCTTCACGAGTACGAGTCTGATGTTCTGTTCCTGCCCATCGGCGCCAACCCTCTGCCGAACTACGTCGCGGCGCGACTCCTTACCCGCCGCAATGCGCGTGTCATCATGTTGCACACGGGGGGGCCAAGCCCCAGGTCGACGCTTGCGCCGGCAGAACGTCTCGGTAGCCTTCTCGGGACACATCGTCCAGACCTGCGCTGCGAGCTTCGCGAGATCGACCACGTCGACGGATACGCGATTGAGACCACAGTCGGCGATATCGCGAGCAGGCTCCCGTACAACACACACGTGGGGTTGCACTATACCGGCGGCACCAAGCCGATGGCAGTTCACGCCACGCTGGCAGTGCGCGCGGCCTTTCCCAACGCGGTCTTCTCATATCTTGATCCCACGGCACTGGCACTAATGGTGCGAGTGGGCGCCGGACAATCGCGCGCTGTTGTGGTGAGTGACGGGATCAATGACCTTACCTTACCCGAGCTTTTCGAGCTGCATGGCTACACAGTGCAACAGGGGGACGTGCAGGCGGACTACGTCGATCTCGCGCAGGCGTTGAGCAGGGTGCACGTCGAGCTAGAGGGAGGCACCGCCTGGTTGAGGTATGTCAGGGATTCCGAGTTGGCGTCCCTTCCGACCGTGGTGGACTATCCAGAACTGGCACCCGTAGTCGAGGTCTTCTCCGATTGGGGCGGTACGCCGGAAGCCGTCGCCAACCACATGCGGTTCGAGCGATTGCCCCAGTGCACTAAGTGGTTTGCGGGTTCCTGGCTGGAGGTATACGCGTACGAGTGCCTGAGCCGCTTTGCAGACCGGCTCGGTTGCACGTCATTGGGCCTCAACTACGTGCTGCAGAAGCAGGCTGGGCCGCGTGCCCCCGAAATCGACATCGCTGCTCTCGTCGGATACCAGTTGTTCGGGATCTCCTGTGCAGCCAGCCGGAACGCGGGTTACATCAAGCATCATCTCTTCGAGGTCTATGCACGCGTCCACCAAGTCGGTGGCGATGAGGCGTGGGGGGCTATCGTCTCCCTCAGTGAGGAACCGGAGCAGTTACAGCGGGAACTGAGCGTGCTGTGGAGCGCCAACGTGCGCGTCTTCGGACGCAAGCATCTGGAGCATCTGGACCGGCACCTCTATACCTGGATCGCCCAGGCGAGCAGGCTCTAGCATCCATCTCAAGGAGGCGGCATGAGACGTCCCATCGTAATGCTGATAGAAGCAACCGGCATCCAGGAGTACATCTTCGGTAGCAACGAGCTGGCTCAGAACATCGGGGCTTCGGAGCTGGTGCGCCGGAGTACGGTCAACTGGGTGCGTGACTGTTTGGTCGGTCAGTTCGGTGCCGGCGGGCACAACTTCACCGGTCTGGACGAGCGGAAGGATCCCGAGCTGGGCGATGACCAGCCCGGGGAAGCGTGGCGCGCAGAGGTGGTATACGCCGGGGGTGGCAACGCGATGCTGCTCTTCGCCGATGACGGCGAGGCAGACGCCTTCGCCCGCCGCCTCACGGAGATGGTGCTGCGCCAGGCGCCAGGCCTGCACCTGGTGGTGCAGCGCGCCTCGCAGCCCGATGGCGTTGACCTCGCCACGTTCCACCAGACCCTCCGTGCGTGCCTGGCGCAGCGGAAGCTGGATCATGTGCCGTCCACACCGCTACTGGGCCTGGGCGTCACCGCGGAATGCGTGTTCACCGGTGCGCCCGCGACTGGCGTCCACCCGCGGTCGGGCTTGCCAGTCTCGGCCGAGGTCGTGGCCAAGCTGGCCATCCAGGGAGAGGCAACGGACCGGCTGTACGCGCAGGTGCCGCGCATCCGCGACAGCGATTACGACTTCGTCTACAACTTCGACCAGTTGGGCGAAAAGGGTGAATCGACCTATCTGGCTGTCGTCCACGCCGACGGTAACCGGATGGGCCAGCGGATCAAGGACATGGGGCGGGAGCATAGGGGCGACGACCGGGGCTACATTCGGGCGCTCAGGGCTTTCTCCGAGTCGGTCCAGGCGGCTGCGGCCCGCGCGCTGCAGAGCACCGCCGATCTGCTGCTTGATGCCCTGGACGTGAATGAAGAAGGAGAAGAGGTGATTGGGGGTGTGGTGCCGGTACCGGGTCGTCACCTGCCCTTTCGGCCCATCGTCTTCGGTGGCGACGATGTGACCTTTGTGTGTGAAGGGCGCCTGGGGTTGAACCTGGCGACGCACTATCTCGATGTGTATTCGAGCACAGTCCTCTCGGACAAGGAGCCAGCCCATGCTCGTGCAGGGGTCGCTGTGGTCAGCTCCCACTACCCCTTCTCCCGCGCCTACGATTTGGCGGAAGATCTCTGCGCTTCTGCCAAGAAGCGCATCGCCGAAATCGACGCCGGGCGCCGTGTAACAGCGATCGACTGGCACTTTGCCACCTCGGGGCTGGTGCGCGCGCTAGGCGAGATCCGCGCGCGGGAGTACACGACGGCGGCAGGATCGCTGCTCAGCCGCCCGCTGCGTTTGGACGTACCAGCCCAGGATTGGCGTACCTGGGCTACCTTCGCCGGCTTGGTTTATAAGTTCCAGAAGCACCGCGACTGGGCCCGGCGCCGTAACAAGGTCAAGGCATTGCGACAGGCGCTGCGCGATGGTCCGGATGCGGTGCGCTATTTCCTCGCTACACATCGGCAGCCCAGGGAACTGCCCGAGATCCCGCTTCGCCGCGATATGGCACTCCAGGGATGGCAGGGCGGAGAGTGCGGCTATTTCGACGCCATTGAGGCCGTCGATTACTTTGTGCCGCTCCAAGGGGAGGTATGACCATGCTTGTCTATTGGCTGAAGATGACGTTGGAGTCCGACACAACGTTCGGGCGTGGGGATGGGGTGGCAGGCCTGGTCGATGCCGAGGTGCAGCACGATGTCGTGGGGCTGCCCTTCCTCGCCGGTCGCACATTGAAGGGGCTCCTGGCCAGCGAATGCGAAGATCTGGTCTTTGCCCTCCTCAAGGCCAGCCGCGATCCTGACAACCGCTGGCGCGCCGCCGCTGACGGCCTCTTCGGGGTGAGCGGCGCCATGGAAACCGGTGCGGGACAGCTCCACGTTGGGCCGGCGTCTCTGCCGGACGAACTGCGGGCGGTGCTAGCCTATGACATCGAGCAGAGCGCGGTGCGCCCCGGCGCCAGGCCGCCGGCAGATTCCGTGACGCGCGCTGACGTCCTTGACACGCTCACCGTGCTGCGACGCCAGACGGCGATGGACGAGAGCGGCGCGCCACGGCCCGAGACGCTGCGCACGTTTCGTGCGGTGACTCGCGGTCTGACCTTCACGGCCCGGCTGACCTTCGACAGCAAGCCCTCAGACGACGAGCTAGCGCTGCTGGCGGCCACGGTGAAGGCACTCCGGCGCGTGGGGACCAGCCGCAACCGGGGACGTGGTAAGGTGCGCGCCCGCTTGTGCGATGCGCAAGGCACGGACATTACCGATACTTGCTTCGAGCTCTTCAGCCAGGAGGTGCGCGCATGACGGACAAAGCCTTAGTCTATCGGCTGCGTCTGCAGGAGCCGGTGCTGGTGGCGCAGGCCCAAGCAGGCGAGGAGAACAGCGCGGTAGGGCTGGATTACATCCCCGGTAGCAGTGTGCGTGGCGTCTTGGTAGCCCGTTATCTGGAAGCACAGCGGGGTGCCGGAGCCGCGGCGGGCGATCTCATGACGGACGCTGTGGCGCGGCGGCTCTTCTTCGACGGCGACGTCCGCTACCTCAACGCCTATCCCGATCGCGGTGGCAAACGCATGCTGCCGCGACCGCTCTCGTGGATGACCGAGAAGGACCGTGCCGGCGAACCGGAGGGCACGCTCTTCGACTTGGCGCTTGCCGACCCAGGACTGGAGCAGGCCAAGCCTCCCTCCAATGCCGACTTCTGCACGACTGACATTCCGGACACGTCATCGTCCGACGATGGCGATGGCGTGAAGCCCAGGTCGGTGCTCGACGGTGTAAGGCGTGAGGTCGCGGTGCACATAGGGCTGCGCCAGGCGAACGTGCGCACGGAGCTCAATGACGTTTACCGCTACGTCGCCCTCGCTGCAGGCCAGGTCTTCCAAGGGGCCATCGTGGGCCCGGAGGCGGATCTCATTGCGGTACAGCGTCTGATGGCGCCGGCTCCCACGGTCTATCTGGGTACGGCGCGGACGGCGGGTTACGGGCGGGCCGAGCTGGACGACATAACGCTGCAAGCCTGGGAGGAATACACCCCCGGCCATCCGTTTGAGGGCCTGGTTGTGGTGACGTTGCTCAGCGACGCGATCCTGCGTAACCCCCAGGGTCACGTGGATGCCGATCTCGACGGCGCCTTGGGACGGCTCGTTGGGGTGCCGGAGCTTAGGTCTGAGCGACGCTTTCACAAGACACATTCGGTGGGCGGCTTCAATCGTGCGTGGGGCCTTCCGCTGCCGCAGAATTGGGCGCTGGCGGCGGGGAGCGTCTCGGTCTACAAGGCGAGCGAGGTCGACGCCGGTGCCCTGCGCGCGGCGTTGGCTGCCGGGATTGGTGAGCGGCGCATCGAGGGTTTCGGCCGCGTGGCGGTGAACTGGCACACCGCCGCTCAACGAGAGTTCCACCGTCCCATTGCCGAGGCGCAGGTCATGCCGATTGTCGAGGAACCGGAAAGCCTGGAGCTGGCTCGGCTGATGGTGCAGCGCCGGCTGGAGCGACTTCTGGAACGCGGGCTCAGCAAAGCCGTGGGCCAGGCGACGTTCTCGTCCCTGCCACCCAACAGTCAGCTCTCGCGGGTGCGGCTTGCAGCGCAGCGGGCACTGCACGATGGCTCGCTGGTGGAACTGGCCGCCTATCTGCAGGCGCTCAAGAAGACGCGGCGGCAGCGTGGGCAGTTCGAGCGGGCGCGGATCAACAATGAGCCGGCTCTCGACTGGCTCGAGGCACGCGTTGGGCGCCAGGATGTCGAGGACCTGCTGCCCGAGGGCGGTCGGATGCCGAGCCTGGCGGGGGAGAAGGCCAGCCTGGATAGCGATCTCAAGGCGCTCTTCACCGCCCGGCTCATCGACGGCGTGATGCGCAAGGCGATTCGGTCGAACCAGGAGCGGGGGGTGGATCGATGAACGAGAGCACTGATTACAGCGGGCGACACATCGTCGAACGACTGTGGGTCGCGGGTACGTTGGAACTTGTAACGCCGGCCCACCTGGGCAACGGAGATGCGGAGGCGTTGACCGACATGCCGCTGTTGCGGGACTCCGTCGAGAACCGGGCCCTGCTCACCGGCACCTCCCTGGCGGGTGCACTGCGGGCCTGGGTGCGCGAGTTCGACCATGGTTACGGCGCGCGCGAGCGAAGTGGCGATCGTGCGTGCACGCTCTTCGGCACGGTCCGCGGCCAGGAGAGCGTTCAGAGCTGGCTCATCGTGGACGACGCCTTCAGCGCCACAGAACCGCAGGTCACCCTGCGCGACGGCGTGGCGCTGTGCCCGGCGACCCGCACGGCGGAAGAGGGCAAGAAGTACGATATCGAGCTGCTGGAGGCGGGCACCGCCTTCTCGATTGAGTTGGAGCTGTTGCTGCCCGCCGGTGACTCATCCGTTCGCCAGCGCCTGGTCGAGACCCTGGCGCTGGCGCTTGATGCACTGGCTAAGGGTGAAATCGGGCTTGGCATGCGCAAGCGTCGTGGGTTAGGCGAGTGCCGGGTGACGCGATGGCAGGTCTGTCTTTATCAACTGACCACACCGGAGGGGCTGCTGGGCTGGCTGAACGAGGACCGCAGCGGGGCTTCCACAGGGCAGGACATTGGCGCACTCTTGGGCGTCGATCTGGCGGTTGCTCGTCAGGCAGATGCCCGCAAGCGCTTCACCATCGAGGCCTGCCTGGCGCTGGAAACCTCTCTGCTGATCCGGGCAACTGCCTCCGGCAGCGATGCCAAAGACGTGGCCGCTCCGGACGTGGTCCATCTGCATGCGCGGCGCGGCGACAAGGACGTGCCCGTGGTGTCCGGCACCAGCCTGACCGGCGCGCTGCGGGCGCGCGCCCTGCGCATCGCCAACACGCTCCTCGACGGCCAAGGCGCGGACCTGGTCGACACCATGTTCGGCCCGCGGCTCAAGGAGGACCGGGCCCGTGAGGATCGGCAACCGTCGGGCAGCCGCGTGGTCGTCCGGGAGAGCGCCATCACCGGTGTTGACGACCGGGTCCAGCAGCGCGTGAAGATCGATCGCTTCACCGGCGGCGCGTACCCTCAGGCGCTCTTCGCCGAGCAGCCGCTCTTTGCCAACGAAGACTCGATCCTGCACCTGTGGCTGGAGTTGCGCGCCCCGCAGGATCACGAGATCGGGCTGCTGCTCCTGGTCCTCAAGGACCTTTGGACGGGCGATCTGCCGCTGGGCGGCGAGAGCAGCGTGGGCCGGGGGCGGATGCAGGGTCGCAGGGCGACGCTTGTGGTGCGGGACCGCGGCTCCCAATGGCGCTGGACGTTGGAACAGCGCCAACCCGAGTCTCCAGCCTTGGTCTTCGGGGGAGACCGCGAGCCTGGGGAACTGGAGCGTTATGTCGAAGCGCTGCATAAGTACGCGGCGGGGAGGGTGGCATGAACGGGGTGACTGTGACGGAATTCGTACCTGATATCAAGGGCGCCGGGATGGCGGAGGCCTGGTTCGCTGCGCGGGTCACCGCATCGCGCCCATACCTGCTGGCGCACATGGACGATGGCGTGATCTGGGGCATGCGGCAGGACGACGGCACGCTGATGCTGTCGGGTGACGTGTTCCCCGACAAAGTGGCGGTCTCGCTGCGGTGGACGACGCTGCAGCAGGCACGGCTCTTCGGGCCTGGCGGCGAGCTTCTCATCTGGCGAACGCCTGAGGGCTTCGCGGCGCGCGAGGTCTCGGACGCCGGTGTGGCCCCAGAAGCGTATGTGGAAGATAACTACCTGCTCTGGCGTCAGGGCAGTCTCCTACGCCAGGCCAACGGCTTCGCGCTCTTGGAGGAGGGCAGGCGCGGGCTTCTGCACGCGCCCCCCGTGATCCCGAAGGGCAGCCAGCGCCCCAAGCTCCAAGTGCGCCACTATCTGGACTTCGACGCGCAAGGGCAGGCCTATGTCTGTATGAGCCGTCTGGTGGCTCTGATCCCCTAGGAGGAGACCGATGGCGAACCCAAAGCACAGCAACCCAACCCGGCCCAACCGCACCGCCCACGCCCCGTATAACTTCGTGCCGCTGTTGGAGACGGTGGTCAGCGTTAGCCCGCCGCCTGGTCTAGATAGGTACGAGGGCTTGGTAGGGCGGATCGTATGCAAGCTCACCACGAAGTCGCCGATGTACATCCGGGCAGGGCTAGCCCGTGGCGAGTATGAGACGTTCGGCGAGGAATCGTTCGACAATCTCACGCCCGAGCAGCAAGAGGCGCGCGCTCGCTTCTACTATACGACGGATCCTGCGCAGCCGGTTATTCCAGGCAGTAGCCTTAGGGGTATGCTTCGAACGCTAGTTGAGATCGCGAGCTTCGGGAAGATAGCATGGGTGAGCGACGAGCAGTTGATGTTTCGGGCCGTGGGTGATGCGAGTTCCCTTGGCGATTACTACCGGGGGCGCACATTGGGTCCGAATCTGCAGACGCTGCCAGATATGCACTTCGAGTATCCGTCGGCCAACCTGCGGGGAGGCTATCTGGAACGACGTGGTCATGAATGGGTAATACGCCCGGCGCAGATGCACCTGGGTGAATCGTTCGTCCATGTGGAGTATGCAACCGCAAACGCTGTGACACATGGTAGCAGGGGCCGTCAGCGCGTGTATGACGTCTACGTGAGGCCTGCGAGGCGTGCCTCCAGTCGTCGTGGAAGACGGGGGCCGGGCGAACTCACGCTGAATCTGGCCATATCGACCCGAGTAGTGTCGAGGTCCTCGTCATCCGGAGGTGCGCCATCGGGGATGGTGCCGGGCTGCCTCGTGGAGTCGGGACATATGGGGGGAGGTCACGAGAAGCATTGGCATTGTGTGATCTATGGTCCCGACCCATCTGCTGTGCCGCTGGCCATCCCGGACGCAATGTGGCAGACGTACGTTGCCGACAGCGAGATGACGCGAGGTAGTACAACCCCCACACGCAAGCTTGGCAAGGCGGGGGACGCGGTCTTCTACTTGGTTGACGGTAGTGGTGATCTCGTGTTCTTTGGGCCTACCATGATGTTCCGGTTTCCCTACGATCAGACTCCCCTCGATCTCGTGCCATCGTCGCTCCGCGATCCAGGTGCTCTGGACTTCGCAGAAGCCCTGTTCGGCAGCGTCGACGAGAGTGGTATATCCAGTGGGCCGGCGATGGCAGGGCGAGTGACCGTTTCCGATGCAGAGCTTGAACCCCGGAATCAGCGTGATTTGTGGCTTACCCAATCCCCACGTTACCTGAAGATCCTCGGATCTCCCAAGGTCACTAGTTTCCAGCACTACCTCACTCAAGAGGCGCCCGATGATGCAAGGAGCCTTGACTTCTACAGTACGAATTCGCCACACTCGACTGCAATCCGTGGTCATAAGCTCTACTGGCATCGGGGTGAAGTCGGACCCGATGATATCTTCGAAGCCGACGATGCCGCCATCGCTGAGCACAGGACTCAGTATACCAAGGCGCAGCCACTGCGCGCAGACCTTACGTTCGAGTTTGTGGTGCACTTCGAGAATCTACGCAGCTATGAACTCGGTGCGCTGCTATGGGTTCTTGACTTGCCTGGTAAAGGACCTGATCAGTACTGCCAGTCCGTTGGCATGGGCAAGCCGCTTGGAATGGGTGCCGTCTCGATCTCCCCGACGCTCTACCTGGACAGGCGTGTAGGTGAGAAAGCGAAACGCTACGATCGACTGCTTACCGAAGACACTGGTAGTTGGTATTCTGTGGAGCGTGAGGTGGCGCGATCTAGCGACTATGTCGATAATTTCGAGCGGTATGTTCTGGGCCGCATTCATCCTCAGGATCGTGAGTCTGCCTCGCGCCTCCATGATGTGCCTCGCATTCGCCAGCTGCTCGCCCTTCTGGAGTGGCCTGGCCCCAATCGACAGAAGACGGAGTACATGGGATTTGGCCCCGACGGGCTCAGGGAATTTCGCAGCCGTCCCGTCCTCCCCGATCCACTCGCCGTCCGGTCTGACGCAGGGCCCGCCCGAGTGTCTCCTAGGCGCTCCACAGCGCGTGCTGGACAAGAGAGCAGGGGAGAGGTCAAGCGAGTGCGTGGTATCTTCCTGAAATATGGAAACGCGAACGAGACGTACGGGTTCATCGTGCCCGAGCAAGCCGAGATCCGCACCCAGTGCTCAGGAGAGAATGTGTTCTTCCATGCCAGTTATCTGCGTGAGGGGAGTCGGCGACCAGTTGCCAATGATATTCTTGAGTTCACGCTGGTCCTGAACGACAGAGGTTGGCAAGCACTGGACGCCGTGGTGGTTAGCGGCTAGTGTAGTGCAACTGTGGTGCTAGGTACTAGGTATCGGCTGTCTATCCAGAAGGTAGTCCCATGCCCCATATCTTACACATACCCCTACAAGCCGAGCGACCGCCGCCCCGGAACGTCTACCGCGCGCTCCACGCGAACCTGCTGCGCTGGATCGCGGCCGTTGATCCCGCGCTCGCAGCTGAGATCCACGACCGCCCGGTCCGCAAGGCGTTCACCGTCTCGGCCTTGGCGCCTGCGCCCGCCAGCGCTGGCTGGCAGTGGCGTGTCACGCTCCTCGACGACACACTCCTGTCCGCGGTGGTCGATGTGGCCCGCGTGCAGGCGTGGCTCGACCTTGACGGCACAGCCGTGCCCGTCTGCTGGGCCGAGGCCGAGGTCGCGTCTCCGACCTACCGCGATCTGCTGGAGAGTTCGGGTTCTGACACCTACCTCCGCATGGCCTTCGTCTCCCCCACCACCTTCCGCGCCGGGCAGCTCGACTCGCCCCTCCCTGAGCCGGGCGCGGTCTTCCACAGCTGGCTGAGCCACTGGAACGACTTCTCACCCCCGAATCTGCATATGTCGACGACCCTGCTTGACCTTGTCCGTGAGCGCATCGCGATCGCCGAGATCCGCGATCTGCGCACCGAGCGCCACGACCTGGGCCGCAGCAGCCCGGTGGGCTTTGTGGGCCAGGTCACCTACGCCATCACCCATGCGCGCCTGCTCAACCAGGCCGATGTCTGGCGGCTCAACGCCCTTGCGCAGTACGCCGAGTTCTGCGGCACAGGGCGCAAGACGACCCAGGGGATGGGCCAGACGCGCCGGCTCGATGGACGGTACTGAGAGATGAGGAGACGCTGTGGTAGGTGAAGGCGCGGTGACCGTCGTGAACTTCGCGCATCCGCTGACGGAGACGCAGCGCGAGCAGCTCGCCAGACTCACGGGGATGCCTGTGGGCCGCGTGATCGATGTGCCCGCGCAGGTCGACCTGGCGCTGCCGCTGGCGCCGCAGGCGACGGCGCTGGTCGACCAGGCAGGGCTGAGTGCCGTCGCTTGGCAGACGCTGCCGCTGGTGGTCAACCCGCCGGGCCTCGCGCCCCTCACCGCGGCCCTGCTGGCCGAACTCCACGGGCGGCTGGGCCACTTCCCGGCGCTGATCCGTCTGCGTCCCGTGCCCGGCTCGGCGCCGACCCGCTACGAGGTCGCGGAGATCATGAACCTCGACGACGTGCGCAGCGCCGCGCGCGAGCGGCGGCAAGACTAGCCGGCGATCTGCCGGCCGGCGTATCCCTGATGTGTTGTCTCCATAGCTGATTGCAGGAGGAACCATGGGAAGGATAGGTGAGGTCTCCGAACGGATGCGGCGAGTGTCACGAGCGTTTCCGCTGCTCTTTGATGCGCGGACCCCGGTCCTGTTCGTCCTTGGGGCGGTGCTGGTGGACGTCTTCGCCAGCGCGGGCTATGACCTGTTGCTGGAGCTGCTGGGAGACGACTGGCTTGCTTCTGTCTGGGCGATGGTGATTGCCCTTGGACTGCTGACCCTTGTGGTGCTCGGTCTCTATTTCATTGCGGCCAGCAGGCACTCCACCGGCGCGATTCTCGGGCAGGAGGAGCAGGCGACTCAGCGCGAAGGGCTGGTCGTGTTCCTGAGTACGGGGACCGGCAAAGCCGACGAGGAAGCCCTGAAGTTCCATGCGGGCGACGGACTCAAGTATGCCTGGCTGATTGCGACACCTGAAGTGGAGGCCGAGGACAAAGTGACCAGGTTGGCGGCCGAGTATCGGGACAAGGGTGTCGTTGTCGATCCCCGTCCTCTGACGAACCCCCGCGACGCCAATGAGGCCTATCTGGTCGTCAGCAACATCCTTGACGATGCCGAACGGCGAGGCCTTGGTCCGGGACAGCTCTACGTGGACATCACCGGCAGTCTGCGGCCGGCCTCAGTGGGCGCGACGCTGGCTTGCTCGGATCAGCACTATGACCTGGAGTATGTGGTGTGCCGCTACGAGCACGGTAGGTGTGTCCCCGGCACATCCGAAGTGATGGAGGTCCGCCTCAGCGGGGCGCGCTCGCGCAGAGAGCCCGGTACCACCAGAGCCGGCGCGGCGGCGTGATCCCCCTCAGCTGTATGGTACACGAGTTCCAGCGGCTGGGCGCCCGCGAGCGCTGCGTTGAGCGTGTCGAGCAGGGCCGCGAGATTCTGATCGGGCAGCGGCGCCGGGAAGGGGGTATAGCCATCCACGCTGTCGCGGACGTCCTCTGCCACGCGCCGCGCCAGATCCTCCAGCGCTGCCAACGCCGGGCCCAGGCTGGCACCGAGGCTGTCCAGCAGCCCTGCCGGCGGGATACCGGGCAGCGCGACCACATCTGCCAGATCGAGCACGATGCGCAGCGCCAGCCACAGATGCCCGGCCGCGCCGGCGTCGAGCGTGATGAGATCGCCACTGCCGGCGCATTCGGCCGGCCCCGCCAGTTCGGCGCGGACTTCAGGACCGAGAAGGGGGGTATGTCCCAGGCGATCCAGAACGCGAACCAGCCGCACGACGTCACCCGGCGACACGACAACGTGGTGAGGAGAGAGCGTATCACGAAGCAAGGGGCGAATCGCGCGCCGTTGCGTCAGATCGACAAGCATCGCGGGTTCGGCGACGGACAGCAGGGCAGCCTGGCGCAGCGCAATGGCCCGTGATTCAGCCTCCCACACAGCGAGGCGATCCACCACCGGTTGAGGCAGGCGTCCGCAAGTTAAGTCGCTGAGGGCTTGGCAGATCCAGGCACGCGAGACACCACAACTGAGGAGTGTTGCCACGCGAGACCGCGACAGGGTGCGCCGGCGCGTCGGGGCTGCCTGACCTTCAGGCAGGCGCAGGCCGAGGTTCACCAGCGGCTGCAGCGGCGGGCGCGCTGGCGGAGGGGGCAGCGCGAGCGCGATGGCGTCAGCCTCCACGCCGGCGATCTGCGCCGGTGCTGTGAGGGGGGCCGGTGCCTCGGAATGCGGCCCCGGCATGTTGGCGCGCCCCAAGACGCCCTGATCCTCGGCGTCGAGCGTCAACCAGCCGGTCCAGGCCAACGGCCCGTGCAACAGTGCGTGCAGCAGGTCACCGGCGCTGTCTATCTCGGGAAGAAGGCCCGCAGCCAAATATCGTCCCTCTAGCTCGAGGGCTATAGTGGAGACGTCGTAGGCGGGCTCGGGCAGCTCGGCGAGCAGGGCCAAGACGATTCCGGCGGATCTCGGAGTGCCTGGGAATCGATAGCGGGACCAGGCGGCTGCCGGCGACCGCAGGTCAGCGTGCCAGGCATCGAGGAGCGTCTGGTGGCGGCCGCGTTCATCGCAGTCCAGCCAAGCTGCGACCAGGGGAGTTGGCCTGAGCAGTCCGCAAGCCGGTGCGGCAAGGCCGGCCACCTCGGCCAGGTAGTGGAGAAAGCGCAGACGGCCGGTCCGCAGCTCGC
>Ga0123333_10003683_pt1 | contig 14768 bp, 5 predicted proteins | sample BioC12SIPDNA_3_FD_89957 | JGI IMG/M metagenome (GOLD analysis project Ga0123333, IMG submission 89957) | Anaerobic biogas reactor microbial communites from Washington, USA - Biogas_R2_B C12 SIP DNA | ecosystem: Engineered > Bioreactor > Anaerobic > Unclassified | place: Washington, USA... | reverse complement strand
GCGACCGAAGTCGTCGAGATCACGGCAGATGCGAGTGTCGACACAGACATCGTTAGCGGGACAGCGCCCGCAGACCGTTGGCTCGACGCCAACGTCCGCGACTACTGGGGCAACCCCGGGCCTGACGGCATGGGCGCCCAGGTCAGTGCCAGCGGCGACTACGCCCTGGACTTGGACGGCGACTACGGCTGGGACATCCGGTTGGGGGACAGCTTCAACATCCATGTTGGCGACGACAACGGCAACCAGACGCAGTACTCCTTCTGGTTGCCAGCGCCGGACATGCAGGTCCAGAAATGGAACATGCCCGGCCACACACGCCCGGGCGGCCTCGTGATCTACGGGCTCTATTACGTGAACGAGGGCAATGGTCCGGCAGAAGGCGTGCAGATCGTCGACACACTGCCCGCCGGTACCAGTTGGGCCGGCGACACAAGCGGCATCGTCCCAACCGAGGACCCATCTGGCGTGCTGACCTGGGACTTGGGTACCGTCGAACCCGGCGACGAAGGCCGGTTCTTCGTCACACTCGCTCTAGACGGGACACTGTCCGATGGCAGTAGTCTCGGCGACAACTGTGTACGCATCAGCACCACCACCGTCGAAGACCTCGATCCGGACGACGACGAAGCCTGCGCGGGCCCGGTAAGCGTCTGGGACAGCGAGGTCGAGGTCAACGTCGACAAGTGGCCCGATCCCGGTGACCCAGCCCCTGGCGAGGCCTTCGACTACACCCTGCGCGTCTGTACGCATCGCGGCGCCGCCATAGGCCCCGTCTGGCTCACCGACACGCTGCCATTATCTACGACACTGGTAGGCTGGAGCGTTAACCCGTGGGAGGAACAGGGCCTCTGGCAGGAAATCAGCGCGACCGGCGGGCAGCTCGAGCTCTACGCACCCGCCCTGCCCGGCGACTGGTGCCACGACATCGTCGTGAGGTTGGTGCTCGACCCCTTGGCGCCCCTGGGCACGATTCCGGAGAACACCGTGGAGATCTCCGCGGACGATGATGCCGAGCCGGACAACAACGCTATGACCAACACGGAGGCGCGCGTCAGCGCACCTCGCTTTGACCTCGCTGTCGACAAGTGGCTCAACAACGGCGACCAAACGCCAGGTGGATGGCTCAACTACAGCATCCACGTGGAGAACCGTGGCAACAGCGTCGCCCATGCCTGGATCACCGACACGCTCCCGGCGGGCACCAGCTACAGGCAAGGCAGCGCCGGGTTTGGCGGCTGGGACTGGTGGGAAAGCCTCGATCCCGCAAGCATCGACGGCGATACGATCGTCTGGGACCTCGGTGAGGTCGATGTAGCTCGCGCCTTCGACTTCAGTTTCACCGTCGACATCGACGCCGGCGCCAGCCAGGGCCCGGTCACCAACTGCGCCACGGTCTTCGGAGCGCCCGGCGAGGTCGCGTTGGGCGACAACCTGGCCTGCGTGCAGACGGCCATCCATCCCGACGGGCCCAACCTGTCAGCGTTCAAGCGCCACGAGTGGCAAGGCGATAACCGGATCGCCTACTGGATACAGATCCAGAACCTGGGCGACACAGCGGTTGACGACGTCGCCGTCTCCGACGCCTACCCCGATGACGTCACCTACAATGGCGAGTGGTGGTCCGATGGCGGACACCCATTCGGCGTGGACGCCACCCACGATCCGCTCAACCGGCTGATTACCTGGACGCTGGAACACCTTGAGCCTGGGTGGAGCTGGAGCGCCTGGGTCAACGTCGACCTGGATTCCGCCGGCGAGCGGATGCGCTGGTATACCAACACGCTCGAGGTAACGACGCCGGTGGGCGACCCCACGCCTGGCGACAACACGTGGACCGATGACGCATTCAGCGGTGGCGAGGTCGATCGCGTTGAGATCTGGGTTCGTCCGGGCGGAGAGGCCGACGCCTGGGGTCAGGCGGTGCCCGGGCCGATCACCATCACGACGCCTTACACGACAGTCCACGCCGACGCCGACCCCGGTTGCGATGGCTGCTGGGGCGTTGGCGGCCTCGGCCCGCTCGATGCGGGCGATTTGGTGCGCGTCGAGGCCGGCGCAGGACTGATGCCCGTCGAGGTGCAGCTCCCGGACCCGTTCGCCGCCGAGATCGACTCCGTCGCCGATACTGTCACCGGACAGCTTGGCGGGTGGCTCGACTCGCGCCTGCAAGTGCACGGCGAATGGCCAGGTGGCTACCAGGAGGTAACAACGGACGACGCCGGGCGCTTCGAAGCGGCCTATGTCGACGTCCCGCGTGGCGCCCGCGGCTACATCCGCTATGAGACAACGGTCAACCACGCCGAGGTCGTCGTCCATCGGGACGCCCGGAACCTCGACCTCGTTCTCAACGTAAACTACGGCCACGACTGGGTCGAGGGCAGCTATGAGCCCGGCCAGGTCGTCACCATCACCGTAAGCGACCACGCCGGTACTCAGAAGGGCATAGCCATTCTCGACACCGGCCTGGCACCATCGTTTGGCGGCAGTACGGGCTTTTCCACCAACTGGCAGGGCTGGCTCGGAACGCCTCCCGACATCGTCGAGGGCGATTGGGTCTACGGCGTTGCCGGCAATGGCCGCACTGCTAGCGTGCGGATCGGCGCGATCACGGGCATCATCGATGTCGGCGCCGACGGCATCGAGGGCATCGTCGACGCTAGCTGGATCGACGGGCTCGTGCCCGTGCAGTGCGATCCGTGGGGTGCCGAAGGAGCGCCTAACCCGCGTACCAAGGAATCCGCGGTCCTGCCCAACGGCAGCGATCTCTATCACTGCAGCTGGAACCCGATCGGCGAGTGGGACGTGGAGCCCGGTCAGGCCATCGGCGTCAGCTACGTCGACCCCGGTGGCCACCGCATCTATAACGTCTTCGAGGAACCCGCCCCGCGCCTCCGGGTCACCAAGTGGATCGATGGCGACAGCCAACCCGCAGAGGGCGGCAACGTCGCCTTCTGGATCGAGATCGCCAACGATGGTGCTGCTCCCGCGGACGATGTGACAGTGACCGATACTCCTGAGGACCTGACCTACTTGGCCGACACTCTTGGCACCGCGCCAAGCAGCACGACGCCGGTCATCTGGAACCTTGGCACCCTCGACGCCCACACGTCGATGCGCTTCCGCGTCTACTTCCAGGTCGATGCAGAAGCCCCCGACCCCATCACCAACACAATCGAGATCAGCACCAGTAGCCCCTACGACCGGGGCAGCGACGAGGATAAGCATATGAGCTGGACGGCCAACGTCGCGTCCAACGCCACCGACCTCAACGTCGGCAAGTGGGCGTGGACGGGCGACCCAGCCGCTGGCTCTGATGTCGTCTTCACCGTCAACGTCTGCAACAACGGGAGCACGGCGAGCAGTGCTGTCACCCTGGTCGACACCATGCCGGCGCCGCTCACCTACCAGACCTTCTGGGCGCAAGATCCTGGCTGGCAGGAGCTTACCAGCGATCTGCACGCGGTGACCCTCGCGATACCCACGATCGACGGCCATCGCTGCACCGAGGTCTACATCCGCGCGACCGTTGATGCGACCAGCGACGTCGGCACGCCCATCACAAACACCGCCACCATCGTCTCCACCAGCGATACCACGCCTGGCGACAACGAGGCCCCGTGGGAGGGCAGCGTCGGCTCGCCCTACAACAACCTCTACCTGGGCAAGTCGTGGAGCGCCGGGCAGCTCGTGCCTGGGGGCGAACTACACTACAACGTGCATGTAAGCAACAACGGCAATATCCCGATCGCGGGCACAATCCTGGTAACAGATACGCTGCCTGCAGGCACCGCCTTCGTCGGGTCGTACATCCACGACGAGTCCGGCCCCCACCCCTATCCTCCCGATTACGTTGACGGCACCATCGTCATCTGGGAGCTCGACCCGCTCGAGAACGGCTTCGGGCAGGACTTCGAGGTCGTCCTATCGGTCGACGCCGACGTGAGCCCCGGCACGGAGCTCGTGAACTGCGCCGCCGTCGACGCCGGGCTCCTCGAGCTCGACCCCTACGACAATGAAGCCTGTGTGGCCCAGATGGTCTACGCCCCAGGGCCCAACCTGCGCGTTACCAAGTACGCCTGGTGGCAGGGCGAAAACTGGCTCCAGTACCAGGTCCAAGTCGAGAACGTCGGCACACAGCCGGCGACCTGGCCTGTGATCACCGACACGCTCCCGAGCGAGGTAGTGCTGCACGGCTGGGGCCTGCAGTACGGCGGTCCGTGGGACGGTCGCGAGGCCTCGGGGCTCATCACCGCAACCGTGGAGCATCTGGGGCCCGGCGACGCGACCTGGCTCGAGATCTGGGCGGAAGTCGACCCGCCGCTGGCCTCGGGTACGTGGTTCACCAATGACGTTGAGATCACCACGCCATCTGGTGACGTGAGCCCGGTCGACAACACAGCGAGCGCGGCGCTGGGAGTCGGGCCAGACTTGGTGCTCGAGAAACTCCTAACCCGTGGCGACCCGCAGCCCGGCGGACTGCTCACGTACACACTCCACGTCAAGAACGACGCCGCCTGGCAGACCAACGGTGAGGCGCTGATTACTGACACACTTCCCGCAGGCGTGACCTTCGTCGAGGCCGCGTGGAGGCTCTGTGGCGAAACCTACTTCTGCGATGCAACGCCCGACGCGATCGACGGGCAGACGCTGACGTGGGGCTGGAACCCCGGCAGCAACATCGGCCCTGGTTGGTGGCAGGACCTCATCGTGACCGTGCAGATCGACGACGACGTCGCGGATGGCACCGTCCTGCACAACACCGCGGGGATCGCGTCGACCGACCTGTCCGACGTTGAACCAGACGTCGCCAACAACACTGCCGAGCTCGACGTCACCGTCCAGACCCCGATCCTCTCGATCTCCAAGGTCGCCGACACCACCGCGGTCGCCGGTACGCCGGTGACCTACACGCTCACCGTGACGAACACCGGTAGTGCGGCGGCCACCAACGTCGCGGTCAGCGACAGTGTGGCGCCGGCCCTCAGCGACGTGACCACGGACGGCACATACGCCACCGGCACCGTCACCTGGTCGTTCGACAGGCTTGCGCCGGGTGCCACGGCCGGGGGCTGGTTTGCTGCCGTGCTGCCGTGCACCGCCGGCAACGTCGTGAACGACGACTATCGGGTGACCGGCAGCGACCAGGGAGTCGAGTCCGATCCGGGTGCAGCGGTCACCGTAAGCGTCGTGGCGCCGACCCGAAGCGCCTCACTGGTCAGCAGCGGCCCGGCGGTTACCGGCCAAACCGTCTACTTCACCGCCACCACCAACACCAACGGCTCGCCGTTGAGCTACACCTGGGACTTCGGCGCGGGTCCTGTAAGCGGCGGTCTCACCGCTTCACACGTCTTCAACACGGCCGGCAGCCACACCGTGGTCTTCACCGCAACCGACGCATGCGGCTACACGGCCACCGCCCAGGCCGTCGTCGCTGTCGCAACCGGCTGTGTCGCAGTGACAGGCATCGACTTCGTCTATGCGCCGCCCGACCCGGTCGTGAACAGCGCCGTCGTCTTCACTGCGAGTGTCACCCCGGCCAACGCCACCGCCCCCCTCACCTACGCATGGACGTTCGGCGACGGCGGCACCGCCACCGTCCAGACGCCCACAATCGAGCACACCTTCACGACCTCCGGCTCCAGGACAGTGCGCGTCACGGTCACCAACGGGTGCACGTCTCCGGGTATCGCGGGCCAGAAGGCTCTGTCGATAGCCTCATACAGGGTCTATCTGCCGTTGCAGCTCAGAACCAGCCCATAGCATACGGCCAACACCCCTGGTAATCACGAGCCCCGGATGCGCTGGGCTGCATCCGGGGCTCGCCCCCCCCTCCGCCGTAACGCCGGCATCCCATCCACCCCTCGCCTACGTAGGGCGAACTTTCAGTTCACCCCTCCGCGCTCTACCGCACTTGACGCGCATTCCCCCTGCGTTACCATGCCGGCAACTGACCAACTCAAGCGAGGCCCTGACATGATCGATATCCTGCACGTCGCAACGTCCTTCACGCCACCGGAACTGCTCTCCGAAACCACGCGCACGCTCGCACGGCGGGGCCTCAGCGGCGAGTTTGGGGCCGCGATGATCGACGCCGACCCGGCGCTGCGCGACCTCCTCCCGGGCGCCGGCATCAGTGAGGAACGGCGCTACGCCCTCGCAGTCCGCCTGATCGCCGAAACCGTGCCCCTGCGCATCTTGAAGGACGAGCTCCTCGTTGGCGCGGCAACGTATCGCGAGGCTGCGATGCACCTGACCCCGATTCTGGGCGATCACAGCACCAGCCACCTCACACCCGGCTTCGACCGGCTTCTGCAGCAAGGCTACCGCGGACTCCGCGCCGAGATCGAGGCGCGCCTCGCCCGCGGCGACCTCGATGCCAAGGGAACTGACCTACTGGAGAGCATGCTGATCTGTATCGATGCTGCTTCCCACTGGCACGCGCGCTACGTGGACGCCCTCGAAACCAGGATCGCAGCATCCAGCGGGGCCCGGCGTGACCACTATGCCGGCGTCCTGGCTGCGCTGCGCAACGTCCCGGAGGCGCCCCCGACGACCTTCCGTGAAGCGGTCCAGGCGCTCTGGTTCGCCTACGCCTTTCAGCGCCTCGTCGGCAACTGGCCGGGCATCGGCCGTATCGATCTCATGCTTGGCCCGTTCCTGGAGCGCGACCTGGCCCAAGGGCGTATCACGATCGATACCGCGCGCGAGTTGCTCGCCCATTTCTGGATCAAGGGCACTGAATGGATCGGCTCACGGGAGTGGGACACCGGCGATGCCCAGCATTATCAGAACATCGTCCTCTCCGGCGTCGACGGCGAGGGCAACGACGTGACGAACGCCGTGACCTATCTGGTGCTCGATATCGTCGCCGAGCTCCACATCAGCGACTTCCCCGTTGCCATTCGCGTGGGCCAGACCACCTCCCCCAACCTCTGGCGGCGCATCGCCGAGGTCCAGCGCCTCGGTGGGGGAATCGTCTCGATCTACAACGAGGATCGCGTGGTTCCCACGCTGGTCGAGTTCGGCATCCCCCTGCACGACGCGCGGGGCTTCGCCAACGATGGGTGTTGGGAGGTGCTCGTCCCCGGCAAGACCGCCTTCGCCTACTACCCGTTTGACCTGCTCCAGGTTCTCCAGACGACGTTGGGGCTCGACGACCACGACCGCCCCGCGCCCAACGACGCCGACTTCGAGGCGCTCTTTGCGCGCTTCACCGCCGACCTCGCAGCACGGCTCGACGACATCCAGGCGCAGATCGACGGCTACCGCGTGAGTGGGCCTCCTGCAACCTGCATCTCGATGCTCATCGAGGGCTGCATTGAACGCGGTCGCGGGTACAACGACCGCGGCCCCATCTACACGTTCATGGCGCCCCACGCCGGCGGCATGGCCGACGTAGCCAATAGCCTCTACGCCATCCAGCAGTTGGTCTACGCGGAGCAACGGTTCCAGCTGGCGGACTTCATCACGATCCTCCGCGCCGACTGGGAGGGCCACGAGCCACTGCGCCAGGAAGTGCGCAACGCCCTGCCTGCCTTTGGCAACGACGACGACGGCGCCGATGCGATGCTCACGCGGGTCTTCAACACATACACCGCTCTGGTCGCTCGGGATGCCTACCGCGCCGGCGTCCACCGCCCCGCAGGCATCAGCACGTTCGGCCGCGAGATCGAGTGGCGTCCTTACCGCAAGGCCACCGCCCACGGGTTTCGCCAGGGCGACATCCTGGCCAACAACTTCTCCCCCACCCCGGGCACCGACCTGCTCGGTCCGACGGCCGTCATCAAGTCGCAGTGCAAGGTGGACTTCTCACGCCTTCCCAACGGTGCCACGCTCGAACTGAAGCTGCATCCTACCGCCGTGAAAGACGATGAAGGGCTGGATGCGCTCGTCTCCCTCCTCCAGGTCTTCTGCCGCCTTGGCGGTTGGTACCTCAGCGTCGACGTCGTCGACAGCGCCACGTTGGTCGACGCCCAGTGCCATCCCGAACGCCACCCCAATCTGGCGGTGCGCGTTTCGGGTTGGTGCGCGCGTTTCAGCACCCTGAGCAAGGAGTGGCAGGATATGATCATCCAGCGGACGCAGCAGATGATGGGGCGGTAAGAAAGCAGGAAAAAAAACACCCCCGGAGCACCGGGGGTGTTTGCATGCCGAAGGTGGGATTTGAACCCACATGACCATAAGGTCACTACGCCCTGAACGTAGCGCGTCTGCCGGTTTCGCCACTTCGGCATTGTTCGTGTGGAGCACGCTGTGTGCCCGTCCGAACGCCCTGCATTCTACTAGCGATCGTCCGTTTTGTCAAGGCGGCTTCGCACCGTATAATGCATTCAGGGCACGGCGCCTACCAGGACAAAGCCGGCCCCAAGGAGAATGCCGTGTATCCACCTGTGACTCTGCAGCTTCCCGACTGGATTGTGGAAGAGGTCGACAGCGCCGGCGCTGTCTTCGATTCGCTCGAGGCACGCATGGCCTTCGTCATCCGCCTGGCGCGGCGCAATGTCGCGGAGGGTGGCGGTCCTTTTGGCGCCGCCGTCTTCGAGATTGAGAGCGGCCGGCTGGTCGCTCCGGGCGTCAACCTCGTCGTCCCCCTGAGCTGCTCTCTTGCCCACGCAGAGGCCGTCGCGATCGCGGTCGCCCAGCGGGTGTGTGCCAGCTATGATCTTGGCGCCTCACACCTCCCGCCGATGGAGCTTGTGACCAGTGCCCAGCCCTGCATCCAGTGTTACGGCAACCTCTGGTGGAGCGGTCTGCGTCGCGTGGTCATCGGCGCCACCAAGGACGATGTCGAGGAGCTCACCGGCTTCGCCGAAGGACCTCTTCCCGACAATTGGGCCGCGCGGCTGACTCATCGTCCTCCCCTGCGGCCGATCGTCGTAGTACGCGATGTGCTGCGTGCGCAGGCCCGCGAGGTTCTGCACAACTACCGCGAGGCGGGTAACCTCATCTACAACCCGACAGGTGATCCCGAAAGGGGGTAGACGATGCTCATCGAGTCCATCGAAGTCGTTCCGACTACGCTTCGGCTCCGCATCCCCTATCGCTCAGCCTACCATACCGGCGGCCCCGTGGAGCAGATCGGCGTCGTCTTCATCCGCATCGAAACGCGCCAGGGCCAGACCGCGTGGGGCTGCGCCGCCTTCGACCCCGCAATCACGGGCGAGACGCTGGAGTCGGTCACCGCGGCGTGCAATCGCTGCGCCGATCGGGCGCGCGACCTCAACGCGCTCAACCTGGAGTACGCGTTATCGGAGCTGGAACCGCTGGCCCAGGGTACACCCTCGGCACTGTGCGCCTTCGACATCGCTTTCCACGATCTGCTCGGCCTTGCCACAGGCCAGCCGCTCCACCGGCTGCTCGGCGGCTATCGCGACCGCATCCAGACCTCCATCACCGTGAGTATCGCGCCGGTCTATGAGACGGTCGAGATGGCCCGCGACCGCGTACGGCAGGGCTTCCGCCTGCTCAAGCTGAAAGGCGGCCTCGATGCCGACGAGGACGTCCAGCGCGTGCGGGCCGTCGGCGATGCGCTTCCCAATATCACCCTCCGCCTCGACGCGGACGGCGGCTACACCGTCGCGCAGGCCATCGAGGTCGCCCGCGCCCTCGATGGTCGCCTGGAGATGCTCGAACAGCCTGTGTCGGCCGAGGCAGGCGTGGAGGCGCTCCGTATGGTGCGCGAGCAAAGCCCCCTGCCCATCCTTGCCGACCAAAGCGCGATCGGGCCGGCCTCTGCACTGCGTCTCGCCAGCCACCGCGCGGTCGACGGCATCAGCATCAAGCTGGCAACCTCCGGCGGCATCCGCCAGGCCCAGCAGATGGACGCCATCGCGCGCGCCGCTCACATGGCCACGATGGTCGGCTGCGTCCACGAACCTGCACTGCTCATCGCGGCCGAGCTCGCATTCGCTCTCAGCAGCCCCGCTGTGCGCTATGGCGACCTCGATGGCTACGTCGACCTGGTCGGCGACCCAACCCATCCGCGCTTCGAGATGCGTGAAGGCTGGCTCGTGGCTACCGATGTCCCCGGCCTGGGCTGTACTGTGGAGCTGTAGCGCTCTAGCGGCGCCTGAGTCTGATCCCAAACGTCTACACATCCCTGAACTCCGTCGGCTAGAGCGGGCGCGAAGCGCGAGACCAGGCGCGGCTTCAGGTAGTTCTGGGCGTGGGCCGACGAGCGCGAGGAGGCGTGGCTCACCACTGTGGCACGGCAGGGCTGGCATCTGACAGAGCCGTGGCTGCTTGGCTTCTCCACCTGTCCACCTATCTGGTGCTGCTTCCAAGCGCCGCCGATGAGCCATCAGCCTTCTAGCAGATCGCCAGTTTGCTCTCGGCACTGCTGATCATGCTTTTCGTCTATGCGATGGTGCGGCTCTTCATGCGCATCCAAGAGCTTCGGAAACGACTGTGAGCGACGCGCGGCCCATTGCACCGCGATCGCCAGGCGAAGGCTGTAGGACAAGGACGCGGCCTTCGCCTGGCTTGGTGGCGCAACACCTGGGGCGCCTCACGTGCGTGGGGCTGGCGGGTGCCGCCAGTGCAGAGAGTGTCGCGGCCATCAGCTTGCGCGCGCGACCCGGACCTGCGCCTGGTGCTGGTGCGACCGCGCCGCGAACACGCCTGCGACCTTGGCCAACAGCCCACGCATCGCCTCGCCCAGCCCGTGCCGCCCGAGCCTGAGCCGCACTGGCTCCCGTCCCGCCATCGCGAACTGCTGCTCCCACATCCGCTGTGTCTCCCGTAGGTCAATCTGCATCGTGATCATGTCTGTCTCCTCTCTCACTCCATTCCTCTGACTTGCCTACAGGATACACGACGGCCGTCTACCGCACGTCGCCGTCTCCGTCTACGCCGGCGTCGTTCTTGGCGTCTTGCGAGTCTCCACCTTGACATGCCCCCCGATCGGCAGTAGACTCACTCCTGTGAGCTCTCACCTGAGTGAGCTCCTGCTCTGGCGGGCACCCACGCAAGCGGGCACCCACGCCAGTGGGCCTGTCCCATCGGGCTCGACGCCGAGCCCCCGACCGCAATACAAAGCAATCGATAGGAATGAACGACCAAGAAGGAAGCTCTCAGAGCGACAGTCATAGACCTATCTCTGACACGCCATCCTAGGTTCTGCAGCACATACTGAAGCCGCTCCTCCACAGGACAGGGCTGCGGGCGTGAGCTGTAGCCCTGTTTTGGTGTGTCAGTTCCGGGTACCTACCCACTGTACGCAGTGCGCACACCATCGAGGCACACCTGGATCAAGGAGGAGGCAATGGACATTCAGGACATGACCCGTGAAGCTTGGGTGGATGAAATCCAGAAGCGCATCGCCGCGCTCCTGGAGAACAACGAAGTCCGCAAAGCGCAGATCATCCTCGAAGCGCTTCTGCCCGCCGACCAGGCGGACATCTTCAGCGACCTTGACCCGGACGGGCAACGCCAGCTGTTTCAGGGCCTCCCACTAGAGGACACGGCCGACATCCTCGAAAAACTCGAAGATGAAGCCGTTTCGGAGGTCGCCAGATGGATCGCTCCGGAACAGCTCGCCGACATCCTCGACGAAATGGAGCCCGACGAGGCGGCTGACCTTCTGGGCGACCTCGAAGCGCAGGAAGCCATCAACGTCCTGCACCTGATGGATTCATTCGAGGAGATCAGCCCCCTCCTGCTACACCCTGACGAGACCGCCGGCGGACTAATGACCTCCGAGTACTTGGCGCTGGGAGATCAGATGTGGGCCGAGCGCGCCCTCGAGGCCATCCGCCAATGGGAGACTGACCGTGACTACCTCTTCTACTTCGTCGTGAGCAAAGACGGCAAGCTGGTCGGTGTCGTCAGTGCGCTGCGCATACTGCGCGCGGCCCCGCGCGCCAAGATCGAGGAGATCATGGATCGCACCTTGATCACAGCGCCGGTCTCGGCCGACCAGGAGGCCTGCGCGCAGCTCATGAGCCGCTACGACCTCACCGCGCTGCCCGTCGTCGATGAAGAAGGCAAGCTCGCAGGCGTGATCACGGTCGACGACATCATCGACGTCCTCCAGGACGAGGCGACCGAGGATATCCAGCGCCTGGGTGGTTCGGCGCCCCTGGAAAAGCCCTACCTCCTGACGTCAGCCTGGGAGGTCGCCCGGCGCCGCGTGGGCTGGCTGCTCTTGCTCTTCGTCACCGGGATGATCACCACGAACGTCCTCGAGTTATTCGAGACCACGCTCAGCCAGCGCGTGGTGCTCTCCTTCTTCATCCCCCTCCTCATCGGCACCGGCGGCAACGCCGGCTCGCAAACCACATCCACCATCATCCGTGCGCTCAGTGTCGGTGAATTCGGAAAGCGCGACGCCCTCAAGGTCCTCTTCCACGAGCTCCAGGTCGGGCTGCTCCTTGGCGTGCTCGTGGGCATTGCAGGCTTCGGTCGGGCCTACCTCTTCGACCAGAACGTGCTCCTGGGACTCACCATTGGTTCAGCGCTGGGGATCATCGTCTTCTGGTCAAGTTCGGTCGGTTCACTGCTGCCGCTCTTCGCCACGCTCATCGGCGTCGACCCGGTTCTGATTTCCGGTCCGCTGATGAGTACCCTGGTCGACGCCACGGGCTTGTTTATCTACCTCTCTGTGGCAGAATGGATCTTGAGGCTCTGACAGATCTCTTGGAGCTCGCCCATGGCCCTTCGTGCCAGCGAGAACCTCTGGATGAACGATAAGGAGACCCCTCGTGCCCATAGCCTTCGACAGACTATTGGAGACCGTGAACACACTGACCCCGGCCGCACTTCGGCATGCCGTGATATACCCGCTCCGCAAGGGTCTGGCCGAGGCTCGCTGGACCTTGAGCGGCGCCCGTCGCAACCTCCTGGGCCAGGCAGTGACACTGGTGCGGGCCCTGACCAACCCCTTTCCCCGGTGGCCCCGCCGGTGGACGACGCCTGGACGGGCCCGCTACATCGAGCCTATCCAGAGCGGCGCCGTCGTGGTCGCGGAGCGCGGGACTGTGGAGCTGCTCTTCCTGGCCGCAGACCTGGTCAGGGTGCGCTATCGCCCGCTCGCTGGCCCTGCCCCGGCAGAGCCCGTTCCCTATGCCATTGACCGCCCCCCCGAGTCATGGCCCACGCCCGAACTCGTGCCGTTGGCGCAGAAGGATGCCTATCTACTTCAGAGCACCGCGCTCACCGTGGGTGTCCGTCTGGACAATGCCACGCTCTTCTTCGCCGACGCCAGCGGCACGCTCCTGCGGAGCGACATTGGCGCATCGATCGGATCCACCGGCCGCGGCGCAGGCGCGAATCCTGCTGCCGTCCGCCACAGAGCGGCGCTTGCCCCAGGCGAACAGCTCTTCGGTCTGGGCGAGCGCAGCACACCCTGGGATCGTCGCGGGCGCACACATATCCTGTGGAATGCCGATCCCGCGGGCTATCAGGACGGGGATGATCCCATCGACCTCAATATCCCTGTCTACGTCGGCACCGTTCCCGGCCCCGATGGCACAGTACGCAGTTACCTCATCTTCTACGAAAACACTCATTACGGCGAGTTCGATCTCGGCGGCTCCGAGCCCGATATCGCCGACCATCGCTTTGCCGGCGGCGAGCTCCGCTACTACTTCGCCGCCGGTCCGGTGCCCAGCCTGATCGAGCGCTATACCGAGCTGACCGGACGCCATCCGCTCCCCCCGCTGTGGATGCTGGGCTACCAGCAGAGCCGCTGGTCGTACGATAGCGAGACGCGCGTGCGCAAGCTGGCCCAGGACTTCCAGGAGCACCAGGTGCCGTGCGACGCGATCCATATCGACATCGACTACATGGATGGCTTCCGCTGCTTCACCTGGAAAAAGCGCACCTTCCCCACGCCGGCCAAGCTGGCGGCCGACCTACGTACGCAGGGCATCCGGCTGATCACGATCATCGATCCGGGGATCAAGCGCGATGGCCGCTATCATGTCTACCGTCAGGGGCGCGACGCGGACTACTTCTGCACGACGCCCGATGGAAACATCTTCCACGCCCCCGTCTGGCCCGGCAGCAGCGCCTTTCCCGATTTCACCGACCCACCGGTGCGTGCCTGGTGGGGCGAGCTCTACCGCCCTATGTTGGAGACCGGTATCGCCGGCTTCTGGAACGACATGAACGAGCCCGCAGCCTTCGCCTCGACGACTGAACTCCGGACCGTTCCCATGACGCTCCGCCATGCGCTCGAGGGACGCGGCGGTAACCATGTGGAGGCCCACAACGTCTACGGTATGCAGATGGTCCGTGCTTCACGCGAGGGCCTGGAGCGCCTCGCGCCCGACCGGCGCCCCGTCGTCATCACGCGGGCGGGCTGGGCTGGCGTGCAGCGCTACGCCACATCGTGGACTGGCGACAACTACAGCACCTGGGAGTCGCTGCGGCTGACGGTGCCCATGGTCATATCGCTGGGGCTGTCGGGATTGGGGTTTACAGGACCAGATGTCGGCGGCTTCATCGGTGAGCCCACGGGCGAGCTCTTCGCGCGCTGGGTACAGGCCGCCGCCTTTATGCCCTTCTTCCGCGCGCACGTGGCCAAGGGCTGGCCCGATCAGGAGCCCTGGTCGTACGGCGAGCCCTATCTGAGCATCGTCCGCCGCTTCATCGAACTGCGCTACGAGCTGCTGCCCTACCTCTACACGGCCACATGGCAGATGTGTACCCGCGGCTGGCCCGTTGTCCGACCGGTTGCCTGGTCGGCGCCCGAGGATGCCGATCTCTGGAAGGTCGACGACAGCTTCCTCTGCGGCGACAGCCTGCTCATTGCCCCCGTGATG
>Ga0123333_10003679_pt1 | contig 14780 bp, 13 predicted proteins | sample BioC12SIPDNA_3_FD_89957 | JGI IMG/M metagenome (GOLD analysis project Ga0123333, IMG submission 89957) | Anaerobic biogas reactor microbial communites from Washington, USA - Biogas_R2_B C12 SIP DNA | ecosystem: Engineered > Bioreactor > Anaerobic > Unclassified | place: Washington, USA... | reverse complement strand
GTAGAAGAACGCAGTAGTCAGCCCAGCCTGTGCGAGAACCTCGACGAGGCCCGGGCCGGCACCCTGCGCCGACCACGTGTTGGTCGTGACCCCGTGCTGTGAGGGTGGGGCGCTGAGGAACAACGACGTGATACAGGGCAGCGTGATGGAGGGCATAACAGTGCCCGCCTCCATGGTCGACACTCCCGACGCCACCAAGCTATCGATGACCGGCGTGCGGGCCGCCTGAAGCCCATCCGGTCGCATTCCGTCGATCAGGCAAAGAAGAAGCGTCGTCATAGCTTGAGGTTCCTTTCCGCTTGCTTGTTAGTGTTGCGCGAGGATGAGGGCGTCTTCCCACTCAGCTGGTGTGGTAAGCGTGTTGCTGCCCCCTGGTCTTGTGGTCGCGGGGATGCGGTCGCCAGTGCGAGGGTCGATCCAGGTTTTTCGCGGGCACGCGGCCACCGTTGGCTCCAGCGTAACTGTTGCGGGCTCGCTGATGTAGATGAGATGCCAGCCTGCGTCAGCGGAGCTGGCGCCAAGCGCCAGGCGCCCGTCTTGGCCAGCGCCCCCCAGCACTGCTGCGTGATCCGGCGCCATCGTCCACCACGCGTCTAGCCCGGTGATAATCTCGCAGAAGAGGCCAAGATGCCTGGATCCTGCGGAATCGAGCCACTCGTGCGCGCGCTCCGGCGCGGTCCAGGCATCGTTATGGCCGTATACGTGAAAGCCGCCGGCGAGCTGCGACCAGTAGGCCTGCTTGCGGATCTCGTACGCTGTCTGAACTCTGTCGAATTCGGTGCCTTCGTACCCTCCCTCCGCCATCACCACGGGCTTGACCGGGATGCGTCGGTAGTCGGCCGTTACGGCGGGAATGATCTTCTCGTAGTCAATGCACGTCTGGATCATGTTGAACGCCAGCCAGGACTCGGAGTGCAGGAAGCTCGATGAAGCCACGGCGGGATCGGGGTGAACGCTGATGAGATGCTTTCCGGCGTCTCCTTCCTGGAGCCCGGCGGCCAGCTCGCGGCACACCGGCACGAAACCTTCCTCCGCGCGCGGGTACATCGACCATATGAGGTTGGGCACATCACGATAGCGCTGCCCAACCCAACGCGCCCACGCCCGGGCGTTGGCAGGTGTGATGATGTCACGATGCCATTGGTGGTAGATGCCGACGACAAACGCATGGTCGGTCGGTTCACCGAGCCCGATCAGCCTGTCGACGTGCCGAAAATAGCGCTCGTTCGGGCGAAGCGGGTCATTGTCCTCCCAGGGAGCGTCGCCATTGAGATTGGTGTAGGTCTGGGGATGGGCAGGGTACAGCCTGCCGTGGTCAACGCCCGTGAGCATGATCAGGATCGCGTTGAAGCCCTTGGCGCGGCGGTCGCGGAGGATGGGCATCGCGGTGTCCGGCGTGAAGCAACGGAAGAGTTCCCACTGGGTATCGCCCAGCCAGAAAGCGGGCTTGCCCCCCAGGTCGGTGAAATAGCGTCCACTGCGGCTGATGTGAAGGGGAATCGACATTGCCTACGATCCTTTCATGATGAGAGGCAGCATGACAGTGTTGCCGCCAATGTCGATCAGGCGGCGGACTGTGCCGCCCCCCCGGTCGGCGACGTAGAGCTCACCTGATTCGCCTTCGCCGAAGGCGCTGATGTTGAGGCCCGACTGTAGCTCCAGCCTCGGTGGCGTGAAACCTGTCGGAGTCGCTGTGATGCTCCAGATGTTGCCCGAGACATAGTCGGCGTAGAAGTAGCGCCCCACCATCTCGGGATATCGCGTGCCACGGTAGACGAAGCCGCCGGTCACCGACCGTCCCTCCGTACGGCCATATTCCGCGATGGGTCCTGTCAGCGTCGCGGCAGCGCAGGCGTCGTCCCACTCATACTGGTGGTTGCCCTCCATACAGTCCCACCCGAAGTTGAGCCCGCCGGGCGTGCCCGCTGCCTGAAAGCTGATCTCCTCCCAGAGGGCTTGGCCTACGTCACCGATGTACAGATCGCCCGTCGCACGGTCGAAGCTAAAGCGCCAGGGGTTACGCAAGCCGATTGCCCAAGCTTCGTCGCGTCCGGCAGTGCCGACGTAGGGGTTGTCCGGGGGGTTGGCATAGGGCGTGGCACCGTCCACATCGATGCGCAGGATCGAACCCAGGAGCGTTGTTGGGTCCTGGGCATTCTCCAGTGGATCGCCTCCCCCACCACCATCTCCCAGGCCGATGTAGAGCATGTCGTCCGGACCGAAGCGCAGTTGTCCGCCATTGTGGTTGGCAGATGGCTGGGCCACGGTCAGGATTGGCAACGCGCTGCCTGGATCGGCGATGTTGGGGTTGGTGCTGGATACCGTATAGCGGGCCACTACGGTGGTGCCATCTGTGGCCCGAGTGTAGTTTACGTAGAAGTAGCCGCTAGACGTGTAGTCGGGGTGGAAGGCCAGGCCCAGCAGTCCCTGCTCGCCTGTATCGTCGGTCAGAGCGGTTATGTCGAGGAATGGGGTTGGGAGAAGCGTGCCATTCTGAAGGATACGGACGCGACCCGGCTGCTCGACGATGAAGAGGCGACCGCTACCGTCGCCCGCGTGTGTAATGTCCACCGGGTGGGTGAGCCCTGACGCTACGACCGGCGCGACCGAAACCCGCACCGCTTGCAGGGCCGCGTTCGGACGCTGCGCCATCTCTGCTGTCGGTGCAAGTGGCCCACCCTGCGTCGACTGGTCAAGGTGCCATGGGCTGAGTTCGTCAGGCGCGACCGGTATCTCCTGTGCCGCCGGCCCCGGCGAAGGGCCAGCGAGAACCCCATAGGACCGGGTCGGTTCAGGGGCGACCGCGGCGGTCAAGCACAGCACCCACACGATCACGATGATGGTTCTTCCCACTCTATGTCTCGTATTCAATGTCGTACCCTCAGTGTTTTGATGCGCTCATCAAGAAAAAGCGACTTGCTCAGGGCGTCATGTGCAGCGGGATGCCCGCTCGCCCTCCAACTCAAGGCAACGTTGTCAGTTACCTTGTGTCGCTCGCGTTGCTGGAACTCGAGTCCGCTGTGCTCCAGCAGATCCTCTAGCCAAGCACTACTGGTCTCTCCCGGCGCTGCAGTGACCTCGTATGTACGCGTGTCTCGAAGGTTTCCAACTGCACGCTCGACCTTGGGGAAGAGCCACAGGACGAGCAAGGTCAGGCCCAGGGCAGCTCCTGCCAGGGCGTAGGATCCACCGCCGATGCTCATTCCCATCGCAGCCGTTAGCCAGATCGTAGAGGCTGTGGTTAGGCCGGTGATCCGTCCGTGGCTGCGAAGGATCGCTCCAGCACCCAGAAAGCCCACGCCACTGACGATGCTCGCCGCGATGCGTGCTGTGTCAGACGGAGGGGCGATCCGGGTGGAGAGCATTGTGAAGAGCGTGGATCCTACGCAGATGAATATGAGCGTGCGAAAGCCTGCGGACTTATCTCGATACTCTCGTTCAATGCCGATCAGCCCGCCCGCGATCACGGCAGCTAGCAGCTTGAGCATGTCCTCGAAGAAGAGGCTCATATCTGTCCTCTCTGAATTAGAGCGTCACCTACGTTCCTCATGGTCTCTCAGATTATAGACGCCTGCGACGTCTGTTTCAACTGCAGCCAGGACCACCTCTGGGGTTGCCACTGGGTAGCAGGGCGCTACACTGTAGTGTATGGTGAGAAACGGCCAGTGCCGAAGGGTAGGCGGATCGTATCGGGTCGTGGATCGTGATGAAAGGAGATGAGAGATGGCAGTGACCATTCCTGAGGAGTTCCTTGATCTGGCAGAGAAGAGGTCCATCATCTCGCTGGCGACGCTGATGGCGGATGGTCGCCCTCAGGTGACGCCGATGTGGTGGCTATACGAGGCGCCGTACATTGTTGTCAACACGGCAAGGGGACGCGTCAAGGAGGAAAACATGCGGCGCGATCCCCGGGTCGCGCTCGAAATCCGCGACCCCAACAATCCCTACCGCTACCTCGGCGCCCAAGGAAGGGTTGTCGAGATGACGGAGCAGGGGGCAGTCGAGGTGATCGATCGCCTTGCGGAGAGATACACGGGTCGGAAGCAGTACGGCGTTCCAGCCGGTGAGGTGCGGGTGACGGTCAAGATCGAGCTCGAGAATGTGTGGACCATGGGGTAGTCCGAGGGCCAGCACGCGCTGTGCCCGCCTCCAGCCGTAGGCCTATGAAGGTTTCTGCGGATGCGCGGTCCTGACCGGCGTTAGTGCACTCTTGTGCCCGTGGCACGCGCTCTGCGTCGCTAGCGGGTGTGGCCTGCATTACTTCATCCCCAAGGGTTCGCCGCGGATCAGGTGGTCAATAGCCTCGGCGACTCGGCGCATCTGGGTTTCCTCGCGCTTCGCGCTTGTGATCCAGCCGATGTAGCGCCGCCGCTCAGATGGAGCGAGACGATTGAAGGCCTCCCAGGCTACGGGGTTGGCCCGGAGCGCGGTCTCGATGTGGGGAGGTAGGGTCAGCGTCTCGCGGCTGGATCGCGGGGGCGGTGGTTCGAGCAGATCGTCGGTCACGTCGAAGGTCACGGCTGCCCAGCCGGCTTCGGTCATCTTGCCGGCCTTGGCCATCTTGGCGATCCGGTGCATGTTGAGCGGCGACCAGTTGGCGGTGTTCTTGCGTGGCGAGAAGCGCTGCGCGTAGCGATCGGCGTCGATGCGCTTCATAATACTATCGATCCAGCCGAAGCAGAGTGCCTCTTCTACGGCCTCGTCATAGGCAACTGATGGTACCCCAGTGTGTTTCTTGTAGAAGACCAACCAAATCTCGGATTGGTCAGCGTGATTGGCTGCAAGCCAGGCGCGCCATGCCTCACGATCCGAAACATACAGTGACTCACCGATGTCCATAGGCGACCTCCACGATCAGTTGGCTCATGATGATTGCGACGTCCGCGGCACTGCGAGCCGTAGGACCTCATACGTTCGTTCGATGCGAAACCCGATCTTGCGCGCAACCCTGACGGAGGCGATGTTGTCGGCCCAGCAATGCCAGATCGGCTCGCGATTCTGCGCCAGGCAGTCGTCCACACATGCACCGGCGGCAGCGCTTGATAGCCCGCGACGCCGGTATGCCTCGTCGGTGGCGGTCCCCAGTTCGTAGTATTGATCGGCATCGAAAACAGTGATGCAGAGGCTGACGATCCTGCCGGTCTCAGCCAGGGCCACGTAGCCAAGCCCTTTCTCGAGGAAGTCCCCGGTGGTAGGCCAGAACGACAGGATCCACTCCAGCAGCCAGCGCTGGCCGGGACGGTTTTCCTGCGTGAGAAGCTCGGAGCCGATACGCCTGAGCTCAAAGCCGTCTGGAACTGCCTGACGTCCCACGGGCTTCTGTGAGTGAGTGTGATAATACCGCAGACCGGGCGTCAACTCGTAGGGTTCCAGAAGGGACCGAATCTGATCTGCCAGAGTCTTAGGATGGTGAGCAACCGTGAGGCTCGGAATCCCGATGCGCTGGCCCTGCGCGACCGGCTCATCCGTGATCCATCTGGCTATAGCGGCCCAGACCTTTGAGTTGTCGAGACGTCCGACGATGTAGAGGGCGGCGAGTTGGTCCCAGATGAGCGCCATGCGAGGTTCGGCAGGATCGTCTACCAGCACCCGGCCCCGGGTGTTTCCGGCCAAGATTGATGGCACCTGGATATGGTAGGTGAGGTCGGCAAAAAGCGCGCGAACTCGATCGTAATTGCCGGGGTGGATTTCGGTGAACAAGACTGCTCCTGACACTGGACCGGCTAGCTCAGTCGGGTTTCAGCAGGGCCCTGAGGATGTCCTCGAGAGCCGGTGGCGTTGCGTCATTCTTGAATGACGCCATGCAGCGGTAGATCTCGGCTGCACTGCGGTGGAAACCTCCGGGGAGACCAGCGCCCTCGAAGGTGTCGGCGATCTCGTCCATTTCACCAGCGAAGCGCCAGGCCCTGGCGGTGACCCGCTGCACGCGCTCAGCCGTCTCGACGGCGAAACCTGAGCCCCCGCGCGACCACTGGGCATCTAGGGCCTCTCGAATCCCCGTCGCCTCGGCTGCGGCGACGATGGCGGCCAAGAGAGCTGTGGTGCCTTTGGTGTAGGCAGCGAAACACATCTTGAGCGCCGCTGCGTGGCCGATCACGTTGTCGAGGATCACAGTCTCGAGCGGTCCGGCGGCGAAGCATCGCTCAATGTCCGCGGCGTATTCGCCTGCCAGATAGAGCCACGTGCTCTTTGGTTTCCACGCGGGACCGCCAATAATGCTCCCGTCGACAAAGCGTGCGCCTGCCTTGCGCATACGGTCCGCGATCCGTGAGGTTCGTTGGGGTGAGATGGCATTGGCATCCAGATAGAGTCCCTGGAATCCGCAGGCCAGCACCTGTTCGGCAACCGCGTCGGCGGCATGCGGCGGGCAGATGCTGACAACGACCGAGCAGACGTCGCATAAGCCCTGAACCGTTCCGGCGTCAAGCAAGTTGTGCTCTTCGGCCCGCGCCCGGGTGGCTTTGCTGCGCCCTTCCGAGGCCCAGTAGGCAAGGTGACCGCTGTTCTGAGCCGATGCTGCGAGCGAGATCCCCATCGCGCCGGGATGTAGAAAACCGATCACGAGTTTCATTGATGGCCTCCGCATCATTGACTTTGACAGAGTGTGCCGGGCTCTGCCCTCTATGGACATCCACATGTCACGCGCGATGCAGCGGCCATAAGCTATGGAACTGCGATCGCCAGCCAATGCCAAGTATAGCGATCGCGCGCTTTCCGCCAAGTCCACAACGGAGATGGTGAGGTCAACTCATCCATATCGGCCCGGTGGTGCCGGTGATCGTCCACACTCCGTCAACCTGCTCCATGACATAGGTTTGTCCCCCTGCGGCCAGCATTGCGACGTAGATGCTACCTGCGACATGAACTGCGCCATCCTCCTGAGGATGGATGGTGCCCAGCGTGATGATCGCGCCATCGCCCGCGACCCCGTTCGTCTCAGGATCAAGCGGTACATCATCGCGCGAGTCTACCCATTCGATCCTGGTGGGCAGGTCGTCCAGGGCGGCAGTGATGTCGGCCTGGACCTGTTCTGACAGCGTCACCGACTCAGACCTCTCTGCTAGGGGGTCCGCGGCGGCGTCGTCGGTTGCCCGGATGATGAAGAGGGTATCGGGCGCGAGCGTGCCCCCGAACGTGTCGTCCGTTGTGTAGATGCGCCGGATGACGGTGGCATAGATCGCTGCCCACTCATCTGGGGTGACAACGACCGGCGCGGGTGTGCATCCGGCCACGAGCATACCGGTGAGCACCAGCGCCAGTATCGCATATGCAGTCCATTGGAATCCCCGTGGCATCATGTTAGGCTCTCCAAAGCGGTGCCTCTGTCTCATCTTCTCCTCCTTTGTCGTCGTCCCGATTTTCTCGATCGTCATCTCTAATATCATGACGGAGACATGAACCCTGAGGTTCCATCCAGGCAAGGGGTGCTTGACAACGAACGACCATGGTGCTAATATATGAACGATTGTTCATATATCTGGAGGAATAGGCGTGGATCTTTGTGAGATGGAAGAGGAGGTCGCTTCCGACGCACTCGATACCAGTGTGTGTGCGCAGGCCGATGTGCACCTTGTTGAGGAGGCCCTGGCGGTTCAACTCGCCGAGACGTTCAAGGTACTGAGCGACCCCACGCGGGTGCGTATTGTTTCGGCATTGGCGCGGGGGTACCTATGCGTCCATCAGTTGGCCGAGGCGCTCGAGCTCACGCACTCGGCGGTTTCGCACCAACTGGGCACACTTCGTGAGATGCGCCTCGTCACCTTCGTCAAAGAGGGCCGGCACGTCTACTATGCTCTGGATGACGATCACATCGCCGCCCTGTACCGATTGGGGCTAGAGCATATCCAGCATCGCTAATAACCCTGGGAGTGGAAGACAGTGGAGACTAGGGAGTATCGTGTTGAAGGCCTATCGTGTGTTGACTGCGCTGCGCGAATTCAGGCTGCGGTACAGCGGCTCGAAGGGGTAGAGGAAGCGGATGTCAACGTGACCACAGGTACATTGACTTTCCAGGTGGTCACGCCCGAATTCGACGTTGCGCCAGTGGCGAAGATCGTCGAGGAGACGGGGCACCGGCTGGTGATCTCGCCATCAGAGCAGGCCAAAGGCGGTGTGGGCGGGTTCCTCCGATTTCTCTGGGGCACGCGCGCCACAGCGATGACGGCGGTGGCTGGCGTGCTGACACTCATAGGTCTGGGGCTCAGCGTGGCGGCAGTCCCTGCGCCGGTGTCGATTGCGCCGTTCGCGCTCGCGATCGTGGTTGGCGGTATTCCTGTGGCGCACCATGCGGTGCAGGAGATCTGGGTGGCCCACAGCCTCGGTATCAATACGTTGATGGTGATTGCAGTTGCCGGGGCAATGGCGATTGGTGAGTGGTCGGAAGCGGCGATCGTCGTCGTGCTTTTCGCACTCGGCGAGGCGCTGGAGGGATACGCGGCAGACCGCGCCCGATATGCGCTCGAGGGCTTGCTGGATCTGGTGCCCCCGTCGGCGCTGCGTATCGGCGTGGATCACGCAGGGGTGCCGCTAGTGGAAGAGGTCCCTGTTGATACGCTGGCGATCGACGATCGGGTTCTCGTTCGTCCAGGCGATCGTGTCAGCGTCGATGGTGTGGTGCTGGTCGGCCAAAGCGCGGTCGACCAGGCCGCTATCACTGGCGAGAGCATACCGGTGGACAAGGGGCCGGGCGACGACGTCTTTGCCGGTACGATCAACACCTTTGGCGCGCTGGAGATCGCCGTTACCCGGCTGGCTGAGGACAACACCCTAAGCCGGATGGTCGCGCTGGTGCGGGAGGCCCAGTCACAACAGGCCCCGGTCCAGCGGTTCCTGGAGCGATTTGCCCTCATCTACACTCCCGTGGTAACGCTGTTAGCGTTGCTGGTGGCGCTGGTGCCACCGCTGTTCTTCGGGCAACCCTTCTGGGGAGATCGGGGATGGCTGATGCGTGCGCTGCAGATGCTCGTCATCGCGTGCCCGTGCGCGCTGGTGATCAGCACCCCCGTGAGCGTTGTCAGCGCGCTGACCCATGCCGCTTCTCGCGGGGTGCTTGTTAAGGGCGGACGAACGCTCGAAGCGCTGGGCAATGTTGAGGTCTTTGCGTTTGACAAGACGGGGACGCTGACACAGGGCAAGCCAGTGATTACGGACATTCTGGATGTCTGTGCAGATGTCTCGCACGAGCACCGCGGGCTTGAGTATGCAGCCGCCGTCGAGGCCCACTCGTCGCATCCTCTCGCGCGAGCTCTGGTCGCAGAGGCTGTGGCCCAGCGTGTAACGGTGTATCCCTCGCAGGACGTCACAGTTCTCGGTGGGCAGGGCGTATCAGGGCGCGTGAACGGACGCGAGGTTACGGTGGGGAGCCATCTTTACTTTGACACCTCGATTCCCCATGAGGAAGGTGTCTGCGTTGACGCTGAGCGCCTGGCGGCCGAGGGCAAGACAGTGATGATGGTGTGCCACGACAACCACGTATGTGCGGTCTTCGCCGTCGCTGACGCCCCGCGACCCGAGAGCGCGCAGGTGCTCCGTGAGTTGGAGTCCCTGGGAGGCATCGAGACCGTTATGTTGACAGGCGACGCAGAGGCCGTGGCCCGCGGGATTGGCGCGCAGGTGGGCGTGGGCGCGGTTCGCGCGGAACTTATGCCGGAAGACAAAGTCGGCGCTGTGCGACAGTTGTCCGAGGGCGGGCGAACGGTCGCCATGGTCGGCGATGGGACTAACGACGCGCCAGCGCTAGCGCAGGCTTCCGTCGGTATTGCGATGGGGGGGGCCGGCTCGCACCAGGCGATGGAGACCGCTGATGTCGTGCTGATGGGCGACGATCTCAAACAACTGCCGTTCCTTGTGCGGCTCAGCCGGCGAACGAGGAGCGTAATCCGCGCCAACATCGTCTTCGCCCTGGCAGTCAAGGCACTGATCTTCGTATTCGCAGCCTTGGGCGTGGCGACGTTGTGGATGGCAATCGTGGCTGACGTTGGGGCGTCGCTGGTGGTGATCCTCAATGGCATGCGCCTGCGAAGGGGGGCAGCCTAGGCCGGACTGAGGAAATCAGTGTCCCCAGCGTCCGCCTGAAAGGCGGTAGAGAACGTAGTCAAACGTATTGCCCAGCAGGTTACCGATGCGGATCACTCGTAAGGCCAGATCGATGGCTAGTGCAGTCTCGGAGCCGAAGAGCGCTACAATGTGGTCGCGTGCTGCTGGGTCCGGGAGCCCGTCAGCTTCGGCCCAGTGCTGCGCATAGAGCAGAGCTGGGCGTTCGTGAGCCGGGCTAGAGCCGAAATCGCCCTCTGTCAGCGCCTCGAGTTCCGACCGGGGCAGCCCCGCAGCAAGCGCCTGCCGGGCATGGTAGTAGGCGCAGTAGCGGCATGCGTTGACTTCGGTGACCGCGAGCATCAGCCGTTCACGGAAGTCCGATGCCAACGTCTCTCCGCGCATAAGTGCGCGCATATCCCCAGACCGTCCCAGGATGTCACGTATGTCGGCCCAGAGATCCCGCGGTCGATGGTAGATGCGCCGACTGAAGGCCTTAGGCGAGACGTTCATCGGTGTTGAGGAGCGTTCGTGGTCTGCATGCCGATCCTATCGTGACCTGGCGGCGTCCCGTGATCGGTTGATACGCCGACCGACCGGGTCGATGAACGAGCACGGCACGACGCTAACACACTTTCCGCAGACATCGGCAAGCCCCAACTCCGCGTAGGTGCGTGCGTTGTCGAGGCAGATATCGTAGCACTTGTGGCGGTCGAAGCTGTCCTCCTGGAGCGCGCCAACCCAACACCGCTCCACACACGCACGGCAGCTCCCATCGTGCTTGTAGAGGCACGCCTCGTGATCGGGACGCGGCGTGGGTGTGATGCGGGCGTTAGTGACCAGGCTCCCGAGGCGCCCGGCACTACCTGAGGCGGTGATGAGCATATGATGCAGTCCGAATGTGCCCAGGCCCGCGATATAGCCGGCGTGCTTGTGCGACCAGTTGCTGATCAGTCGCTCTTCATCGAAGTTGTGAGTTGGGGGCACTGTCACTACGGCGTAGCCGTCGCGCTCGAGAGCAAGGGCCAGTTGGCTGTTGATGGTGTCAATGAGCTCGTTGGTCTCGATGTAGGCGATGGCCCAGTCCTCCGACGCCGGCCCTGCGCCACGGTTGCTACGGGCGACACGTTCGCGGAAGGGCAGGAAGTAGACGATGACGGTCTCGGCGCCCGGGAGTAACTCTCTCGGGGTCAGGTGGGCCGGCCCGATCACCTCCTTCAGGCGCTCAAAGAGCGGGTCGTGGGCATCTGCATAGGCGACCAGAGGGGGCTTCCAGGCGGTGCGCGCCTCTCGCCACCGGATATCATCCATGCAGTCGGCGATCTGAACGCTGACCGATACCTCTGGTGGAGTCGAATTCATAGCACCTCCCTATGAAGCATTCCATTCAAAGAGCTGGAACAGCCCGTCGGCGCGCTGGCGTACCAGGTCCTCATAGACCGTCTGTGCGTGTCGCGGATCGTGGATCCTGATCAGGCCTTCCGTGTAGATCTTGCCCTGTTTCAGCCAACGGAGCGCCGTCACATAGTCGCCGAAGATGCTGTGCGGGCGGAAATCTGCGGCGTGATGCGGGATCTCCCATTCCCACCCACTCCTGACAGTGACGTAGTGGAAGAAGATCTCGCGCAGCAGCTCGTGGACGTAGAGGTCGGCGCGGCGCGCCCACGGCACGCCAACTAGGGCGACTTCGCCACCCTTACGTACGACGCGAGCGGCGTCTAGCACAGCCTGCTCGTGACCTGAGCACTCAAGGGCAAGCGCAAAGGTACGCGCAAGTGCGGGATCTTCGACGGGCACGCGCTCGTAGACGTTCTCGACCCCGGAAGCTCGTACCGCTGACTGTCTGGCCGGGACGGGATCTACCACGTGAACTTCATAGCCGGCAGCCCGGAAGATCTGGGAACCCAGATAGCCAACCGGCCCGGCGCCTGTTACGATGACGCGGTCGCCGGGGCGCGCGGACGTGGTGATCAGGGTGGTCATGGTAACGCCCATCAGGCGTGTGAGGACGGCGATCTCGGGCGCCAGGCCAGCTGGGACGGGCACCACGTCTTCTCGCGCCCTCCACTGCAGGCTCTGGTGTCTGCCCATACAGAAAGCGTGTTCTCCTGGCTGGATGTCTGTGACGTCCGCCCCGACCTCATCCACCCGGAATACTGCGGCGTATCCCGGGAAGCATGGGTGCCGTGTTCCCTGGTAGCAGCTAGCAAGTTCTGTTCCGGGACTGATCAAGGTGTAGAGCGTCTGGCCCCGCACTTCGTTGGGTGCCAAGGCATCTGGTGCCTCTTGCTCGATGAGCTCGGCCTCTTCGGGGGCGACGATGGCGATAGCTGTGAAGTTCATGGGTCTCCTGTTGCTAGATGTGGTTGTCGTAGTTTGGCTCGCGGACGAAAGTGTAGCTGCCGGAGCCCACCGCAAATGCGATGCAATGGGGTTCAGCGTGCACAGATTCCAGCCCTGGCACAGAGTCCATAGGCCCATCCTGCCAGACGGGGACTTGTGCCTCTGTGATGCGGAAACGGTCGCCTTTGGAGGGCACCGGAACACAGATGCGTGCGTTGCTCCCGACAGGGACGGTCACCTGGAGCGTGAGCCGCTCACCCTCGAGCATCCAGGCGCTCTCGATGCGCCCACGAACGGTCTCCAGCGAACAGCGGGCGTGTGTAAGGTCCCCTGCAGGGTGGGGGCGGATGTCAAAACGTGCGAAGCCCGGCCCTTTTGGATCTGCCATGATCCCGCCCAGGGCACGGCACAGCCACGCACCGACGGACGCGTACATCGGGTGGTTATGGGAGTTCATACCGCCGCCGGTCGCGTGCTCCCAACGCTCCCACACCGTGGTCGCCCCGTTGGCCAGCATGTATCCCCAGCTAGGGTAGGTCTCCTGTGTCACAACGCGATAGGCTACGTCGGCATGGTGGTTGTGGGTTAGGACTTCCAGCAGGTATTTCGTGCAGAGATTGCCGGTTGTCAGGTGCCCATCGTGGAGCACAAGCACGTCGTGAACAAGGTTCTCGATCACACGATCCTGCAGGTGTTCCGGGACAAGGCCTAGATAGGCGGAGAGGGCGTTGCAAGCCTGGTTGTTGGAACCGTATCCCCCTGTAGCGGGATCGTAGAAGTGCTCGTGGTAGGCTGCGGCGATCTTCCGGGCACGTTCAGCGTAATGCAGAGCATCAGCGCGCTTGTCCAACACCTCTGCCATTTGCGAAAGCAGCCGCGCGGCGTAGTAGTAGTAACCCGTCGACACCAGTGCGCCGGGTGTGTTGAGTGAGACAGCCGATGTGCCCTGGCTGCCGCCAACGCTCTCTTCCACGGGCGGTGCCCAATCGCCATAGTAGCTGTATGTCACGATGTGATCCTGTGCACGTGAGGCCAGGTACTCAACCCAGGCTTTGAAGCCCTCATAGTGCTCATACATCGAGCGTGTGTCGCCATAGTGAACGTAGACCATCCACGCGATCAGCAGGTAACTGACGCTGACGGGGTCGGCAGGGCGCGTGCCCCAGCGATAGGGTGCGGTGTCGGTGATGGCGCCGGTATGCGGGTCCTGCGCATCGTGGATGTCGGCAACCCACTTGGGGAAGAAGCGCGAGAGGTCGAAGTTGATGATAGCTTCCTCGGTGCGGGCGCCCAGGTCGTTGAGCCAGCCCATACGCTCGTCGCGTTGGGGGCAGTCCGTGGGAATGCTGTGCTGGTTGGTCGCCTCGGTCCACCACACCATTCGATGGATGCGGTTGAGCAGTTCGTTGCTGCATGTGAACTCGGCGGCCGGATGCGTGTCGGAGCGAACGAGCCGTCCCTCGACAGCCTCTTGTGTCAGTGCCCCAGGGTATCCTTCGACCTGCACGTAGCGGAAACCGTGGTACGTGAAGCGCGGCTCCCATATTTCCACCCCGTCACCCTTCAGAATGTAGACATCGGTGGCGGCGGCAGAGCGCAGGTTCTCCTGGTTGACGGTGCCATCGGGATAGAGAGACTCTGCAAAACGCAGGGTCACGCGGGACCCGCGCGACCCTTGACACCGCAGTCTGGCCCATCCGGCGATGTTCTGGCCAAGGTCACAGACAAAGACGTCGGGGCGTGGTGTGGAGACTGTAACCGGTGCGAGGGTCTGGACAACACGGATCGGCTCCAGCGCCTGAGCGACGAGCGTGCCGCCGGGGCCGTCGACGACGTTGGGGCGGACCCACTGTGCCGTGTCAGCCTCACTACCCTCGGATGCCGCGTTCTGGCCTGACACGGGCCGGTCGCCGTCAGCGGTCGTGGGCATGTCCCACCCTGGAATCTCGAGCCGGGCGTCGTACAACTCGCCGCCGTAGATGCTGTTCCCGACAATCGGCCCCAGCCCTACCTGCCAGGGGCCGGTCTGTCCCAACACCTCGAAGATACTTCCATCCTCGAAGGTGATCTCCACCTGCAGTAGCAGCTTCGGCGCACCATACCAGCCGTGGCCGACGATTGCCGCAAGCACGTTCTCCCCCCCAAGACCTGCACCGGCGCGCAGGTAGGGTGCGATGTCGTAGGTCACGTAAAGCACCCGCTTGTCGTAACTGGTGGTACCAGGATCGAGAACGTGGTCGCCGACCTTGCGGCCATTGAGTCGCAACTCGTAGTAGCCCAAGCCGCTCACGTAGGCGCGTGCAGTGCGCACGGGCTTGTCCAGGTGCAGCGGTGTGCGGAAGTAGAGCGCACGCCCATTCCACCCGGCGGAGAACCCGATCCATTCGGCGTGCCAGTCCTCCGGG
>Ga0123333_10003671_pt1 | contig 14800 bp, 12 predicted proteins | sample BioC12SIPDNA_3_FD_89957 | JGI IMG/M metagenome (GOLD analysis project Ga0123333, IMG submission 89957) | Anaerobic biogas reactor microbial communites from Washington, USA - Biogas_R2_B C12 SIP DNA | ecosystem: Engineered > Bioreactor > Anaerobic > Unclassified | place: Washington, USA... | reverse complement strand
TCCAGGAGAAATTAGCCGGCAAGGAAGAGATTAGCTTTTAGCTCGGCAGGTTGCTTGCTGGTAAAATTAGCCGGTTAATAGGAGATACTATGAAAACAAAAGGTTTGATCCTTATCAGCGTTATTACTGTGATGATGTCGATGATGGCCTGCAGATTTAATTTAGGCTTGCCCAGGATGGACATTGGTGAAACCATTGAAGAAAATGTCATTCTGCCGGTTATTGACCCGACCAAGCCCAGCCCGCTGCACATCCGCATGGGCGCGGGTAATCTCAACCTGGTGCCAGGTGCAGTTGGCCTGGTAGATGCCAGCATCCGCTACAATGTGGCGGGATGGCAGCCAGTTTTTGATCAGGTGCAAAATGGTTATGATATTAAACAAGAGGATGCCTTTAAACTAAGCGGCATTCCTTCAGATAAGATCATCAATAACTGGAACCTGAAAGCCAACAGTGACGTGCCCCTTGAAGTTGTGATAGAAGCTGGCGCATACAAAGGCAGCTATGATTTTAGCGGCTTGCGCCTGCAAAACCTTAAGATCACCGAAGGTGCCAGTGAGAGTCAAATTGCGTTCAACAGCCCAAACCCCGAAAGCATGGAAAAATTCACTTTTCGCACTGGCGCCAGTTCGGTGGAATTTTCAGGCCTGGCAAACGCCAATTTCAGCCAGATGAGCTTCCTGGGTGGGGCTGGCAATTATGTCTTTGATTTCAGTGGCGATTTGCAGAAGAGCGTGGCTGTCTCAATAAAAAGCGCTGTGAGCGCCATCAAGATTGTGATCCCAGAAGGTGTGACTGCCCAAATTGAAAACTACGGTCAATTGAAGAATATCCGCTCTGAAGGGGTTTGGTCTGTGGTGGATGACACCTGGACCAGCAGTGGCAGCGGACCAGTGCTGTTAATCGATCTGTATCTCAGCCTGGGCAGTGTCACTTTGATCCAGGGAAATGCAATTGATTAACACATATTTACTAAGTTGCTAAAAAACCTTGACAAGTTAGTAACATTATGATTAAATAGAAAAGTTCATTGGCTGGGTGCCCCCCTCACCCAGTCAATGAACATTTAAAGGACAAATTTTTGGATTAACTAATCCTGCCACTCCAATTCGTAATCCCCAATAAAGACTGAATCGCCCTCTTGAATGCCTGCATCGCGCAGCGCTTTTTCCAGCCCGATGATATTCATCAAGCGCTGGAAGCGGCGCAGCGAACCGGGGTGTTCCCAGTATGTCATGGCAGCAGAGCGTTCGATAGACTTGCCAACCACGCGCCAGCCAAACTCCTCTTCTTCAATGCGGAACTCACGCGGGTCTTCTTCCATGCGGTAAACTGGCAGTTCGGCCACCTCGGCTGGTTCGGGAGCGTTTTGAAGCACCTCAAAAACCTGCCACATCAATTCCTTGACGTTAGTCTGGGCGACTGCAGAAATCGGGAATATCGTTACCCCTAATTTCTTAAAGCCCGCCTGGATCTCAGCCAGTTTCTCGGAGACCATGGGCAAGTCAATTTTATTCAGGGTGACGATTTGGGGCTTATCAGCCAGTTTTTCATCAAACAGAGCCATTTCGCTGTTGATCTGGGAATAATCCGAGAGTGGATCTTCAGACAAACCATCTAAAAGGTGCACAATCACGCGCGTGCGCTGGATATGTCTTAGAAATTCAAAGCCAAGCCCAACGCCCATGTGTGCACCTTCAATCAGGCCGGGGATGTCTGCTAATACCATGGTCTTATCATGGGCTAATTCCACCACGCCCAGGTTAGGTTCGAGGGTAGTGAAGGGGTAGTTGGCAATTTTGGGCGTCGCGTTGGTCACCGCGGCCAAGAGCGAAGATTTGCCGGCATTAGGAACGCCTACCAGGCCGACATCAGCAATCAACTTCAGTTCCAGGCGCAGGTTGAATGACTCACCCGGCTCGCCTTTCTCAGCGGTCAGCGGAGCCTGGTTGCGTGAGGAGGCAAAGTGCTGGTTGCCGCGCCCGCCCCGGCCGCCTTTAGCGACCAGTAATTGCTGACCTGGCTCGACCAGGTCGCCCAAGACCTCTTCGGTATCATCGTTGATCACAATGGTGCCCGGCGGCACTTGAATGATGAGATTGGGGGCTGACTTTCCAGAACGATTATTGGGACCGCCGCCTTTGCCTTCTTCGGCAATGAAGCGCTGGTTGTAATGAAACTTGGTCAGGGTGTTTAAGGTCGGTATGACCTCAAAAATAACGCTGCCTCCCCGGCCGCCGTCACCCCCATCAGGACCACCACGCGGTTTATACTTTTCTCGGTGCATGTGCACCATACCGTTGCCGCCCTTACCAGATTGGACATAAATATTGGTGGTATCTAAAAACATAATCGCTCTACTCTCCTGAAGTGATGATTATTACACTTCATGGCATTGATTATAAAATATTTCAGGGATCAGGTTTTGCCTGACCCCTGAATTAATTAACCTTTCGGCACTTGCTCATAAATGAGCAGATGCAACATAAAACTACAGACTATTTGCCAAATTTCTTGTGCAGGATGTCTTTCAAGGTTGGCTTGCCGATCTCCTGCAGTTCATAGCGCACGCGCTGGGTCGGCTTTTTAATAGTAATGATGCGGTTAAGGTCGATGGGTGTGCCGATTATTACCAAATCTGCATCTGAATTGTCAATGGTTTTTTCAAGGTCGTGGGTCATGCTATCACCATAGCCCATGGCTGGCAGGATATTGCCAGTTTCAGGGTATTTGCGGTAGGTATCGATGATTGAACCCACAGCGAATGGCCGAGGATCGATAATTTCCCCAGCGCCAAAGCGCCTGGCAACCATGTAACCCGCGCCGTATTTCATGCCGCCGTGGGTCAGGGTTGGGCCATCCTCAACGACCAATACGCGTTTGCCACGAATGGCTTCAGGATCATCAACAAAGATGGGTGAAGCGCCTTCGATTACGATCGCATCAGGATTAAGATTGTGCAAGTTTTCACGCACGGTGATAACGTCGTCCAAATTGGCTGTATCGACCTTGTTGATAACAAATACATCTGCCATACGCACGTTGGTTTCACCGGGATGGTAATACAACTCGTGCCCAGCACGGTGGGGGTCTGCCACGACGATTAGTAGGTCTGACTTATAAAACGAGAAGTCATTATTGCCGCCGTCCCATAAAACGATATCCACCTCTTTTTCGGCTTCGCGCAAAATGGCTTCGTAATCGACACCAGCATAAACAATTACGCCATTGTCAAGATGGGGTTCGTATTCCTCGCGTTCTTCAATCGTGCATTCGTGTTTGTCCAAGTCGCTGTAGTCAGCAAAGCGCTGCACTTTTTGTTTGACCAGGTCACCATAAGGCATAGGGTGACGGATCGCTGCTACCTTAAAGCCCATTTCCACCAGGATTTGAGAAACACGGCGGGTGGTCTGGCTTTTGCCAGATCCAGTGCGCACCGCGCAAACAGCTACAACAGGTTTGGTGGATTTGATCTGGGTGGCTGCGCTGCCCATAATGCGAAAGTCTGCGCCTAAGGCGTTGACCTCGGAGGCTTTGTGCATCACATAGGTATGTGGCACATCGCTATAGGCAAAAACAACCTCGGCGACATCGAATTTCTTGACCAATTCCGGCAGTTCAGATTCGGGGTAGATGCCAATACCATCAGGGTAAAGCTTGCCCGCCAGTTCTGCCGGGTACTTGCGTCCTTCGATATTGGGGATCTGGGTGGCAGTGAAAGCAACAACTTCATATAATTCATTATCGCGATAAAAGGTATTGAAATTATGAAAATCCCTTCCCGCTGCTCCCATAATGATCGTGCGAATTTTTGACATTGAAAAAACCTCCTAAACTTATTTTGTTATCATATTATTTTACATCACATCGGGCGCTTTGATGCCCAGCATGTGTAAGCTGTTCTTTAGACAGTGGCGGCTAGCCCGCACGAGCGCCAATCGGTAGGCTTTGACGGGTTCTTCCACGGTCAAAACCGGGCACTGGTTGTAGAAATCGTTAAATGCCTTAGCCAGGTCGTAGGCATAGGTGGCCAGGTAAGAGGGTTTCAACTCTCTGGCTGCGCGAAGTACCTCGGCAGGCAGCTTGCTGAGCAGCTCAACCAGGTTGATTTCGGCAGGTTCCAGGTCAGCACTAAAGCGCACGTCAAAGCTCGCTTCTATGCCTGCTTTGCGGAGGATGCTACCAGCGCGTACATGGGCATACTGGATGTACGGGGCAGATTGCCCATTGAAATCTAAAGCGGTCTGCCAATCAAAGGTCACCACCTTGGTGTTTTCGCGTGCCAACATGGGGTACTTGATCGCACCGATCGCGACATCCCGGGCAATTTCCAGTTTGAGTTCTTCCTGCAGGTCAGGATTCTTTTGGTGGACAATCTCGAGTGCGCGCTGGGTGGATTCGCGGATCAGGTCATCGAGTAATACAATCGTGCCATCGCGTGAAGACATGGTTACGTTGCCGGGCAGGTTGACAATTTCATAAGCCAGGTGATAGAGGTTACCAGACCAGCGGTAGTTCATCAGCTCCAGCACCTTGAAGATCTGCTTCATGTGCAGGGATTGGCGCACGTCCACAACGTAAATGGAACGATTGATGTCATACTCCTCGAATTTCATCACCGCCAGGGGCAATTCCTTGGTGGCGTAAAGCGAGGTGCCGTCTGAGCGCAGCACGACCGCCACACGATACTCTTCTTTTTTACCTAAAAGTTCGTCCAAATTGACGTATACTGGCCCTTCAGGGCGTTCATCGATGGCCAAGCCAACCTGGATCAGCGAGTCGACAAAAACCTTACCCGATTCTTCGACCTCAGATTCAAAATAAACCCGGTCAAAGCGCTCGCCTAGAACCTCATAAATTTGGTAAAAGCCTTCAAGGGACCATTGGCGCGTTTGCTCCCACAGCGCTACCACATCTGGGTCTTGGCGGTCCCAGCGGGTAAAGTATTGGCGTACGGCTGTTTCAAAGCCAGGGTCATCATGAAAACGTCGGTCCGCCTCGGTATAGAGGTCACCCATCCAGCGGGTTTTATCCTCGCCGGGCTGTTCGCCGAGATGGTACAGCTCATAATTGCACAGCCACTTGATAACGTGCAGGCCGATATCGCCGATGTAATTGGCACGGATGACTTGATCGCCCGCACTTTCAAGGATGTTTGCCACCGCGCCACCCAGGATGACATTGCGCAAATGCCCAACGTGCATGGATTTGTGGGTGTTGGGCTGCGAATATTCCACCATAGTTTTATTACCGCTCGGGTCAGCACTGCCAAAATCATCGGCGTGCTCAAGCACTTCGGTCACCACGCGCTGGGCATACTCAGAGGTAGAGAAGTACAAGTTTACATAACCGCGCACCGCTTCGATGCGGCTGAAGCCCTTTAGACCCTGCAGGGTTTGGGCGACATCCTGAGCTAAGGCTTGCGCGCGCTGGGGGATGGGCAATTTGGGGTCAAAGCTCTGTGCCTTAGCGGCCAGGGCAAAAAGCGGGATAGCCATACCCCACTCACCACTGAAGGGAATAGCGCGCCACTCCAAGGGCAAATTTGGCAATTGCTGCTGCTGGCAGTATGCGCTAATTTTTCCTTCAACAAGAGCTTTTTCTTCTTCAAACATGTCTTTTCACCATCTGCATACCTGAGATTATAACATTTCCAATGAACATTGCTTTTTCATGTAAGTTTTGCCATAAAGGCAATTTAAGGCAAACAAAACGGGAGTCTGAAGACTCCCGCTTATGTCAAATTATAAGCAGATCTAACAATATTATGCTTCGATGCTGTTTAGCTTTTTCATCAAACGTGATTTTCTGCGCGCCGCATTATTCTTATGAATAACGCCTTTCTGCGCAGCGGCATCAAGCGCCTTGATTGCTTTCAAGGTAAGCTCTTTTGCTTCTTTTTCATCACCAGTTTTGATCGCCACATTTGCTTTCTTGATGGAAGTGCGCGCGGCACCCCGGAAAACACGATTGCGAACACGGGCTTTCTTGTTCTGCTTATTACGTTTGATTTGTGATTTTATATTAGCCAAAATACTGCCTCCAACACTTTTATCAATAAGTACAGCCTGTTATTTTACCTGATGCATTTCAATTTGTCCAGCGGTTTTCATGCGATTTTGCAAATTGATCGACGAAGAATTTTATCACAGCGCATGATCTGCATTAAATTTTGACCATAAACCTAGGTTTACGAGAATGACTCAATATAAGCTTTGATTGTTGGCAGTGCAACTAGCTTTTCATAAAAGAAGTTATTGACCAGTTGGATCACTTCTGCGCGGGCAGCTTCCGCTTCAAGCGTCAGTTCGTCCGCGCTGACCTGTTTTGAAATAGCATCTCTAAACCTGAGCAAGCGCTTAACAAATTCCGACTCACGGTCATCTTCCATAATCTCAACAACGTCATGCAAGAGCTGGTCTGTTTGTGCAACCAGTTTATCTATTTCAAACGACGCCCCAACCCGCACCGCGTCATCTAGGGTGCGGATGAGCGACCAGACCTGGTAGAGCAGTGTGGCTGGTTCATCAAATAGTTCGCGCAAGTAGGCGGCTTCGGGGTAGCGCCCGGTCAGGCGGAAGATATTGTACATGCGCTTGGCAGCTTTGCCGTAATTAAGGTTTTTGGTCAGGTATTTTTTGACTTCTCCTTCCAAAGCCCTGACATAATCATCCAGGGCATCGGCGCTGACGTGTTGTGCCAGCTTGCCAAACAGCGGGATGGACTCAGCTTGCAGGTACACTTCCTGATAATAAGGGTCGAGATAGCCATCCAGGGGGGTAATGCTGCCATCTGGGGCTTCCCAGGTGACATCCAGCATATTGCTGGCGTTCGCCAGGGTATGTTTGATAGGGTCAGCTACAATCCAGTCCAGTTTGCACCAGCCGGGGTCTTGGGCTGCTTCCTCCCAAGTGACATCGATCGGCTGGCTGTCTAAAGTGGTGCCGCTGATTTTGCCATTGACAATACCCGTCAGGTCCCAAGAAATGGGGGAACCTTTGGGGTGGAGCTTGCCGCTTACCAGGATATCCTGGGGATAAGACCCTAATTTAACTTCAATGAGCTGGTAGGTAATGCCCGCGGCTGTTTCAAGCGCTTTTTTACGCATCGTCTCGCCCAAGATTTGACAGGCTTCCGCGCGGGTAGGCGCGATGATATTGATTCTTTCAAAATAATCAGCATCCCCAGGAAAACTTTGAATCTTGGATTGCGCAGAAGAACCTGAGAGGGCTAAGGCTGTTTCAACCTGGCCGGGTACATCATAGAATTCAACCAAGGCGCCAATCTTTTTAAAATAAGCTAGGCGATCGGGACTGAAATCCAACATGGCGATGTTTTGCCCAAAAACGCCACTGCGTACGTCAAATACAACGTCATCATCCTTTTCTTTGGCAAGATCCATGGCTGATAACCAGTTACGGGCTTCTTTTTCATCCAATTCCACGCCTAAGCGGTGGGCAGATGCGATAATTTCGGTAAGTTTTTCATCTTGGGTTTGCTGCATTATAGACCTCCAGGGTGCTTGATTGATAAGGAAAAAATATTAATGAACATCAATAATAATTTTAACTATAAATTAATGAATATCAAGTGCAACATGTGACAAGACAAGAAAATGGGCCAAGTATGGGTAAATTGCTGCTTTAGGACACGGCACTAGTAGAAATATACAGCTCGGGATCAAAATTATTTGACTCCTGCCGGATATTTCGTTATGATGAACTTGCCCAGGTTGGTTGAGTGTGCGCGCCGTGAAACTGCACGGTGAGGAAAGTCCGTACACCACAGAGCAGGATGCCAGGTAACACCTGGAGAGATGTGAATTTCTGGACAGGGCCACAGAGACATACCGCTTAGTCCCTGGAAAGGGATGTGAGTAAGGGTGAAAAGGTGGTGTAAGAGACCACCGGCGCTGTTAGTAATAATGGCGGCCAGGCAACCCCCATCCGGTGCAAGGTCAAGCAGGAAAAAAGCGCTCCTCGGAGCGCGGGAGGCTGCTCGTCTCCGTTGATTTCCGGGTAGACTGCTGGAGCTGGGTGGTGACATTCAGCCAAGATAGATGCATACTCTCGACAGAATACGGCTTATAGACCAACCTGGGTTCAATCTTTTCCAGAGCTTGCTACGCTTTTTTGCAAGCAGAGTATACTTAAGCTGATGTTATTGAATGATTTTCATGCACTATCGAGGTAATCCGCATGACTAAGCTCAAGTGGCGGCCAATTATTCTCACGTGTTTTTTGTTTGTGTTATTGATCACATCCTGTAATAAAGCCGCCAAAAACCCACATGTTGAAATCAGCTTCCCGACCACTGGGATGATCGTGCCGCTCTTTCAAGATGCGCGCGCAGTCAGCATAGTCAGCGCCCCGAAAGGCATTGAGCACGTTGAACTGTACGTCAACGGCATCCTAGTTCGCTCGGACTCACCGCCAAGCGATAACCCTACCAGTCTGATCATGGAGCAGGCCTGGGTGCCCACTGTTGAGGGACCAACGCTGCTTAGCCTGGTTGCTTACGATGTAAAAGGCAAAAAATCGGCATTTGCTGAAGTGTCTGTTTTGGTCAGCAGCGCACCAGGGCAGCCTTTTGATACGCCCACCCCAACGCCCGATGGGCAAGCGACACTCACGCCCACTGCTACCCCAATTGGGGGCTGCTCTATTCAAGCCAGTTTCGTTGAAGACGTCACCATTCCGCCTAATTCGACCATGGTGCCAGGTTCCACCTTCATTAAAACCTGGCGGGTGAAGAACGAGGGTACCTGTGATTGGGTTGGTTTTCGGCTGGTTCACATCAGTGGGGATTTGCTGGGCGGCACCACCCCATTAGCCCTGCCCATTACAAATGGCGAGACCACTACAGATATCTCGCTGAGCCTAATTGCACCAAGGTACCCGGGCACCTACACAGGCACCTGGCGCCTGCTCACGGATGATGACATTCTCTTCGGTCCGGAGCTTTCTTATACCATCAAAATTCCGCAGCCGAATACCGCGACGCCCACTCATACAGCTACCTATACGAATACACCAACCAAGACCAAAACACCTACCCCAACGCCCACCAAGACATGGACGCCTACCCCCACAGCCACCAAAACCAATACACCAACTACCACGGCCACCAACACCGCGACCGCTACCCAAACCTATACCCATACCCCAACCGAGACAAACACCATCACACCCACGCTAACCACAACTGAAACAACGCTGACCAGCGAGGTCAGGTCGGCGCAGGTAGCAATTCCAGGCGGGCAAATTGGCCTTGCCGCGGCTGCTTGCCCTGCCGGCAGCCTTGTGACTGGAGGCGGCTTCTTCCTGGATCCAGATTTACAGGCACTTGACAGCAGCGTGGACGGCAATCGTTGGATCGTCGAAGCCATTAACAACGCCAGTGAAAGTAAGGTGTTGACCGCTTACGCCAACTGCCTGTTGAATGCCAGCGGCGAGAGCACAACTGCTTCTAGGCAGGTGGAAGTGCCTGCCTACAGCACCAGCAGCGTACAAGCCAACTGCCCTGGACGGTCTTTGGTGAGCGGGGGCGGCTTTTACATGGATGTCAACATGGCAGTGATTAACTCAACCATTAAAAACAACGGCTGGCAGGCGACGGTTTATAACAACAGCGGGGAAAACAAACTTTTCACGGTGATTGCTAATTGCCTTTCTGGCTTGGCGGGAGAAACAAACACTTATAGCGCTTCCACTACTGTGAACGGGAACAGCACAGCAGCATGTTCTGCTTACTGCCCCAACGCAGCGATCCTTACCGGTGGCGGGTTTGATTTTCCACAGGGATTGGTGCTGCTTGGGTCCAGCCCATTGGCAGGTGGATGGCAAAACTGGCTGGCTAACCCCCTGGCGAGCGACCAGGTGGTAGAGACCTTTGCCATTTGCTACACCCCCTAAAAAATATTTACTTTAAGAAACGATCAGTTCTTGCAAACTGCGTTTAGGCACATGGTGAACCGCCTGCTCATCGCGGTAATAGCGAATGCTGCCATCTGCGGGCAGGTCTTCGAGTATCACCGTTTCTACTGGCTTGCCTAAGGCAATTACCAAAATAATCTCTAGTTCGGCCGGCAGGTTTAGCGCCTGATGTAACTCCTGGCGGCGGACTGAAGCAATCATACATCCACCCAAGCCTTTTTCAACCGCACCTAATAGCATGGTTTGCGCAACAATGCCCGGGTCAATGCCAAAGTCTGCCTTGATGCGCGAATCGCCCAAGATGATGATATAGGCAGACGGCCGCTCACCTGCTTTTGGACCTTTCCACTCCTTGAGGTAACCCGCCCAGGCCAGCGTTGAGAAGATGACATCGTTTAGGTCTGCTGAATTGGAAAGGTAATATTTTATGGGCTGCAGGTTGGCTGCGCTTGGGCAATTGCGTGCCAACTCAACCAGTTCATGCAGAGTTTCCATATCCACCAGTGTATTTTCTTCAAAACGGCGATAGCTGCGGTTTTTTAGGACTAAGTCTTTAATCATAATTTCCTCTCTTTGTTAACTTTCAGGTAGTATTTCCTCTTGGGCTTGTTTGCTGCGAGTGCGCCTGGGCCGTGTGATGACCAGCAAAGAGATCCGCAGCAGCAGCAAGCCTATAGCATCAAAGATGACAAAGCGGGTGATGCTAACCCGCAGGCTGGGATAATCTGGGCTGATGCGTGAAAGCAGCAGGCTTTCGCCAAGCAAGCCAATGGCCTGCATTATTAATGCCTGGATTAGTGAGAGCTTGAAGCGCAAAGGATGGGCAAGCGCAAACAAGTAGGGCACCTGCCACATCAAGAATAAGATGGCAACGCCAATTACCGCAGCTTCGCCAGGTATGCCAGTTAATTGAAAGGCTTTTGCCGATTGGGCAGGGTTGGCGAGCAAGAATATGGCTGCTTGTAAATTCCAGCCTATAACAGCCGCGATGAGGAGGCGGGCAATCCATAACTTCAGGCACCCTATCGAGTGACAGTTCTTTATTTCCATAACATCATTATAAATTGAAAATGGGTGTTCATAATTCAGTTTAATCCGCTTGACTTTTTAAATTTGATGTTAAAATTAATTAAAGAAATAGTCACCCCACAATAGAAAAAATAGGGCTTCATTGATACAACGAAAAGGAGGTTAAGATGAAGAAACTGCTAAAACCCTGGCTGAGCGCAGTCGCAATCATTGTGATTGTCTTCACGCTGCAGGGCTGTAACGTGCCTACCCCCGAGCAGGCTGATGACCCCATTCCAGAGCTGCAAACCGCGGTTGCGATGGAATTTTACCTGGGCTTGACGCAAACTGCTATCGCAGAGGTTGTGGAAGCGCCAGTCGTTGAGGAGCCAAGCGAGGCGGAAGCAACCGTAGAGCAGGCATCCGAAGAGCCTACCCCTGAGCTGCCTACTGCCACAATGGAAATACCAACCGCAACGGCGATTGTGCATGCTATGAATGCCGGTGAGCCGGGCTGGGTTCACCGCTGGTTTTATGACTCCGACTCGAGCAGCATGGCGCAGCAGAAAAAGGCACCAGGAGGGGACGATTATTATAAAAACCTGTTTGAGCGCCCCTTCACCGAGAACGACATGCTCTATCACCCGGATATCGACATTCAAAAATCCGAAATCTCTTCAGACCCCAATTTCTTTTATTTCAGCATTTACCTGGAAGGGACAAACTTGGAGGGTAATAACCTGCCAGGCACCTACGGGGCAGAAATCGACTCAGATCTGGATGGACGGGGAGATTATCTTTTCTTGTGTTCCGAACCGGACCAGGCCGGCTGGGCTGTAGAAAAGGCAAGCGCTTATAAGGACAGCAACAACGACGTGGGCGGTTATGCCCCTTCCAGCGCAGAGTCTTCCAGCAGCGGGAATGGTTACGACCAGGTCATCTTCAGCCTGGAAAACCTGAGCGACCCGGACGGGTTGTGGTGCCGGCAACGTACAGGTGGTGACATCATTGTTGACATTGCCGTGAAACGCAGCCTAGCTGGCTCACCTGGGCGTTTCCTTTGGGGCACCTGGGCTTTTGGCAGCATGCCAGATGTTGGTCTTTTTGAACATAATGATCACCTGTCTGAAGCAGAGGCAGGCTCCCCTTACCCAGCCAGCAGCAAGTACCCGCTCAAGACCCTCAACCTGACCGACAGTACCTGCCGCGAGACTTTCATGTTTGATCCAACGACAGATATCCCTGGTATGTGCACAAGGCCGAAACCGACTGCAACCACGCCACCCCAACCGACAACGCCACCAAACATAACACCAGGTACCATTTCTGGCAGAATTTTTTGGGATTATAACAACAATGGTGTGCGCGATCCTGTTGACATTGACTATGATGCACCAAGGGTCTTCACGCTCTGGAACGGCCCCTGCGGTATAGGCAGTACAGCCTTTGGGTCAGTTACAGGCAGTTCTTTCAGCTTCACAGTTCCACCGGGGACATACTGCCTGGGGATCAACTCAACTGAATATATTTCTACCCCGATGCCGATTCAATTCAATGTATCGCCTGGACAAAATATTTTCCAGAATATCGGCTTTTACTACTATTTAGGTTAGCACCTTAAGGCGATCACAGGCTGCCTCAAGTATTACGAGGCAGCCTGTTATTTCCTGTTGAAGGTAACAAGGCATGTAGTAAAACCAGGCTCATTTAGCAGATTGTCACAGACCTCGTAGCCTGGATATTCAAACAGATGATTTAGAAGGCAAGCAGAACAAAACACTTGCCAAAAATTTTGCTAAAATTTTTTACTGCTTTATTTGGGGAAGGACGCGGCCACCCTCAACCAGCCAAGTGTCATGCTTGGCAACGAAAGCGTCTTCAAACATATCAAGGTCTGTGGAGGTGATCAGCCCCTGCTCTACCTGGTCTAAAGCTGTGAGCAGGTCATCACGGCGCTGGGGGTCTAACTCAGACATGATCTCATCCAGCAGCAAGACCGGCCACTCGCCTGTTTTCTGGTGCATCCACTGCACCTCTGCCAGCTTCATCGCCAGCAAGACAGTGCGCGACTGCCCGCGCGAGCCAAAATCCCCCAGGTCGATCTGGTTACTGAGAAAGCGCAGGTCATCGCGGTGAGGGCCCAAGGTGGTCAGCCCACGCGAGATATCTTCGCGGTAAGCGGCATGCAGCGCCTTCTTGAGGCCAGTTTGAATTTCATCCGCTTTAAGCTTACCCCGGTCGAGCGCAGCATCCACTGGCAGCAGCAGCTGCCCTTTAGGCTGCGGCAGGGGTTCATAGGCGGGTTGGTAGGATAAGCGCAAAATTTCTGCGCCGTGGGTGAGTTGCTGGTGGACCCGGCGGGCAACCAGCTCCAATTCGTCCAGGGCTTGAATGCGGGCATGCATGATGGCTGCGCCGTGTTTGGCTAACATGTCATCCCAAACTTCTAACTGGCGTGCATCCCCGCCCTGCTCTGAGAGCATCTTCAGCAAAGCATTACGCTGTGAAAGCACCTTGGTATAGTCAGAGAGATGTTTCCCGTAATGCGGGACAATTTGAGCCAGTAATTCATCTACATAGCGGCGTCGGTCTGAGGGGCTGCCTTCGATGATGCGGGCCATTTGCGGCAGGAAGATCACCGCGTTGAAATGGCCAAGCACATCCCCTACGCGGCGTTTGACCCCATCCAAAAGGATTTCTTTTCTAAAACGCTGCGAGGCGGCCATGCCATTGCGCTCTAAGATCAGGCGCACTTCCAAGGTGTGCTTTTTTGAGGCGCGCTGGTATTCGGCCACAATCCTGCCCACCATTTGCGTCGCCTCGGCCATGTTGAAATTTAACAACTGCCTTTCATTGCTGGCATGAAAAGATGAAAAGGTGGCTAAAAAAGAAACCGCTTCAAGGATGCTGGTTTTGCCCTGCGCATTGGCACCGTATAACAAAATGATCCGCCTGGGGAAGTCTAAATCCAGGCGGGAGAAGGCGCGGAAATTCGTCAGTGAAAGCCTGGTCAGGTACATCAGTCGCGGATATTTTCCATTTGCTCAGGGGTGGGTTGATAAATATTTGTCGCCCGATCGATGTACAGCACCCCGTTCAGGTGATCAATTTCGTGTTGGAAAATGCGCGCCAGCCAGCCTTTGGCATTGACCTTATAAGGCTGCCCGTGGCGGTTTTGTGCTTTGACAATAATACTTTCGTGGCGTTCCACTTCACCAGCCAAACCAGGCACCGATAAACAGGCTTCCACGTCTATAATAGTTTCCTCGGAGGGCTTGATAATTTCTGGGTTCGCCACCACGTACAACTTCTTGGGGACGCTCTCATCCTCTTCATCGCCAAACTCAACCACCACAAGCTGCAGCGACTCGCCAACTTGGGGCGCAGCTAAACCAACACCCGGGGCATCGCGCATGGTTTCAACCATGTTATCGACCAGGGCTTGGAATTCCTTATCAAAATTTTTAACTTGTTTTCCTTTGACGCGTAAAACCGGGTCAGGAAATGTTTTTATTTCAAGAATACTCATTTTTTACTCCAGCCAAATTTTACCATTTTTTGTCCACATTTTCATTGGGCTGGGTCTTTTGAATTGGCTTTGTAGAAGCATCACCTAGGTCAGGTTCGGAGTGGGTTGTTTGGTGGTAGGCTTTAAACCACTCAGAGACACGTTCGCGTTCTTCGTTGAGGTTGTAGAGACGTTTTTCTTCCAAGTGCGCACCGATGCGGGCAAAAATGTCCTGCTGCACCTCGGATGGGTTATAAACATAGTCAAAAGTCAACTGCGTGGCACCAACCGTGATGTAGACCGTGCCAAAATTGAACAGCAGGGCAAAGATGCCGCGGCGCTCATACTC
>Ga0123333_10003670_pt1 | contig 14801 bp, 12 predicted proteins | sample BioC12SIPDNA_3_FD_89957 | JGI IMG/M metagenome (GOLD analysis project Ga0123333, IMG submission 89957) | Anaerobic biogas reactor microbial communites from Washington, USA - Biogas_R2_B C12 SIP DNA | ecosystem: Engineered > Bioreactor > Anaerobic > Unclassified | place: Washington, USA... | reverse complement strand
GGGTCAGACCCCAGATGTAACAACGGGCTTCCGTTACATCTGGGGTCAGACCCCGGATGTAACACCGGACGTGACGCGGCGAGGGCCCGACACCTTTGTCGGGCCCTCGTCACCGGATCGCCACACACGGCTTCCGTCGCCGCCCCCTGATCGCGGGAGCCGCGGTCTCGCTCCTCCCCGATCGGTCGCTCCGCCCCTGGTTGGAGGGCCGCGGCGACGATCGGGCCGATCGGCCTAGGCCGGCACCAGCTCCGCCTTGAGGTACCGGTCGCGGCACAGGGACCGCTGGAGCTTGCCCGAGCTCGTCTTGGGCAGGGTGCCCGCCGCGACGAGCACGATCTCACGCGGCGACACACCGACGGAGCTGCGCACCCGTTCGGCCACCTCGAGCCGGACGGCGTCGGCCGGGTCGCCCTTGATCTCGGCGACCACCACGACCTCCTCGATCCCGCGACGACCCTCGACGCCGATGGCGACGACGTTGCCGGCCCGCACGCCGTCGACGTCGCCGGCGGCCCGCTCGACGTCCTGCGGGAACACGTTGCGCCCACCGACGATGATCATGTCCTTGATGCGACCGCAGAGCACCAGTTCGCCGTCGACGAGGTAGGCGAGGTCGCCGGTGCGGAACCAGCCGTCCTCGAACGCCGCCCGGGTGAGGTCGGGCCGCCGGTAGTAGCCGCTCGTCACCGACGTGCCCCGGATCTGGAGCTCGCCGACCTCGCGCTCGCCGAGCACGTTGCCGGTCTCCGGGTCGACGACCCTCATCTCGAGCCCCTGCATCGGACGCCCGAGGCGGGCGAGGCGCCGCACGCCGGCGGCCGACGGGTCGGAGGCCGGGGCGGCGTAGCGTTCGGTCTCCAGCACGCGGCCGTCGACCGGGTCGGTGCGGAGGCCGTCGCCGGGCCGGGGGAACGATCCGGCGATGCACACCTCGGCCATGCCGAAGGCGGGGAAGATCGCCCCCGGTTGCAGGCCGTGGCGGGCGCCGGCCTCGATCAGCGCCTCCATCGCCTCGGCGTCGACCGGCTCGGCGCCGTTCAGCGCGACCCGCATGCGGGACAGGTCGAGGCCGTCGAGGCGGCGCAGCGCCCGGGTCGCGAGGATCCAGGCGAAGTTCGGGCCGGCGGTGGCGGTCGCGGAGTAGTCCGACATCCACCGCACCCACCGGGCCGGCGACGCCATGAAGTCCTGCGGGCCGGCGAGGGCGAGGTCGTTGCCGCCGGTCATCGACAGGGCCAGGAGCCCGACGAGGCCCATGTCGTGGTAGAGCGGCAGCCACGACACGATCACGTCGTCGTCGGGGTCGTAGTCGGTGGCCTCCACGATCGCGTCGAGGTTGGCGCAGACCGCGGCGTGCGGGAGCATCACGCCCTTCGGCTCCGAGGTCGAGCCGGAGGTGAACTGGAGGACCGCTAGCCGGCCGGGATCGAGGGCGGGCGGGGCGAAGTCGGCGGCGTCGCCGTCGATCGCGCCGAGCGGCACCATGTCGGGGTCGCCGGGCTCGGCCTCGATGAACGGCAGGAGCTGCTCGTCGACGAGCACGAGGCGGGCGTCGCCGGCGACGAGGCGGGCCCGGGTCTGGGCGACGAACTCCTCGATCGACCCCATGCGCATCGGCAGGGGCATCACCATGACCGTCGCGCCGGCCAGCCAGGCGGCCTGGATCGCGGTGACGAGCGCCCGCGACGTGGGCCCGAGGAGGGCGACGTGGTCGCCGACCCCCACCCCCCGCCGCTGGAGGTCCGCGGCCATGGCCCGGGCGTCGTCGTGGAGGCGGGCCCACGTGACCGGCTCGGCGTCGTCGCCGCTGATGAAGGTGATCGTGCCGCGGCCTCGACGGGCGGCGGCCTCGATGCGGGCAGGGAGGGTTCGGGGGAGGGTCTGCACGGCAGATCAGACCGCCTTCGCTCGCGGGGCGTTACCAGCTTCGTCGCCGGAGTGTCGACGAACGGGGATGACCTGGGTCCGCGTCGGGACGCCGGACCCGGGACGGCCGGCGGTCACCGGTCGACGACGCCTGGCGCGGGACCGACGAACGGCAGGCCGCGGGCGTCGGCGCGACGGACCGCAACGGCTGGCGGGGGTGCCGAGGGTGCCGAGTACCGTCGGAGGTCATGGCCGAGACGACCGCCGACCCCGCCGAGAAGGACCTGCCCCCGCACCGCTACACGGCGGCTCTCGCCAACGAGATCGAGGCCCGCTGGCAGGACCGCTGGGACGCCGAGGGCACGTTCCACGCCCCCAACCCGGTCGGGCCGCTGAGCGACGGGTTCGACGAGGTCGCCGATCTGCCGAAGACCTACGTGATGGACATGTTCCCGTACCCGTCGGGCGTCGGGCTCCACGTCGGGCACCCCCTCGGCTACATCGGCACCGACGTCTACGCCCGGTACCTCCGGATGAACGGCCGCAACGTCCTCCACACGATGGGCTACGACGCGTTCGGCCTGCCCGCCGAGCAGTACGCCCTGGCCACCAACACCCACCCGCGGGTCACGACCGAGGCCAACATCGCCAACATGCGCCGCCAGCTCCGGCGGCTCGGCCTCGCACACGACCCTCGCCGGTCGATCGAGACCACCGACGAGCGCTACTACCGCTGGACGCAGTGGATCTTCCTCCAGCTGTTCGGTTCCTGGTACGACACCGACGCCGACCGGGCCCGCCCGATAGCGGCCCTGGAGGCCGAGCTGGACGACGGCACCCGCGAGCCCGCCGAGGGCACGAACCCGTCGGGCCGGCCGTGGGGGGAGCTGTCCACCGACGAGCGGCGGAAGGTGCTCAACGCCCACCGCCTCGCCTACCTCGACGAGGTACCGGTCAACTGGTGTCCCGGGCTGGGCACGGTTCTGTCCAACGAGGAGGTCACCGCCGACGGGCGCTCCGAGCGCGGGAACTTCCCCGTGTACCGGCGACCGATGAAGCAGTGGATGCTGCGCATCACCGCCTACGCCGACCGGCTGCTCGACGACCTCGACCTGCTCGACTGGTCCGACGCGATCAAGACCCAGCAGCGGAACTGGATCGGCCGCTCCACCGGCGCGCGGGTCGACTTCGCCACCGCCGCGGGCCCGCTGACCGTGTTCACCACCCGGCCCGACACCCTATTCGGCGCGACCTACATGGTCCTCGCGCCGGAGCACCCACTGGTCGATGCCCTCACGGCCCCGGCGTGGCCCGACGGCGTCCCCGGCGACTGGACCGGCGGGGCCGCCACGCCGGCGGAGGGCGTCGGCGCCTACGTCGATGCCGCGGCGCGCCGCTCCGACCTCGACCGCCAGGCCGACACCAAGGTCAAGACCGGTGTCTTCACCGGTAGCTACGCCACCAACCCGACCACCGGCACCGAGATCCCCGTGTTCGTCGCCGACTACGTGCTGATGGGTTACGGCACCGGGGCGATCATGGCCGTGCCGGGCCAGGACCAGCGCGACTGGGACTTCGCCCACGCCCTCGGCCTGCCGGTGATCCGCACCGTCGCCCCGCCCGACGGCTCCGACGACGGTCCGTTCCTCGGCGACGGCCCCGCGATCAACAGCGGCTTCCTCGACGGGCTGGGGGTCGACGACGCCAAGGCGGCGATGATCGACTGGCTGGTCGAGCACGGCCACGGCACGGCGACCGTCCAGTACAAGCTGCGCGACTGGCTGTTCAGCCGCCAGCGCTACTGGGGCGAGCCGTTCCCGATCGTGTTCGGCGACGACGGCGAGCCGCGCGCCCTACCCGAATCGGCCCTCCCAATCGTGCTGCCGCCGATGGACGACTTCTCGCCCCGGACGTCCGACGACGAGGACTCCGAGCCCGAGCCGCCGCTGGGGCGGGCCGACGGGTGGAGCGAGGTCACGGTCGACCTGGGCGACGGTGACGGCGAGCGCACCTACCGCCGAGAGCTGAACACGATGCCCAACTGGGCCGGGTCGTGCTGGTACGAGCTGCGCTACCTCGATCCCGACGACGACGAGGCGCTGGTCGACCCGGAGAACGAGCGCTACTGGATGGGGCCGCGCTCCGACGACGACTGCGGTGGCGCCGACCTGTACGTGGGCGGCGTCGAGCACGCGGTGCTGCACCTGCTGTACGCCCGCTTCTGGCACAAGGTGCTGTTCGACCTCGGCCACATCTCGTCGCGGGAGCCGTTCCGCCGGTTGTTCAACCAGGGTCTGATCCAGGCCTACGAGTACGTCGACGAGCGGGGCTTCTACGTCGAGGCCTCCCAGGTGGTCGAGCAGGACGGGCGCCACCTGTTCGACGGCCGGGAGGTCAGCCGCCAGCTCGGCCGCATGGGCAAGTCGCGCAAGAACGCGGTCGCGCCCGACGAGATCTGCGAACGCTACGGCGCCGACACCCTGCGCCTGTACGAGATGTTCACCGGCCCGCTCGACCAGAGCCGCCCGTGGGACTCCACCGCGATCGTCGGGATGTTCCGGCTGCTCCAGCGGATCTGGCGGGTGGTGATCGACGAGGACACCGGCCAGGTGCGCGTCGCCGACGACGTCGAGCCGTCCGAGGAGACCCTGCGGGTCCTCCACCCCACGATCGCCGCCGTGCGGGACGGGATGGAGGGGCTGAGGTCCAACACCTCGATCGCCCGCATCACCGAGCTGACCAACCACCTGACGTCGGCCCACCCCGACGGCGGCGTGCCCCGGTCGGTCGCCGAGGCCCTGGTCCAGATGCTGGCGCCGCTCGCCCCCCACGCGGCTGACGAGCTGTGGGCGCGCCTCGGCCACGAGGGCACCCTGATCCGGGGCCCGTTCCCGGTCGCCGACGAGCGATGGCTGGTCGCCGACACGGTGGAGGTCCCGGTGCAGGTCAACGGCAAGGTGCGGGCCCGCATCACCGTCCCGGCCGACGCCGACGCCGCCGCGCTCGAGGCCCTGGCCCGCGCCGACGAGAAGGTCGCCGCCCTCCTCGACGGGGCCGAGGTCCGCAAGGTCATCGCCGTCCCCGCCAAGATGGTCAGCTTCGTCGTCGGCTGAATCCGGCGAGGTCTCCGCGAGATCCACCGGGGTAACGGTTTTCCTCCGACCCCACCTGTTACCGGTGGCCGATGCCGGGGAGGAAGCGGCCGGTGGTGGCGGTCCAGCGGCGGTAGGGGTCGCCGTGGATCTCCCGCAGGTTCGGCTCCTCGACGAGGCGGACCTGGACCTGGATCGACGCCCAGGCGAGGACGGCCCCGACGATCGTCGCCGCGTTGGGCACCATCGCGGCCACTCCCGCCGAGAAGGCGAGCATCCCGGTGAAGATCGGGTTCCGCACCCGGGCGAAGAGACCGCTGGTCACCAGGTCGGTCCGCTCCCCCGCCTCGACGCCGATGCGCCACGACTCGCCCATCTGCACCTGGGCCACCACCGTCAGGGCGATCGCGCCGAGGGCGAGCCCCGCCCCCACGACGCTCGCCACCGTCCACCGGTCGCCCGCACCGAGGGCCGCGACCGCGCCGGGCACCTCGGATCCCCCGCCGCCCAGCACCGCCCACAGCGGGCCCGCGGCGAGCAGACCGAAGCCGACGACGAGCATGGGCCCGACGACCCGCTCGACGCCCTCGGCGCGGAACCTCCACCCGGTGTCGCCGTGCCGTCGCACCTGGACCACGGTGCGCCACCCGAACGCGAGGACGACGAAGAGGGCGACGAGGGCTACGGCGGTGACGGCGGGGTCCATGGGTCTAGGATGCGAGCAATAGCTCGCATCTGTCTACTCGCTTTCCCGGGACCACCACCGTGACCGCATCCGAGACCGCCAACGGCCTGTCCCCCCGGCTACGGCCCCGCAAGCAGCCCCGCCAGCGCCGATCGGCCGAGACCCGGGCTCGCATCCTCGACGCGGCGGCGACGGTGTTCGGTCGCGACGGCTACTCCCACGGCACGACCAACCGCATCGCCGAGGAGGCCTGCCTGTCGGTCGGGTCGCTCTACCAGTACTTCCCGAACAAGGACGCCATCCTCGTCGAGCTGGTCGACGCCCACATCACCGAGGGCACCGAGGCGGTCACCGCGTCGTTGACCCGGGCGCTGGCCGACCACGACGGGCCCGGGCCGCTCCCCCTCGCCGACCTGCTCACCGCACCCGTCCGGGCGATGGTCGGCCTGCACCGCCACGACCGGCAGCTGCACCGGGTCCTGTTCGAGGAGTCGCCCCGGCCGCCGGAGCAGCTCGCCCGCCTCCACCGGCTCGAGGACGCCCTGACCCGGTTCGTCGCCGGCCTGCTCGCCGTCCACCCGAAGGTGACCGTCCCCGACGTCGACCTCGCGGCCCGGTTCGTGGTCGTGACGATCGAGTCGTTGGTCCACCGGGTCGCGACCGACCCCGCCGGCTCGGTCGACGACGACGCGCTCACCGCCGAGATCGTCCGGGTGGTGACCGCCTACCTGACGAGCTGACCCGGCCGCCCGAACTGGCGCGCCCGGTCGGTCTGCTCGAAGAACTCCGACGAGGGACGCTGCCAGATCAGGACCGTCACCGCCGCGGCCACGACGAATCCGACCGTCGCGATCACCCGGCTCACGGCAGGGGCCGGCTGCACGAGGCTGGCGAGGAAGCCGAACACCTCGATCGCGAAGCACAGGGAGCCGGTGATCCGGGCCCACGACCGGCCCCGTCCGATGAACACGGCGTGCAGGATCCACACCGCAGCGCCGAGGAGCGCACCGATCAGCGCGCTCGCGACGCCGATGTTGACCGCGACGTCGACGTCCGAGGCCGTGAGGCCGGACTCCCCGAGGTCGCGTTCGATGATCTCCCGGACCTGATCGCGCAGGAGCAGCCCCGAGAGGCCACCGAGCACGGAGACGGCGCAGCCGATCCACATCCCCGCCACCGCCCGACGGATCGAGGCGGGCGGCTCGGGCGGTGCGACCGGACCGGACGTCCAGCCGGGACCCGGGGCCACCGGATACCCGGGCGCCACCGGATACCCGGGTGCACCCTGGCCGTGGGCGGCGTACGGAGGCGCGCCGTACCCTCCGCCGCCGTGACCCGGGACCCCGTACCCGGGCGGGGCCGGTCCCGGGCCGTACGCCGCGCCCGGGTACGCCGGTGACGCCGGCTGAGCCGGGGCGCCGTAGGTCGGCGAGGCCGGTGGGCCCGACGGCGGCGCGCCGACGGAGGGCGACCCGTCACCCGGCGCGGGCCAGTCGGTCGGGCCGGGGCCGGGCGAGTTCCCGGCAGCCGGCCCGGGCGCGGCGTGGGGACGGCTCTCGGCGCCCCACGGAGTGGGGTCGCCGGATCCCCCCGGCGCATCGCTCACCCGGCGGACGCTACCCCGCCGTCGGCGGCTCGATCGTGATGGCGTCGACCTCCCAGTAGGCGCGGAGGGCGACGATCAGCCCATCGGCGTCGACGCGGTACGTGAACACACCGTTCACGATCGCCCGGCTGCCGTCGAGGAGCGTCGTGACGACCCGCCCGACGTTGGCCACCTCGGAGCCGCACGCGTAGGAGCGGTCGATCTCGAAGTGCACCGCGTTGGGTGCGATCACCGTGTCGTAGAACGCGGCGATCGCCTCGGTGCCCCGGTGGCCCTCGCCGGACTCGTCGAACATCGAGGGGCCGATCGGGTCCTCGATCACCGCGTCGGGCGAGTAGAGGGCCAGCCAGGCGTCACGGTCTCCCGCCTCGACGGCCGCCATCGAGCGCCGGGACGCCAGCCGCGCGGGGTGGGGATCGGGATCCATGGGTGCTCCTCGGTGGTTCGGTGTTTCGGGGACTCGGTGGTTCGGGGACTCGACCAGGGTTCCGGCTCGGCGTCGCCTGGTTGCGGTCGGGCTCGTAGCGGGGCGGGTCGTCCGGCCGGATGGACCGGTCAGGTGGGTCGGAGTGGGTCGATGACGTCGGCGGCGAACCGCGCGACCGACTCGAACTGGACGTCGGGGTCGGTCGGATCGCCCCCGAAGAAGTACCACGGCACCGTGATCACCTCGGTCACGCCCAGCTCGGCGACCTCCGACATGGCCTCCGGCGTGGGCGCCACCAGCGGCATCACCTTGATCTCGAAGCGGTCCGCGGGGACCCGGGCGTCGTCGCCCACCTCGTGGCGAGCACGGTCGAGTCGGTCGACCACGTCGCGCAGGTCGTCGACGGTCACCTGCGCCCCGATCCACCCGTCACCGAGGCGCACCGCCCGCCGGAGGCCGGGGTCGGAGTGGCCGCCGACCAGCACCGGCACCGGCTCCGTGGGCGCCGGGTCCATCCGCAGCCGGCCGAAGTCGTAGAACCGCCCGTGGTGCTCGACCCACCCCCCGGCGAGGCACGCCCGCAACACCTCGATCTGCTCGTCGAGCCGCACGCCGCGGGTGCGCATGTCCTGACCGAGCCAGGCGAACTCCTCGGGGATCCAGCTCATGCCGACCCCGACCTCGATCCGGCCCGGGAACATGGCCGCCGTCGACCCGACCGTCTTGGCGAACAGCAGCGGGTGTCGTAGCGACAGCTTGTTGACGCTCGTCCCGAACCGCAGCCGCGACGTCACCGCGGCGAGCGCGGGGATCGCGACCCACGGATCGACGAACGGCGAGTCGAGCGGCCAGAACCGCTCGCCGTCTTCGGTGTAGGGGTACCGGGCCGACACCGTCTCGGGAGCGAACACCGACTCGGGGACCATGACCCCGTCCCAGCCGGTCTCGTCGGCCCGTCGGGCCAGCGGGATCAGGCGGTCGGGCGGCAGCATCGGCAGGGCCAGGCTGAAGCGCACGGACCGCATCATGGCCCAGCCCGGCGGACCCGACCGGACCGCCGCGCGACGCCGCCAATCGGCGTCGCCGCGGGCCGAAAGGTGGTTTCCGGGCCCGCGACCGCCGGTGCTACGGTCGGCGTTCCCTCGGGGCTATAGCTCAGTTGGTAGAGCGCTTCCATGGCATGGAAGAGGTCAGGGGTTCGATTCCCCTTAGCTCCACAAGATCCGACCCCGGATCTCGATGCTCCTCCACCGCACGGGGGCCCAGGGTCGAGGTTCCCGGCTACTGCGTCGGCGGCGGCGGAGGCGGGCCGTCGGTGTGCTCGACGTGCTCGGGCGGTGGCGGGGGCGGCGTTCCCGCGTCCGGCGGGCCGCCGAAGGGCGACTCGGTCCGGGGCACGCCGCTGCCGGGGTAGGCACCCGGACTCCCGAAGCCCCCGGGCGGCGGACCGCCGCCGACCGTGGACGGGCCGTCGTAGCCGCCGGACGCGGGACTCCCGTAGCGACCCGAACTCTCCCACCCACCCGGGCCGGCGGACGGCGCGGCGCCGGCTGCCGGGTAGCCGGACGACGGCGGGTACCCCGACGGGGTCTCGGGACCGGCGGGCGCGCGGTAGCCGGGTTGGGACCCGTAGCCCGAAGGCGGGCCATATCCGGGCTGCGGCTGGTACCCGGGCTGAGCGCCGTACCCCGGCGGCGGACCGTACCCGGGCTGAGCGCCGTACCCCGGCGGCGGACCGTACCCGGGCTGAGCGCCGTACCCCGGCGGCGGACCGTAGCCACCCGCACCCGGGCCGTAGGCGGGCGTCGGTGGCGGGCGGTAACCCGCGAACTGGGCCGCGGTGGCGTGGGTGTTCCGCTTCGCCGGGATCAGGGCGACGATCACCCAGCCGAAGCACCCGAGCAGGGCGCCGAGGATCAGCCCCAGCACCGGCCGCCCCTTCGAGCGCCCGATCAGGAAGCCCACGAGCCCGCCGAAAGCGATGCTGAACAGGCTGACGACCGGGTTGACCTCGAACTCGTAGGTGGATTGGGACAGGCTCTCCTGGGCGAACACCTCGGCGAACACGGAAACCCCCCTGTAGCCCGACTGCGGTGGTGCGGGACGCTAACCCGCGGCCCAGTCCACCCGGGGGACATCGGCCCACAGGCGTTCGAGGTCGTAGAAGCCCCGGGTCTCGTCCAGGAACACGTGGACGACCCAGTCGCCGTAGTCCATCAGCACCCAGTGCAGGTCGTCGAGGCCCTCGATCCGCTTCGGGCTGCGGCCGGTGTCGGCCCGGACGTGGGCCTCCACCTCGTCGACCACGGCGCGCACCAGGCGCACGTTCCGGCATCCGGTCACGACGAACAGCTCGGTGATGCCGAGCACCTCACCCACCCGGAGGATCACCGTGTCGGTTCCGCCCTTGCCGTCGGCGGCGCGGGCGGCGATGACCGCGGCGGCGTCGGTCTCGGGGTCGACGAACGGTGTGTACGCCGCGTCCTCGACGTCGGGGGCGGCCCCCGTCGCATCGTCAGCCACCGTCGTCGTACCTCTCCAACACATCGCTCCCGATCGTGATCACCAGGTCCTCCGCCTCGGCCTCCGCCCGCGTCGCGGACATCTGCTCGACCTCGACATCATCGCCCAGCACGGCGGCGAGGTCGGCCGCCACCTCGCGGTTGGCCGTCCCGGAGTACTCGACGAGGGTCGTCTCCCGTCCGAACGCGTCCGCGTTGCCGACGGTTATCACCGCGCCTCCGGCGAGGACGAGGTCGTGCATCAGCGCCATCGGCACCGTCGCCCCCTCGCTGCCGTTGAGCAGCTGGATCGTGGCCCGACGACCCGGCGACGGCGAGTGCGGGAAGGGCACCGCGTCGACGACCTGGGCCTCGAACCGGTCGGTCGGGATCAGGGGCGGGATGTCGCCGAAGTACATGGGCTCGTCGGGCTGGACGTCGAGCGTCTCGACCATCGCGGTACCGCCCGCCAGGGCCCGCAGGAACGGCCCGATGCCCGTCGTCGCCGCGCCCACCGCGTCGTCGACCCCGGCCTCGCCGAGCGCGGCGAGCCAGGCCTGCCACACCCGTTCGGTGCGGGCGAGGTGGGCGAGCTCGGCCTCGCCCTCGTAGGTGGCCCGCAGGTAGGGCCCGACCTGCTCTGCGGCGAGCGAGATGTCGCCCGCGTACTGGACCCCGTCCTCGTCGACGATCGGGTCGGTGCCGGTGATCTCCAGCGGGGCGACCGGCGCGATCAGGGCCGCCAGGCTCTCGTCGGTGACGTCGATCAGCGGAGCCGGGATCGAGATGCCGAGGATCTCCTCGGTCGTGCGCCGGAACGACTCGTCGTCGCGGTCGTGCTCCCAGATGCCGATCAGGCGCCGGATCATGATCGGGTTGTGGACCATCGTGGTCAGCGGCACCTGGAGCACCGTGCCGCCGTCGTCGCCGGCCCCGAGCGCCAGGAGCGTCGCCGACGCCGGGTTCCCCTCGGCGTCGCGGTGGACGACGAGGGCCGTGGGCGTGGGCGTGACGAACGCCCGGTAGCCCGGCTCGGTCGGACCGGCCGAGTCGACGACCACGTCACCGCCGCGGCTCTTCAGGAGCCGGTCCTGGCCGAGGTAGCCGAGCGCCGGGATCGCCGCCACCAGCAGCGTGAGGACCGTCCCGAAGGCGACCGACCGCAGCGTGACGCGCCGCAGCGGCGGCGGGCCCTGGCCGTCGTCGTAGATGTCGCCGTCGTCGGCGGGTTGCGCATCGACGTCGAACGGGGCGTCGTCGGACCGGGCATCGTCGGGCGGCGTGTCGACCGTCGCCCGCGCCGCCTCGGCGCGTTCGCCCGTGGCCTCCGCGGCCGGGTCGGACGCGGTCGCCACCTCGACGCCCGCGGTGCTCGGATCCCCGCCGGCGTCCGACGCCTCGACCGACCCGGTCGCGGCGACCACGGCCGCGTCGCGGTCGCCGACCTCCGGGCCCTCGGCGCCGGCGAGATCGCCCGTCGTGGCGTCGACATCGGCTCGGGTCGCGACCGGCGGGGCGGCCTCGACCGCGGCGACCGGAACCGCATGCTCCCCGTCCTCGTCCGACGTGTCGCCGTCGGCCTGCTCTCCGGCCTCGTCCGACATGTCTCCGGCGGCGTCCCCGCCCACCTCCACCTGGGGGTCCGCCGCGATGTCGCCGTCGGTCTGCTCCGGACCCTCGGCAGTGCCGCCGTCGACCGCGCCGCCGTCGGCGTCGCCGCCGCCCGTCCCGCGGCCGGACGCGCCGGTTCCACCGGGGGCCGGTGCGTCGTCGTCGATCGGTGCAGGAGCCGGGTTCTCGACCACGTCGGCCAGCAGGGCGGCGAGCCGGGACGCGGAGTCGGAGCGGACTGTCCTGCCATCCGAGGATGGCGGGTCGGTCATCGGCCCCACGATAGGTCCCCTCCCCCTCCGCGCCGGTGGCACCGGACTCCTCCCGCCGTCGACGACACCCGGTACCGGGTTCCACCTGTCGCCCCGGGCGCCGCGTCGCGGGCAGGTGGGGGGCCGGGCCCGTTCAGCGGTACAGGCCCCGGTCGCGGACCAGGTCGACCACCGCCGGCGGGGTGAGGGCGTCGATCGGCGCACCCGCGGCGACCCGATGACGGAGGTCGGTGCTCGACACCTCGAGCGCGGGCACCTCGACCGGGACCAGGCGCGCCCCCTCGATCGTTGGGATCCCGGCCGATGCGCCCGGGCGGTCGACGACGGCGACCGTGACCAGGGCGAGCAGGTCGCCGTGGCGTTCCCAGGTGGTCAGCCCGTGGGCGGCATCGGACCCCACGACCAGCACCAGGTCGAGGCCGGGCTCGTCGGCGAGCATCGCCTCGACCGTGTCGATCGTGTAGCTCGCACCCGGGCGGTCGACCTCGACGGCGCTGACGCCCACCCCCGGGATGCCCGCGACGGCCGCCTCGACCAGGGCCAGCCGGGTGCGGGCCGGGGTGATCGGCCGGGTGCCGCGCTTCTGCCACGGATCGCCGTTCGGCACCAGCAGCACCTCGTCGAGCCCGAGCCGGTGGCGCACGTCGACGGCGACGACCAGGTGGGCGATGTGCGGCGGATCGAACGTCCCGCCGAACAGACCGACCCTCCGGGGCGCGCCCCCGGTGACCGACGTCACCGGGGGGACCGGAAGGCTTCTGACCGGGGCACGGTTGCACGGTAGCCACCCCCATCGAGGCGTCCGGCCGGCCCGGGCGTCGGAATACGAGAGGGGGCGACGACGTTGCAGGAGCGGCAATGAGTGATTCAGTTGGTCAGTACCTGAACGAGATCGGATTGGTCCCCCTCCTCACCGCCGATGAGGAGAAGGAGCTGGCGCGGGTCATCGAGGCCGGCGTCGCTGCCCGGGAGCGCATGGCGGCGGGCGAGAGCTCGCCGGAGCTGCGTCGGGCCGACCGCAAGGCGGCCGAGGCGAAGGACCGCTTCATCCGGGCGAACCTGCGGCTGGTCGTGAGCGTCGCCCGCCGCTACCCCCTCCCCCCGGGCATGGAGCTGCTCGACCTGGTGCAGGAGGGCAACATCGGCCTCGAGCACGCCGTCGACAAGTTCGACTGGCGCAAGGGGTTCAAGTTCTCCACCTACGCCACCTTCTGGATCCGCCAGGCCATCGGCCGGGCTCTCGACCAGAAGGCGAGCCTGATCCGCCTGCCCGGCGACCGCTCGGCCAGCCTGCGGGCCGCCCTGCGACAGGCGTCCGGTGACGGCGACGAGCTCGACGACGAGCACGCGACGCTGCACCGCCTGACCACGCCGACCTCGCTCGACCGCACCGTCGGCGACGACGACGGCAACGAGCTGATCGACCTGCTCGCCGACGACACCGCGGGACCCGAGGCGATCGTGATGGCTCGCGCCGAGGAGGAGTACGCCACCGGCCTGCTCGAGGTCCTCGATCCGAGGGCCCGGTACGCGGTCGAGCAGCGCTTCGGCATCAACGACGGCCGCCGCCGCAGCTACCGCGAGGTGGGCGACGAGCTGGGCGTCACCGCCGAGGCCGCCCGGCGCCTCGTGAAGCGGGCGGTCAACACCGTCCGCACCGAGGCCGAGGCCCGGATGTCGGCGGCCTGAACGCCGCGATCCGCCCGGCGCCGACCCCCTCCCACCCACGAACGATGCGCGAAATGACCAGTCTTCGTCGATCCCTGCCGGAGGTCCTGCGCGAATCGCACTTGGACCGCCGGCCCGGTACCGGGCACGCTTGATCCCATGCTCACCGTCGAGCGCGACCCCGAACCGCAGGCGTGGACCACCCGTCCCGCCGAGCAGCAACCGAACTGGCCCGACCCCGGCGCGCTCGAGCGCGTCACCAAGGAGCTGGCCTCCCTGCCGCCCCTGGTCTTCGCCGGCGAGACCCGCGACCTCACCGAGGCGCTGGGACGGGTCGCCGAGAGCCGGGCGTTCCTGCTCCAGGCCGGCGACTGCGCCGAGTCGTTCACGTCGTTCTCGGCCGAGTCGGTCCGCCGTCGCCTCCAGGTGATCCTCCAGATGGCGGTCGTGCTCACCTACTCCTCGGGCGTGCCGACGGTGAAGATCGGCCGCATCGCCGGCCAGTTCGCCAAGCCCCGGTCCTCCGACACCGAGACCGTCGGCGGCGTGACGCTGCCGTCGTTCCGCGGTCACATCGTCAACGACGACGCCTTCACCGCCGAGGCCCGCGTCCCCGATCCGGAGCGCCTGCTGCGCGCCTACCACCAGTCGGCGTCGACGCTGAACCTGCTGCGCTCGCTCACCCGGGGCGGCTTCTCCGACCTCAACCGGGTGCACGCCTGGACCCAGAGCTTCGTCGACGCCACGCCGCAGGGCCGCCAGTACAAGGACCTCGCCGACGAGATCGGTCGCGCCCTCCGCTTCATGGGCGCCTGCGGGGTCGATACCGCGTCCCTTCCGACGCTGCACCAGACCGACTTCTACACGAGCCACGAGGCGCTGCTGCTCCCCTACGAGGAGGCCCTCACCCGCGTCGATCCCCTCACCGGTGAGCGCTTCGCCACCTCCGCGCACATGATCTGGATCGGCGAGCGCACCCGCCGAATCGACGGCGCCCACGTCGCCTACTTCGCCAGCGTCGCCAACCCGATCGGCTGCAAGATCGGCCCCACGGCGACGCCCGACGAGGT
>Ga0123333_10003669_pt1 | contig 14803 bp, 16 predicted proteins | sample BioC12SIPDNA_3_FD_89957 | JGI IMG/M metagenome (GOLD analysis project Ga0123333, IMG submission 89957) | Anaerobic biogas reactor microbial communites from Washington, USA - Biogas_R2_B C12 SIP DNA | ecosystem: Engineered > Bioreactor > Anaerobic > Unclassified | place: Washington, USA... | reverse complement strand
TGGGTCGCGTAGTGCGGCAGCCCCGAATCGACCTACTTCGGCCGATGACACTATCCGCGGAGATCCTTCGATCGGCCGCCATTCCCTGAGGCCCCCACTGTGATGAACTGTCCGACAAGATTGCGAAGCGAAGTGGCCTGCGCGCCCAACTCCTCGCTGCTGGAGGCCATTTCTTCGCTGCCCGCCGCGGTCTGCTCTGTTACCCGGGCAACAATCTGGATCGCCCGGGACACTTCGTGGGCGTTGGAGGCCTGCTGGACGGTGGCGGCCGCGATGTCGGTAATCCTGGCGGCAGTCGCTTCGGCGGCCGCGATAATCTGCTTGAGCGATTCGCCGGTCTGGTTGCTCAACCGGGCCCCCTCTTCGACACGTTGCGTCGACTCCTTGATGAGAGTGGAGATCTCCCGTGCCGCCTGATTCGATCGCTCGGCAAGCTTCCGAACTTCGTCGGCAACCACGGCGAACCCCATGCCGTGCTCACCCGCCCGAGCCGCTTCGATCGCGGCATTCAGCGCCAGCAGGTTGGTCTGGCTGGCGATCTCGGAGATCACCTGGATGATCTCGCTGATCTGCTGCGAGCTGCTACGGATCTGTTCCATCGATTCGATCGATTTCTGAATCGCGCTGCCTCCCTGTTCTCCGAGAGAGTTGGCCTCCTGGGCAACGTGATTGGCTTCGTTCGCACTTTGTTGGACCGATTCGACCGAGCGGGTAAGCTCCTCGATCGAGGCGGTCATCTCCTCCACGCTCGCGCTCTGAGACTGCGATCCTTGAGCCAGGGATTGCGAGCTTTCGGCGATAACCCGGGAGCCTTCGGCAAACTGCACGGCGCTCTCGGTCATTTCCTGGATGGCGCCGCGGACGTTTTCCACGACGGCATTTACGCTCTGTTTCAGCCTCTCGAATTCGCCGGAGTACCGGCCCTCGACGGTGTGGCTGAAGTCCTTTCGGGCCATGATTTCGAGCACGTCGCCCGCCGCCCGCAGCGGCGTGGCGACCGCCTCGACCATCTGATTGATTCCCTCCACCACTCGCCGGTATTCGCCCTGGTGGGCCGTGGCATCGGCCCGCATCTCGAGATTTCCCGCTCGCGCGGCCTCGGCCAACGTGTTCGCGTCGTTAGCGAGGCGCCGCACGGCCGCGACGGTTTTCTCCATCGCCTGGCCGATCTTCAGGAAGTACTCGCGAGTCTCCCCGGTGTACTGGTTCGCCTCGGCGATCTCGGTTTCCACGTTCATGTTGCCGGCGGCGAGTTCGTTCAGGTTCCTGGCGATACGATCCACCTCACTGGACTGATACTTGCGAACCTGTTCGGTCGCGGTGATGTCTTGGATCACCTCGATATGGCCGATCTTCTTGCCGGAGCGATCGTGCATTTCAGCGGCGTCGACGATGAATTCCTTGCCGGGAAATTGCGGTTGGGTGAAATTGGACCGCGCCTTACCTCTCGCCTTCTTGCACATCGCGACGCCGCATTTCTCGGTTCCGCAAATATCTGCGTTCCAGGCACTGCAGTGCTTTCCGAGCATCTCTTCGCGATTTACCTTGGCAAGATTCTCAACCGCCTTGTTGAGGAACGTCCAGTTCATGTCGTTGTCCGTCACGGATATCGGATGGGGAATTGCGTCGAGAATGCTCTCATAGTAGAAGACCTTGTCTCCCACTTCGTCGAACGCCGCTTTCGTTGTGTCGATGGAATCGTTGATGGCCGCCGCCATGCGGCCCAGTTCGTCGTTGCCGGTGACTTTGCACTTCTTGCTGAAGTCACGGCGAGCCAGGGCCATCACACTTGTCATGCAGTGATATATCGGCCGCAGCACCGATCGGCTGACGAAAAAGTAGACGATGCCGATCATTCCCGCGACGATCACCGTGAGAAAGAGGATCGAATTCCTCGCCTCTCTTTTTGCCTCGGCCAACGGCACAGCAAGCGGCACGTAAGCGTTGAGAGAGCCTAAGACCACGTTGCGGGTCATGTCGGAGTCGAAGCCGTCCACCGTGGCGAAATGGCACTCGGCACAGCCAACGTGAGCCTGGCTCGGCAGAGGCACTGCGACCCGCAGGTGGGTATCGATTGCTTCCACGCGGGCTTCACCAGCGGCGATCCGCCGCGCGGCGTCGTGCTCGAACGGCGTTTCCAGGACGGTTGCCGTGCCCAGCGGCGGATAGCCGTAAACGTCGGAATCGCCGGTGAGCTTGACTCGCGGCTTGGCTGGCCCGTGGTCCGTGATCACGGCATCGTCGACGGCGAAGATGGTGCGGTTCCAGTCGTCGAGAACCTGCTTCCGCTTGATGGGATCGTCCTTGGTTTTCTGGAAGTCGTCGTGAAACTTCTTCGTGGAAACGAGGAACATCTGCGTCGACCGCTCCAGCAGGTTTTCCGCATCCGCACGCGCCTTTCTCATCGCATTATCGACTGCGCGCTGATGGATATAGGTGGAGTAAACCGCACTACATATACCGCCCACGACCACCAGAGTTGCCAGGATTTTGGCCTTCAGTCCCAAACTGCGAAACCGCTTCAACATGAACTCGTACCTCCAAAAACAGACGCCTTCTTGGCCGTACAGCATTGCCCCTCGTCTATATATAGCTTCCCTTTGCGGACAAAATCGGAGGCCAGGAACTCATTTCGGTCGATGGAGTGATTTCGGTGTCCCATCGGCTTTGGGCAGGCGGAGGAGCCAATCGGAGGGCTATGCAGCGCCATCGCAAACGGGGCGCTGCCGGGCGGAGGTCAACCGCGGCCATGCTCGCCGGGCGGTGCCTGGAAGGTTTCCACCTACGGTATCAGCACTTCCGAACGACTGCCGAAGCGATTCCTCGCCCGCCTTTAAGGGTGGCGGGACCGTCGAAGTCGGTTTCGCAGACGAGGTCGGCTGCAAAAGCCGGTAAGGAGTGGAGGAAGGCGACAAGGATGCCGATTTTCCAAAATCACCAGTCCCTCACCACCCGGTCACCTCAGTCTAGAAAGTCGCACAGCCTGACAGTGTAGAACGAGCATGGCAGAACCTCGGCAGGATTGCTGGACAAGAACGCCGGTGCTTTCGTGATCGTGGATGCCGAACGCAAACCGACCTGCCCATCGAACAAGTCGTCCGCGTCATCCAGCAGAGACTCAACCCCGACTACCCGAAAATCACGCCCCGCGGTGGAAGTGGAAAAGGCATTTGGATACGCTGAACCACCTGGACCGCACCGTGGCGGACGTGCTCGACGTGCTCAAGAATCGCGGATTTATCGACAGCACGCTGATTGTCTTCTGCGGCGATAACCATCACAAACAAGACCTGGAGGAATCCGATCGTGAAACCCACATCTGCCGTGTGTCGCATTGCGGTTATACTGGTCGCGCTGTCCGCGACCGCGTCGGCTCAGCAGCCGCCGTATGACGTCTTTCCGCCGGCCGAGCCGCCGTACTACCGGGTGCGTTACGAGGCATCGGCGCAACCGGGCGGACTGATCTATCCGGTCAGCTACACGATTTGGATTCCCCAGGACGTGAAGTCGCTGCGCGGAGTGATCGTGCATCAGCACGGCTGCGGCGAGGGATCATGCAGGTCGGGCCTGACCGGCGCGTACGATCTGCACTGGCAGGCGCTGGCCAAGAAGCATGACTGCGCCCTGCTGGCTCCGGCTTACGAGCAACCGGAGAAGGCCGACTGCCAGATGTGGTGCGACCCGCGCAACGGTTCCGGCGCCGCATTTCAGAAGTGCCTGGTCGATCTGGGCGCACAATCCGGCCATCCGGAGTTGGCCACGGTGCCGTGGGCCCTGTGGGGACACAGCGGCGGCGGCCATTGGGCCGGCGGCATGGTGCTTTTGCATCCGGAACGCGTCGCCGCCGCGTGGCTCCGTTCCGGCGTGCCGCTGCTGAAACCGAATCCGGAACGTCCCGCGATCAAGACTCACACCGTGCGAGACGCCGCGCTGAAGGTGCCGGTGATGTGCAATCTGGGCACGAAAGAAGGGGTTACGGTAAAAGGCGGTCGTTTCGCGGGCGTGTGGCCGGCGAATGAAGCCTTCTTCAGCGAGTTACGTTCCAAGGGCGGCCTCATCAGCGTGGCCATCGATCCGCTCACCAGCCACGAGTGTGGCAATCAGCGCTATTTCGCCATCCCGTGGCTCAATGCGTGCCTGTGTGCCCGCTTGCCGGCTGCCGGCACCGTTCCACTCAACGACATGCCGAACGACGCTGCCTGGCTGGCCGATCCAACCGGCTTTGAAGCCGTCCCCGCCGCGAAGTACGCCGGTGATCCTCTGACGGCGGCCTGGCTGCCGAGCGAATCGATCGCGCGCGTGTGGATGCAGTACGTCCAAGACACGGCGGTATCTGATCCCACGCCGCCGCCCGCGCCGACAAACCTGCGCGTGAGCGGCAACGAACTAAGCTGGGAGGCCGAGGCCGATCTCGAAAGCGGCCTGGCCGGCTTCATCATCGAGCGCGACGGCCAGTTCCTCGGAAACGTTCCCGAACAGGCCGGGAACGCCTTCGGGCGACCGGTCTTCCAGAACCTGCAGTATAGCGACACCCCCACGCAGCCGCTGGTGCCTTTGCGCTTCACCGACACACAAGCGGAGCCTGGCACGAAGCACACGTACCGCGTGATAGCCGTTAACACCGTGGGCTCGAAGTCCAGACCGAGTGCGGAAGCCGTGCCGTGAGGTGCTCGCTGTGGAACCAAGAGCCTATCCCAAAACCTCGCGCGGAGAAGTGGACAGGCACATTTTGCTCTGAAGACTCGGCAAAACGAGCCAGTGCCCGACGGTTTTGGGATAGGCTCCAAGCATGAAACAGACATTCGCCCTCTTCACATCCTGATTGCGGGCCCTCGGCACGGCGTTGCACGCTGCCGATGTCGATGTCTATACTACTGAACTACGGTAAACCACACGATGCAACAGAGAACCTGATCCAACTTGCCTTGTAAATACTTGCGAAAAGGAGCCTCTCGTGCGACATTTCATCTTCTGTAGCTGCTTGTGGGTGGTTGCCATTGAATGTCACCTGTCTCCCGCCATCGTGTCCGGAGAGGACGGCCAGTTGCGGGTGGCGACTTTTCGTACGGATCTCACCCCGCCCTTGGGATCGCCAACCTATCCCAGCGGTAAACCGCTGGAAACCGTGGAAACGCCGCTGTTGGCCAAGGGGATCGTGTTGGATGACGGCCGGCAGCGCGTTGTTCTCTGTGCGATCGACTGGTGTGGTCTTTGCGGACCCGCGCATCGCCTCTTTCGGGACAAGATCGCGGAGGCGGCGGCGACCGATGTGTCGCACGTGACGGTCCACACCGTTCACCAACACACGGCGCCCTACGTCCCGATGGGTGCCTTGGAACTGGAAGACGAGACCGGCAGCCCGCCCGAGAACCTCGAACCGGCGGTGATTCATCACATCGCACAACGGCTGGGCGATGCGGTGAAGAAGTCACTCGGACAATTCCAGACGTTCAACTCGATCGGCACCGGCCAGGCCAAAGTCGATCGCGTCGCCTCGGCGCGGCGGATTCTCACCGACGCCGGAACGATCCGCACTCGCTGGAGCGCTTGTGCGGATCCCGATTTGCGGGCGAAGCCGGAAGGGCGCATCGATCCCATGCTCAAGACGATCACGTTTGCCCACGGCGATAAACCGTTGGTCCGCATTCACTACTACGCCACACACCCCCAGAGCTTCTATGGAGATCCTCGCGTCTGCTACGATGTTCCGGGCTTCGCCCGCGAACGGCTCGAAGAGAAGGAGCAGGTGTTCCAGATCTACTTCACCGGCTGTTCCGGCGACGTGACCATGGGCAAGTACAATGACGGCAAGCCGCAAGCCCGCGAGGAACTGACCGACCGGCTTTACGCGGCCATGGAGGCGTCGGTCGCCGCGACCCGGATGGCGCCGGTCGATCGCATCGTCTGGCGGACTCTGCCCCTGGTGCTGCAACTGAAGGATGAAGCCGACTATGATTCGGCCAAGAACCGAGCCGTGAGGGAAGATGCCACAAAGCCCGGCAAGGAGCGTCAACAGGCGGCGCGGCGCATGGCCCTGGCCGAGTGGATGAGTCAACCTCTTCAATTGAGTCTCCTGCGTATGGGACCGGTCGATGTAATGCATCTGCCTGGCGAAAGCATGATCGAGTTCCAACTGTTCACGCAGAAACAGAAACCGGACCGCTTCGTGGCCGTGGCCGCGTACGGCGATTTGGCAACCGGCTACATCTGCACCGAGCAGGCATTCTCCGAGGGAGGCTACGAACCGAGTGCGTCACGCGTCGCGCCGAAATCCGAGGCCGTCCTCAAGGGGGCAATCCGCAAGTTGCTGGAAGTGGAATAGGAGTTCGCTGCGACTGAAAGGCGAGTTGGGTCGTCCGCCGGCCATCGTCTGGGTCGCCGGTTATTCGAGCGGCTATTTCGGCTATATCCGCAGCGAACGAGTTCTGGCCGAAGGGGGCTACGAAGCGCCCGCCTACGCAGCCGGGATCGAAGCCGTGCGAACCGGCTCCGGTTCCCTGATTGTGAGACACCATGGAGTTTCGACGATTCGAGCCGACGATCTTTCAATTCCTGGAGGAATTGGCGGATCACAACCACCGAGCGTGGTTCCAGGAGAATAAGGGGCGCTACGAAGCCGAGGTGCTGGAGCCGAGCCTGGCGTTCATACGGGCGTTCCAGCCCCGGCTGAAGAAGATCTCAGCCTACTTCGTGGCCGGCGACCGGCGCGTCGGCGGCTCGCTGATGCGGGTTTACCGCGATACCCGCTTCGCCAAGGGCGCCAGCCCGTACAAGACAAACGTCGGCATCCAGTTTCGCCACGAGTTCGGCCAGGACGTGCATGCCCCAGGGTTTTTACGTCCATTTCGCGCCGGAGGAGTGCTTCCTGGCCGTCGGCATCTGGCGGCCGGACATGGCCGCGCTCACGCAGATCCGCCAGGCGATTGTCGATCGTCCGAATCGCTGGCGGCGGGCACGTAACGATCGGAAGTTTCGCAGCGTCTTCGAGTTGGAGGGCGGCAGCCTGAAATCCTCGCCCCGGGGATTCCCGGCGGATCATCCGCTGATCGAGGATCTCCGGCGGACGGATTTCCTGGGGCTGCGCGAGCTGACGGAGCCGGACGTCTTGAAGGAAGATTTCTTGGACCGGGTGGCGGAGTCGTTTACGGCCAGCCGCCCGTTCATGCGTTTTCTGTGCGAAGCGTTGAATGTACCGTTTTGACGTGCCAACGGTCTCCTTCTGGCTGGGTAACCGTCCTGAGTCACGAACGTTCACATGGAGAACCGGCCTCGGTCACACCGACCAAAGCAGTGAGCCGGCCAGACTGGCGCCGACGAAATCACCCCTGGTCCAAAGAGCGGACCAGGGGTGCCTTTCCGAGAGCCCACAACTCGATCGCCTCAACTTCCGCCACGACACGCAGGGTGGCGGCAGGGCTCGAAGCTGCACGCCTTTCGGCAACAGACCCGATGTACTCCGGCAGGCAGTCGGGATGTTTTCAGTGAAGATCGACGAAGTGGTGACTCAGAGACTTTGCGGTGCTCTGCCTGTTGAGCTACGGCCCTGTGAGAACATGAATTGGGCCGGAGGGACTCGAACCCTCAACCCCCGGGTTATGAGCCATGTGCTCCGAATCGGTCGTCGATCTTGTTCTTGGTTTTCAGGAGCTTCTCGGCGCCGAATTCGCCGCGGAATTCCAGCGCCGTGGCATCTTGGGCGTGCCCACCTCCTTGATTCGCAACGACGCCAACAAGCTCGTCCGCATGCGCCGCGTCGGCCCCTACCTCTCCGCACGTCGCATCCGCATGAAGGCTGACTGCCCCTCCACGCGACTCTTGGTCCACCAGCTCCAACAGTTCCCCGTCGCCGACCACGACGACGGCCCCGATGCCTTCGAGATGGCCGTCCGTCTCGCCGCCGAGTCCGCCGGATGAACCTCAATTTGCCAATTCCCACATGACAGTGCTTTTCAGCGGGTCATCGAGTTGATCCGCCCAAGAACAAGGCGGATCCGGTAGGTATGCCGGGAAAGACAAGAACTCGGCGAGAGGCTCCTTGGCTTGGGGCTCTTCCGCAGCCGCCCTCGTACGCCCGCTCCGAGGGTCCGCCCCGTTCCGTCTTGTTCGCGCGGTCCCCGGCGTTATAATGGCGGTGAGTCCGCACAGAGCGGCTCATTCCCAAATTCACACTGCGTGCGAGGCGTTGCTGAGGGCTGTACAAGGTATTATTTCCTTTGCCCCCTCTGGTGATCGTAACGACGGGGTGGCATCATGGCAACAAGCATCTGCTTCCAAGAACAGATCGAGATTCCTTTCGTCCATAGTCTCGGCAAGTTCCGTGCGTGGGCCACGTCGGATGATTGCCCCGAGAAGGCTCGCGTCGACAATATCGCAGGCCGCATCGAGGTCGATATGTCGCCGGACGATCTCTACACGCACGGCAATCTGAAGTCCCGTCTGATCACCGTCCTGGGCACACTGTTGGAAGAGACGGAGCTGGGAGAACCCTTTCCGGGATAAGATAAGGAGCTATTGTCATGAAAAAGGACGGATGCGAACCCACGACCAACGATGCGGGCATCCCCGTGTCCAGCGACGAGTTTTCTCTTACCGTGGGCCCGACGGACCCATCCTGCTTCACGATCACTATCTCGTCGAGCAGATGGCCAACTTCAACCGGGAGATGATTCCGGACCGCCAGCCCCATGCGAAAGGCTCGGGGGCCTTCGGGCACTTCGAGGTGACCCGGGACGTCAGCGCTTACACCAGGGCCGCCCTTTTCCAACCGGGCGCCAAGACGGACGTGCTGGCTCGGTTCTCGACGGTGGCCGGCGAGAGTGGCAGTCCCGACACCTGGCGCGACGTGCGCGGTTTCGCGCTGAAGTTCTATACCACGGAAGGCAACTACGACATGGTAGGGAACAACACGCCGGTGTTTTTCGTGCGCGGTCCGATGAAGTTCCAGCACTTCATCCATTCGCAGAAACGTCGTGCGGACAACGGACTGCGAGACAACGACATGTGCAGGAGGTCGGACGGCTGATCTTGAACCGCAATCCCACCGATTTCCATACGGAGATCGAGCAGGCGGCCTTCGAACCGAATAATCTCGTCCCGGGAATCGGTCCGAGTCCGGACAAGATGCTCCTGGCTCGCCTGATTTCCTACGGCGACGCTCACCGAGCCCGCCTGGGCGTCAACTACAAGCAGATCCCCGTCAACCGGCCGAAGAGCCCGGTGCATGGCTACAGCAAAGGGGGTGCGATGCGGGTAGAAAACATCTCGGATCCTGTGTACGCGCCGAATTCCAATTGGTGCGGGAAGTCATGGATGACGCCCAGCGCGACCGCCTGGTGTCCAACGTAGTCGGACACCTGAAAAGCGGCGTGTCCGGGCCAGTGCTGGAGCGCGCACTAGAATACTGGAGCAACATCGACGAGGAGATCGGCGATCGGATTGCCAAGGGCGTACAAGGAGGCTGATCTCAACGTCCGGTTGCGTCAGGCGGCGAAGGATGCGGGCTGTGGAGCCTTCCGGTCTGGCGGTCATAGCGATCCCGCAACTCGTCGATCACCGCCCCTTCCCAGAGCGGCGAGCCGGTCAGGTAGCCCGCGCGGCCGATGGCGTGTGCGGCGATCGGTGCCGTGAGAACCAGGAACGCGATGATCAGCAGGACTTGCGTGGTCACTCCGAGCGTGCCGAAGTGGACGGCGACCGCCAGCAGGGTCGCTCCCGCGCCCAATGTCGCCGATTTCGTGGACGCCTGCATGCGGGAGAAGAGATCCGGCATCCGCGCAACTCCGACTGCCGCCAGCAAGGAAAACGATGAACCGAGGATCAGCAACACGGCGACGAGGATCTCTTTCATTGCCTTGTCTTCTCCTGAACGTAGTAGGCCAGGGCGACCGTCCCCAAGAAGCCAACGAGCGCCAATACGATCGCCGCGGAGAGAAACGCTGTCTCTTCAACCATGACCGTATACACGGCGATCATCGCCAGGGTGAGGATCGCCACAAGATCCAGCGCGACTACCCGATCGGGCAATCGTGGTCCCCGCAACACGCGAAAAAACGCGAGAAACAGCGCGGCCAGCAAGAGGGCCATCGACAAGGTGCATGCAGCAAGGATCACATTCATCGCAATAGTTCCAGTACTCGCCGCTCCAGTCCCCGCTTGATCTCGTCCCGCAAGGCGTCGGGATCCCGGATAAACATGGCATGGATATAAAGGTACTTGCGATCGTCGCTCACGTCGAGGCTGAGCGTACCGGGCGTGAGGCTGATCAGATTGGCCAGCACCGTGATTTCGGTGTCGGTCCGCGCATCCAGAGGAATCGCCACCACCCCCGGATGCATGTAGTAGGTCGGCGTGATCACGTCGTAGGCCACGCGAAGGTTTGCACGAATCACCTCCCAGAACAAGAACATCAGGAATCCCAGCACCTGCCACAACTTGAGGAAGTACCGGGACGGGCCGATCAGCGGCTGCGTGAACACCAGCACCAGATAGCCCAAGCCGTAGCCGAGCAACAGGTTGGTTAGCGTGAACCGACCGCTGGCCGTAGCCCAGACGACTGCCAAGGCGATATTCCAAAGAAACGTATTCACGGGAGTTCTCCCATGACGGCGGCCACGTAAGAGGAAGGATCGAGCAACTGCCCTGCCGCCAGGTAGCACAGCGCCAGCAGCGACTCGGCAAAGATGCCGATCGCCACCGTCATGGCGGCCAGTCCTGCCACCGGCACCAGCAATGGCAGAACCGCCCGCCCGTGCTCGACGGGGGCCGGGGCATCCGGCGGCAAGGGCTTCCAGAAAGCCTCGTTCCAGATTTTGCTCATGGAGAAGAGAGTCAGCAGGCCCACGCCCACGAGGACTGCGGCGGTCGGGTAGGCGCGGATTTCCAGCGCCGACTGCACGAGGATCAGCTTCGCAAAGAATCCCGACAGGGGAGGCACCCCTGCCAACGACAGCGCCGGGACCAGAAAGGCCGCGGCGACCGCCGGCCGCGCGCGGTACAAGCCGCCCATTTCCTTGAGCTGGCGGCTTCCGCAGAGCCGCTCGGCGATTCCGCTCACCAGGAAGAGATTCGCCTTCACCAGGATATGATGCACGATATAGAAGATCGACCCGGCCAAGGCCAAGGGAGTGAACAGGCCCAGCCCAACGATCATATAGCCGATCTGGCTGACGATATGAAAAGAAAGAACCCGCCGAAACTCGCCTTGCGCCACCGCCCCGAGAACGCCGGTCACCATGGTCAGAGCGGCGATCACCAGGATGATCCAGTGAGTGAATCCCACATCCTGAACAAACAAGAGCGTGAAGACCCGCAAGATGGCATAGACTCCCACTTTGGTCAACAGGCCGGAAAACAGGGCGGAAACCGCCGCGGGAGGGTTGTGGTATGATGCCGGCAGCCAGAAGAACAGCGGGAACACGGCCGCCTTGATCCCAAAGGCCACGAGAAAGAGCATAGCCACCACGGTCACCAGCCCCGGATGTTCGATCCCCGCCAGCCGGCCGTGCAGGTCGGCCATGTTCAGGGTGCCGGCCATACCGTAGAGGATGCCCACGCCGGCCAGGAACAAGGCAGAACTGACCAGGTTCAGCACAACGTACTTGATTGCCCCTTCCATCTGCGCCCGTTCACCGCCGAGCGTCATCAGGACGAAAGAGGCGATGAGCATGACCTCGAACCAGACGTACAGGTTGAAAATGTCGCCCGTGAGAAAGGCGCCGCAGACGCCCATCAGCAGCACCAGGACCAGCGGGTAATAGCCAAACGCCTCCCGACCGCGGTCGATGCTGAACAGGGAGTAGGCCACGACCGATGCCCCAATGACCGCCGCCAGGACTACCATGATCGCCGAGAAGATGTCGGCGACCAGCGTGATGCCGAAGGGGGCCGGCCAATGGCCGAGTTGCACCACTTGTACACCGTCTCTCGCGACCCGCGCGAACAGCGCCAGCGCCGCCGCCAGCAGCGCAGCAGCGCCGGCAACTCCCAGGGCCCGCTGCGCGGCCGGCCACCGGCGGGCTGCCAGCGCCGTTGCCGCGAAGATCAGCGGGATCACGATCGGCATGACCAGGAGTTGATGGGTCATTCGGTCGACCTCATGCGATCCAGGTCATCGGTGCCGGTTACCGTGTAGGTGCGATGCACCAGGACCAGGGCGAAGGCCATGATTCCGAACCCGATCACGATCGCCGTGAGGATCAATGCCTGCGGGATCGGGTCGGCGGAAGCCGGGGGAGGCGCGGTGGCGTGTTCACGAACCAGCGGCGGCCGGGCCCGTGTCAGGTCGGCAGCGGTAAAAATCAGCAGATTCGCAGCGTGGCTAAGCAGGGCAAGGCCGAGGATCGCCTTGATCATGCTGCGGCGCATCATAAGGTAGAGCCCCGCGGCGTAGAGTCCGCCGACAGCGATAGCCAAGAGGACATTCATTTTTTGTCTTCTTCCTCCTTTAACGTGAGGACGATGAGCACCGTGACGCCTGTCACCACCAGGTATACCCCGACGTCGAACAACAGCGGCGTCCCGAGATACACGTCGCTACGGCCAACGGCCGCGAGATTCGTCCAGGCGCCTGTGAGAAACGGCTTTCCCCAGACCGCGGGCAGCAAGCCGCCGGCGACCGCCACGAGTAGCCCCAAGGCGATGATCGCGTGTGGGTCGACGCGAAACAGCTTACGGGTCGTCGCGACGTCGTGCGCCACGGCGTAGAGGGTCACGGCGGCGGCCGCGATCAGGCCGCCGGTAAAGCCGCCGCCCGGCTCGTTGTGACCTCGCTCCAACTCGATCAAGGAAAACAGGAGGAGCAGTGGCAAGAGATAATTGGCCGCCGTCCGCAGGATCATGGAGTTCATCCGGTGCTCTCCTGGCGTGCGAATCTCAACAGTGCGTAAACGCCCGCGCCCGCGATGGCCAGCACGGTGATCTCGCCCAGGGTGTCGCCGGCGCGAAAATCCACCAGGATCACGTTCACGATGTTGCGGCCATGCGCGGCCGGCAAGCCGTTCTCCCGGTAGTAATCGGAGACATCCGGGATGGCAGGAATGCTCGTCGCGATCAACACCAGCGCAGCCATGACCAGCCCGGCGCCCAGGGCAACCACCGCGTCGCGCAGCCTGGTTGCGCGGCTGGTGAGAATCCTGAACGGCGGCAGGTGGTAGAAGACGAGGACAAAAAGGACGACCAGCAGCGTCTCAATGACGAACTGGGTCATGGCCAGGTCCGGAGCGCCAAAGAAGACGAAGATCGTAGCCACGCCGTAGCCCACCACCCCCAGTGCTGCCACCGCGCCCAATCGGGATGTGGAGCGAACCGTGGCCGCTGCCCCGCAGAGGATCAGTACCACCACTCCCGCCTCATAGAAACGAACATCGCTCCAGCCATGCAGGGAAACCAGGTGCCACTGCTCGGCCAACGGCCAGAGGACCAGCCCGGTCGTGGCCAGCAGCGTGATCAGCAGGTAAATTCTCAGCAGCCCGCTCTGCAGCACCTGAGTCTGCCATTGGGCAACGAATATCAGTCCCTGGATTGCGCCATCGTACCAGCGGGCCGGGCCCCAGTCCGGTAGCGCCTCGGCACGGTAAAGCCGCCGCCGTTTCCTCATGACCGCGAACAGAACGATACCTCCGGCAAGTGTGCCGGCTTCCATGAACAACGTCGGACCAATGCCGTGCCACAACGCCAAATGCAGTGTTACCGGCTGTTGCAGCACCGCGGAAGCGGCCGGTCCCACCAGGGGTTCGGCCAGAACGTGCGGCAACACGCCGCATGCCAGGCCGAGCAGGCCCAGCAACAGCGGCGGGCCCCAGAGGCTGAACGCGCCTTCGTGGGCGTGCTGCGGTGTGTCGGGTGCCCGGGCTATAAACGGCGTTTGCCAGACGAGAATCGCCACTGCCACCAGCATCGCCCCCGCGACAATCGCCGCGGTCGTCAGCAGCAACTGCAACCCCGGTTCCATCCACGCGGCCCCGTAGACTGCCTCCTTGCCGATCATTCCCAGCATTGGCGGTATGCCAGCCATCGAAGCAGCGGCTAAGACTCCGGCGATAGCCGTAAGGGGCATCCAGCGAAGCAGGCCGCCAAGCCGATCCAATCGGCGCTCGTGGGTTGCATGGGAGACACTTCCGGCCACGAGGAACAGAGTTGCCTTGTAGAGAGCGTGGGCAAGCAGGAAGAGCATGGCCGCCTCGACCGCCGCGACACTGCCCATTCCCAACAGCAGGACCAGCAGGCCCAGCACACTCACCGTTGAGTGGGCCAGCACGCGTTTGAGATCTCTCTCGCCCAGCGCCAAGGCCGCTCCCAGCAACATGGTGATCAGGCCCATCGGGATCAGCGTGGCACGCCAGAGGGGCGTGCCCGCGAACACGGGTGAGAGCCTTGCCAGCAGGTAAACGCCCGCCTTGACCATCGTGGACGAATGCAAGTAGGCGCTGACGGGAGACGGGGCCTCCATGGCATTGGGCAGCCAGAAGTGGAAGGGAAACTGGGCGGACTTCGTCGCCGCGCCCACGAGGATCAGCACAAAGGCCGCCGGAGCGAGCGGATGGGTCGACAGCGTTTCTGGATTCCGGAGGAGCGCCGACAGTTCCATCGTGCCCGCAATCTGTCCTAGCAAGAGCAATCCGACCAAAAGCGAAAGCCCGCCCAGGCTGGTAACTAATAGTGCCTGCAATGCGGACGCGCGGGCCTCCTCCCGGTCCGACTCGAATCCGATCAGGAAAAACGAGGTCAGGCTTGTCAGTTCCCAGAAGACGAACAAGGTTAGCAGATTGCCCGCCAGCACCAGTCCCAGCATGCTGGCCATAAAGAG
>Ga0123333_10003668_pt1 | contig 14804 bp, 8 predicted proteins | sample BioC12SIPDNA_3_FD_89957 | JGI IMG/M metagenome (GOLD analysis project Ga0123333, IMG submission 89957) | Anaerobic biogas reactor microbial communites from Washington, USA - Biogas_R2_B C12 SIP DNA | ecosystem: Engineered > Bioreactor > Anaerobic > Unclassified | place: Washington, USA... | reverse complement strand
CAGCGCGCCCGGGGCGTGGCGCCGGACGCCACCGTCGCCGCCCTCGAATCCCTTGTGGTTGCCAGGGCCGTTGCTCCGGAAGGGGCGCATCTCCAGCAGGGCGCCCTCTTTGCCCAGATGGCGGCCCTGCTCGAAGCCGTCTCTCGCCGCCACCCGCTCGTCCTTTTCCTCGACGATCTGCAGTGGATCGATCAGGGTTCGGCCAATCTGTTCCTCTACCTGGGCAAGCGGCTGGGCGGCAGCCGCATCCTGCTTGCCGGCGCCTACCGGCCGGCGGAAGTGAGCGTGCTGCGCGACGGCGGGCGCCATCCCCTGCAGCAGGTGATCAACGAGCTGCGCCGCGATCGCGGCGACATCATCCGCGATCTGAGTGCGGCTGAAGGGCGCGCCTTTGTCGATGCCCTGCTCGATAGCCAGCCCAACCTGCTGGACGAGCGCTTCCGCAAGACGCTCTACCGGCAGACGCAGGGTCATCCGCTCTTCACCCTCGAGCTGCTGCGCGATATGCAGGAGCGGGGCGACCTGGTGTGGGACGAGGACGCCGGCTGGATCGCCCGGACCACGCTCGATTGGGAGACGCTGCCGGCCCGCGTGGAGGGCGTGATCGGCGAGCGCATTGCCCGCCTCTCGCCAGAGATGCAGGAGCTGCTGCAGATAGCCAGCGTCGTCGGCGAGGAATTCCCGGCCGAGCTTCTGGCCCAGGTGACGGGCCGCGAGCCGGCGGCGCTCGCGCGCCTGCTCGGCCAGGAGCTGGATCGAACGCACCGGCTGCTGCACGCGGCCGGCATCCGCCACGACGGGCAGCGCCGCTTCTCCACCTACCGCTTCCGCCACATTCTCATCCAGCGATACCTCTACCAGCAGCTTGACGAGGCCGAACGCGCCTACCGGCACGAGGCAGTGGCCGGGGCGCTGGAAGCGCTGCACGGACACGACGCAGCTCGGCTGGCTGCTTCCGCCCTCGCCCGCCACTTTGCCGCCGCGGAGCAGCCGCACCGGGCGGCCCCCTACTGGCGGGAGGCGGGAGATCAGGCGTGGCGGGCAGCAGCCATTGCCGAGGCGACGCAATACTACCGGTCTGCCCTGGACGCCTGGCCGGAGGCCGACGAAGCGGAGCGGGCGGCGCTTTTGCGCCAACTCGGCAACTGCCACTGGTTCAGCAGCCGGCTCGACGAAGCCATGAGCCACCTGGAGACGGCTTTCGAGCTGTATACCCGGCTGGAGGATCGCCAGGGCGCCGGGGCCGTCCAGCGGGCCATCGGCCGGCTCCACTGGGAACAGGGCGATCGGCAGCTCGCGCTGCAGCATTCCCGCCAGGCGCTGGAGCTGCTGGAGCCGGAGCCAGAGGGCGTAGAGCTGGCCTGGGCCTACAGCTCGATTTCCCAGATGCACATGCTCGCCTGGGAGCACGAGGACGCGATAAGCTGGGGCGAGCGGGCGATGGCTCTGGCCCGCCGGCTGGGTGCCCCTGACGTGCTCAGCCACGCCCTAAACAATGTCGGCTCGTCCCTGTGGCAAGGAGACCCGGACGAGGCGATAGCGATGCTGCGGGAAAGCAAGGAGCTGGCCCTTAAGCACCGCCTGCCGCATGATCTCTGTCGCGCCTACTACAACCTCGCTTCTGGGCTCCTGGGGCTCAGTCGTACGGAAGAGGCGTGGGTCGAGTATGACGGCATGCTCCAGGCGGCCCGGCGCTGGTCGTTACCGCTTTTTGCCGCCGGCGCGCTGATCGAGCTGGCCTATGTGGAATGGGGGACAGGGCGCTGGCGGGAGGCGCTGGCGCGCTCAGTCGAAGTCGCCGGTTGGCTGGGGCAGGGCCAATCCGTGGGCTATCTGGAAGTGCTCGCGGCCACCCACGAAGCCCGTGTAGCCAACGCTCTGGGCCGGCATGAGGAAGCGCTGAACCTGCTGGAGGAAATTGGCGCTCAGGTGGTGAGTGCGGACGAAGGCCAGGAGCTAATGCCCTATCTCCGTGAGAAGCTGCGCGCGCTCGTGGCGCTGGGCCGTACCGATGAAGCCTGGCATAAGGTTCAGGAGATGCTGACGCTGGTGAATAAGGGGTTAGCCCGGCACACGGAGAGCACCATGCCGCTCTTCGAAGCCTGCATCTACTCCACCATACAGGGACAGCGGGAAGTTGCGCGGCAGCTACTCGCCCAGATAGACGAGATTGCCGAAGGCTTCTCCAGCCCGGCGGCGCGCATCGCCCGGCAAGAGGCTGAGGGGGCTATTGACCTCTATCAGGGTGTATTGGAGGAAGCAGTGGAGGCGCTGCGTGGGGCTGCAGCCGGCTGGCAGCGGTTGGGCCGCCCGCCCGACGAGGCGCGCGCCCGGCTGGCTCTGGCCCGCGCGCTCCTGGCCGGTGGCCGCCGCGAGCAGGCCGTTGCGGCGCTGGAACGCGCCTCGGCTCTGTTCGACGGCCTTTCGGCCCAGCTAGAGGATGAGACGCTGCGGCGCGCCTTCAGTCGCGGCCCCCTGGCTGTCGAGCTGCAGCGCATCGAGACGCTGCTGGAGATGTCCGCCTCCAGCCTGCCCTCGCAGACTACCCCCTTTATCGGCCGGGAGCGTGAGGTGAGCGAGCTGCGGCAGATGCTCTGGCAACAGCCTCCGGTGCGCCTGGTCACCCTCGTCGGGCCCGGTGGCATCGGCAAGACGCGGCTGGCCACGGAAGTCGCCGCCGCCAGCGCCTTCCGCTTCCGCGACGACCTCCTCTTCGTGCCGCTCGCCTCGCTGACGGCGACCGAACAGATCGTGCCGGCCATCGTCCAGACGTTGCGCGTGCAGTTTCGTGAAGCCGGCGACGAGCGGGAACAGCTTCTGCGCTATCTGGGAACGCGCCACCAGCTTCTGGTGCTGGACAACTTCGAGCACCTGCTCGACGCTGCTTCTCTGGTCGAAGAGTTGCTGGCCCGCGCGCCAGACGTGACCATCCTCGTAACCTCACGAGAGCCGCTGAACCTCAGCAGCGAGACAGTCTACCGTCTGTCGGGGCTGCCCTATCCCGAGGAGCCGTTCGACGAGAAGGTGCAGCCCTCGGACTACGGCGCCGTGGCGCTGCTGCTCCAGCAGATCGCCCGCCACCGTCCCGGATTCAACCCGGAGCCGGCCGAGCTGCAGCAAATCATGCGCATCTGCCGGCTCGTGCAGGGCATGCCGCTGGCCCTTGTGCTCGCCGCCAACTGGATCGAGCTGCTTTCGCTGGAAGAGATCGCCGACGAGATCGCTGGCTGCCTGGATTTGCTGGAAGGCGAGCTGCGCGACCTGCCGCCTCGCCAGCAGAGCATTCGGGCCGTCTTCACCAGCTCGTGGCGGATGCTCGACGAGGAAGCGCAGACGGCCATGGCCCGCCTTTCGGTCTTCCGGGGCCATTTTTCGCGGCAGGCGGCCCAGGCCGTAGGCCGCTGCTCGCCGCGTGTCCTGCTTGCTCTGGTCAACAAATCCTGGCTGCAGCGCGGTGATAACGCCTTCCAGATCCACGAGCTGGTGCGCCAGTTTGCGGCGGAGCAGCTTCGGGAGCTGCCCGGCGGCGCGGAAGAGGCGCGTGATGCGCACGCAGCTTACTATGCGGCGTTCCTGCAGCAGCAGAACGACCTGATGACCGGCCCCCGCCAGAAAGAAGCTATCCAGGCAGTCGGCGACGCCTTTGAGCAGGCTGCCGCGGCCTGGCGCTGGCTGGTCAGGCGTCCCGGCGGCCTGAGCGTCATCGTCGGGCAGCTGTTGCCCGCGCTCTACCGCTACGTCGAGTCCCTCCAGCGCGGCAACGCATTGGTAAAGCTCCTCGAGCTGGCCCTTGCCGAGCCTCCAGACGATCTCGCTCTGCGCGCCGTTCTTCTGGCGGCGAAAACGGCTTTTTATCGCACCGGCCTGCCCATTCGTTTTGAAGCGTTCGGCGTGGCCATGCCTATCGACGCTCAGCTTCCAGAGGCGTGGGAGCTTGCCGGGCAGCAGCCGCTGCCTGCCTTCTGGCGCATCGTGCTCTGGTACGGCTACGGCCGCAACTTCGCCCGCGAAGAGGCCATCGCCAGGATGCGCCCGCTGCTGGAGACGTTGCGCGCCGAGGGCTCCCGTTGGGAGCTGGCTTTCGGCCTGCACCACCTCGTCCAGCTCCTCCAGCTCCGGCCGGAGGATGAGGCGAACCGGACAGAGGCGCCCCTTTATCTGGCCGAGGCGCTGGAAATCCTGCAGCAGTTGGGCGATGACCGGGAACGGGGCTACGTGCTGCGCTCGTTGGGGCAGATGCACCGGCTGCGCGAAGAGATGCCGGAGGCGATTCGCTACTGGCAGGAAGCTATGGTCTGCCTCGACGAGGCGGGCGAGTGGATCATCGCCACCTTGCTCCACTGGCATATCGGCGACGCCTATCTGCAGCTGGGCGACCTCGATAGCGCGTTCGCTCACTACCGCACGATGACTGAAGCGGCGCAATCCCGGGACCCACTTGCTTTCGTCGGCGATATGATCGGCAAGGAAAGCTATGAGGCTGCCCGTTATGGCCGGCTGGATCGCGCCCTGGAGACCAAGTGGGCGGCCCTGTCCTATGCACGTTCCGCCGGCGACCTGTTTACTGAGGCCTGGGCCACCTGGGAGATGGGGGAGCTCTGCCGGCTGCGCGGCGAGCTGGACGAGGCGCTGACCTGGTATGAGCGCTCGCTGCCCCTCTTCGCCAGCTTTGGCGATCACACTGGCTACGCCTTTTACGATCGGGGGCTGGCGCAGGTTGCCGCCGCGCGCGGATTCCATGCTGTTGCCGTCGTCAGCTTTGAAGAGAGCTTGCGTCATGCCAGAGAGCACAACCACAGCTGGGCCCAGGCCTATGCCCTGATGGGGCTGGGCCGCGCCAACCTGGCCCTCGGCGGCGATCTGCCGCTGGCCCAGGAGCAGATGGCCCGCGCCGTCGCTACCGCGCGCGCCACGGGCGACCGGGCCATCACGCTGGCGGCGCTCGCCGCTGCTGCAGAGCTGTTCGCCCGCTCAGACAGGACCGGCCGGGCGCTGGAGCTGGCTGCCTTCGTTGCCGACCATCCGATTGCCTGGACGGAAGTCCGGGCGCGCGCGGCGGGGCTGCGGACGGACCTCACTCTGACCGGCGCCGGGAAAGCCGAAGACGGGAAAGTTGCGCCGGCGGACCTCTGGGCGCTGGCCGACGAGGTCAGCCGGGAGCTGGCGACCACCACGGGCGAGCGGCATCCGAACGCCAGGGCGGTGGACGGGCCGGCGCGACCTCCCGTGTGAGGCGGGCCTGCATTCTCCTAGCCGGCTGAAGGGGATAGGAGCACCACGCCCTAGCCTGCCGGCCTGCTCGTCGCACCGCCAGCAGACCGCATATTGCGGGCCGACATACCCGGCGCCGTGTGTAGGGCGAACATCGGCTGGTAGCGCGACGTTTCGCCAACGTCGCCGTAGACCGGCGCGCTGCTGACTGTGCCACACTCGGGGCAGGCGGCGACGTGGTCCGCCGGGCCAACTGCCCAGCCCCGGAACTCATCCCAGCTCAGGCTGGCGACGAGGGAAGCGGGTAGCTGCCGCAGAAAATCGGTCGGCGCCAGCGCCGGCTGGCTGCACCACCACGAGCCGCATTCCGCGCATATCCACAACGCTGCTTCCTGACGAACAGACTTTTTCATGATCGGCCTCCCTATACCTGCATATTCCACAGCACTACAGGCAGTCTAGACGGCGCCAGTCCTCCACACGTCCTTGATACCGTCCCCGCAGGATGGCCCGGCGCGGCAGCGCCGGCTACCTGCCGCTCGCCGCCGGGTTGTCCACTTCCCAGACGGTGATTTCGGCCTCGATAGCGTACTGGCCAAGCGCCCGCGCCACAGAGATGCGATGGTGACCGTCGCGCACGAAGTAGTCGTCGCCCACCCGAATCAGTTGCACCGGCGCAAAGACGACGCCCGCCATCCAGGCTGCGGCGACGCACATCCAGCGCTGGGCCATGTGCCGGCGGCGCGGGCGAAACGAGAGGTCAAAATCGGCGCTCCGGCTCTCGCTGCCGCGAATGGCCTCAAGGGCGACGAGCCTCAGCCCTGCATAGCGGCGGCTGACGACCGCGCCGGGTCGCAGCGCCGCCGCCAGCGGCTTCAGCGTGGCGGGCCGTCTCCGCAGGGCAGTGCCCACGGCGCGCAGCTTCGCCGACGCGTAAAGGCGGGAAAAGAGGTGGCGCGCATGATAGGTGTGTACGGCTTCGTCATCATAAACGTGGCTGATCGGCGGTGCTTGTGCGAACATCTTCCTTCTCCATTGGCTGGTTCCGGTCTGTCGATGTTCACAGCATAGCTGGCGCTCGTCCCCCTACGGTGCCCGGTCACGTCCCCCTGCCGTCCCAGCTCAGGCGCCGCGCGCGAGCCTGATTTCCGCGCTCCCCGCCCGGGGCAGAACGGCTCAGGCTGCCTCTCCGGCCGGCTCCAGCCGGGGAAAAAGCGGCTCGCCCCGGCTGACCGCCGCCCCCGGCTGCAGCGCCCCCCAGCGCAGCCCCTCGCCGGGCCGCTCGGTCGCCTGCCAGCCGAGCTGCTGCCACAACGTCGCCATGCGCTCGGGCATCACGGGCCACAGCAGCAGGGCGCAGATCCGCAGCGCCTCGGCGGCGGTGTACAGGATTGTCGCCACCCGCCCGGCCTCGCCCGCCTTCGCCAGCGTCCAGGGCGCGCTCTGTTCCAGATAGCGGTTGACCTCCGCCGCCAGCTCGACGACCTCTGCCAGCCCCTGGTTGAGGGCCAGCCGCTCGACCTGCTCCCGCAAGGACGGGATAAGCGCCTCGGACCGCGCCTGCAGGCTCGTCTCCAGCGGCGTTGGCTCGCCGGGCGCCGGCACGCGGCCTGCGCAGTAACGGCCGGTCATGTTCGTAATCCGGTAGTGCAGATTGCCCAGGTTGTTGGCGAGATCGGCCTGGTAGCGCTGGAGCAGGCTGGCTTCGCTGAAGCTGGCATCCCGGCCCAGGGTCATGTCGCGCAGCAGGAAGTAACGGAAGGCGTCTACGCCCACGCGCTCGGCCAGAGCCAGCGGCTTGACGACATTGCCCAGCGACTTGGACATCTTCTGCTCCTCGACGATCCACCAGCCGTGGGCGAAGATCTGCCGCGGCAGCGGCAGCCCGGCGGCGTGCAGCATGGTGGGCCAGTAGACGCAATGGGTGATGAGAATATCCTTGCCGATGAGATGCAGTGCCTGGGGCCAGAGCCGCGCGAAACGCTCGTCGTCCTGCAGGTAGCCTGGCGCGGTGACGTAGTTGAGCAGCGCGTCGAACCAGACGTAGGTCACAAACTCCCCGTCGAAGGGCAGCGGGATGCCCCAGTTCAGGCGAGAGACCGGGCGCGAGATGCACAGGTCGCCGAGTGGCTGCTGCAGGAAGCCCAGCACTTCGTTGCGCCGGCTCTCCGGCCGGATAAAGTTCGGATTATCCTGGATGGTCTGGATCAGCCACTCCTGGTGCCGGCCCATGCGAAAGAAGTAGTTGCGCTCGGCAAGCTGCTCGACCGGCCGGCCGCAATCGGGGCAGTTACCGTCCACAAGGTCTTTCTCTGTCCAGAAGCGCTCGTCAGGCACGCAGTACCAGCCAGTGTAGTCGTCCTGGTAGATGTCGTCCTGCTCCCAGAGCTGTTGCAGCACGGCCTGCACGACGCGGCGGTGCCGTGGCTCCGTCGTGCGGATGAAGTCGTCGGGCGCGATGCGCAGCCGCTCCCAGCTCTCCTGGAAACGGACGACCATCGTATCCGCCTGCTCCTGTGGGGAGACCCCGTGACTCTGCGCGGCCCGCTCCACCTTCCAGCCGTGCTCGTCCGTGCCGGTCAGGAAGAAGGTTTCGCGGCCCCACAGCCGGGCATAACGCGCCAGCACGTCGGCCAGCACGGTCGTATAGGCATGGCCCAGATGGGGCTCGTCGTTTACATAATAGATGGGCGTGGTCACGTAAAAAGGAGTGCCGGACATCGCTACTTTCTCCTGGAAACAAAAAAGCCTCCCGTTGGGGAGGCCGTGACAGACAAAAGGTGTGCAGAAAACAGTTACGCCTGTTCCATCCCCAACGCCGGATTGCCGGGAGCGGTGCGCATCCCGGCGACGGGCATCAACATTCCAGACAGAACAGCCATAACTCGCATGATGCCCGGCATTATACGGAAAGGATCGCTTGGGCGTCAATTCTCAATCATTGCCCGTTTTGTGATAGACTTGACCCAAGGAGGACGCACTCATGATTGAAACCAACGGCAATTATTACCTGGGTCGCGTGGTCGATGCCGAAACCGCGGCGCTGACTGACCGTCCGCTGCTCTACGATCCGGCCGATCTGACGACACACGCCGTCGTCGTCGGCATGACCGGCTCGGGCAAGACCGGGCTGTGTATCGACCTGCTGGAAGAGGCGGCGCTGAACAGGATACCGGCGCTGATGATCGATCCGAAGGGAGACATCACCAACGCGCTGCTCCATTTCCCCGATCTGCTGCCGGCCGACTTCCAGCCGTGGATCAACCCGGATACGGCTCGCCGCGAGGGCAAGACGCTTGAGCAGGCGGCTGAAGAGACGGCTGCCCTGTGGCGCAAGGGGCTGGCGGAGTGGGACATCGAGCCTGAGCGCCTGCAGCGGCTGAAAGAGAGCGTGCGCTTCGCCGTCTACACGCCGGGCTCCACCACCGGCCTGCCCCTGAGCATCCTGGCCTCGCTGGAAGCGCCCGATATCCCCTGGGCCGAGAATAGCGAGCTGCTGCGCGAGCAAATCTCCGGCACCGTCACTGCCCTGCTGGGCCTCATCGGCCTCAAAGATATCGACCCGGTGCAATCGCGCGAGCACATTCTCCTCTCCAATATCTTCGAGAACGCCTGGAGCAAGGGCCATGACCTCGATCTGGGCGAGCTGATCATGCAGGCCCAATCGCCGCCGTTTGACAAGCTGGGCGTGCTGGACATCAATCGTTTCTTCCCCGAAAGCGACCGCTTTGCGCTTGCCATGCGCCTGAACAGCATTCTTGCTGCGCCCGCCTTCCAGAGCTGGCTCGAAGGCGATCCCCTCGACGTGGCCCGGCTGCTCTACGACGAGAACGGCGAGCCACGGCACACCGTCTTCTACATCGCCCACCTCAGCGACGAAGAGCGCATGTTCTTCGTCACGCTGCTCTACTCGGCGGTGGAAGGCTGGATGCGCACGCAGGCCGGCACCACCACGCTGCGCGCGCTGGTCTACTTCGACGAGATCTTCGGCTACCTGCCGCCCGTCGGCAATCCGCCCTCCAAGGAGCCGATGCTGCGCATGCTCAAACAGGCCCGCGCCTTCGGCGTCGGCCTCGTGCTGGCGACACAGAACCCGGTGGACGTGGACTACAAGGCGCTCTCCAACGCCGGGAGCTGGTTCATCGGCAAGCTGGGCACCGACCAGGACAAGCAGCGGCTGCTCGACGGTCTGGCGAGCGCCACGCCGGGCGGCCTCGACCGCCGCGCCTACGACCATCTGATCTCCGCCATTGGCAAGCGCGTCTTCCTGATGCGCAACGTGCACGAGAAGCAGCCCGTCCTCTTTGGCACGCGCTGGGCGATGAACTACCTGGCGGGCCCGCTGACGCGCGCCCAGATCCCAGCGCTGAATGAGCTGGCCGGCGCCACGGCGCCGACCGCAGCCCCCACAGCGGCCGCCCAGCCCGCTGCCGCTCCCCAGGCTGCCGCATCGCCCGCCCCCGCGGCCGCTGCCGCTCCCGCGCAGGTATCGCTGCCCGGTACGGCGTCGCGCCCGCGTGTGCCCGGCCGCACCAACGAATACTTCCTGCCCAACAACCTGACCCTCTCCCAGGCCGAGCGCGCCGAAGGTGAGTCGCTGCCGCTGGACAGTCGCCCGCTGGGCTTGCTCTACCGCCCGGTCCTGCTGGCCCAGGCCGACGTTCGCTTCCTGAATCGTAAGTACAACGTGGATTACACGCTCAAGCGGACGGCACTCGTCGTGGAGCCCGACCGGCGCGGCAGCGTGCGCTGGCAGGAGCACACGATGGGCGCTATCGACGCCCGCAGCCTGGAGAGCCGCCCGGCGGTGGACGCCCGCTTCGAGAGCCTGGACGAGCCGCTATCCGACGAAAAGGTCCTGCGCAGCATGGAGAGCGATTTCCAGGACTGGGTCTACCGGGATTCGTATATCATGGTCCGGGCCAACGAAGGGCTGGGCGTCTACGCCGGGCCGGAGCTGTCCGACGACGAGTTTGCGCAGCTATGCCAGAAGGCAGCCGCCGAGAAGGCTGAGGTCGAGGCGGACAAGCTCGAGGCGCAGTTCGAGCGCAAGCTGGACGCCCTGGAGACGAAGCTCACCCGCGAAGAGCGCGAGCTGGAATCAGATCGGGCCGAATACAACCAGCGCAAGATGCAGGAGGCGGCGACGCACGCCGAGACGATCTTCGGCCTCTTCTCCAAACGGCGCCGCAGCGTCTCGTCTTCGATGACCAAGCGGCGGATGACGGCCAAGGCTGCCGAGGACGTCAAAGAGTCCGAGGAGGAAATCGAACGTCTCAAGAAGGAAATCGACAAACTCGAAGACGAGATGAAGGAAGCGTTGGACGCGCTGGAGGAGAAGTGGAACGATATCGCCGCCCGCACGACGGAAATCAAGCTCACCCCCTATAAGAAGGACGTGGCCGTCGAGCTGTTTGGCGTGGCCTGGGTGCCCTACCATCTGGTCGAGGCGGGTGGCCGGCAGCTAAAACTGGCCGGCTTTGCCCTGCCCGAGACCACCTGAGCGGAGGAAAGATGACCGCTGTTTCTGGTCGGAGTTGGCCCGGTGAGTGAGGAAGCGCTGGCGCTGCACCGGCAGGCGACGGTTGTGGATGTGCACGCCCACCCGTCGCTGAAAGTCAGCCTCTTCCGGCGCAGCCTCGCCAGCCGTGGCGGCCCGCCCGCCGCAGCCTTTTCGCCCTTCAGCCTGCGTACCAGCTTCCCCCGGCTGGAAGAAGGTGGCGTCGATCTGCTGCTTTCGGCGCTGCACGTGCCGGAGGCGCCGTTGCTCGACGACATACCCCTGCTCAAGCTCCTGCGGCGGATCACGCCCAGGGTGTGGGCCGAGCTGGTCGCGCCGCCCTACTTCGCGGCGACGATGAATGCGCTGGAGGCCATGGAAGTGCAGGTGGAACAGCGCGTGCCGGGGCAGAAACGGTTTGCCCGGCTGGCCCGCAGCGTCGCCGAGCTGGACGCGATCCTGGCCGGTGGGGATGAGGCCCCGATTGCCATCGTCCACACCGTGGAGGGCGCCCACTGCCTGCAGGGCATCGTCGCCGGCAAGCGCGTGCCCGATCAGCCATCCGCCGCGGCGATTGACGAGATTCTTGCCAACCTGGAAAGCTTCTTCAATCGGGGCGTGGCCCTGCTGACCCTGGCGCACTTCTATCCCAACTACGTAACCTCGCCCTGCTTCCAGTTCCCGGAGACGATACTGCCGCTGGCGCGCTGGCGGCAGGCGCTGCAGCGGCACGACATCACCGCCGGATTGGGGCCGGCCGGCGAGACCGTCGTCAGCCGCATGTTCGAGCTGGGCATGCTCGTCGATATCACCCACTGCACGCCGCTGGCCCGCGCGCAGGTCTACACGCTGGCCGAGCAGGCGGGTGTCCAGGGGCGCGTGGTCGCCACGCACGTGGGCGCCCAGGCGATCAACCCCAGCCCCTATAACCTCGCCGAATGGGAGATCCGCTGGCTGGCCGACCACGGCGGCTTTGCCGGCGTGATCTTCATGAACTACTGGCTGATGCCCCACGAGACGCCCTTCGGCCTCAACTTCATCGTCCGCACGCTCGCCCATTTTATCGAGGTCGGCGGCGAAGAGGTGGCGGCGTTAGGGACCGACTTCGACGGGTTCACCGATCCGCCGGACGACCTGGTCGATGCCAGCCAGCTCCCCCGCCTGACCCGGCATCTATATGCTGCAATGGCCTCGCCCTCGCAACGCCGTTACGGCGACGAGACCATCCGCAAGATCCTCGGCGGCAACGCCCTGCGCGTTCTGCGGGCCGGGTGGGGCCGGCAGGCCTGACGAAGCCGGTTCGCGGCCTACGACGCCGAGGCGATTGCCCGGTCCAACAGCTTGCGGTAGGAGGCCAGCGGATCGCCGGCAAAAGGCGTGTAGCCGCGCAGAACGTACTGCTCCTCGTCAAAATCGATCTCCCCGAGCGCCGGGTTGGTCACGCGTTCGCCGTCGGGTAGCACGAAGGTGACGCTGCCGTCGAGTCTTAGCTCGTGCCAGCCGCGCCGGCTCTCTGCTATCACGCTCTCCTTGTACCGTCCGCTGTCCCAGTCGGCCTCGAACCGGGCCAGGTCCAGCGGCGCCTTCTCGGCGACACGTTTGGCGATGTCAAGCAGCACGTGGCGGAGGGCGATGTTCGTGCTCTGGCCGAAGAACGCGTGCCGCAGCGCCCAGCTCATCTCGAACCCCGCCTCCGGGCTCTGCGCCTGAGCGCAGGCGAGCGCTTCGAAGGCGGGCCACATCGTCGTCGGCCAGAGCCATTCCGGCGCGCTCCACGGCGTATAGGGCAGCGCCGGTTCGATCTGGGCGAAGAGCGACCGTTCGGCCTCGATGAGCGGCTTGGTCACCGGCCGCGCGTTGACGTACTCCAGCGATAGCGCCCGCCAGACCAGGCTCACTTTCCCCCGGTAGTCGGGCCAGATCTGGCGCAGCCGGTAGGTCGCCAGGTACGCATAGGGGCAATCAAGGCTGGCATAGACTTCAAGGCTCGGAATCGACATAGCTAACAACCTCGTAAATTTCGCGTCTCTACCCTACCGAATCAAAGGCCTCGCGCAGCCAGCCCACGACCTCCCCGTCCACCTCGTCGAGGCTCGTGAGGGCCACTTTGTGGGTGATCGATCCGCTGCCAAAACCCGGCGCTTCAGACAGACGGGCGCCGCCCTCTTTTCCGGGCAGTTTCAGCCCCAGATCGACGCGCGAGTTGGTGCTGGCTGCGATGAGGCCGAATATCTTCTTGCGCATCAGCGCGACGTAGCTCTTCCTCGGCGCCAGCTCCACGTCAGGACCCAACGCCTGTGCTTCAGCAACAAGGCGCTCGTAAATCGGCCGCAGCGCCGCCTTCTTGCCCGCATACTGCGCCTCAACCATCTCCTGCTCGCTGCTAAACTCGGCCGGGCGAAAGCGCACCGCCGACCACGTATCGTCAATCGCCACCGATGCGACGGCGCGCAGCCCGGCTTTGTACACGGCTTCCCAGCCCGCATCGCGGTTCAGATCCGTCTCCATCCCGCTGCTCTGTTTGGGGTACGCTATCCAGAAAAGCCCATCCGCTTTCAGCGCCCGCAGCGCCGCCGGGAAAAGCTCTTCCAGCTGGGCGCGGTTCTGAACGAACAGCTGGACGACGTCATACTGGCCCTCCGCCCGTGTGGAAAGCTCCACGCCTGCCGGAAGCGATCCCAGGTCCTCCTGATAGCCGGCCGGCGCATTGACGACGACCATCCGTTGGTCGGGCTTGATCTGCAGTTTCTTGACGAGAGCGCTGTTCGCCATGGTCATACCTCCTGCCCGGTTCGGGCCGGCCTGCACCCGGAGCCTGGAACGTCAGATAAGACAGATCCCGTTCCTATGGTAAACTCGGTCCGGCATTGAGACAAAGCAGCCCGCCGGCCCGCCCGGCCGGTTGTACCAGATTCCCCCGATGAGGTCTGGATGAATACCTATGTAGCCTTACTGCGCGGCATCAATGTCGGCGGCAAGAACAAGATCAGGATGGCCGATTTGAGGACCTGTATGGAAGCGTTGGTCTTCGCGGACGTGCGCACCTACATCCAGAGCGGCAACGTGATTTTCCGCACCCCCGAGCGCGATCAGGCCGCGCTGACGGCCCAGATCGAAGACGCCCTGGCGAACACCTTCGCCTACCAGCTACCCGTGGTCGTGCGCTCGCAGGACGAGATGAATGAAATCGTCGCCGGCGCGCCCGCAGGCTTCGGCAGCGAGCCGGAAAGCTATCGCTACGACGTCCTTTTCCTGAAGGAGCCAGTGACGGCAGCCGATGTAATGCCGGTGGTGACCACGAAGGAGGGCGTAGACCAGGCCACGGCCGGAGAAGGCGTGCTCTATTTCTCGAGGCTGATCAGCAGGGCAACACAGAGTCATCTCAGCCGTATTTTGTCCCTGCCGGTCTACCAGAACATGACCATTCGCAACTGGAACACCACGACCAGGGTGACGAAGATGATGGCTGAGGGCCAGGACTGATCCCGTGCTGGATTAGCCGGAAGATGAAGGAAGCGACCACGACGAACCGCGAGTTTACCGTCACCAGAGTCTTGAAGGCTCATCCCTATTTCGCCACGGTGCCAGCGGCGCAGCTGGAGGAGCTGGCCCGGCAGGCCGTGCGCCGCACCTTTTCGGCCGGCGAAACGCTCTTCCTCGCCGGAGAGCCGTCGGCCGGGCTGTGGCTGATCGAACGCGGACGCGTGAAGGCGTATAAGACGACGACGGAGGGACGGGAACACGTCCTGCATCTACTCGGCCCCGGCGACTCGTTCAACGACGCGCCGGCCCTCGACGGCGGCGTTAACGCCGCCAGCACCACGGCGCTCACCGACGGCGTCGCCTGGGTCTTGAGCGCCGCGACGCTGCAGACTGCCCTGGCGCAGAATCACGAATTGGCGCTGGGCGTCATCCGCGGCCTGAACCAGCGCATCCGCCAGCTTGCGCTGCAGATCGAAGACCTGGCTCTGCGCTCGGTCACGGCGCGCCTCGCCCGCTTCCTGCTGCAACAGAAAGAGAACCCCTCCCTCTCCGGTCCCGCCGTCACCCGCGCGCTCATCGCCACCCACCTGGGCACGACCCCGGAGACGGT
>Ga0123333_10003667_pt1 | contig 14805 bp, 9 predicted proteins | sample BioC12SIPDNA_3_FD_89957 | JGI IMG/M metagenome (GOLD analysis project Ga0123333, IMG submission 89957) | Anaerobic biogas reactor microbial communites from Washington, USA - Biogas_R2_B C12 SIP DNA | ecosystem: Engineered > Bioreactor > Anaerobic > Unclassified | place: Washington, USA... | reverse complement strand
TCGCCAGCGCGCGGAACGCCGCCGTTCGGGTCAGCGCCGCCGGCGTCGCCAACGTCCACAACAACGGCGAGGTGTTCCTCACCGAAAAACTGCCGCCTCAAGCCCGCATCGTCGGTGAGGACGGCTTCTCCGGCAAACCCATCGCCTGGCGCATCGATACGCCAGGCGGCGGCAAGCTCATCTTCCTCGGCTTCGGCTGGCTCCACGCCATGCGGGAACACGAAGCCATGCTCAAGAACCTGCTCGCGACGCTAGGCCTTAAATCCAGAATCACCTGCTCCAACCCCAACCTCTGGTGCCTGCTCCGCACGGCCGATCGGCGATCGGTCCTCTTCGTGATGAACCTCCTCTCAGCCCCGATGGAAGCCCGCGTCGCCTGCCGGCCGGCCTGGAGCAAGCAGGCCATCGATACCGGAACCCACAGCCTCGAACCAATGTCCGTCAAGATGGTTGAACTTGCGGAGAACCGCTTGGCCGAAGTAGGATAACCCCCCTTGAGCCGGCCAAACGCGGCCTGTAAAGGCGAGCGATCGATGACGACAAAACCAATCACGGATATGACATCCCCCGGCAGAACGACCTACCACATCGACCCGCTTCGGGGAAAGGACGAGAACAGCGGGCTCCAGCCCGGTGAGGCTTGGAGGGGTCCCAAGCCCCTCAGCCGGTTGGCGCTGGCCCCCGGCGATCGGATCGAGGTCTCTCCTGGTGGGTTCACCGAGACGATCCGGCTCACCGGGTCCGGCACGGCTGAGCATCCCGTCGAGATCCATTTCGCCCCCGGCGACTATGACTTCCATCCGACCGACGCCCTCAAACTCCCGCTTCACATCTCCAACACCAACGATGGTCCGTATATCCCCAAATCGATCGGATTGCTCTTCGATGACATCCGGCATCTGAACGTCCGAGGTAACGGGGCGAACCTCTACTTCCACGGGAAGATGATCGAGGTCATGGTCGACCGCGCCGAGAACATCGACTTGAGCGGGCTGACTTTTGACTACCGCCGGCCGTCGGTCTCGGAATGCACCATTCTCACCGTCGACACCGACCATGCCGACGTTCTGGTCCATCCCGATTCGCACTATGCCGTCGAAGACGAAAAGCTGATCTGGATCGGCGAAGGGGGCGATCCCCGGGGCTGGACCTGATTCAGGAGTACGATCCCATCGACGGCCGCGTCTGGCGGCGAAACAGTCCCCTGGAGGCGATCCTGTGCGTGAAGGAACTCGCGCCACGCACGCTGCGGCTCTTCTTCAAAGACAATCCAAACCTGACTCCGGGACGCGTGCTCCAGTTCCGCGACATCTTCCGCGACTGCGCCGGCGGGTTCGTCCGCAACAGCCGCAACCTGGCCTGGCGAGACTGCGCCTTCCACCACCTCTACGGCCTGGGCATCGTCCATCAATTCAGCGAGAACCTGAGCTATGATCGGATCACCTTCGCTCCGCGCAGCGGCTCCGGACGCACCTGCGCCGGTTGGGCCGACCTGCTTCACTTCTCCGGCTGCAAGGGCAAGATCCACGTCGCCGACTGCGAGATGTCCGGCACCAACGACGACCCCATCAACGTCCACGGCACCCACCTGCGGATCGTCGAGCGCCTCGACGACCACCGCATCCGCGTGTGTTTCATGCATCCTCAGTCCTATGGCTTCCAAGCCTTCTTCCCGGGTGACCAGATCGAGTTCGTCAACCACGCCTCCCTCCGCTCCTACGCCTCAAATGCGGTCCTGGCCGTCACAATGGAGGACGACAAGAACATCCTGCTGACCCTGGAGTCCCCGATCCCGGCGTTCCAGCAAGGCGACGTGGTCGAGAACGTCACCTGGACGCCCGAAGTCGAGGTCCGCAACTGCACCGTCTCCGTCGACTCCTGCCGCGGATTCCTGCTGACCACCCGCAAGCCGATCCTCATCGAGAACAACACCTTCATCAAGACCACGATGCCGGCCATCCTGATCGCCGACGACGCCAACTCATGGTTCGAGTCCGGCCCCGTCCGCGACGTGACCATCCGCGGCAATCGCTTCGTCCAGTGCCACGAACCGGTCATCGAAATCGCCCCGGAAAACCTCACCGAGAAGCCCGAGGAACCCGTCCACCGCAACGTCCGCATCCTGGACAACGTCTTCGACCTGATCGGCGAACACGCCGTCTCCGCCAAGAGCGTCAAGGGCCTGACCATCGCCGGCAACCGCTTCTCCCGCGACCGCGTCACCGTCGACCTCCGCAGTTGCACCGACGTCACCATCGAAAACAACGGCCCAACCAACGTGGTCGCGGAATCTCCCGGTTCCGCATCTTGATATGCGGCAATCTCAGTTTTCATCTCCCCCCTTCCATCCACTTCTTGAGATTGCCCCGCCAGACCCGCTACAATCATCAGCCGACAATCAGACGAACCCGGCTTCTCGGAGCAAACCATGCGACGATACGAAATCACGTTCAACAGCGTCAACGCCGAAGGATCCCCAAAACCCATCTCCGCCCTCGTGATCGAACCGGACCGGCACACCGCGAGCACCGGCGTGATGCTCTGCACCCACGGCTGGGGCTGCAACCGCTACTACGACGTCGACAAGATCGAATGGTCCTGCGAGCGGTTCGATCTCGTGTGCGTCTCGGTCGAATACCGCGACTGCGGCTTCGAATTCAACCCAGCCACCGGCGCCGGCTACTGCCGACCGTACGACACCAGCTTCTACCAGGTCTTCGACGTGCTCAACGGCCTGCGCACCGTGCTGGACATCCACCCGAAAATCAACCGCCGGCGACTCTTCCACTTCGCCCGCAGCCAGGGCGGACACATCGCCCTGATCTCCTCGATGTTCGCTCCCCACACCTTCGCCGCCCTGCTGCTCTCCTCGCCGATCACCCACCTGGACCCGAACCTGCTCACCTGGCCCGGCCGCGACTTCTCAGCCGCTGAGCTCTCCGTCCGCGACATGCTCGAACACGCCGACCGGATCGACTGCCCGCTGTTCATCGACCACGGCACCGGCGATACCGTCGTGCCGCATGACATCCACACCCAGGCCCTCGCCGCCAAACTCAGATCGCTGGGCAAAAAGCCGTCCGTGCGGTACTACAAGGGCGGCGAACACGACCTGACCCCGACCACCACGATGCTTAAGGCCTTCAAAGCCATGGTTCCCAGACCGCTGCGAACCCTGACCAACACCCAGAAAGACATCTTCCTGACCGGCGGCCAAGTCGAAATCCCCTGCGCCGACAAAACCCTCCGCATCGACTGGTCCAAACCCACGGACGACACCCGGCTCCTCGCCTGGACATGACGGGGCGCTGGACTGGAGACCTCGCAAGCCGCCGTGCGCCACTCGAGGCGCAACTCACCGGGTTTCGATACCTTCGAACCGCACCCGGCCGTTGTGGCTGAAGAAAAACAGTCGCGATCCTCGAAGTTGGCCCAAGCGGTTGACCAGGCACCGCCGCCGATCGATGCACACGTCGATGATGTCGCCCCGCATCACGATGTCCAGGTCGAAGGGCCTATCCAAGCCCTCCACGCAGGCGATTGACTGGTTGTGCAATTCCACGGTTCGCTCGACCGGACGAAAACTCAGATCGTAGCCCGTCTCGTAGCGGCCAAAGCCCCGCAGACGCAGCCCGAAATGCCGGGCGCCCACCTGCGGATGCACCCGCATCGTGATCCGCGCGTCGTTCGGCACGGCATCCAGCGCTGCCACCTCAAACGCACTCGAGGAATCCAGTTCGACAGCCATGCCGTCGCCGCGGGCACCAGCCGTCAAGGCCGAAAACCTCATCGCCAGCGGATCGCCCTCGATCGGCATCATCTCCGGTACGAACTTTACGCCCAGCGTCCCGTCCGCGTGCTGCACCAGTTCACGGAACACGGCGTTGCCCGCCCACATGAGCTGCCCGTCATCCCGGCCGCCCTCACGGCTGGCCACAAACGCCACGCCTATCCGCCGATTGTCCCGGTATGGTGCGGTCTTCATCACCCGGGCGTATGTCCCCTCAAGCACATCGACCGGCGGGCAAATCCACGGCCCCAACGGGCTCCGCGACATCCGGTACCGCGCCATCGCATCGATCCCGAACAACAGATAGTACCAGCCGTTCCAGTAGAAATGCTCCGGGCATTCCGGGTCCTGTCCGCAATAACCGGGAAACAGGAACGGTTCTTCGAAACTCCAGGTCTTGAAGTCCGCCGAACTAAGATGGGCCAGACACCCGTTATAGCGGGGAACTCCGCAGCCCACCCGTTGACTCGTCACCAACATGTGGAAGACCCCCGTGGCGTCATCCCGGAAAACACATGGGTCGCGGAAGCTGAACGTGTGGTAACCAGCCGGCGGCGAAATCAGCGGGTTCGGCGACGTCTTGCTGAAGTTCACGCCGTCGGAACTGACCGCCAGGCTCACGTGCTGCGACGCATCAGCCATCCGCGTGGAGTAAAAGGCGTAGTACGTGCCCTTGTGGTGAAACACCGATCCGGTGCAGATCGAACCTTCCCAGTCCGCGGTGATGGGAATGGTCAGGCCGTGGTGCGTCCAGTGCACCAGGTCGGGTGACGAAGCCTGGGCCCACTGGTGGTTGCCAAGCCACCCGCGGCTGGTGTGATGATTCTCGTCCAACAGGTAGTACAGGCGAAAGACCCCGTCGTGATAGAACGGCATACAGTCGCCCACAAAGTATGGACCGTCCGGTTTGTAGTATTGCATCGTCGCTTCCTGTCTCACAGACCAGCCTGGCTCTGCATCGTACGATTCTCAGTGGATACACAGGACTGCCCGATTTCGCAAGATTTTCACCTTGCCGGTCTCTTCCCGAATGATTGAATAGAGGGATGAAACGTGACGGGACAGCAGATCGAGGTCAGCCAATGGTTTCACCACAGGGCCGCGAGCATTATCAGAGACTGTGCGAAGGCCGGCCGTTCGGGTCCGACGGGTTCGATCTCGCGGCACTTCGCCAGTGCATGGCCATCCGCCGCGAGCCCGCCGACCCCGCCGTCCGCTGCATCCCAACCCGCATCGACCAGACACCGTGCCAGTGGGTGCTCGCCCCGAACGCGGACCCTGACCTGCGGCTGCTGTACCTCCACGGCGGCGGCTACGTCTCAGGCTCCGGCGACTTCTACCTCGCAATGGCCGCCCACATCTCAGCCGCCGCCGGATGCGCCATCCTGCTGCCCGACTACCGCCTGGCCCCCGAACATCCCTTTCCCGCCGGCCTGGAAGACTGCATCCAAGCTCACCGGTGGCTCACCCGCAACGCACCCGACGGACCCGCCTCCGCCCGGGCCACCTTCATCGCCGGAGACTCCGCCGGCGGCGGCCTGACCCTGGCCGTGATGCTGGCCCTTCGTGACCGCGGGCTCACACCGCCCAAAGGCGGCATCGCCATCTCGCCCTTCACCGACCTGACCCTCTCCGGCGAGTCCATCCGGTCCCAAGCCGACCGCGACCCGATCATGCACCCCGACTGCCTCCCGGATTTCGTCAAATGCTACGCCGCTGAAGCCGATCTCCGCAACCCGCTCGCCTCACCCCTCTTCGGCGACTACACCGGCGTCCCTGCCCTGCTCATCCAGGTCGGCGAGCACGAAATCATCCGCGACGACAGCGTCCGCGCCGCCGCCAGGGCCCAAGCCGACGGGGCCGCCGTCACCCTCGAGGTCTGGCCGGGCATGTTCCACGTCTTCGCCTCCCACGAACCCCTCCTGCCCGAAGGACGGGCCTCCATCGACCATATCGCCGCCTTCATGCGGTCCTGCCTGAACGCCTGAAACAATTTCCACTGGGACTGGATTCCTCGACCCCGGTCCCGGTAAACTCATCGCCGCATCGCACAGATGGAAAGGAACCGCTGCATGCCCGGACAAACCTGGTACATCGACCCGCAAAGCGGCAACGACGCCAATCCCGGATCGTCTCCGGACCGGCCGCTCAGAACGTATGCCGACCGCCCCTTCGCTCCCGGCGACTCGGTGCTGTTCAAGCGGGGCGGCGTCATCCGCGACGCCCTGCGCACCCGCGAGGGCTCGTCGGACGGCTTCATCACCTACGGGGCCTACGGCCAAGGCCCCAAACCCCGCTTCCTCGGCTCCGTCGCCGCCGACGATCCGGACCGATGGGTCAAGGAACGGCCCTCCATCTGGCGGTACAAGGGCACCTTCACCTCCGAGGTCTGCAACCTTGTCTTCAATGACGGCCAATCCTGCGGCCATCTCCGCTGGCAGATCGACGACCTCAAGCATCAGGGCGAGTGGTTCTACACCGCGCTCGGCGCCGGTGCGGACAGCGCATATCAACGCAAAGGTCAATCCGCCGCCCCGCGCTGCGAAGACGGCGTCCTCTACCTCTACTCTCAGTCCAATCCCGCCCGCTTCTACAACAGCATCGAATGCTCCCTCTGGGGTCAGCGCCGCCTCGCCGACGGCCGGCGTTACGTGATCCTCCAGGACCTCGAATTCCGCAACAGCGGCGTCCACGCCTACCAGGATGTCCGCGTCGACCACGTCACCATCCGACGCTGCGACTTCCGCTGCATCGGCGGAGCCGTCTGGAGCCGCCAGCGCCGAATCCGCTTCGGCAACGCCGTCGAGTTCTGGGACGGCGCCGTCGACTGCCTCGTCGAGGACTGCGTCTTTCACGACATCTACGACGCCGGCGTCACCCACCAGGGCGGCGACACCAGCGGCGTCCCGGAACGGGTCTACTTCCGCAACAACCTCTTCGTCCACTGCGGCATCGCCCCTTACGAATGCCGCGGACCCGCCGCACGCGATATCTACTTCGAAAACAACACCTGCATCCACGCCGGAGGCGACCTGAGCATGCAGGGCGAACCCTCGCCACGCCAGTCCGAAATCTACCCGCAGCCGATGGGACACCACGTCTTTATCTGGCGGCTCGACTGGCCCGACCAAATGGGCCCCATCTACATCCGCAATAACATCTTCCACGAAGCCCCTCACGGCGCAGCCGTCTATTCGGTCGCCTCGCCCGAGTACGAACGACATTTCGTCATCGACCACAACGACTACTGCCAGACGACCGGCAACATGCTCTTCCTGCTGGGCGGCAAGACCTACCGCCCGTCCGACTGGTCCGCGTACCAAAAGGAAACCGGCCAGGACGCCCACAGCCTGCTGGCCGATCCGCAATTCGTCAACCCGCAAACCGGCGACTATCGCCTGAAACCAACCAGCCCGTGCCTCACGATGGGCCGGAGGACCAACCATGAATGACCGCGAACGTTTCCTGGCGTGCATGAACTACCAGCCGGTCGACCGGACCCCCTTTTGGGATTGGGGCGGCTGGCCCGAGACCCACGAACGATGGCTGCGAGAGGGCTTCGACCCGAACCGCGACCGCCCCGCCGTCGAACCGGACAACCGCATCGTCTTCGACTGGTTCTTTCCCAACCCGCCCTTCGAACGTGAGGTGCTCGAAGAAACCGACGAAACGATCCTCTACGTCAACCACGAAGGCATCCTCATGCGGGAGATGAAAAACAACCCCGCTAGCTCGATGCCTCAGTTCATCAAGTTCCCCGTCGAAAGCCGCGAGGACTTCCGCAAGTTCTGGAAAGAACGCATGCAGCCGGACCTCGTCCAACGCGGCGGACCCGACTGGCAACAGCAGCTTCGCCAGTGGCGCGACGCGCCGGCGCCCTTCATGGCCTCCGCCGACCGTTGGGGCGGGTTCTTCGGCCCGCTCCGAAACCTCGTCGGCGTCGAAAACCTCTGCACCCTCTTCTACGACGATCCAGCCCTCCTCGAAGAGATGATGGACGCCGACGCCGACCTCATCATCGCCATCATGTCGCAGATCCTCGACGTCGTGAGCGTCGATGCTTTCATCTTCTGGGAGGATATGGCCTACAAGACCGCTCCGTTGATCTCAGCCGACCTGATGCGAAAATACATGCTGCCGCGCTACCGCCGCGTCGTCGATTACCTGACCGCCCGCGGCGTCCGATGGATCGCCCTCGACAGTGACGGCCAGATCGACCCGCTGATCCCGGTCTGGCTCGACGCCGGCATCAACGCCCTCTACCCCTTCGAGACCCAGGCCGGCATGGACGTCCTGGCCGTGCGCAAAAAATACGGCCGCGACCTGCGAATCTGGGGCGGCGTGGACAAACGGGCCCTGGCCCACGGGCCAGCCGCCATCGACGCCGAACTGGCACGCCTCCGCCCGCTCATGGAGGACGGCGGCTACGTCCCCCACACCGACCACTCCATCCCCCCGGACGTCTCGTCGCAAAACTACCGATACTACCTCGAACGCCTCGCCCGCACCTGCGGAGCGTGAAGCGATTGCAGTTCTGGCGCGGGTGGTTCTTCGGCAAGGTGCGGATCGCCGTCACGTCGGCGCCGACGTCCACAGAACGTGTTTCATCGCCACGGAGCAGTGAACACGTAGCGGCCGGACGCGATTTCGTACCTCGCCCCACCGATCGGCGTGACGCCCTCGGCTTGATCCGCGGGTATCCCGCCCTCCCGCACCCCAGCCGCATCCGTAGTCGGCACACAGACTGCCGCTGTCGTATTGGCGGGAATCGTAACCGCCAGCGTCAACCAGCCGCCGTCGACCCGCCAATCGACGGCAATCCTGCCCCGAATCGAATCGTAGTGACCCCGCGCCCAGGTCAAATCCCCCACGACCTGCGGCCGCAGAACGATCCGATCGAACGCCACCGCATCCGCCGCGGCTCCGATCCCCAGCACATCCCCATGAAACCACTCCTGAATATGCCCCAGCATGCCGTGATTCATCGAGGCGCAATGCCGGCCGTCCCACGCCTCCGCCAACGCCGTACATCCCTGCGCAATCTGAAACCCATACCCAAACCCGGTCGTCCGGCTGTGCAGCCGAAAAACCAGATCGCTCCGCCCACCGTCCGCAAGGGCGCGAAGCAGAAAACGGTGACCCACGTCGCCCGACGTCACGTACCGCTGCCCCTCCACCATCGCCACGAGATTCGCCAGCACCGCCTCCGCACGATCCGAATCGACCATCCCCAGCGCCAACGGCATGGCCTGCGACGTCTGGCTGCCGCCGACATACCGATCCGTTGCCGGATCGAACAATGCCCGATTGTAGTCATGCCGGACCTCATGCGGCACAACCTTCGTGCCGCACGCGTACAGGTTCGTCTCCGGATTGAACAGAGCCCGATTGAACGCCCGGCGTATGTCCTCAGCCAAAGCCGCATACGCTCGCGCCTCCTGCGGTTTGCCCAGAAGCTCCGCTGCCTGGGCAAGTATAGACACGTCATGGAAGTAGATGCATGTGCCGGTCACCGACAGCGGAGTCAACTGGGCCCAACCCATGTGCTCCTCGACGTTGGGAAAATCGCTCCAATCGCCTAACCCGTACGAAACAATATAATCGCGAGCCCGGCTCGTCAGGTAATCGACGTACCGCTTCATCGCCGGATAGCATTCGGTGAGAACCCGCCTGTCGCCGTACCATCGATACAACAGCCACGGAATGACCACCGCCGCGCTGCCCCACTCCGGCGTGTCGCGGAACTCCGTGGAAAACACCGAGTACTCCGGTGCGGTCGTCGGAACCATGCCGTTGGGCTGTTGAGCGTCGATCGTATCATGGGCGACCTTGGCGTAAAGCGCAGCCGCATCGTAGCTGTACATCGTCGACGGCGCCGTCAGGTGGGCGATCTCCAGCCACCCGAGCTTCTCCCGCTGAGGACAGTCGGTAATGATGCTCTGCAGGTTGCTCCCCAGCGCCCAGTCCACCAGCCGGTGGATTGTATTCATCAGATCATTGGAGCAGACAAAACTCCCCACACGATCCGAAGAACTCCGGGTGAACTGCCCCTCGATACTCACCACCACCGGCAGATCCCCGCCGGGCTTGCCTTCCGGAACCGCGCCCTCAACCTGAAGGTAACGAAACCCGTAGTAGCTGAACTGCGGATGCCACGTCTCGATGCCCTCGCCCTTGAGCGTATAGGTGAAGTACGTCAGATGCCGCTTTTCGCCCGGAGCACAACCCCACCCTCTTGAATCGACCAACCCGTCACGATCGAGCACCTCCGACGGCACGATGCGAACCGTCGCCCCGGACGGGCCACGAACCGAGATCTTAGGCCAACCCGAAAAGTTCTGTCCCAAATCGTACACAAACACGCCGGGAACCGCCTCGGTCACCGCCACCGGCGAAAACGTCTCGATCACCCGGATCGCCGGGGCCGACGCGGCCCTGAGCCGCCCGCCCGGACCCTCGACCACCGTCACCTTCTCCCAGCCGGAATCATCGTACCCGACTCTGTCCCATCCCGGCCGCTCCAACCGACCGTCGTAGTCCTCACCGCCAAAAATACTCGAAAACACGATCGGACCGCGAACCACGCGCCACGCCTCATCGCTGGCAACGACCTGACTCGTTCCGTCAGTGAAATCGACCTTCAGTCTCAGGATCATCTGCGGCGATCCGAATGAACCCACAAACTTGAAATACCGCCAACCCCGCTCATGGAACATCCCATTGCCCAGCATCACGCCCAGACAGTTCCGACCGCTGCCGATCAGCCCCGTAACGTCATAGCTGGAATACAGACACGTCTTTCGATAGTCGGTCCATCCGGGGTCCAGAACGTCCTCGCCAACCTTCCGCCCGTTCAGCCGCAACTCATAGTGCCCCAGACCGCAGACCGCAACCGTGGCCCGCTTGACGGTCTTGAAAACGTCAAACTCCCGCCGCAACAGCGGAAGCGGCTCGGGCTGCTCGCCCGACTCCGCCAGCCCCGCCTTCCACTGCCGCCACGACTCCGGCGGACATTCCAGCCGATCGGGATTGTCCGCCATCGCCGCCCGATCCGGAACCGCTCCGATCCACCGGGCGCCCTCCGCCAATCCATCGAGAAAAAGCCCCATCGTCCACGACGCGGGTTCGCTCCACAAAGATGCCCGTCCACCACCGTCCCACACGCGAACCTTCCACCAGCACGTCCGACCCGGCTCAAGCCCGCCGCCACCGTACGCGATCTGGATCGTCTCGCTCGAGGCAACCCGCCCCGAATCCCACAGATCACTCCGATCAGTGGCCAGCAACTCGGCAGTGGAAGCCACCAACACCCGGTACGCCGTCTGACGCTGCCCGCGCTCGTCCGACTCCACCACCCAACTCAACCGCGGCTGGACCACGTCGATCCCCACAGGATTTTCGCGGTACTCGCACGTCAGTCGCACCGGTCGGATTCCCACACCATCACCCATTGGCAGCTCCCTGTAATTCCGTCTCAAAATGATAGCGCCCGGACCCGATCTCAAACACCGCCCGGTCGCCTTCCAGCCGGGCGGACGCCACGCCTTCCGCCGTCGCAGCGGGCCGCCCGCCCTCCCTTACCGCCTCCACCCCACAAGCCGGCACGTGCACCGTCGCCGTCGTGTTGGCGGGTACCTCGACCTCCAACTCGAACCGGCCATCTGCAATCGTCCACCTGCTGACGATCGGCCCGCGAATCGAATCGTAGCTTGTGTTGGCCCAGGTCAGATCGCCCACGACGGCGGGTCGAATGGTAATCCGCTCGTAGCCCGGCCCATCCGGGTCCATCCGAATGCCGCCGATCCCTTCGATGAACCACGAGTTGATCGACAGAAATGACGAGTGAATCTGCGAAGCCAAGCCGCCCCACTGCTCGCCGATGGTGGTCGCCCCTTGATCGAGCAGCCAGCCCCAACCCGGAAAGGTCCGTTGATTCACCATCTGGAAGATCAAGTCATTGCGGTTCTCTTGAAGCAGGCATTCAAGCAGAAAGAACGTGCCCAGCACGCCGGTGTTCAGGTGTCCTTTCTGGCCCTCGACGATCAACAAGGCGAGCAGATTGGACAGTTGCGCTCGCTGCCCGTCGGGTATCACGCCAGCCCACAGCGATATGGCCTGATAAGCCTGTTCGCCATTGACGTATACCTCCCGCAGGACATCGTAATAGGCCGCATGGACCGCACGCCGCTTCTTTCGGGCTTCCTCGTCATACCTTCGGGCATCCTCTTCTTTGCCCAGCACTCGAGCAATCTCGCCCGCAATCGCAATATTGTGGATGAAGTAGCAGTTGTTGAAGAACAAATCGCATTCCTTGGGCACGGCGTTGGTCCAGCGACCGCCTATCTGCCGGCCCGGCGCAACCCAGTCGGCGTAGAAGCCCAAGCTCTCGTCACCGTAATGCCGAAGCAGATCGCCCTCAGATTTCGAATCGAGAAAATCAATCCATTTGCGAATCGAAGGATATTACTGCTCCAAAATCCGCCGGTCGCCATAGCGCAGGTAGAGTTGCCAGGGAAGGGTAACACAGATCCCTCCCCAACCCGGGCTGCCTTCGTCACGGTTCCCTGGCGCCGTATGCGGAAGCATACCGCGGACCGGGTCCTGAATATCTCGCCACACCTCCAGCCAATGGGTGAACATGGCGGCCGCATCCGAATGGGTCATAGCCGTCAACATGGTGGTTTGGCCTTCCGCCCCGTAACCGAGTCGTTCGCGATGCGGACAGTCCACGATGTTCCCACCCATGCTCACGCAGCGATATGTCCAATCCACTGTTCTCTGAATCCGGTTGAACAATGCGTTGGAGCACTCGAACGTCGCCGTATGGCCCAGGTCGGCGTGAATCAGAAACCCGCGGGCGTCGTCCAGGACGGGCGGCCGTCGCAGTCCGCGCACCGTCACATATCGAAAGGCACGGTAGTCGAAACGATGACGGAACGTCTCGCCATCGACACCCTTGGCGATGTACACGTCGTGTTGGCCGAAGCCCTGCTTGCGGCCGGACCCCAGCTCGACCTCGTTCATCTCCATCTCGATGCGATCGCCACGGGCCGCCCGGATACGCAACTCAAAATGCCCAACGTAGTTTCGGCCCATGTCGATTTCGTACACGCCGGGCGACGGTTCACTGATCGCCACCGGATGAATTGAATCGGCCACGCGGTTGGGCTGCACCTTCTGGGCGGAAATGATGACCGGCGGAGCGGAAACCATCGTCGCCGCCCGCCACGAGCCGTCGTCAAACCCCGCACCGCACCAACCCTCGACCTCCCGCGTCGCATCATACGATTCAGCGAGTAGACCCGTCACACTCCAGGGGCTTGGATGAGCCTTCCACGTCTGGTCCGTCACGATCCGCTCCAATGCCCCGTCGGGCCGCAGCCACTCGATCTGCGCCATTACGGAAGGCGGTTGGTTGGACAATCCCGGCTGCGCGTGGCGAAACCAGCCGTTGCCCAACCACAAACCGATGACGTTGCGGCCCTCAACCATATACTCTGTGATATCATAAGTGACGTAAAGGGCTCGTCGGTCCAACTGGCTCACCGCCGGACTGAACATCGCGTCCCCGATCCTGTGGCCGTTGACGTACAACTCGTGGTACCCGATCGAACATACATAGGCCGTCGCCTGCCGGGCCCGGGCCGCAATGATAACCGCCTTTCGCAACCACGGCTCGGAACGCTCGACCGGAGGCGATGCCGGGTCGCGATACCCGATCCACTGTGCCTGCCAGTCCGACGGTGCCAACAGCCCCATTGACCAGCAGGCCGGTTCACTCCACGCCGACGCCCGCCCGTTCCGGTCCCACACCCGCACCTTCCAACAGCAACGCATCCGCGAAACCAGCGACTTTCCCGCATACTCCACCTGGATCGTCCGATCGGACTCGACCCTGCCGCTGTCCCACAGGTCCCCGTCATCCTTCGCCAGCAACTCCGCCGCCGAGGCCACCAGAACCCGGTACGCCGTCTGCTTCTGCCCTCGCTGGCCCGACTCCAACACCCAGCTCAGCCGCGGCGCGACCACATCGAGCCCCAGCGGGTCCCTCAAGTACTCGCACCGCAATCGGATCGGCCGAATGGTCCCACTCTCGGTCATGCGCACTCTCCGTGCCTCTCGGACTGGAAGCGGTAGCGCCCCGATTCGACGCCGAACACCGCCGCAGAACCATCGATGCCAATGAACCGTACCCCCTCCGCCTTCGCCGCAGGCCCTGCCCCTTCCGTTACCGCCTCCGGCCTGGTCGCCGGCACGTGCACCGTGGCCGTCGTGTTGGCGGGCACCTCGACCTCCAATTCGAACCGACCATCCACGATCCTCCACTCGCAGACAATCGGCCCGCGGATCGAATCGTACCGCGCCTTGACCCACCGCAGGTCCCCGCACGGCCGCGGCCGGATAACGAAGTGCTGGTAGCCCGGGCAACTCTCATCCGGATTGATCCCCGCCAACTCCCGCCACACCCATTCGCCCACCGAACCAAACGCCCAATGGCTGAATGAGTTCATGTTCGGGCTCTGAAATCCGCGTTCGGCGACGTACCCGTCCCACCGTTCCCAGATCGTCGTCGCACCCCGTTCGACCATATATCCCCAGGATGGAACCGTGCGAAGGTTGATGAGTCGATAGGCTTCGCTGTGGCGACCATAGCGAGACAGCACGAGCATCGCCAGATGAGTTGTCAGAAACCCCGTAGACAGGTGGTCTTTGTATTGCCGAATCGCCTCCACCAAGTGTTCTGTCGCCTTGGGTCGCAGCGACTCGTCGATCAGGTCAAGTTGCAGCGCCAGCGCATAGCCTCCCTGAGTATCACCCTCAATGCGGCCGTCGGCATCGACGTATCGCCGACAGAACGCAACCTTGATGTCCTCGAAGAGCCGGGTATATCCGACAGCCTCGTCTTTTCGATCCAGGACGCCGGCCATTCTGGCCAGGGTCCGGGCCGAATCGGCATAAAAGGCCGTGGCGAACGCCTCCAGGGGCATGGCGCTGACCCCACGCGGATAATCCTC
>Ga0123333_10003660_pt1 | contig 14838 bp, 11 predicted proteins | sample BioC12SIPDNA_3_FD_89957 | JGI IMG/M metagenome (GOLD analysis project Ga0123333, IMG submission 89957) | Anaerobic biogas reactor microbial communites from Washington, USA - Biogas_R2_B C12 SIP DNA | ecosystem: Engineered > Bioreactor > Anaerobic > Unclassified | place: Washington, USA... | reverse complement strand
CGTCAACCCCGACGAGGTGGTCGCGCTCGGCGCCGCCGTCCAAGCCGGCGTGCTGACCGGCACCGTCGACGACATCGTGCTCCTCGACGTCACCCCCTTGAGCCTCGGCATCGAGACCAAGGGCGGCGTCTTCACCAAGCTGATCGACCGCAACACCACCGTCCCGGTACGCAAGTCCGAGACCTTCTCGACGGCCGACCACAACCAGACCAGCGCGCCCATCCACGTGCTGCAGGGTGAACGGTCGATGGCGAACGACAACAAGTCGCTCGGCCGCTTCAACCTCGAGGGCATCCCGCCCATGCCGGCAGGCATGCCGCAGATCGAGGTCACCTACGACATGGACGCCAACGGCATCCTGCACGTCACGGCCAAGGAGAAGTCGACGGGCAAGGAAGCCAGCATCACCATCCAGAACACCACCACCCTCAGCGACGACGAGGTCGAGCGCATGGTCGCCGACGCCAAGTCGCACGCAGAGGAGGACCGTAAGGTCCGCGAGATGGCAGAGGCGAAGAACCAGCTCGACGGCCTCAGGCTGACGGCGCGCAAGGCCGTGGACGACGCGGGAGAAGGCGTGACCGACGAGCAGAAGAAGCCCGTCGAGGACGCGCTGACCGCAGCTCAGGCCGCGCTCGACGGCAGCGACAAGGACGCGGTCGAAGCAGCGACGCGCGACCTCTCCGAGAAGCTCCAGGCGTTCAGCCAGGCTACGCAGAGTGCGGCGCAGTCGAGCGAGGCTCCTGCCGACGACGGCGGCGCCTCCGGCACCGACGGCATGGACGAGGAAGTCATCGACGCCGACTTCAAGCCGGCGGGCTGAGGACGAGCGACGTGAGAGACATGACCGACGAGCACGAGACGATCCCGGTGGGGGCAGACGCCCCCACCGACGGTGACGGACCGACGACGCACGACAGGTCCGGCGCGGACGACGGTCGCTCGCCCGGACAGGCCGCGGCCGGCGCTATGGCCGACAGCGAAGCCGACATCCTCCGCACCGAGCTCGAGAGCGCGACGAAGCGACTCTCGGCACTCGAGGCCGAGGTGGCAGAGGCGAAGGACCGGTTCATCCGGTCGAGGGCGGAGTTCGACACGTTCAGGCGCCGCATGGCCGAGGAGCTGAACATGGCTCGCGAGGCAGGGCTCGACAGCGTCGTGCTGCCCGTGCTCGGCGTCTACGACGACCTCGAGCGGGCCGTCGGCGCCGCAGCCACGGCCTCCGACCCGTCGACGATCCTGCCTGGCGTCATAGCCGTCCGCGACGGACTCATCCGCAGCCTCGAAGCGCTCGGCATCCGCCGGGTGGGCCTCGTGGGCGAGCACTTCGACCCCGAACTCCACGAAGCGCTGGCGGTCGTGAAGCCCAGCGCCGAGTTCGGCGAGGACGTCATCGCACAGGTCTACGAGACCGGGTTCGTCAAGGGCGAACGGCTCATACGGCCGGCCCGCGTCGTGGTGGCCAAGACGACCTGAACGACAGGACGAGGTGACAGTGGCTGAGTTCAAGGACTACTACCAGGTACTGGGGGTGAGCAAGGACGCCTCGAAAGAGGAGATCCGGCGTGCCTTCAGGAAGCTGGCAGCCACGCATCACCCCGACCGCAACCCCGGCGACGCAGGGGCCGAGGAGCGCTTCAAGGAGATCAACGAGGCGTACACGGTCCTCTCCGACGAGGAGAAGCGCACGCTCTACGACACGTACGGCAGGTCGGGGGGCCAGGCGCCCTTCGGCGGCCAGTACGCGTCGGGTGGGCCGGGCTCAGGCGGTTACACGTACACCAACGTCTCCCCGGAGGAGTTCGCAGGGTTCTCCGACTTCTTCCAGAGCCTGTTCGGAGGGTTCGCGGGCCGTTCGACGCAACACGGCAACGTCAGGGCAGACCCGTTCGACTTCGGGCGCGGCCGCACGCCTGCGGTACCGACCGCGGAGGCGAGGCTCGACGTCGGCCTCCTCGACGCTCACCGCGGCGGGCCGACCACCATCCGCGTCGAAGGCAAGGAGCTCGAGCTCAACCTCCCAGCAGGGGTGCGAGACGGCGCGAAGCTGCGCCTGCGTGGTCAGGCGCCAGGCGGAGGCGACCTCATCCTCCAGATCCGCCACCTGCCGCACCCGGGCATGAAGCTCGACGGCGACCAGCTGCGCATCCAGGCGCGCGTGCCTGACCACGTCGCAGCGCTCGGGGGCACCGTCACCGTCACCACGCTCGACGGCAACGTCGACCTCACGGTCCCACCGGCCTCGTCAACGGGCAGGGTCCTGCGCCTCAGGGGCCAGGGCTGGCACAAGAAGGGCGGTGGACGCGGCGACGCGCTCGTCGAGATCCGAGTGACGGTGCCCGAGACGCTCAGCGCCGAACAGCGCGACCTGTACCGCAAGCTCGCCCGCACATCGGCGAGCGGCGCTGCGGGCGGTTCGACGACGGCCGAATCGCACGGCGCGGCGGCAGCGAAGGACCACGGCACCAAGGCGGCGGCAGCCGTCGACTGACCCGTACCGTTGCGCGGTACGCGACTCGCCACGGGCCGCGACCCGTAGCGCTCTGCGGCCCCTCCACACACGTACGCCGAGGCGGGGTGAGGTGGTACGGTGCGCGCCATGACTGCTCCACGCGCCACGGTGCGCACGACCCCGTTCGCCTCCATCCGGCCGCTTCACAGCGGCCTCTTGCTCCTCGCCCTCACGCTCTTCGCCCTGCTTCCCTTCGCGGCCGCTCAGGGAGACACGACCCCGCCCGCAGCGTCGGTCGATGAGGATCCCGTCCTCATCCAGGTCGGAGACACGGTCGAGCGTCTCAGCGACCTCGAATGGCGCTTCGGCGTCGCGGTCCGCAGCTACCTCGCAGGGCAGGGGGTTCCGTACTCGCCCGAGATGGGAGCCCAGCTTCAGAGCCTCCTCCCCAGCTACCTCGCACAGCGCGCCAGCGAGGTCGTGCTGCTGCGCGAGGCACAGAGGCGTGGCCTCGTCGCCGACCAGTCGGTCATCGACTCGACCCTCGAGCGCATCAAGAGCACCCTCGCAGAGGGCGAGGATTACGACGAGGCGCTGGCAGCAGCCGGCTTCGCGAGCGAATCGCGGCTGATCACGCTCATCAGCGAGTCAGACCTGATCACGCAGGTCGTAGACAGCATCGCTGCGGACATCGAGCCGACGGCCGAGCAGATCAGGGTGCGGTACCAGGCCGACAGGGCCCGCTACACCCAGGCCGAGTCGTTCTGCGCACGGCACATCCTCGTGGCCGACCAGGAGTTGGCCGCCAGCATCGTCGAGCAGGTCAGGGGCGGAGGCGACTTCGCGGCCCTGGCGGGCGAGCACGGCACAGATGCCACCTCGTCCCGCGGCGGCGACCTCGGGTGCTTCGGGCGCGGCCAGATGGTGGCTCCGTTCGAAGCTGCCATCATCGCGTCCCCCGTCGGCGAGGTCAGCGGCCCCGTCGAGACCCAGTTCGGTTTCCACGCGATCCTCGTGTACGACCACGTGCCGGCTCAGGTGCGGCCGTTGAGCGAGGTCGAAGACCAGGTCCGCGAGAGCGTCATAGGCACGCTCGTCGACGCACGCATCGGCGGCCTCATGCGCGGCGCCGGCGTCCTCACGTTCCCCGAACGGCTGCCGGTCCAGTAACGTCAACCGGCACGACCGCCGTGTGCCGTACGCCACGTCGGCTGTAAGGAAGCCGTAAGGGGGGCCTGCCTATCGTGCTGGTACGCGCTGGAACCCCTCTCACGCCTTGCACACGTCTTCCCGCACTCGCCTTCCAGCGCACTAGACAGGCGCCGATCCGCCCGGCCGACATGGCCGACACCGGGTCGGCGCCGTCTCTCGGGTAGCCTCGCCTGGTGAACGGACACACCAACAGGCTGGCGACCGAGCTGAGCCCGTACCTCAGACAGCACGCCACCAACCCCGTCGACTGGTATCCGTGGGGACACGAGGCGTTCGCCCGCGCGCGAGAGCAGCACAAGCCCGTGCTGCTCTCGATCGGCTACGCGTCGTGCCACTGGTGCCACGTCATGGCGCACGAGTCGTTCGAGGACCCCGCCGTGGCAGCGGTCATGAACGAGCACTTCGTGAACGTCAAGGTCGACCGCGAGGAGCGTCCCGACGTCGACGCCGTGTACATGAGCGCGGTCCAGGCGATGACGGGCAGTGGCGGCTGGCCGCTCACCGTGTTCCTCACCCCGGACGGCGAGCCGTTCTACGGAGGCACGTACTTCCCCCCGACCGACCGCGGCGGCATGCCGTCGTTCGGCCGCGTGCTCGGCTCGCTCGCCCGCGCGTGGCAGGAGCGCAGGGACGAGGTGGAGGGGTCGGCAGGCGAGCTCAGGCGTTACCTCGAGGGGCTGGGGCGCACGCTCGGCGACGGCGCAGGAGCGAGCGCGGCCGACACCGACCTCGCAGCACAGGCCGTCGAGGCGCTCGTCGCGGCGGAGGACACGGCGGGTGGCTTCGGCTCGGCGCCGAAGTTCCCTCCCCACGCCGCGCTGCGCCTGCTGCTCACCGTTGACGACCCCGCGGGTGGCGCCGCCGCGCGCCGGACACTCGACGCCATGGCTGCAGGCGGGATCCACGATCACCTCGGTGGCGGCTTCTTCCGGTACTCCGTCGACCGCGACTGGCGGCTGCCGCACTTCGAGAAGATGCTGTCGGACAACGCCCAGCTGCTGAGCGCCTACGCCCTCGCCTACGCAGGTCCAGCGGGAGACGAGCGCGAGCGTGACCGCTACCGGCGGGTCGTGACCGGCATCGTCGCGTGGCTGGAACGGGAGCTCGCCACCACCTCAGGAACCGATGGCGCCGACGAGGTCGCGTTCTTCAGCGCGCTCGACGCCGACTCCGAGGGTGAGGAGGGGCGCTTCTACGCCTGGACGGAGGCAGAGCTCGCGCAGGCGGTCGACACATGGGCGCGCGACGCCGCGCTGCACGGAGTCACGCCAGAGCACGTCGTGTCCCTCGTCGCACGCCACTACGGTGTCACGGCAGCAGGGACGTTCGAAGGCGGCGCCGTGTTGCGCGAGGCGCGCTCGACGACCGACCTGGCGAGGGACGACGGGCTCGCCGAGGACATCGTCGAGGGAGCGGTGCACGGAGCCTCAGGTGCGCTGTTCGAGCACCGTTCGACGAGACAGCGACCGGCGACCGACGACAAGGTCGTGACGTCGATGAACGGGCTGCTGATGAGGGGACTCGCCGACGTCGGCCGCCTCATGGACGACCGGCGCGCCACGGAACTGGCTGGACGTATCGCGCGGTTCCTGCGGCGCAACCTGTGGCGCGACGGACGGCTGCTCCACGTGTGGCGCGCCGGCGACGCTCGGGTCGAGGGACTGCTCGAGGACTACGCCTACCTCGGCCTCGGGCTCCTCGCGTACTACAGGGCGAGCTTCGAACCATGGGCGCTGGAGTGGGCGTTCGAGCTGGCCGACGCGTGCGCGGCGCGCTTCGCCGACCCCGACGGGGGCGGCTACTTCAGCACCGCGAGCGACGCCGAGCGGCTGCTGGTGCGACCGAAGGGCCAGACCGACGGCGCCACCCCTGCCGAGAGCGTCGCCGCTGCCGAACTGGTGTGGTGGGTGGCGCGTTACCGGTCGGACGGAGCGGCGCAGGATGCCGCGCTCAGAGGCGTACGGCCCGGCGAGGAGGCCGTGAAGGCTGCGCCCCAGGCGTTCTCGTCAGCCGTGCGGTTGCTGCATGCGGCCGCCATGGCGCAGCGCGAGGTCGTCATGGTGGCAGCGGCGCCTGCCGGCGCGGCGCAACAGGGCGGCGCGGCGCTGGCCGACCTCGTTGCCGCCTTCAGGCGGTACGACGACGGCGCCTCCGTCGTGCTGGTGGTGACCGGTCCCGACCACCCGCTTGCCACGCTGCCGTTGCTGGAGGGGCGCGTCCCGCGGCCGACCGACGACGAGGGGGCCGCCGCAGGCGGCGCCCGCGCGTTCGTCTGCGAAGGCGGCGTGTGCGACCTGCCCGTCGAGGACGGCACCGCGCTGTCCGCACTGCTCGCTACTCGGTAGACTCGAAGGCGAATCGGAGGAGACCATGTACACAGGAGTACTCGATCTACACAACCTGATCAGGTGGGCAGTCGTCCTGCTTGGAGTCATCGCCATCGTCGTCGCCCTGGGAGGCAAGCGGTGGACGCCGCAGCAGAACTCTCTGGGGCGCTGGTTCAGCCTCGCGTTCGACGTGCAGGTGCTCCTCGGCATCATCCTGATCTTCCTGAGCCCCATCGCACAGTCTGCGTTCAGCGACTTCGGCGCGGCCATGCGCGACTCGACGCTGCGCTTCTTCGCGCTCGAACACCCGCTGCTCATGGTCATCGCGGCGGTGCTCGTGCACGTCGGCGTCAGCCGTGGCCGCAAGACCGACAGCCCACGCACCGCCGCCGTCTTCTACATCCTCGCGGCCGCGGTCGTCGCGTACGCGATCCCGTGGGACAGGCCGCTCATCCCTGGGATGTGAGGTCGGCCGAGGTCCCGGGCCGAGACACGCGGCGGTGAGCGCTCCCGCCATGGCCAAGGCCCGTAGCCCAAGCTCGTGAGCTGGCACCTCATCGTCGGCCCGCCAGGCAGTGGCCGCACGACGCACGTCGTCGAGGTGGCGCGCGACGCGTGCCGAGCCGGTCGGCGCGTGTGGTACGTGGGCCTGCCGGCGCAGCGGGCCTACATCAGCAGGCGCGTGACGTACGGCGGCTTCACGGCGCTGGGTCTCGAGGTCATGAGCGCTCAGCAGATGTACTACCGCCTCCTCACGGGCAGTGGGATGGTCGACGTCGAACCTCTCGTCATCGGCAACGGCCGCCTTGTCGGCGTGGCAGAGGCGCTCATCGAGGTCGGGGGAGCGCTGCCCACACCGGGCGAGGCTCGCCTGTTCGCAGCCGCCATCGCGGAAGCGAAGCGCTTCGCGGTGACCCCCGACGACCTGGCTGCGACCCTGGCCGAGGACGACGCCGAGGGGCAGAGGCTCGTCGCCGTTTACCGCGCGTACCAGCGCGCGCTGCACGGTTCGTGGGACTACGACGACGTGCGACTGGCCGCCGTGGCGCTGGCGCGTGGTGCCCGGGACGCCGATGCCGGCGGGGCCGGGTCGAGGTCGTTCACGCCGGGCGCCGACGTGATCATCGTCGATGGCCTGCGCGAGGTCGGACCCCTCGAGCTGGAGGTCCTCTCGGCACTGGCTGAGAGCTGCGACGTGCACCTGACCCTGCCCACCGCACCGCAGGGCGCCGTGCCCACCACGGTCCTCACGCAGCGCCCTCCGCGAAGCCTCGAGAGGTTCGTCGCGCCGAACCCGGTAGCCGAAGCGCGCTGGGTCATGCGCAGCCTCAAGCGCGACCTGGCACAGGGCGGCATCGCAGCGCTCGACCTCGCGATCATCGCGCCCTCGGGGCGGGCGCCCGCCATCGTCGCGCTGGCAGACGAGTACGGCGTGCCGATCATGGACGAGACGCCCATCGCCCTCGCCGACACCCCGGGCGGGCGCGTGCTGCTCGACATGATCGAACTCGTCGAGTCCCCCACCGCGTCACGACTGCTCGCCGTGCCCGAACTGGGGCCGCTCGCAGCCGCCGCGCTCGACCGTGGCGTCGCGGGCCACGAGGCCATCGGCTCGCTGGCTGCCGAGCTGGGGCTTTCGAGCCAGTGGCGCACGTGGACCACGCGGCTGAACGTGCACGGTGACCCGGTCGACTGGGCTCGGGACATGGTCGACCTCGTCACCGCCACCACGCGCCCACGCCCACCCGACGGCTTCGGCGTGACCGCGCTCACCATGGCGCAGGAAGCAGCGCGGCTCGGCAGCGGACCTGGGTTCCAGCAGTGGTGGGCCGCGCTGCTGCGTTCGGCCCGCTCCGGGCGCAGGCAGCGCGGCGGCGTAGCGTTGCTCGACGCCACTCACGCGTCGGGGCGGCGGTTCAGGAAGGCGTACCTGCTGGGCGCCACCGAGGGCGCGTACGGCGCTCGGGAGCGCGAGGACTACTTCGTGCCTGAGGAGGACAGGCTCGTGAGCGCTGAGGGACGTGGGGGCGGCCAACGACGCGCCGCGCTCCCGCCACGCCTGCAGGGCCGCGACGCCGACGTCGTCGAGGAGCTGTTGAGCCGTGCCGACCACCTCGTCGTCACCGCTCCAGAAGCCGATCAGTCGGGCCCGCTCGTTCTCGACATGGCGCTGCTCGGAACGGCGATGGAGCCGCTACCCGACGTACCGGCTGGCAGCAGGCTCGAGATCCCCGGCGCGCCGCCGTACGTGCCCGAGTTCGACGTCCTCGACCTTGGCGCTGCCGACCCCGAGTACCTGCGTGAGTACGCACGGTGTGCCGTGAGGGGGTGGGCGACGCGAGCGCTGGACCGTGACCGTACGGAGGAGACGCCCGCCTGGCTCGCCCTGCGGGACGACCTGCTCAGCGAGCCGCGGCTCGACGGCGAGCGCCTCGACCGCCTGCGCGCGCGCCACCCAAGCGCCGCCGACTGGCTGACAGAGCACGGCCAGAAGCTGAGTTCGCTCACCTACCGCGCACGCTTCGAGCACGCGGCGAGCGGCGTCACGGCCATCGTCGACGCGGGGCAGCGGCTGCACCACGGGAGCGGGCGAGGCGGAGGCACGTACGTCATCTACCTGTTCGTGGAGCCGAACCCCTCAGCCGACTGGCAGTGGGCGAAGGAGCAGCAGCAGGACCGCTGGAACGAGTACCTCGCTGCCGCCGTAGCTCTCGGTCACCGCAGCATGGCTCCCGCCCTCGTCGAGTTCGTGGTGTGGCCCGTCTATGGCTCACTCAGCCGGTTCGAGACCACCGAGAAGAACTACGCGAAAGACCGCATCGCGGCCGTCGTGCGCGACGTCGAGGTCGCCTCGCGCCGCTTCGCGGCAGGCGACATGACCCCGTCACCTGGCCAGGCGTGTCGCGACTGCACGGTGTACCAGGTGTGCAGGGTGCGGGAGCGGGCGTGAGGGTCCGTGTGGCTTCGGCCGGGACGGGCAAGACGACCAGCCTCGTCGCCCGCTACCTGACCCTTGTGGGTGAGGGCGTGCCATTGAGGCGTGTGGCCGGCGTGACGTTCACGCGCGACGTCGCCGACGAGCTGCGCCAGCGCGTCGCGCAGGGCATCCACGAGGTGCGGGCGCACGGCAGCTACCTAGGCGGGCTCTACAGCGTCGGTCGTGGCGCCGCGCCGCGCTTCGAGAGCGCCTCGCGCGAGCTCGGCGGCGCGCTGTTGACGACCATCCACGGCTTCATGATCGCCGGCATCAGGCTCAGTGCCCCACTGCTCGGCTACGACCCCGGGTTCGCGCTGCTCCCCGAGTGGGAGGCGCGAGCCCTGTTCGAAGAGGAGCTGCGGTCGCTGGGCCTGGTGACGGCCGACCCCGACCACCCGCTGCACGCGGCCGCCGTCGTCGCGGGCGAGGAAGGCATGGCCCTCGCGGCCATGCTGTTCGACAACAGGTCGCTCGCCCGCGACCTCGTGTTCGGCGATGCTGAGCTCGAGGCCGCCGTCGGCGCCATGTACGGGGCCGCCTACGACAGCTACCTGCGGCGCCTCGGCTCGGTCGCCCTCGCGCCGGGCGAGGTCGAGCGCGCCGCCCTGCGGATGCTCGACGTCGCGACCGTGCGCGAGCGTCTCGCGCGTCGGTATCCCATCGTGCTGGTCGACGAGTACCAGGACGTCAACCCGTTGCAGGGCGCGTTCTTCGAGCGCTTGGCGGAGGCAGGCGTCGCGCTGGAGGTGGTCGGCGATCCCAAACAGTCCATCTACGGCTTCCGCAGCGCCGATGTCGCCGTCTTCAGGCGTGCCCTCGACGCGGCCGAACGCAGCGGTGAGCTGCTCGAGCCCCTCACGGCTTCACGGAGACACGCGCGTGCCGTCGTGCGCTTCCTCAACCGGCTCACGGGCGCACTCGGAGCTGCCGGCCTCGGCTTCGACCCGAGGGAGGCGCCACCCGTCGAAGCCGCCGGCGCACAGGCCGCGGTCGAGGGGCGCGTCGACGTCGTCGTCGTCGATGGACACGGGAGGCTCGCGGACCTCAGGCGTAGCGAGGCCGAGGTGCTCGCCGAGCGACTGGAGGCCGCCCACGCGGCAGGGACCGACTACAGCGACATGGCGGTGGTGGCGCGCACCCACGCTCTGCTGTCGCTGGTCGAGCGGGCGCTCGAGGCGCGCGACGTCCCGAGCATGCGCCTCAAGGGCACCGGTTTCTACTGGCGCAACGAGATCCGCGACGTGTACCACGCTCTCAGGGTGGGGGCCGACCCGGCAGGTTCGAGCCTCACCGCGTTCTTGCGCGGTCCGTTCGCGAGCCTCGGCCTCGCGCAGCTCGCTGCCGTCATGCCCGCGGACGACCCGCTGGCCGTGCTGGCTGCCGAGCATCCTCGGCCGCATGCCGTCATCGGTGAGCTCGGCAGGTTCGCGCGACTCGCGCCGCTCGATGCCGTCAAGGCAGTCGTCCGCACCCCGCTGGCCTCCGGCGTGACGCTCATGGACCGCGTCGACGAGCGCGGCCGCGACAACATCGACGCGCTGCTGTTCGAGATCGCCTCCCAGCCGCCCTCCGACCTCGACCTGCTCCTCGACAGGCTCGACGAGCTTGCCAAGCGCGCCGACGCGGCCGACGTGCCGAGCGGAGGAGACGGCGTGCGCCTCCTCACCGTGCACGGCTCGAAGGGCCTCGAGTTCCGAGTGGTGGCGCTGTTCGACACCGGGTTCGGCGTACGCGATGACCCGTACCCCGCGCTCGTCGATCCCGCCACGGGCAGGGTGAGCCTCAACGCGGCAGGCGGTGACGAGGCCGCGCAGCGCGACCGGCGCGAACGCGACCGACACGAGAGCTACCGGCTCCTGTACGTCGCTGCCAGCCGCGCTCGTGACCAGCTGATCCTGACAGGCAGCAAGACGCCGAGCGGACCGCGAGGCTGGCTCGCCACCCTGCTCGACACGGTCCTCGTCGATGACCCTCCCGACGGCACCGTCCTGACGACCGTCGCCCCGCGGCCGCTGCGGCGCTTCACCATCGCGCGACCTGCAGGTCCCGAGCCGCGCCTGCCCAGCGCGCCGTGGACGCTGCACCGCTTCGAGCCGGAGCCGTTCGAACCGTTGCTGAGCCCGTCGCGACTGGTCGGGTTGCAGGCCGCGGCTGCCGCCGAACGGGGTCAGGAGCCGACCGAGCCGGTCGACGGGCCGCCGCGCACTGGAGCCGATGACCTGCTGCCTCTCGAAGCCGACGAGCCCATGGCCCTAGGCGAGTCGCCGCTATCGTCGACGCTGGAAGCAGACTGGGGCGACGACCAGCAGGCCGGCGGGCTCGACGACCTGCCGGGTCGTGGGCGCGTCATCGGGACCCTGGTCCATTACGCCATCAGCCAGGACTGGACGGCCGACGACGAGGAGCAGCTCGAGACGCTCAGGGCCCAGGAGGTCATGTTCCCGTACAGCGGGGCTCAACAGGATGACCTCATCGCCGAGGTCGCCGAGCTCCTCGGCGGCTACCGCGCGCTGTTGGGGCGTGAGCTCGCCGGCCTCGACGACCGCGACGACGACAGGGCCGAGATCCCACTCGCCATGCCGGGCGGTTCGACCGTGTGGGAGGGTGTCATCGACAGGCTCTACCGGGTGGATGGACGCTGGTACGTCGACGATTACAAGACGGACAGGCTCGTCAGGCCGGAGCGGTACCACCTCCAACTCGGCCTCTACCTCCATGCCGTCGAGCAGGCCCTCGGCACCAGGCCCGCCGGCCGTCTCGTGTACCTCAGGTCCGGGACCGTCGTCGAGCCGGACGACGCCGACCTGCGAGCTGCGCTTCAGTCGTCGGGTGTGTTGGCGAGCAACCGGTAAGACTGCAGCCTGCCCGTCTTCGAGGTCGGCGCCGCCAGGTCCATGCGCACCAGGCAGTACACGACGCGTTGGGCGAGCCGCAGCGGAACCGCTGCCGCCGTGCTCAGGTCCCTGGTCGTGAACTCGTGCGGCAGCGAGCCGGGCAGCAGGTCGAGGAGGTCGTGTGGGCGCGTGAACACGCGTCGTTCGCGCACCGCGACCAGCTCGCGCCCCGTCGTCACCCAACCGCGCCGCCGCCACGCCTTGCCGTGCACGTGTGAGCGCGACTCGGTCTCCTCGGTCAACACGACCTCGAGCTCGAGGTTGGGGTGGGTGAGCAGGTCGGGTATGGACACCAGCTCGTTGAAGGTGTCGAGCATCCCCTCCCGCTTCGGTGAGCGGCGCCTGCTGGCCGTACCGTCCGGCAGCGCCTTGACGATCCAGCGGCAGTCGGCGACAGGCAACACGAGGCGCACGCGGTGCTCGGGCAGGAGAGCGCCGAGCTTCGTCCGCATCTTCCCGACCGAGCGTGTCTGGATCTCGATGAGCATGTCAGGAGCGACGACGTCGATGACGTAACCGCCTACCTCGGTCTCGAAGCGGCTACCGGGAGGGGCGACGAGCGCCTTGAGCGACGCGTGCAGTGGCGTCTCGTTCAGCGAGCCGATGCGCGACACGCCTGAGGGTACCTCCCGAAGCGCTGCCTAGTCCCTCTAGGCAATTGCCTACCGTGTCGAACGGTCACACCGCCGGTCGGTGCATGCTGATCCCATGGAGCATCTGAACGAGATCGCGACCGTCGCAGGCCATCAGGGTGAGATCATCGGGGCCGATGACGCCGGCATCCACTGGGAGGTCGAGCTCGACCAGGCTCAGCTTGGGCCGTTCATCCGCGCGTGCGCCAACGCGACCGACCTGTCGATCGTCACGACATGGGGCATGTTCCGCGTCAGGGCGAGGCGCTGGTGGGTGTGGCCGGGTGACGACGGCGTCACGGTGCGAGTGGCGTTGGAGGACACCGTGCGGCTGTCGGGCGGCTAACCGGGGCCCTCGAGGTGCGCGAGGACCGCGGCGCTGACCTCGCCCACCACCCGTGCACCAAGGTTCTCGGCGTGGAAGCGCAGGTCGGCGCAGCCGTCGGTCATCACGGCGATCACCACGTTGCCCCCACCGTCCTGCCCGACCCTCTCGATCACGCCCGCGTCGTTGCGGACCCCGCGGATCGAGCCGCTCTTCGAGGCGATGACGACATCGGACACACCGATCTCGGCGCTGTACGAGTCGTAGCCGATCGAGCGGCCCAGTTCACCGAACTGCTGCCGTCGGTAGATGCGCTGCGCCACCTCCGTCAACTCGGGGGGCAGCAGGTCGCCCGCCCACAGGCGTCCGAAGTAGTTCGCCAGGTCACGCGGGCTCGTCATCGTCGGTGAGCGCTTCGTACCCCCGACGACGGGAGCCTGTTGAAGCTTGCCGCTCAGTGAGGTGTCGGTCCAGCCGTTCGCCTCGACCGACTCGCGGATCCTGGCTATGTCGAGCTCATCGATGAGCATGTTGGTCGCGCTGTTGTCGCTCACGCAGATCATCAGCGTGGCGAGGTCGAGCAGCGTCACGCGCGAGCCGTCGCTCAACAGCTTCAAGATGCCGGAACCCGTCACCTTGTCGTCGGCCAGCAACCGCCTGGTGTCGCCAAGGTCCTTGTCGCCCGCCACCACCGCCTCGAGCAGCGCCTGAAGGACGTACACCTTCATGGTGCTGGCTGCGGGGAAGCGCTCGGACGCCCGGCGGGAGTACACGCCCTCCTGCCGCAGCCGCTCCGGCCGGAGCGTGGGCTCCGGCTGGAGCACGGGCTCCGGCTGGAGCACGGGCTCCGGTTGCGGCGCTTGCCCCGGGACCGTCCCGTGGCCCGCGTCGGGACCGAGCGCGGGGTCGGGCTCATGCTCTCGCGTCTGCTCCACCCGCGGAGGAGCGGAGGAGCCGAGCCGGAAGGCGACGACGCCGATACGCGGGTCGGACGCCGGCTCGTCGGGGCCGCGCCAACCGGATGGCCACGGCCGCGGCTGGTCGCCGCCGCCGAGCCGGCGCTCGAGTTCGAGGATGCGTTGGTCGAGGAGCTCGGTGGTGTCGGTCACGGCCGCCACGATAGCAGCGCCACCGGTCGGCCGCTCCGGGGTCGATGCCAAGAGCAGCTCGGCAGACGTGCAGATGTGTTGTCAGTCGCGGCGCCCATCCCCTACACTGCCTTCGTCTGAGTAAGCGAGCACGTCCTCACACGGCCGGTTCCGGCTGCGGCGGCGACTGGCTCGTGAACCAGGCAACATCCGGAACCGCCCGAGGCACGCCTACGGGCCGATAGGAAGGTCATGGCAACAGGCACGGTCAAATGGTTCAGCAGTGAGAAGGGCTACGGTTTCATCGCGCAAGAAGGCGGCGGCGAGGACGTGTTCGTGCACTTCTCAGCCATCCAGTCCGATGGCTTCAGGACCCTCAACGAGGGTGACGAGGTGACGTTCGACACCGAGCAGGGGACCAAAGGGCCGCAGGCGCGCAACGTGGTCGTCACCCACCACGCCCCCGTACAGGCAGGCGCTGACCGTTTCGCCGGGGCTGATCGCGGCTTCGACTCCTCCGACCGCGGTGGACGCGGTGACCGTGGCGGCGACAGGGGCGATCGCGGCGACGGGCGCAGAGGCGGCTACGGCGATCGTGACCGTGGCGGGTCAGGCGGACGACGCGGCCGGTACTGACGCGTCGAACCAGACAAGCAACGTGAGCGAGGGCCGCGACGTGCGGCCCTCGCTGTTCTGTCTGGTCGGTTACCCGATCGCTGGGCTGAGCGCTCGCTCCCGGTGGAGCGGGCCAGAAGCCTCGTGCTTCAGACGCCGCTGCGCCTGACCCCTGTGTTGGTGGCCGCTTCGGCCCGACCGAACCCTCCGCGCGGTGCTCCCAGCCAGGGCAGGACCCAGTAGTCGAGTCCGTAGTAACCGGCGGTGCGCCAGGCCAACACGATCCACGTCGCGAGCATGAACATGATGGGGTTGG
>Ga0123333_10003659_pt1 | contig 14842 bp, 9 predicted proteins | sample BioC12SIPDNA_3_FD_89957 | JGI IMG/M metagenome (GOLD analysis project Ga0123333, IMG submission 89957) | Anaerobic biogas reactor microbial communites from Washington, USA - Biogas_R2_B C12 SIP DNA | ecosystem: Engineered > Bioreactor > Anaerobic > Unclassified | place: Washington, USA... | reverse complement strand
TCGCCCGGCGCCACATCCGTCAAGGTGAAGCGGCCGTTGCCATCGGTCTGACCGCCGACGTCGCCGCGCTCGGCGCGGGCGCTGCCGACGACGGCCGATAGTCCGGTCTCGCCAGGGGCCAGCCGATACAGGTACATGAACGTCCCAGGGATCGGCCCGTTGCCCGTGGAAGTGTAAATCTCGCCCGCGACGGTGGCCTTGCCCGGGGCCGGCTCTGGCAGCACCGCGGCTGCCGGCACCGCATCGACGACCGCAGGGGCCGGGAGCGGCGATTGCGTGTTGAGGGGTGAGACCGTCACGGCCGGCGCCTGGTTAGCACAGGCCGCTGCCATCACGGTCAGCAGGAGGAGGCTAAGCAGCAATCCGTGCCTGCTATGCTTGCATAACCTTTCTGCGCCCTGTTTTTTTCCGATCATGCTCTCTTCTCAGGAATATCTGCCGTTTCAATACGACAAACTGGCCAGCCGCACAAACGGCTGGCCAGTGATCTCTCGTTCAGACCGGTAAGGTCCGGTTACGGTTGCGTGAAGGCGTTGTGAGCCATGTACAGGTCGCCGCCCGCCAGCGCCGGGTTGATGTCCCGGCGGAAGCGCAGCTGCACGAAGCCGACGATCGGCTGATCAGACGTCACAACCAGGCTTCCGTTCCAGCCGTCCGGCAGCTGGGGCACGCTGTTGTTGCCCGCAACGATGCCATGATTCTGCATCAGGTTGCCGCCAGCCGGAATGGTCGCCGGGAACGACACGGGGGTGCAGCCAGGGCACTCCGTCGGGGACGGCGTGTAGTTCAGGGTCACGTTGGCCGCAGCCGACTCGTTCTGGTTCTGAATCGTGACGACCGAGGAGAACCCGTTCGGCAGACGCTTCGCAACCAGGGGCACGATCAGTTTCTTGTCGGTGCCCGGCTTGAAGGCTTCGTAGGCGCCCGCTTCGCCGGTGGCGATGAAGCGCAACTGGACGAAGGCCACGACGTTCGCCGGTGCGTTGACGATGCAGGCCCCCTCATAGTTGTCGGGGAACGTCATGTCGGTGACCGGGTTGAAGCTGTAGGATGCCGAGTTACCGAGCGCATCCGGGTTCGTCTTGGTGAACGGGCTGCCAGCGCCCAGCGGCTTGCAGTTAAGCGAGATGGCGCCGGCTGCGATGGAACTGCCGCTCAGGTTCTGGACGGTCACGACCGTGCTCAGGGTGTTCGGAAGCCGCGAGTTGAACTGCGGCACGAACCACTGCGTTCCCGGCGCCGAGGCAGGGAAGGCATTGAACGTCTGCAGCGCGTCGCCCGTGAAGAAGTTGGAGACGACCGTCACCTGGCCGCCGCTGCTGGTCGCGCGCACCACTGCCGAGCCGATCCAACCGGAGGCCACATTGGTCTCCAGCGCCAAGTCGTAGCTGAAGGAGCCATTGGCCGGGATGGAGCCGGTCTTGGTGTAGGCGATCGTGCCGTCGCCGTTGACGAGGTCAATGGCGATGTCGGTCGCAGCGCTGGCGCTGGCATTCTGAACGACGATCTGGCTGTTGGCCAGGCCGCTCGCCGTGGCTCGATTGCGCGCTGCCAACGGGACGAAGTACTGGCCATCGCCGGCCGTGATGCCGGAGTAGGCGCCCGTGCTTGCCGGGCTCTGGTTGCGGGCCTGAATCTGAACAACTGCGCCCACTGCCTGATCGGCCTCTACGACGACGGACCCCTGCCCGGCGGACAGCTGGGCATCGAAGTATTGACGATACTGGATCTGGCCGCCATTCGGATCGAGCGTGAAGCTATCGTCCGCGCGCCAGGCGGAGCCGTCCGGACGCCAGTAGTGCACGACGCCCTGGGCAGACGCGCTGCTCAGGTTCACCAGGGTGAAGTTCGTGCTCAATTGCTTGGTGGTCGATTGAGCGCCCGCAGGGACGATCAACGTGACCATAAGCACGAGGACGAGCAGGGTGATGGGCAGGACTTTCCGATTCATATGCGTACCCCCTATTGGATGTGCTGTGAACCACCAGGAAACTGCGGACGGAGCAAACGCTCCTCGCGCCGTGACTTCTCACGGTGGGTCGTTGCGTGACCCTAACATACAACACGTCGGGCCGAAAAGGCAATACTACGTGTGGGTTATTCCTGCGGTTTACGGGTCTCGGATGGGCGTGATGACGCCTGAGATCGCCAGCGCCGCGCGTAAAGGGCCAGTCCGACCCCCAACCAGATCAATTCGGTCAGGATGACGACGAACCTGAACATCACCGCGGCCAGGTTCGCCTGTGCGGCGGTCAGCAGTGCGGGCTCCATCAGCAGCTCGGCCACCGCCCATTCCCGAACGCCGATGCCGGTGGGCACGATCGGGATGATGAATCCGAGCAACCATGCCAGGTTGGACGCTGCAATGGCCCCGGCCGCGCCCACGGAAGACGCCGGCGCAATTGCCAGGATGACGCCCCAGAAGGAGAGGCCGTAGAGTATCCGCAGCACCAGGTTCACCACCACCACCCAGCCCCAGATACTCGGCGTCCGCGTGCGTGAGGCTGAGGCGCCGGCCTTCCGCCGGCCGAGGAGGAGCACCAGGCGCGGGGCCGCGATCCAGGTGAGTGCCAGGAGCACTACGGCGGCTGCCCCGGACAGCCACTGCCACCCGCCCGCAGCCGTCGCGGCCAGGATGCCGAGGCCGACGACCGCCGCGGTCAGCGCCTGGACGGCCAGTTCCAGCAGGGAGCCGATGAGCGACGCGCCGTAGCTCACACCGTGCACCTGCTGCAGCCATTGGCTGCGGCTGAGGTAGCCCCACACGCTGCCGGGGATGTAGCGCGGCAGAAACGAGAGCTGAAAACCCTCGAAGATCTCCGGGAGGCCGAGGTCGACGTCGAGGTAGCGGAGGGTCAGCTGCCAGGCAAGCATCTGTGCGGCGTACACGAGCAGGCTGCAGGCGAAGGCCAGCGCCACCGCGCTCGGTTGCGCGAAGATCCGCCAGCCCAGGCTACGGGCGTCCAGGAAGCTCTGCGCAAACTGCCATGCAAACAAGAACACGCCGGCAGCCAGGCCGGCGGTCATCAGGGGCTTGCGCCACCGCCCGAACAGCTTCATGCAGAGGCTGCCCGGGAGCGGTCGCCCGAGACGATGGATCGGTAGAGGGTCACGAACTGCCGGGCGACGTGATCCCAGTCGTAGTGTTCGACCGCGCGCACGCGCGCGGCGCGGCTGAACTCGCGCCAGTGCTCGGGCGACGCAAGCACCTGCAGCACCCCTGCGCCGAGTTGTTCCGGATCGCTAGGGGGCGCCAGGACGCCGACATCGTCGGTGACGACATCGACGATGCCGTCCACGCGGCTCGCCACGATCGGCGTGCCGCAGGCCAGCGCCTCCAGCAGCACCACCCCCAGTCCCTCCTCCAGCGAAGGCAGGATGAAGACCCTGGCGCGCTGCATGGCCGCGCGCACCTCCTCCTGCGGCAGGAAGCCGCGAAACTCGATTTGCTCGGCGAACCCGGAGCGCGCCGCCATCTCCCTGAGTTCGGCCTCCTGGGGGCCATCGCCGATGAGGACGAGGCGATATCCCGGCAGCCGCTGCAACAGGTCGGGCGCGGCCCGGAGGAGATGCCGCACCCCCTTGCGCTCGATGAATGAGCCCACGAACAGCAGCTCGTTCGCGCGTTCGCCGTCCGGCGGCGGCGTCCACTGGTCCGTGGCCACGCCGTTCGGGATGATGCGGATCCGTCCGGCAGGAATGCCGGCTGCCTGGGTTGCCTGCGCCAGCGCAGTGCTCAGGACCGTCAGCCCTTCGCAGCGCCCGATCGCATACCGCGTGAAGCGCGCGCCCAGGGGAGATCGCGCGGCCTGAAAGATATCGCTGCCCTGGAGGGTAGCGACGATGGGCCGGCGGTGCATCGGGCGTCCCAGCCGTGCTGCCGCGGCGGACAGGGTCCACTGGGCGTGGACGAGATCGCAGTCCCGGGCGTGGCGCGCGATGGCTGCGGTGTGGACGAGCCCGAAGGGCAGGAAGAGCGCACGCGCCCACGGGTATTTTCGCCAGATGATGGGCAGGCCGCCGCCCTCGCGGCGCAGGATCTCCCAGCGCTCCGGCCGGAGATAGCGCGGGCGAAACACCTCGACGTCTTCCATCATCTCGTGCGTGGCCGCGCCCGGCACGTGCATTGCCACGACCCTCACGGCAACGCCCTGCCGCGCGATTGCGCGGGCGGCTTCCCAAATGAAGCTGCCCTGCGCATCGCCGTGCCAGCGCGGGAAGGCGGTCGTTGCAATGCAGACTTTCATAAGCTCTCTCCGGGCCTCTGCAGGCAGTCCCTACCGAGTTGCCTCATAGATCCACACACCGTCCGCCGTGTACACAGGGCGGAAGTGCGTCCCGTCCGCGTCGAAGAAGTCGGATTTCAGGTACGTCGGGCGGTTCCCGATGTAGACGTGCGTGAGCTGGTTCTCGCGCATCGTCTGCCAGACCTGTTGCGTCGTCGATGCGCCGGCCAGGTCGCGGAGCAGCTTGTTCGTCGACGCGATGTACGCCGCGGAGCCATCGTTCGAATACACCTCCGGCGGCATCATCGTCTGGCGCCCCGCCAGGTACGGGATCCAGTAGCCGGCGTCGAGCCCGTGCGCCACCATGGGCGTCCAGAACTGGTTCGCCACATAGAACCGGGCATCCTCGGCGGTGTTCCCGCGGATCCAGGCCATGGCCTTGAGGTCCGCCGGGCGCACGAAGCCGTTGTCCGGCTCGATCACGCGCGCGGTGTAGACCATGCCGTACAGGCCGGCGGCGACGAACAGGACCGCGAGCCCGGCCGCTGCGACCTTCCTGGCGCGGCCGGCAGGGAGTGACTCGGATCGCATGATGGCGCCCGCAAGCTGGTCCGCGCCGTGGCCCACCAGGACCGCGACCGGAAGATAGAGGTAGATCGCGACGATCAGGGTGGAGAAGAACGGTGGCACGCCGACGAGGTGCAGGTTCGCCGCTGCCAGCAGGATCAACACCCAGCCCACCAGGAGCCAGACGCCGGCCTTGCGCCTGAAGAGGCCCCAGGCCGCGCTCAGCCCGCCGAGGACCAGCCAGACCGGGTGCATCCCCGCGTGGAACAACTGATCGGTGGTGAAGGTAAAGTACGTGCCCGCGGTTTCGGGCCGATAGCCCGCCACCGTCTGCTGCGCCACCGACGCGCCGAACCCGCTGAAGAAGCGCATCAACCACGGCGCATCGATCAGCAGCGCGAGGACCAGCATGAGCACGCCGCTCAGGAAAAGCCGCCCGACCTGGTCCCGCCGGCGCCGCTCCCGGACTGCGTACAACACGAACAGCAGGCCTGCGAACGCCATGTAGAACAGGGTCATCCGGTTGTGCACGAGGAACAGCCCGGCCGCCACCGCGGCGACCAGGAAGCTCTTGCTCAGGGAAACCTTGCGCGACTCGAATGCGTCGATGGTCAGGACGACCAGGACCGGCAGCAGGACCTGGCCCGCCAGTTGTGGGTAACGGCCCCAGTTGACGAACCGCGTCGGCATAGTCGACAGCAGCCCGACGATCAGCGCGGCCACCAGCGCGGCCCTGCGGCTCTTCATCAGTCGCCAGCCGAACAGGTAGGTCGTCGGAACAACCAGCGCGTTGATGACCTGTCCCACCACGACCACTGCCCGCGGGACGGATGCACCGCTCAACCAATGGAACCAGGCCGCCAGCGCATGGAAGCTGAAGTGATACGTGAACTCGGTGACCGGCGCATACGGCTCATACGAGGCCGGCACTGCGCCCTGGCTGGCGATCAGGTCCGCGATCAAGGTGTGATGATACGAATCGGTCCACAGCGGAAACTCGATGCCCCTCACCATCCAAATCCGTGCGATCAGGGTCATCGCGAAGACGAGAGCCAGCCCGATGTGGTAGGGGCTGGTCTCAGCTGACCAGCGGGGCCGCCACCCTTTCGAGCGCCGCAGTATGTCTGCGACGGTGACGATGCCCAGGAGGGCCATCACGGCCGCCGCGACCGCCGGCGTGACGGGCCATCCCAGGATCGTGAAGGCGCCCAGGAGCAGCGGCACGACCGCGATCGAGACACCGGCGGCCGCGCACAGGACCTCGACCAGGTCGCGCTGCCGGAAGTGCCTGAACGCGGCGAGCAGCGCGTAGCCGGGGAACAGGAAGACGGCCAGCGCAGACAGCGCCCCTTGCGCTAACTCCATCTATCGGTCCTCATGCAAGCTGTAGCTTCCCCTGTGCTGCGCCCGATCGATTGTCTCACGGTTCGAACCTCATGCAAGTCGTTGGCTGCGGCGAGCGGTCGCAGCAGCTGCGATGCCGGACGCGGTGAAGAGCGGCAGCAGCCAGGGCAGCACCGCCCGAATCGATGCCGGCTTATGGCTGATCAACTGTGCCACGAGCATGCGGCCGCGCTCCGGTAACGCGACCGTTCCGGCCATCGGGAGCTCGCCCCGCGCCGCGAGCGGGCTCCAGTAATAATGATAGGGCAGCAGGTTGCCGAACAGGGAAAGGAGGCTCAGCGCGGCCAGCAGGGCGATCGACCCCTTGACCAGCCGGTCCCCCTGCCACACGTGCGCAAGACCCCAACAGAACAGGATCACCGCCGGGACCACGACGGGCAGAAAGTAGCGGCCCTGGATGACCGGCACGAGCACCGGCACGAGTACGCGGTTCCCGAAGAGCGGGAAGTTGCTGCCGAAGTACCCCAGCACGATAACGAGCCCGTAGGCCGCCACGGCAGCGGCGAAGATGAGCAGCACCTGTCGTCGCGGCGCAGCGTCGTCCGAGATCGGACGACGCATGCCGCGGCCCCACAGGCTGCGATACAGCCCGGCGACGCTCACCACGACCAGCAGCGTCAGCAGCGCCTGTGCCGCGAGGGTCACCGCGTTTCCCGACGCGACGGCGCCCTTCCACCACACGAACCAGAAGTGGCGGAACAGGTCCCAGATCGCGCCGAGGAGGCCCTGCCAGGAGAACGCGGGCAACTGCAGGGGCGAAATCCTGGCGAAGCCGCTCGACCCCGTCAGGTCACCGTAGACGCGCAGGTTGCGCGCCATCCAGGGAACGACCGGCGCGGCCGCTGCAACGCCGGCCAGCATCACGTGGCCCCCGAGCCGCGGCGTGCCGCGAGCCATCCACAGCGCGCCCGCGACGGGGACGATGAGCAGGGCGCCCGATATCTTGGCCAGCATCGTCAGCCCGAAGAGCAGGCCGAGCAGCAGGCTCCGCCGCCACGTCAGGCCCCTGAGCGCGATAAGCGTGCAGACCCACACGAGTGCAGCCGCGGCAACCTCCAGGGCGACGTCGTTGTTGACGCGGCTGATGGCGGCCGTGCGCTCCGGGATGACGGCCATGAGCAGCGCGGCCAGGTATGGCAGCGCGACGGCGCCGCCCGCCAGCAGTCGGCTGACGCGGAAGACGATGAACACGGAGAGGAGGGAAAGCGCCACCGTGGCCCAGCGCAGCGCGTAGAGCTTGTCCAGCACCGTGCCGGGCAGGAGGCGATACAGCGGCGCCATCACCGCGTAGTAGAGCGGCGGCTGGTACCCCTCGTAGCTGTGACCCTCCAGGCCCATGGCGAGCGGATCACGCGAAGGGGGCGCGGGCCATCCGAAGTGCGCCCAGCGCTCCGTGTCGAAGGCGCTGTCGATGATCTCCGCCGAGAGCATGGTCGTGCCGACCGTGGGAATCGCGCGTTCTTCGACCAGGTGCTGCACGTAGTGGAGGTGCTGTTCCTCGTCCAACAGGCCCCACGGCGGCATGAGGCTGGCATACAGGATGCCGTGGAGCAGCGCCAGGGCCAGGATGGACGCGAGCAGCCATCTGCCTTGTTTCTCTGCCATCAAGACCGGTCCCGTGTCGTACCTTGCGGCGGATCGCCGCGCACGTCGGACTGGTCGGGCGGCACAACGCCCAGTGGCGCTGGCTGCGCCCCGAGATCGGCGGACGGCGAGTGCTCCATCTGGCGGGTGTGGTACAGCACTTCTTCCTGCAGCTTGCGATTCATGCTCACGGAATCCGCGATCAGTCCAATGAGGCCGATCTGGAAGCCAACGATGGTGAGCACGGCCGCGAGGATCAGCGATTGCACCTTGCCCGCGCCGTTGCCCTGCACGAAGAACCAGAGGAAGCGCAGCCCCAGCAGCACCCCGCCTGCGATCAGCAACGCGCCCGCGCGCATGAACACCCTCAGCGGGCGGTACATGGTGTAGAAGCGCAGGATGGTCACCGCCTGCAGCATCAGGAACGAGGGGATGCTGCGGATCAGGCGCGACTGCCGCGTCTGCGGATTGGTCCGGACGGGCACATACTGCACCTTCATCCGCCGCGCGCCGGCCTGGATCAGCATCTCCAGCGTGTAGGTGTACTCGCTCAATACGGTCAACCGCAGCGCAGCCTCACGGCTGAACGCGCGGAAGCCGCTGGTGGCATCCGGGATGGGAAAGCCCGCCGCACGCTGCACCACCCAGCTCCCGAGCCGCTGCAACGCGCGCTTGAGCGGCGAGAACGCCGCGAGCGCGGCAACGCCCCGGTCGCCCACCACGATGTCGGCTTCCCCGGCCAGGATCGGCGCGACCAGCCGCCCGATGTCCTGACCTGCGTACTGGTTGTCGCCGTCGGTGTTGACGATGATGTCCGCGCCCGCGGCGAGCGCGGCTTCGATGCCGGTCTGGAACGCGGCCGCCAGCCCGCGGTTGTGCCGGTGCTGCACGATGTGCTGCACGCCCAGCTGCCGCGCGACCTCGACCGTGCGGTCGCTGCTGCCGTCGTCCACGATCAGTGTCTCGATCACGTCGATCCCGGGCAGCGCCGCAGGCAGATCCGCCACGGTAAGCGGCAGGGTCTGTTCCTCGTTGTAGCAGGGGATCTGGATGATCAGCTTCACGCGTCTATCCCGGCAGAATTGGCGGAGGCGCAGCGGGCGAACGCACAGGGCCGCATCCCCGGCGCAAGCGCGCGGTTCGTCGGTTGATCGCCGTGGCTGTCGTCACAGGGCGATTATAGCACAGGCAGAAGGGGCAGGTGAACTTACGTCTTTTGGCTGATCGGCAGCTCCACTGCAATCGGCTCGGGCGCGCGGTTGGCGAAGGTCAGCTTCGGCTGCCCGTCCTCGTCCTCGCCCACGCTGACCAGGACCGTGTCGCCGTCCTTGAATTCGCCGGCCAGCAGCCGTTTGGCCAGTGGATTCTCCACGTGGCGCTCCAGCGTGCGCCGCACCGGCCGGGCGCCGAACTGCGGGTCGTATCCCTCCCGCGCCAGCCAGTCCCGCGCGGCGTCGGTCAGCTCGATCTCCAGGCCGTGCTCGGCCAGGCGCCCGCTGATTTCGGTCATCTGCAGGTCGACGATGGCCCTCACGTGCTCCTGCGTCAGGCTGTGGAAGATGATCAGCTCGTCGATCCGGTTCAGGAACTCGGGCCTGAACGTCTTCTTCAGGTCGCGCTCGATATTCTCGCGCAGTTGGCGCTCCTGCGCGCTCAGCGATTCCTGCTTGAGGAAGCCCAGCGTGCCGCCCGAGTGCACGAAGGCCGTGCCGATGTTCGAGGTCATGATGATGACCGTGTTGCGGAAGTCGACCACGTGGCCCTGCCCGTCCGTCAGCCGGCCATCCTCCAGGATCTGCAGCAGCGCATTCCACACCTCGGGATTTGCCTTCTCGATCTCATCGAACAGGATGACCCGGTAGGGGCGCCGCCGCACCGCCTCGGTCAGCTGGCCGCCCTCATCGTAACCGACGTAGCCGGGCGGTGCGCCGAAGAGCCGGCTGACGGTGTGGCGCTCCTGGTACTCGCTCATGTCGATGCGCACCAGGGCATTCTCGTCGTCGAACAGGTACTCGGCCAGCGCCTTCGCCAGCTCGGTCTTGCCCACGCCGCTCGAGCCCAGGAAGATGAAGCTGCCGATGGGCCGCCTCGGATTTTTGAGGCCGCTGCGCGTCCGGCGCAGCGCGTCCGAGACGGCCTGGATCGCCTCTTCCTGGCCGACCACGCGCTTGTGCAGCTCCTCCTCCATGCGCAGCAGTTTGGCGTTTTCGCCTTCCAGCATCGTATTGATCGGGATGCCAGTCCAGCGCGCGACCACCTGGGCGATGTCCGACGCCTCGACGACCTCGTCCAGGCCGGTGGACGCCTGCCAGCCGGTGTACTCGGTCTCATACTGCGAGGCCAGCTTCAGGCGCTCGCTCTTCAGCTCGGCCGCCAGTGCGAAGTCGTTGGAGGCATAGGCCGCGTCCTCCTCGGCCTTCATCGCGGCCAGCTTCTTCTTCGTGGCCTTGAGCGGCAGCGGCATGGTGAAGAGCGACACGCGCAGCCCCGCGCCAGCCTCGTCCATCAGGTCGATCGCCTTGTCCGGCAGCCGGCGGTCGGTGACGTAGCGATGTGACAGCTTCGTCGCCGTGATCAGCGCTTCGTCCGTGTAGGTCACCTGGTGATGCTTCTCGTACCGGTCGCGCACCCCGCGCAGGATCTCGATCGCGTCCTCCACCGAGGGCTCATCCACGTAGATCGGGGCAAACCGTCGCTCCAGAGCGCTGTCCTTCTCGATGTGCTGCCGGTATTCGTCCAGCGTGGTCGCGCCGATGCAGCGCAGTTCGCCGCGCGCCAGCGCGGGCTTGAGCATGTTGCTGGCATCCACTGCACCCTGGGCTGCGCCGGCCCCGACCACGGTGTGAAGCTCGTCGATGAAGAGGATGATCTCGCCCTCCGCGCGCTGAACGTCCTCGATCGTGGTCTTGAGGCGCTCCTCGAATTCGCCGCGGAAGCGCGTGCCCGCGATCATCGCGCCGAGGTCCAGGCTCATCAGGCGCTTGCCCACCAGGCTTTCGGGCACGTCCTCTGTCACGATCTTCTGTGCGAGCCCCTCGACGATGGCCGTCTTGCCCACGCCGGCCTCTCCGATCAGCACGGGGTTGTTCTTCGTGCGCCGGCTCAAAACCTGGATGACGCGCAGGACCTCCGCATCGCGGCCTATCACCGGGTCCAGCTTGCCCTCACGGGCAGCAGCCGTGAGGTCGCGCGCGTACTTCTCGAGCGTCCGGTAATGGCTTTCGGCCTGGGGCGTGTTCGACTTCTGGCCGCCCCGGCCCTCCTGGATGGCCTGGAGCACGCTATCGCGCGTGATGCGTGCCTCTCGCAGCAGGCCGGCCGAGAATCCGCCGCGCTCGCTCAGCGTGCCGAGGAGCAGGTGCTCGGTCGAGATATACTCGTCCTGAAGCAGCCGCGCCTCTTCGGTGGCCTGCTCGATGACGCGCTTCATCCGCGGGGTGATGAAGACCTGCGCCACACTCTGGGGAAACATTGCCGGGCCTGCAGTGCGCGGCGTGCGCTGCAGGTTCTCGACCAGCTTCTCCTTCATGAGGTCGATGGGCGCGCCGCTGCGCTCCAGTATGTCGCACACCAGTCCCTTCGGCTGCTCCAGTAACGCCAGGAACAGGTGCTCGACATCGACCTGGCTGTGGCCGTATCGTTGCATCATCTCGTATGCGCGCATCGCCGCGTCCTGCGCGCGCTCGGTAAATCGATCGAATCGCATCTGTGTTCCTCACCGATGGCTGCAGCGCTGACACAGAAAAAGACAACCCGTAGCGCCGAAAGACGCCGTCAGCAGCGGCGTAGGTCGTTACGGGTTGTCACTATGCGCCCTGCTGCCTCTGTTTTTATCTGCCAGGCAGCATATCATATGCGTGTTAACGGCAGCGTATCAACCTCTCCCAAATGGCGAAATTCTAATGAAACACAAACATTAGTAGCGCAGCACCGCCGCGATGCGCCCGACCTCCTCCAGTCGTGCATTCGGCTCCAGCGCGGAGACCTTGATCCCGGCGTCGATCGCGTGGTGAACGGCCAGATTGATGATGTCACTGGACGCGACCAGCTTGCCGCCGCAGTAGGGACACGTCTCTCCATCTTCCACCACCAGCGCGCTGCAATGCGAGCATTGCTGCCCCGGCTGTTTCAGCGCGGGGTCGAGCAGCAGTTGATGGACCCTGCCCTGCTGGAGTGCGAGGAGCGTGTCCGTGAGGCCGATGGATCCTGCGCCGCCCTTGTGCGCCAGGGTGATCACCTTCTCCAACAGCTCCGCCTCCTGGCGCTTGTGCGTCTGCTGCGCCACGTCGTACGCACGTTCCCAAGCCTCCGCGGGGGACGTGTTGACATTCAGGTTGACCTGGCCGACCACCTTGTCGGCCAGCGGGCGCGGCATCAGGGACCGAAACTCGGCCAGGTTTTCCTCCGTGCCCGATAGGACGGCCTGCTGGACCTTGTGCTGCGCAAGATAATCGACCGCCCATTCCGCCGCGTCCTTCAGGTTGTGGCGCGCTTCCTGATCCTCCGAGCGCTGCAGTTTCTGGGACGACCAACCACCCTGCTTGTGACGTTTCACCTCCGTGCCGAGCGTGCCAGCCGTGTCCACCAGCGCGCCCAGGCGATAGGTAAGGATGCGCGCGCCTTCGCGGTCGACCATGACCACGGCAAACGACGCATAGTTGTCCCAGAGATCGCTCAGCGGCTTGACATAGGGCCGGCGGCCCACGAAAACGGCATCGGTCACGGGCGCCAGGAGGGGGTAGGCGCGCCAGAACTTCACGGCCTGGCAGCTGAAGCAGGCGACGGACTGTCCCTGGCGGTCAAACTCGTGTTCGAAGAAGCGTTCGATTCGCTCGATGTCGGGCGTGGCTGCACCGTGTTCGGCAGCCTGTGCCAGCAACTGCCGCAGCGCGAGCTTGTGCTCGTCGGTCGTTCGGGCATGCCGGTCGAGGCTCAGGTAAAGGCTCAGGACCGGTGCATCCTCACTCACCAATTCTGCCAGTTCCTGGAGATCGTGCTCTTGCATCATGATTCACGCTCCTCTGCGTGCTGCGATATGGTGCCGGCGCCGCTCACCGGGGACAGTGGCGCGGCGTCGGGTCAAGCGGAGCGGCCGCGGAGGTCCGCATCCGGGGGGCGGACCTCCGCGGCCCTCCTACGATTGGCGCAACTCGGCCCACTTCTGCACGAGCTCCTGCTCGTGCTCGTTGAGTTGCTCGGGGATCATCACGCGTACTTTCGCATACAGGTCTCCGCGCTCGTTGCTGCGGAGCTTGGGCATCCCCTGTCCCGCCAGCCGTATCGATCGGCCGGACTGGGTGCCGGGCTTGATCTTGAGTACGACCGCACCGGCCAGGGTTGGCACGCGGACCTCGCCGCCCAGCAGCGCGGCGAACAGGTCGATGGGGACCTCCGTGTAGAGGTCATCGCCCCGGCGCTCGAAACGCGGATCGGGCTTGACTTTGATGAGGAGATAGATGTCGCCGCGGTTGCCGCCGCGTGCCCCTGCCGGCGCTTCGCCGGCCACGCGCACGCGCGACCCCGTCTTGACACCCGGTGGGATCTTGACCTCAAGCCGCCGGCCATCGACGTCAAGCAGCCGTTGGCTGCCGTGAAAAGCCTCTTCCAGGGTGATCTCGACCTCGTGTTCGAAGTCCTGGGGGGGCGCGCTTGGAGCCGCGCGACGGGCGCCGCCGCGCGGCGCGCCGGAGGTCGGGGCGCCACCCGCCATGCCGCCGAAGATGGCCTGGAAGAAATCCGAGAAGCCCTGTTCGCCCCCGAACAGATCGTTCAGGTCACCGATGTTGCCGTATTCGACGCGCACGCCGCCCGGTCCGCCGCGCGGCATGCCGCCGGCCGCGTACTGCGTCCAATCGAATCCGCCCGGTTGGCCGCCGTTCGGCTGCCAGCGCTGGTAGTTCTGGCCCAGCTCGTCGTATTTGCGCCTTTTCTCCGGATCGCTCAGGACCTCGTGCGCCTCGTTAATCTCCTTAAAACGAGATTCGGCGGCCTTGTCGCCAGGGTTCATATCAGGGTGAAACTGGCGCGCTAGCCGCCGATAGGCTTTCTTGATTTCCTTTGCGTCCGCCGACTTCTCAACACCAAGGATCTGATAGTAGTCTCGATACTCCATGCCTGACTCCCGGGAGCCGTTGCGGCTGAGGGTCGTAGCACGGTCAGTATAGCCTCGCGCCATAGACCTGTCAAGCGTTTTTCGCCCCAGGGCGTTGACGCCCCAGGCGTTATCGCCCTGCCACAGCGCGCCGGCGCTCCCAACAGACACGGCTGAGTCCCCGATCCGACCTGTATGGCGCTTTGCCGGACGGAAGACTCAGCCGCGTATCATTTCGAAACGACGCGCCGTGTTGCTTATGGGATCACGAGCGTCTGGCCGGGGAAGATGCGATCCGGATTGCTGATGTTGTTGGCGTCCTGCAGCTGCTTCACGGTCAGGCCGAAGCGCCGCGCGATGGACAGCAGCGTATCGCCTCGCTGGATCACGTAGGTCTTGCCCTGTCCGGCCGCGGGGACAGTCACCGCACTGCCGCTGCCCGACGGCACGATCAGCTTCTGCCCGACGCTGATGGCGTCCGGGTTGGACAGGTTGTTCAGCCGGACCAGCTCCTGGACCGTCGTATCGTAGCGCAGCGCAATGCGGCCGAGCGTGTCGCCCTGCTGCACGGTGTAGGTGTTGGTGCCGCCGGTCGCGGGCGAGCCCCCGGTTGTCCCAGCGGTCGTCCCGCCGGTCGTCCCGCCACTCGTGCCCGCCGCCGTTCCGCCGGCCGGAATCTGCAGCTTCTGCCCGAGCATCAGTGCATTCGGGTCTGCCAGGCTGTTCAACTGTGCGATGGCCTCGGCCGTGGTGCCGAACCGGGCCGCGATGCTGTTCAGCGTGTCGCCGGCAACCACCGTGTACGATGTTGCCTGGCCCGAACCCGCCGCAGCGGGCGCAGCGGGGCTCACGACAACCTGCTGGGGTGAGGGCGCGACCGGCGTGGCAACTGCGCCTCCCAGTGGGGTGGGCGCGGCGATCTGCGTGACGGCCGGCCCTGCGGTGGGCGCCGAGACCGTGCTGCGCGCGG
>Ga0123333_10003650_pt1 | contig 14863 bp, 13 predicted proteins | sample BioC12SIPDNA_3_FD_89957 | JGI IMG/M metagenome (GOLD analysis project Ga0123333, IMG submission 89957) | Anaerobic biogas reactor microbial communites from Washington, USA - Biogas_R2_B C12 SIP DNA | ecosystem: Engineered > Bioreactor > Anaerobic > Unclassified | place: Washington, USA... | reverse complement strand
TCCTGATAACGGCTAAAAGCCGGCATGACCATTGCCGGGCAGCAGGTCCGAAGCTGCCGTCTGCTGGCCATGCCGGCAATGTATGACAAGAACGCTATCTCTCAGCCGGCGGTCACTTCCGGGAAGAGGCTGAGGATGTCGTCCTCGGCCACGCCCGCGTCGGCCAGAGATTCATCCTCGCCCAGCCGCTTGCCCGAAGCGCGGTGGTCGAGGCGGTAGGTGATGGGGTTGGCGCCCTGTGTCGTGGGCAGGCCCATCTTGCTCACCAGCGCCGGAATGAGGCGGCGCATCGGCACGTCCGCCGGCAGCTCCACTGGGGTTTTCTTCGAGCCGGTAGGATCGTAAACGATAACTTTAATGCTTGCCATCTGTAAGAGCCTCCATTGTTCACACTGAGCGCCTGGCGCCCATTCACTAATCTGTACGCAGGACTGCCGCCAGGGTTGCGGCCCGTCCGGCGCGCCTACGCAAAGGATAAGAAGCTATCGCGGTCGCCGGTCATCTCCAGGTAGAGACGCTCCTGGCCGTTGCGCGCGCGGATGATGCTCAGCGGCGCCACGTCGAACTCTGCCAGCGTGCGGTCGAGATAATCTTCTTCGCCGGTGATGCGGTGCGTGAGGATCATCTCGCGCCGCTCGCCGCAGTTCGGGCAGGTCGCCGCGGTCTCATACAGCCGGGCCATCTTCTTGAAGACAGGCTCGACCTGCCCGCAGGCGCTGCACTCCATCGCCACGACCACTTCGCCGTCGAACTCCAGCAGGGCTTCGCTGCCCAGCCGCTCGCGGGCCACCGCCAGCAGCTCGGCCAGCGTCGTGCCCGAATGGACCTCCGGTAGCTCGACAATATTCTCCAGCCGGCTGTGGCTCATGCAAAAATCTTTAACCGGATACTCGGTGTTGTAGATGTCGTTGGTCAGCCCGTTGATCAGCAGCGCCTTGCCGGGGTCCACCTCCAGACCGTGGATGAGCTTCAGCGCCTCCTGGGTCTGGAAGGCGGCGACGATGCTGGCGCTGGTCGGCGTCGTCGGCACCTTGCCCTGCAGCAGGTTCTGCCGGGCGAGCAGCGGGCAGGAATAGCGCAGGTTGATCGCCTGGTAGTCGGCGTCGCTGAGGGTGCATTCGTAGCAGGCGCCCCGGCCGGGCCAGAAGACGCGCACGATGCCCATCAGCTCCTGGATGGCGCCGTCCACCCAGGGACGACCCACTGCCCACGATGCGCGGTTGATGCTCAGGCGCGCCTCGCGATTGTCCAGGCAGCCGACGATGGCGTCCACGTGGCGGTAAACGCCCAGCCCCAGGTCGTAGTTGATGTCGCCGTGCCAGGCCTTCACCTTCACGTCGGGGTTGAGCGCCTTCACGCCCTCGGCGGCGGCATCGACCTTGCGCCTCCCGCGATCTTCCGCGCGGAAGAGCACGGAGCGGCTGAGGTTGGAATCTTCAATCGTGTCAAAGTCGGCGATCAGCAGGTTGCCGATGCCCATCAGCGCCAGGTTCTTGAGCACTTCGTTGCCGAGCGCGCCGGCGCCGACGACCAGCACCGTCGCGTTGCGCACCACCTCCTGCTGCCACCAGCTGATGTAGCCAAAGGTGTGGTAACGGTCGGTATCCGGATCGGTGATGACAAGTAGTTCTTGTTCTTGCATATCTTCCATCGTTCTATCGTCCGCGCAACCGGGCGCCCGGCGCGCTGATGAAGTTCTGCGTGGCGACGAGCGCGCCATCCGGGTTGTAGGCAATGCCGATGCCCACATGGGTCCATATCGGGTTCAGCAGGTTGCCCCGGTGGTTGGTCAGGCTGCGCGGCTGGTTCATAAAAGCGTTGTGTATCTCGACCACGGCGCGGCTGCCGCGGGCGGCCTCGCCGTAGACGATACCGATGTTCTCGCCGCAGGCCACGTAGCCGATGCGCGCCCGGTCCAGCCGTTGCGCTGCCGTTATGCCTTCCGGCGAAACGTGCGCGACGTACTGACGGCGCAGCATGTCGGCCGAGTGCTGGCGAGAGGCCGCCGCCAGCCCATCGTGCCAGACCAGCTCGGCCGTTCCCACCCAGCTCGGCAGGTGCTGCCGGCGCGTCTCGTTGACCAGGCGGAACATCAGCCGCTCAAACTCGGCGATGTCCGGCTCGGCCTGCGGCTTCGGCCCTGCCGGCGCCAGATCGGCCGGGGTGATGACCAGCGGCGCGCCAACGGCGGCGTCGGGCCTGATCTCTGGCGCCAGGTCTGCCGGCGTGATCGTGATGACGTCGGGGGCCGGCGGCCGGCTGCGCGTCAGCCGCGTGGCGCGCTCGATGTCTTCCTCGCTGAGCTGGAGCCATTCGTCCATCGGCTCGTCCTGTTTCTGGTTGTCTGGCTGCCGCTTCTGCTCGCTCATCCGGCGGGCTGGCTGCGGTGGTAGAAGGGCAGGGTGAAGCGCGTTCGGTCGGCGTTCAGGGTGATCGCCTTGCGCTCGACTTCGCCGCCCAGGTCGCGCGGCCAGGTGACGTCCACGTCGTAGGTCAGCCCTTCGTGCAGGCGCACCGGCAGCTCGGCGACGAAATTACCCTGCCGGTCGGTGGTGCCGGCGACAAAGCTGCGGATACCCTTGCAGCTCACGCGCACCTGCAGCCCGTAAAGCCCCGGCCCGTCCGGATATTCCTGGACGACGACGTGCAGCTTCGTCGTCTTCAGCTCCTCATTGCCGAACATCTGCCGCAGCGCCACGGTCAGGCCGGGCCGCGAGCTGGCCGAGGAGGCCGGCATGAGCACGCCAGAAGCCGGCACCGGGCTGGGCGGCGAAGTCGGCTCCACCTGCTCGCGCGAAATGGTGATGGGCGGCATGCGTTCTGGCTGGCGCTCCGGCGGCAGCTCTTCTTCAGAGATGGTCAGCGGCTCGCCGCGCTGGGGCGGAACGGGCTCTGGTTCGCTGTCGGGATCGATGCGCAGCGTCTCGCGGGCCACCTCGGGATAGCGGACCGGCACAGGCGGGCGAAAGTGCGGCGGCAGAGGGGCGATGGGCGTGTTATCCGCCATCTCACTCAGACCGGCAGCCTGCCGGGGACGGTAAGCCAGCTGGCGGGCCAGCTTGTCGCGCTCCGTCGCGCCCCGCTGGACCTGACGGCGCATGTAGTGTGCGGCGCGGGCCAGGATCTGCCCGGCCGGGCTGTAGCGCTCCGGCGGCAGGTCGGGGTCGAACTGGTAGAGCGGGTACTGGCGCTGCCAGGAAAAAGCCGCCACCACCAGCGCCGCCCACTCGGCCGGGCGGGCGGCGGCCGACGCTGCGCCGAACGCGGCGAGGCCCTCCAGCGCTTCGAGGTCAACCAGCCCGGCGTCGCCCAGCAGGTCGTAGAGGGCGACGCGCTGCGCGGGCGGCTGTTCCAGCAGGCCCGCGAAGTCGCGCAGCACAGGGTCGCCGGCCACGTCGGCCGAGCGCAGCAGCGCCCGCGCGCGCGATTCGGTGAAGGCAGGCGGCGGCTCTTCGGCGCTGGCGTTCAGGTCGGCGACGAGGAAAGCCGCCAGCTGTTCGGCAAAGAGGGGCAGCCGGTCGTCCGGTAATGATTGGATCAGCTGTAGAGCCTTATCTTGCGTCATACGCGTGCTCCTAACGAGAAAAAAAGGTCGTCTCTTGTTGCTGCGCAAAACAGTCCAGCGCGGGCTCCTGAGCGGGCGCGTCCAGAAAGACGGTCACGATCTCCCGGGCGCAGGCTCGCGCACTCAGCACACCGTGACTGGCGCCGGGAAACGCATAGAAGTAGGCGGTGTCCAGCGTCGCGGCCACCTGTTCGCCCCAGTGCGGAGGCGTGATCGGGTCAAACTCGCCGGCCAGGATAAGCGTCGGAATCGCACTGCGAACGGGCTCGTTCTCCAGAGCGGGAGCGGGGGCGACCTGCCAGATGGCGCACTGGTCGGCCTCGGCGGCAAGGAAGCTCGCCGCAGCCGCCTGCAGGCGCGGGTGGAGGGTGTCTGTGACCAGCACCATGTTGCTCAACCCATACTCCTCGCGACACATCACCGCCGCACTCGCACCTTCGCTGTAGCCGTCGGCGATAAAGGCGTAGGCGTAGATCAGGTCGAGCCAGTTCGTCACGATTCCGCTCTCCAGCTCGGCAATGTAGCGCGGCAGATACGGTATAGTCTCACCTGAATAGAGAGCCCAGTGTAAGATATTGATCAGCGAGTCGCCGTCCACCGCCACGTCGTAGAGCTGGCCGTCTCCCCGGTACTGCAACTGCACGGTTAGCGGCTGGGCGTCAAGCCTATCCACCAGCGCATAGAAGCGATTTTCCAGATCGGGGAACGCCACCGCACAGTGCGCGTCAGCCGCACAATGGCTGAACAGGAGACTGAAGGCACGCGCGCGGTGCGTGTGCAGGGTCGCGAACATGTCTACTTCGAGCGGCACCGTCGAATCGAGGGTCGCGCTGCGCACCGCGTGCGGGTAGTCGCGCATCGCCGTCAGTGCCAGCCGCGAGCCATAGGACACGCCGTAGAGATTGACCTGATCGTAGCCAAGGGCGAGGCGCAGGTCGTTAATGTCGGCGGCGCTCTCGGCGCTGTTGTACTGTGTCAGGTCGATGCCGGCGGCGGTTAGCCTCTGGTAGCAGGTCGTGTGAGCGGCTTCGGCAGCCTCACGGCGCACTTCCGGCGGCTGCACCTGGCCCAGCAACGGATAGACGGCTGCCGCTACCTCCGGGCAATCGAGCGAGGGCTGGGAAAGCCCCATGCCGCGCTGGTCGAAGACAATCAGGTCGCGATTTGCCAGCGCCTCGCCGAAGTTATTGGCCACCCAGGGCGTGCTGATGACGGCCTGCGCGCCAGGACCGCCGTGCAAAAAGACGATCGGGTTACTCTCCGGTGTATTGCCGGCGGCATGGACGATGGCGACGGCAAGCTGGAGCTGCCGGCCTCCGGCGGCGCGCCTGTTCTCAGGTACAGTCAGATAGCCGCACGTGACCGCACGCTCGCCCAGTTGAAACGGGCATTCGCCTTCCGTGAAGGTCGCTGCCGTCGTTTCCGGCGTGGGGGTCGGCGGCAGCAGCGTGGGGGTGGGCGCCTGCTGGCGCTCGGCAGGGGACGTGGCGCTGCCGGCTACCGGGGGCGCCGCCAGAGGGGCAAGCGCGCTCGTAGGGCCGGGAGCGGCCTCCGGCTGCTCGGCGCAGGCGACCAGAACGATCGCCACGACGACCGCCAGTACGCCATTATCGGCTATCCGGTTGGCTGAACGCATCTTCGTCATCGGCGCCAATCCCGCGCAAAGGGGGCGATCTCAGATCGAAACCGCCCCCAGGGGCAATCAGTGATCTAGCCTGCCAGGCTGCTTTCCAGCCGATGCAGACCTTCCCAGGTACGCATCAGCTCTTCGATGTCGGAGACAGATTCCAGGTCGATCTCCATCGCCTTGCGCAGCTCCTCGTCGTGCAGCTTGCGGTCGTGCTGGCGCAGCATCGGCTTCACCAGATGGTTGTTGAAGTCGCGCTCGGCGCGCGTCGCTTCCAGCCAGAAGAGGCGGCGCAGGCGCGGCAGCAGGTTATCGTCGCCGAACAGGTCCTGCACAATCTGGCCGAAGATCTCGTTGGTCTTGACGGCGATATTGTCCAGCCGGTCGGCGTAGCTCGGCTCCAGCTCCGCCAGAGACATCGGCTGTTCGGGCGTCTCGCCGGGGAAGCTGATGTCCAGGTCGGGCATAGCGACGGGCTCGTCGAGAATGTTGATGGCAATCTCGTCCTCGGCGGGCTGCTGCTCCGGCGCGGCGGCTGGCTGGGCCGCCTGCCGGGCCCGCCCGCGCAGCTCCTGCTGTACCGCCTCGGCGCCGTGCAGGATGGCGTCCAGCACGCGGTCGTTGTCAGGCAGGGCTAGCTGTTCTTCGCTCTGCTGCAGCCGGACGTGAATGGAGCGCTCGGGCTGCACCAGCTCGTACATCGTCGCCTGGCGGCAGACCTGGCGGAAGTTCTCCGTCACCCGGCCGACCAATTGGTGGTAAGCCCCTTCCAAGCTCAGCGTCTCGCCGGGCACGTCGGGCAGGGTGTAGCTGTACTCCTGCCCGTAGCTGGCGCGCTCCAGGCGGGCCAGGATGTCGTGGGCCTCCAGCGTGCGCTGCAGCTCCGCGGCGATGACGTCGGCGACCTCCGGCATGAAGTTGGAGACTGCTTCCTGCATGACCAGCTCAACCTGATAGAGGATGCGCTTGATGGGCACTTCGATGCCGCTGGTGCCCCAGACGAGGCTGTCGTAGGTCACGTCGCGGTCGTCCCAATACTCGGTGCCGTAGCTCTCCAGAAGCGTCTCGATCTCGCGCCGCACGGTGTCCTGGACCATGTCCCTGACGCCGTTGATAGTGGGCCGCAGCAGCGCGCGGAAGCGTTCGTCGTTGTTCGTCCGCTGGCTCAGCTCCAGAAGCGCGTTATGGAAGGCGCGGGGAAGCTCCTTCTGCTGGCGGATGAGCACGTTCTCGTAGCGGCGCTCCTGCATCGCCTCCCAGCTCGTGGAGAAGGGCGGGTGGACGCCGCGCGCGGCAAGCTGTTTCTCATAGTAGAAACGCAGCGATTGCAGGGCGTTGCGCACGCGGGTGCTGGCCTCGCGAAGCTGGCTGCGCACCCGGTCGTTACGGATAAAGTTGATCAGGCTCTCGCGCAGGAGCGGCACCTCGCTCAGCTCCAGCAGCGCCGCCTTGGTGTCCGGGTCGAGCGGGTCGTCGAGGTTCAGCCCGCTGCCGCCAATGGCGCGTAGCTGGTCGGCGAACGCCTTCAAGATGCGCTCGGTTTCGCCCTCGAACTCGCCGGGGGCGTGCTCCGGGTCTTCCACAAACAGGGCGGACGGGGCCATGACCAGGAAGTAGGGGCGGTTGTGACCGCGATCCGCGTAGCGCTCCCAGTAGTTGGGGGCGATGTAGCGGGTCACTTCCTTCACTTCCAGCTCCGCCTGCGGCAGCCCGGAATTGAGCCGGTCGAAGGCCTGGCGCACGTTGGCGCCGTTGACGACGAGGAAAATCTTGGAAGCGGCCTCGTCCAGATCGCTGCCGCTGAGGCTGTGCAGGCGGTTCTCCTTGATCCAGTTCACCGCCGAGAGGGACTTCATCTCGTCCACGCGCTGGCGCCCGGCGTCAGTGACCAGGACGATCATTGCGTCCTCGCGCTTCATCTCCTCCAGGGTGATCGTCTCGTGCAGCTTCATCCCGGCGCCCAGGCCCGGCACGTCCACGATGCGCAGATGGCCGTCCATCAGCAGGTTCGGCTGCCCGGCGCGCGGGTGGATGCGGAACGTGGCCGAGCGCACGAGGCGGATCTGCCGCTGGTTCTTGTTGCCCTTGAAGCCGTCTTCACGCAGATGCAGCAGCGATTGCTCGTCGTCCAGGGGCAGGGTCTGCGGCGGGGGCGGCCCGTTCTGGAACATATCCTCGTGCACCTCATAGGTGTCGATGCAATCGATGAGAATTTCCAGGTATTCGTCGCGCTCTGTCTTGGCGTTGTCGCGCCCCTCTTCCATGATCGCCGCGATGTCGGCGCGGGCCTGCTCCCGCTCCGCCTGGTTGGTGATGTCGAAGGATTCCATCTCGCTGAGCTGGCAGAGACGGCGCACCCGGGTGGCAAATTCGTCGCGGTTCCAGAAGCTCAACGTCAGCGACTCCGGCTCGTCTTTCTCCGCCTGCTCTATGTAGACGATGGTGCCCGTTACGGCGGTCACCGCGCCCGTAGGCAGGAGGTTGCGGCCCAGCAGGGCGTTGATCAGCGTGCTCTTGCCCACGCCGGTTCCGCCGAAGAAGACCAGCGTATAGGTGCGCTGGTCGAGAATCTTCTCCGCTTCGGCGATGCTGTACTGCGCTTCGGGGACGGCCCGGATCAGATAGTCGCGGGTGCTGTCGATAGTCTGCTGCAGGGCCAGCCACTGCTCCACCTGCGGCTCGCTGATGTAGGGGAGAGACTGCAAGGACTGTCGCAACTCTTCGTAGCGGTCTTTTGGCTTTGTGGTCATGTCCATCATCCTCAAAACAACCTGTTCCTTTCTTACTCATGGCCGCGGCCCGTGGCAACGCGCTGGACGCGGACGGGGTCTACTGACACCCAATACGCGATTCGGCGTCAGGAGTTGCGCGGGCCGATCTGGTTCTCTATTTTACCACACCGGCCTACAACCGCTGCGCTTCGCGCGCGTAGAGGATGGTGGTACACTTCGATTACACACTTTTTCCTAACAGACTGGAGCAAAAGATGCGCATAATCCTCTATCTGGGCAAAGGCGGTGTCGGCAAGACGACGGTTGCCGCGGCGACGGCGCTGCGCAGCGCCGAGCTGGGCTACCGCACCCTCGTCGCCAGCACCGACATTGCTCACAGCCTCGCCGATTCCCTGGACACGCCCCTCAGCGATAAGCCTGTCGAGGTCGCCGAGAACCTCTGGGCCCAGGAAATCAGCGTGGTCGCCGACATCTACAACTACTGGGACACCCTGCAGGAGTTCGCCTCGGGCATTATCGCCGGGCAGGGCATCAACCGCGTCGTCGCCGACGAGCTTTCCGCTTTTCCCGGCATGGACGAGATCGTCAGCCTGCTGCACATCAACAAGCAGGCCAAAGAGCGCAACTTCGACCGCCTGATCATCGACGCCGCCCCCACAGGCGAGACGATCCGCCTGCTGACCATGCCCGATACCTTCCGCTGGTACGCCGGCCATCTGGCCCGGCTGGAGCGCGGCGTCATCTCCCTCTTGCGTCCCTTTGCCGGCCGCCTGCTGCAGGCCCCGGCCGAAGTCATGGAGGCGCTGCGCCGGCTGGACGAGGCAACGGCCGAGCTGCGGGCCACCCTCAGCGATCCCGAGGTGAGCAGCTACCGCGTCGTCGTCCAGCCCGAAAGAATGGTCCTGCGCGAGGCGGAACGGGCCATCAGCTACCTCGGCCTTTTCAACTACCCTGTCGATAGTGTGATTATCAACCGCATCCTGCCCGAGCAGGGTATGGGCGAGTTCTACGAGAGCCGGCGGCAGGTTCAGCAGAAGTACATGGAGATCATCGAAGCGACTTTCAAACCGCTTCCTCTCTGGACCGTTCCCTACTATTCCTACGAGGTCGTCGGGCTGCAGGCGCTGCACCAATTGGCGCTCGACTGCTTTGGCGACGAAGACCCCGGACAGATATTCTACAGAGGGGTCGTGCAGGAAGTGGTCGAAGGCGAGAACGATACCTACCTCCTGCGCCTGCCGATGCCCTTTGTCGAGGGCGGCAACGTCAAGCTGCGCAAGCGCGGCGACGAGATGTTCATCACCATCGGCAACTTCAAGCGCGAGATGATCCTGCCCAACGTTCTCGCCCGGCGGCGGGCGGGCAGCGGCCGGCTGGTGAATGGCGTGCTGGAGATCGAGTTCCTGCCCCAGACGCCTGAGCAGGCTGCGGAGGCCGCCGGGTAGGACGGACCTGCCCTGGAGCGCCCGCAGGACGCCGGCGCTCCCAATTTCTCCCTGCAACTCTGCGCCACAACCCCCGTATAGCATCACAGAACCACGGCCAAGAACTGCATGTGGAGGACGTAGACCATGCAAGATGAAACCGTTTATAAGGCACAGCTTAAGCAGCCGGTAGGCACGCGGTCTCAATGGCCGCTGCTGCTCATCGCCGCCGGCGCCCTGTTGCTGCTGCCGCGCTTTGTCCCGCGCGACCTCTGGGGGCCGCTGTTCTTCATTGTGGCTCCCGGCCTGCTTCTGCTCTGGCCGGCCCACTGTTCGACGGCGGAATCGCGCAGCTCGTTCAGCTTCCTGGCGATCCCCGGCGCCATCCTCGCCACCATCGGCGTGTTGCTCGTGGTCATGGGCATCACCGACCACTACGGTAGCTGGGCCTACGCGTGGACGCTGCTCCCGGCAGCGGGCGTCGGCGGGGCGATGTACATGTCGCGCTTCGACGCGGACCACCCCATCCATCGCACCGGCTACAAGGTCGTGCGGGCGCTGATCGTGACCTTCATAGTGCTGGCGATATTCTTCGAGTTGTTTGCTTTCCACGGGATGGGCGCGTGGTGGCCCCTGATGCTGATTGCCGCCGGAGCCTATCTCTGGTTGCGAGACAAAAGGAGTTAAGAAACATGGACGAAGGTATGGAATACGAAAAGAGCGACGCCGGCTTCAGCCCTGAAGAAGGCGATCCGATTCGCATCGACGAGGAAGAGGTGAAAGGCAACGGCAACGCTGAATCGAAGGACAAGAGCTGGACCGAGGAGTTTACGGTTGCCGGCGAAGAGCTGGTCGATACCGTGCGCAAGCTCGTTCGCGAGGCCGGCGTGCGGCGCATCGTGGTCAAGAACGAGCAGAAGCGCGTTCTGTTCGAGATCCCGATGGTCCTGGGCATCGCCGGCATCGCCTTTCTGCCGGTCTATACGTCGCTGGCCCTCATCGCCGCCATCGTCACCGACTGCACGATTACGGTCGAGCGCGTCGCCGACTAGGCCTCAGCGCGCCACAAATCCCCTATCCACGGAGCGCCGGCACCTCGCCGGCCGGCAAGATGCCGGCGCTCCCCCTCATTCCAGCGGGCTGGAGCCGCCGTAGATCAGCTCGACGTTCTTGATGCGGCTGACCACGGACTCGACGGCGTAGATGGCAAAGATGAAGACGAGGTCCACCCCCGCCGCGAGCGTAAAGGCCAGTCCCAGAAAGCCAAAGAGGGTCGTTACCGGCCCGCTCAGCCCGGCGACGAGAACGTCCTGAAGCTGCAGCAGGTAGACGAGGCCCGCCCCCAGCAGCAGGACGAGGATGAATGCGGGCCACGCGCGCCGGTCCGACGGGCTGGGCAGCATCGCGTTGCTGATGGCGAAGAGCAGATAGAGCCAGACAAAGAAATCCGGCGTGCTGAATAGCGCGCCCAGCGCTTCGGTCAGGCCGGCGATTTCGCCGCTGCCTACCGCCTGCGCCAGCCCCGGCACGTCGAAGACGCGAATCCCGATCAGCAGAATGGCCGCCGTCCCCATGATCAGCGGCGCTCCGCCGATCAGGCTCTCGCGGATGGGGTCCAGCCCCCGGCGCCGGAAGTACTCGACGTAGCCGAGCTGAATGGAGCCGTCGCCAAGCTGCCTTGGCAGCAGGGAGACGGCCCCCGTACGCACGCCGAGCAGGTTGGCGAACAGCCAGTGGCTCAGCTCGTGCAGGAGCACGCCGGGAAAGAGAATCAGGGCGTAGATGATGACGGCCCAGCTCTGCCGGCCCGTCAGCAGGTAGGCCACCCCACGCAGGTGCCGGTGGATCCAGCGTTGAAGGAGCAACAGCACGGGCAGCGCGATGGCTACCCAGAAAAACGACATCAACGACTGGTCCATGAGCCGGCAGAGGGGGCAGCGCGCTGCTACGCCCCGGCGGCGATCCTCACCATCTCCACGAAGGAGGGCTTGAGGCTCGCGCCGCCGACGAGCGCGCCGTCGATGTCCGGCTGGGCCATGTAGGCGCCGATGTTCTCCGGGTTCGTGCTGCCGCCGTACTGGATGCGCACCGCTCCGGCCGTTTCCTCGCCATACAGATCGGCAATCGTGCCGCGCACCGCTTCGCCGATGATCCGGCCCGCTTCCTCGGCGCTGGCGGCCTTGCCGGTGCCAATGGCCCAGATCGGCTCGTAGGCGATGATGCACCGCACGACCTCTTCGGCGCTCATGCCTTCCAGAGCAGCGCGCACCTGCCCGCTGACGAAGCTCTGCGTCTCGCCGGCCTCATTCTGCTCCAGGCTTTCGCCCACGCAGATGATCGGCGTCAGCCCGTGCGCGAGCGCCGCCTTAGCCTTCCTGTTGACCGCCTCGTCGGTCTCGCAATAGTGGGCGCGCCGCTCCGAGTGGCCGAGGATGACGTACTGGCAGAACGGCGTTAGCATGTTTGGCGCCAGCTCCCCGGTGTAGGCGCCCTGCTCCTCGGCGTGCATGTTCTGCGCGCCGATGCCCACGCGGCTGCCTGCCAGCGCCTCGGCGACGCCGGGAATGGCAATCGCCGGCGGGCAGACGACGGCATCTGCACCCTCGATGGCGTCCAGCGCGTCGCGGATCTCGCGGACGAAGCTCACGGCTTCTTCCGGTGTCTTGTACATTTTCCAGTTGCCGGCAATGATTGGCCTGCGCATCGTTGTTCCTCCTCTGGGTTGCAGTCTACAACCCGGCCCTTTCTTTTTACTTGGCGAACCCGACAGCTCGCGTCTCCCGGATGACAGTCACCTGGATCTGGCCGGGATATTGCATGCTGTCTTCAATTGTCTTGGCGATGTTCTTGGAAAGGCGGATGGCGCCCAGGTCGTCGATGGCGTCCGGCTTCACCAGGATGCGGATCTCCCGGCCGGCCTGCAGCGCGTAGGCATTCTCCACGCCTTCAAATGTCCGCGCAATGTCTTCCAGCGTGCGGACGCGCTTGATGTAGTTCTCCAGGCTCTCGCGCCGGGCGCCGGGCCGCGCGCCGGAGATGGCGTCGGCTGCCTCCACGATGATCGCCTCAATCGACTCCTGATCTACTTCGTGGTGGTGCGAGGCGATGGCGTTGACTACCTTCTTGGGCACGTTAAAGCGCCGGGCGAACTCGGCGCCGAGCATGGCGTGGGTGCCTTCCTGCTCGTGGTCCATCGCCTTGCCCAGGTCGTGCAACAGGGCGCCCATCTTCGCCGTCTCCACGTCGGCGCCCAGCTCGGCGGCGAGAACGGCGGCAATCTTCGCCGCCTCCACCGCGTGATGGAGCTGGTTTTGCCCGTAGGAGGTGCGGAACTTGAGCCGCCCCAGCATCTTGGTCACTTCCGGATGCAGGCCGGGGACGTTCGCCTCGTAGGCGGCTTCTTCGCCGGCCTGCTTGATGATCCGTTCCACCTCGTCTTCCTGCTCCTTGACGAGCTTCTCGATGCGCGCCGGGTGGATGCGCCCGTCGGCGACCAGCTTGGCCATCGCCCGCCGGGCGACCTCGCGCCGCGTCGGGTCGAAGCTGGAAATGGTCACGGCCTCCGGCGTGTCGTCCACGACGACGTCTACCCCGGCTGCCATCTCGAAGGCGCGGATATTGCGGCCGCTGCGGCCGATGATCCGCCCCTTCATATCGTCGCTGGGCAGCGGCACGACGCTGATCGTGACTTCCGAGACGTGCTCGCTGGCGACGCGCTGGATCGCGAGGCTGATCAGCTCTCGCGCCCGCTCTTCGCCCATCTCCCGCGCTTCCTCTTCAATCTCGCGGATAATCCGGGCCATGTCCTGACGGGACTCGGCTTCCACCGCTTCCAGAAGGAGCTGTTTGGCCTCTTCTTCCGTGAGGGCGGCAATCTTCTGCAGCTCTTCCCTGCGCTCCGCCTCCAGCTCGGTTAGCTGCGCCTGGCGGCGGTCGAGCCGCTGCTGGCGCTTGTTGACGTGCATTTCCCGCTTTTCCAGGCGCGCGAGCTGGCGGTCCAGCGCAGACTGCCGCTGGTCCAGCCGCTCCTCGCGGCGCGAGAGCTCTTCATAGCGGCGCTCAATCGCCTTGTCGGCTTCCGCCCGCGCTGCCTTGATCTCCTGCTGTCCGGCCTCCCGCACCTGTTCAGCTTCCGCTTCGGCGCTGCTCTTGATGCGCTCCGCCTCCAGGTGCGCTTCCTCGTAGATTGCTTCCGTCCGTGGCTTCTGACGGTTGTAGACGATGTAGGCAGCCACGGCAGCACCGACAACCATCCCGAGGACAATGCCGATGACATATTCCATTCTCTGTCTCCTTTAAGTCGCTTCGTCGCCCGAGCCGTACTCGGCCCAGGCTTGCTCCAGTTCCGTTCTGATAATTTCATAGCTAAATCCACGACGCTGCAGGTAAGCGCCTAGCTTGGCCCGGAACTCGTCGTAAGGCAGTCCCTGCCACTTCCAGGCCTGCTTGCCGGCTGCATCATGGGCAGCGGCGGCCTCGTCGACGCCCTCCAGGGCCGCGTCAATGGCCGCCGCATCTACGCCGCGCGCGTACAGCTCCTGCCGGAGGGCCATCTGGCTGCGCGGCTTGAAGGTCACCCGCTGTTCGACCCAGTAGCGGGCAAAGGCATAATCGTCCAGCAACGAGCGCTCGGTGAGGTAGGCAATAACCCGTTCGACCTGCGCTTCGTCGTGCCCTTTGCGCAGCAGATGGCGGCGCAATTCTGCCGTGCTGCGCGGGCGGTAGCTCAGATAGCGCTCCGCCTGGCTGCGCAGCCGCACGAACTGATCCTGGTCCTGTAGCGCGGCAATCTCTGCGTCGCTCAGTGTCTGCCCCACGCGCAGCCCGATGGCCGACTCCAGGGGCAGCCCAAACGCGAACTCGCCGTCCAGGTAGACGTTGACCCGTTCCTGGTTGCGCTTCTGCTGTCTGAGGGCCGTTATCTTTCGTTCTGCCATCGTGAAACAAAAATGCCGTGGAATCATAACCACGGCATCATACTGACAATTGACAACAGTATGCAGTTAAGAAGGAACGATCGCTGCCAGACCACCGAGTGGTCTCCGCGTCTTTTCCCGGTCGTTCAAGGCCTCGTCGCCATTGTGGCAGTAGCCGCAGGGCGGCGGGCAATCAGTTACCAGTTTTTTCAGATCACGGGCGCCCCGGCTCAGCCGCAGGCTTCCAGCAGTTCAATTGTCGTGTTCTTTCTCAACCTGCCGGCTCTCCAACGCCGGCCTGTTGCTGTCCAATGCCGCTGGTCAATAAAAATCGATCTATGACACCAGCGCGTTAATGTCCAGCTTTCAGATTAATCCGTTGTTGGGGCTGCCGCGGCCAAAGCTGGAAGGCCGGCAGCCTCTCGTATGCGATTCTCAATCTCATCGGTCACCTGCGGGTTCTCCCGCAGATAGGCCTTGGCGTTTTCGCGGCCCTGGCCGAGGAGGGTATCGCCGTAGCGGAAGTAGGCGCCGCGCTTGTCCACGAGCCCATACTCGACGCCCAGGTCGAGCACGTCCCCGCTGCGGGAGATGCCCTC
>Ga0123333_10003649_pt1 | contig 14863 bp, 14 predicted proteins | sample BioC12SIPDNA_3_FD_89957 | JGI IMG/M metagenome (GOLD analysis project Ga0123333, IMG submission 89957) | Anaerobic biogas reactor microbial communites from Washington, USA - Biogas_R2_B C12 SIP DNA | ecosystem: Engineered > Bioreactor > Anaerobic > Unclassified | place: Washington, USA... | reverse complement strand
CGCTCATCCCGCGGCTGGCAGGTATCATTCGCACGCACGAAGAGAGCCATTACCCCTACACCGATGAAGAGCGCACCATCATGGCGACGGTGATCAAGGGCGTGCGAGAGGCGATCATCGCGCGTCGTGAAGCCGAGCGACCGGGCAGTAGCCAGGCGCGTGCGCGAGAACGCGCGCAGCGTACCGTTGAGGCAGAGCGCGCGAAGGCCAAGGAAACCGCTCAGGCCCGCGTACCTAAGGGTGCCTACGACGTACCTCTCGCCGATCTGCAGCTATCGACGAAAGTATACAGCAATCTCATTGCCAACGGCCTCGCAAGTGTCGGAGAGGTTATGGAGCGTGTAGCGCTGGGCGATGAGGCCTTGCTGGTGCTGAATGGTGTTGGCGTCAAGGCCCTCCGTGAAATCAAAGACGCTATTGACAAAAGCGAGCTCAACCTCCTTGAGGAAGGTGGGGCTGCCGAAGAGGAGGACCTGGTCGCGGTTGAGGAAATCGCCGAGCCCGAGCCCGCCGCCGAGGAAACGCTCGAAGCAGAGCCGGAAGAGGCCGAGGCGCCCGAAGTCGCCGGCGTGGCTGTCGAGGCTGGGGAGGCCCAGCTTCCCGAGGCAGTGGCAACTCAGGAAGCTGAAGCAGGAGACGAAGCAGAAGCGGCCTCTTCGGAGACAGAAACTGAGGCGCCACCGGCCGAGGAAGCTCAGGAAGCGGCGGCCGTGTTCGGCGATGTGACGGCATTACCAGAGATTGTGGAGATCATCGAGGAAGAGCTCTTCGAGGATGAGGAAGAGGTAGAACCAGGTGAGTCAGCCCCCACGCGTACCAAGAGCAAGGGCCGGAGGCAGCGACGGCGGACGGTAGTCTATGACGATTCTTCGGGCGAAACGTTCGTCGTACGCAAGCACCGGCGTCGCGGCGGAACGGGGTGGGACGATTTCGACGATGGTCGCTGACCCGACAGAGTGTAAAGCAATGAGCTTCTCGGTAAGTCCCGTCCTGATCGCTAGATGCTCATCAGGACATCAACTGCAATGCTGAGACGACTGCGGCGCCGATAGACCGTTGCCTATCGCAGGACGCTTAGTCTTGGAGGATGGGACGCCCGGGAGTTCAACGGCGTCCCATCTTTCATGTAAGTCACGGATATGGCAAAACAGAAACCGAGACCAAGACAGAAGCACATCCCGATGCGCACGTGCGTAGCCTGTCGCGAGGAAAAGCCGAAACGGGAGCTGATCCGCGTGGTGCTGCTGCCAGAAGGCGGCATCGCCATTGACGAGTCGGGCAAGAGGAGTGGCCGCGGTGCCTATCTATGCCGACAACGTCTCTGCTGGCAGGAAGCGCTCCGGCGAGAGAGTCTCAGCCGGGCGCTGCGCAGCTCCCTAAGCTCGGAGGATATCGCGTTACTGAGAGATTATGCCGAGTCCCTACCGGAGAAACCGGAAGAGGCTTGAGCGCGGCAGTGTAGCTGCTGCCGGTTAGGCGTTATTGGACCAAGGAGGAATGCATATGGCCGAAAAAGAAGTCGTTGTTCCAGAGGTCATTACGGTGCGCGATCTCGCCGATTTGCTCGGCGAGACTCCCATCAAGGTGATCAAGAGCCTGATGAACAGTGGTGTGCTGGCCAGCATAAACCAGCAGGTGGATTTCGACACCGCCGCGATTATCGCTTCGGAGTTTGGATACGAGGCCAAGCAGCCGTACGCGGAACTAGAGGAAGAGGCCGAGAGCGAGTTGTCGGCCTGGCAGATCCTGCTCGCGAGCGAGAAACCGGAGGACCTGCAGAGCCGCCCCCCTGTCGTTACCGTACTGGGTCACGTGGACCACGGCAAGACATCACTCCTTGACGCCATCCGTCACACCAACGTCGTCGGTGAGGAGAGTGGCGGGATCACCCAGCATATCGGCGCCTATCAGATCAAGCATGGCGGGCGCCGCATCACATTCCTTGATACCCCGGGTCACGAGGCGTTCACGGCGATGCGCGCACGAGGCGCCCATACGACCGACATCGCGGTCCTTGTAGTGGCTGCGGACGATGGTGTCAAGCCCCAGACGATCGAAGCCGTGAACCACGCACGCGCGGCCCACGTCCCCATTATCGTAGCGCTCAACAAGATCGACAAACCCAACGCGCGACCCGAGATGGTGAAACAAGAGCTGTCTGACTTGGGCCTGACCCCGGACGATTGGGGGGGCAAGACGATGGTCATCCCCGTCTCAGCCAAGATGAAGACCGGCTTGGAAGACCTTCTGGAAGCGATCGTCCTGGTTGCCGACGAGATTGGCGTCCAGGCCAATCCAGAGCGCGAAGCCGTCGGGACTGTCCTCGAAGGTCGGCTGGACAAGCGGCGAGGTCCGATTGCGACTGTCTTGGTTCAGAACGGAACGCTTGAGACAGGAGACGTGGTCGTGGTCGGCAGAACATGGGGCAAGATTCGTTCACTGGAGGACGAAAACAACGCCCGTCATCGAACTGCGCCGCCGGCAACGCCCACTGTCGTCATTGGGTTGCACGATGTCCCCGAAGCCGGTGATTTGCTGGAGGTAGCGAAAGACGAACGCACGGCGCGCGCCATTGCGGAGAAACGGGAGCAAGAGGCCAGACAGCGTGAGTTGTCGCGACAGAGTCGCCCGCTATCGCTCGACGAGTTCTCCTCGGCCATTCGGGAGGGCGAGGCCAAGGAACTCAGCGTCGTGCTCAAGACCGACGTACAGGGATCGATCGAGCCCATCGTCAACAGCATCGAGCGGCTGAGCACGAGTGATCTGAAAGTCAACGTGATCCACGCTGCCGCGGGTAACATCTCCGAGTCGGACATCAACCTGGCGTTGGCGTCCGATGCCATCGTGTTGGGCTTCCGCGTCGTCGCCGACGCTCCGGCGCGGCGCATGGCAGACATGGAAGGGATGGAGATCCAGATCTACGAGATCATCTACGAGCTGGTCGATGACGTCGAAAAGGCGCTCAAGGGCTTGCTCGAACCCACATACGAGCAGGTGCTCATCGGAGAAGCCGAGGTACGCCAGACCTTCGACATTTCGAGCCTGGGCACGATTGCAGGCTGCTACGTGACGCGCGGGATCGTGCGCCGCAACGCCAGGGCGCGGGTGGTTCGCGATGGCACCGTCTTGCACGAAGGAGAAATCGATTCGCTGAAGCGCTTCACCGAGGATGTGCGCGAGGTCCGGCAGAACTTCGAGTGTGGCATCAAGCTCGCGGGGTTCAATGCGGTGCAGCCCGGAGACCGCCTACAGTTCTACGTGATGCGCCGCGTCGGGGCCTAGGACGCGAGCGCTGCCTGTTCTGGCTAAGGGTGCGCCTGTCTGGTGGTTTGACCACCAGACAGGCACACGGAGGAGATCTATGGGCAAGAAATATATGCAACGCGTCAATCAGTTGATCCAACGTATGGTGACGCAACTGCTACTTGAGGAAAGCAACGACCCGCGGCTCGCTCTCGTCACGATCACCGACGTCGACGTCAATCGTGACACCACGCGCGCCGAAGTCTACTTCAGCATCATCGGGACTCCTGAGGAGGTCGCCGAAACAGAGCAGGCCCTGAACCGTGCTGCGGGGTGGCTGCGAAGCCGGATGGCACCGGCACTGCGCTTGCGCAATATACCGGCACTCGTGTTCTCCTACGATCCTTCGCTGGAGCACGGAGCGCGAATTGAGGCGCTGCTTCATCAACTTCATGAAGAAGATGGGGGCTATGACCCAGACCACGACACCACTAGAACAGACGATCGCGCTGTTGGCGAGGAGTAACCATCCACTCCTGATTGCTCACCCTCGCCCCGATGGTGATACGATCGGATCCACCCTAGCTCTGCGCTTGGCACTCCTTGAGCTCGGCAAGGACCCGATCATTGCCTGCGTCCATCCCTTGCCCACGAATCTGGAATACCTGCCGGGGGCCGGGGCCTTTGTGGCAGACGTGCCCGAAGATGCCGACATCGACCTCGTAGTTGCAGTCGATATGAGCGATCTCAAACGGACGGGAGGCATCTACAAGGAAAGCTGGCGTAGGCGCTACCCCTTGCTGGTCATTGATCACCATGAGACTAACGAGGAGTTTGGAGACGTCAACCTGGTCGTAGCCGCTGCCGCCGCGACCGCCGTACCGTTGATCGACGTCATCCAGGCCCTGGGCGTCGCGCCCAGAGATGAGATCGCCACGTGCCTGTTGGTGGGCTTGCTCACCGACACGCGCGGGCTGCGTACGGAGACTACCACGCCCGAAGTGCTACGCATCGTCGGCCAGCTAATCGAGGCTGGAGGCGACTACTTGCAGGTCATGCAGCGTACAATGGATGCGGTGCCCTATCTGCAGATGCGCGGATGGGGAATCGCCCTCAACCGGCTGCAACTCGAGGATAGCCTTGCTTGGACGACGTTTCCCGTCTCTCACAAGGAGGCGCTGGGGATCGAAGACCACGACGACCTCGATCTGGGCAACCTTCTCAGCCGGGTCGCCGAAGCGAAGGTCATCGCGGCCTTCGTCGAGATGCGCGATCACACAGTCAAGGTCAGTATGCGAGCACGCCCCGGATACAACGTCGCCACAGTGGCCTACGAACTCGGCGGCGGCGGACATCGGCAGGCCGCGGGTTGTACGCTCGATGGCCCGCTTGATCACGTCGTCGAGCAAGTACTCGCCCGACTGCGCGAGACAGTGTCGATGGCATAGTGGGGACCACCGCACGATGAATGGCGTGCTGGTTGTCGACAAGCCTTCCGGCATGACGTCGCACGATGTCGTTGACATTGTGCGCAGGCTGGCACGCACGCGCCGCGTAGGCCACACGGGGACCCTCGACCCGCTGGCGACCGGCGTGCTTGTCCTCTTGGTGGGGCCAGCCACGCGGCTATCCCGGTTTGTCACCGAGTCGACCAAGGTCTATCGAGGTGTCGTCCGTTTTGGCGAAACCACCACGACCTACGATGCCGATGGGGAGATCGTCGAGCGATGGCCCGTCGACCTCGACCTTGCGACCGTCCGCGCGCTGCTTCCGCACTTCCACGGCGAGATTCTGCAGATCCCACCGGCATACGCTGCGGTCAAGGTTCGGGGCAAGCGCGCCTACGCCCTGGCGCGCCAGGGCCACGAAGTTGCCCTGGAACCACGTCCGGTCACGATCCATACCATCGAAGTCCTGAAATGGAACTCACCAGACCTCACCATCGAGGTCGTCTGTTCTCCCGGGACCTACATCCGGAGCCTGGCCCACGATCTGGGCCAGAAGGCCGGCAGCGGCGCACATCTCCTTGGGCTCCGAAGGACTGCGACCGGTCACTTCACGTTGGAAGACGCCCGGACCATCGAGGGTCTCGAAGAACTCAGGGCCGAAGGGCGTTTTGCGGAAGCGCTTCTGCCACCCCACGCTGCCCTCAGCGACATGCCTATGGTCGCGCTTACGCCCGCAGAGGAGCAAGTCGTGCGCTACGGGCAGGTGGTCGCGCTGGAGCCCCCTGGAAACCCGGACCGTCTTCAGGCCCACAACCAGGCGGGCCAACTCGTGGCGGTGTTGCGTAGATTGGAGGACGGTTCCTACCGTCCCATCCTGGTTCTGACACCATCAATCGACGAGGCTGGGGATTCGCGGGCATGAGCGACATTGGCTCCCGATCGCTAGATACACACCTGAAGAAAACTGTAGACCTTCCGCTCCACGGCGGGTCCCGGCTCCGTCTGAGCGTTTCGCAGACGCTCTTTAGCAGCCACCAGGTCGATATCGGGACCATGCATCTGCTCAAGTCGCTCCAGGACACCCAGCTCGATCATGCAGCAGAATTCCTCAGCCAGGGGCGCAAGTTCCTGGATCTTGGCTGTGGCTATGGGCCGATTGGTCTGGCCCTTGGTCGTCTCAACGAGGCGAGCATAGGACACTTGGTGGATCGCGATGCGCTCGCCGTGGACTTTGCACAGCACAATGCCAGGCTGAATGGCATCACCAATGTAGAAGCGTATGGAAGTCTCGGATACGACAATGTGGTTGAACGGGATTTCGACCTGATCGCCTCCAATATCCCCGGCAAAGCCGGCGAGCCCGTGATCAGAGCCTTGCTCCTCGATGCCGGAGGCCTCCTCAGCCCACGGGGCTTCGTTGCCATCGTCGCCGTCCTGCCCCTCGAGGCGGTAATCTATGAGATTCTAGCAACGCCGGGCGTCGAGATTCTCTTCCACCAGACTACCTCGGCACACGCCGTGTTTCACTATCGCTTTGCCGCGAACCGGGACGCGCCAACGCCAGGGGGCTTCGAGCAGGGACTGTACGACCGCGAGGACATCGCCTTCATCGTAGACGAACTGACGCTTCCGATGGTCACCGTCCGGGGTCTCGCCGAGTTCGATACGCTGAGCTACGAGTCCGAACTCATGATCAAAGCATTGGAAGAGCTGACGCTGGATCACGTGCAGCGCGCCGCCGTCTTCAACCCGGGGCAGGGTCACATTCCCGTTCTTTTGTGGCGGATCTTCTCGCCACAGGTGCTGGATCTGGTCGACCGTGATCTGCTCAGCCTTCGCGCCGCCCGGCTCAATCTGGCATCAAACGGGTGTAGCGAAGATGCTGTCTTGCTGCATCACCAGGTAGCACTGACGCCGGCGGGCACTGCCCACGACTTGGTGGTCGGCGTATTGCGAGAGGACGAGGGGCCTCAGGCTATCGAAAGCGGATTGGCAGAAGCGGCGGAACAGATGCAGGCTGGTGGATTCATGTTGATCGCCGGTACCTCTACGCCCGTAACGCGCGTGTTGAAGTCCCAGTTGCTCAACGGCGTCCTGCGGACTGTCAAACGCAAGCGCCAGAGAGGATGCAGCACCGTGCTGTTCCAGCGACGCTGAACGGCCGGGGATCGCAGCACCAGCACAGTATGAGCGCAGATCCGCACAACCTTCCAGTCATAGGCCCACCTCGCATGAGGACTAGGGCGCCACGATCTTGACCGGACGACCTTGCCCCTCGACCAGCCAGCGGTAGGTCTTCTCGATACGGTCCCAGTTCTCCTCGCGATCGAGGCTCCAGAAGCGGCCAATGACCGAAGCCTGGACCCCTACCCCCAGCCGGGCCATTTCCCGCTCGACACCCTCGATGTAGTGAGCGCCGCTCCCTACTCGCTCACCCCGACGCCCGAGCATCGCGTGATGATAGACCTCGGCTACCCCCTCGCGAAGCGCCAATTCCAGGAGCGCGTTCAAATGCTCGACAGACCCATGGGAGCTGTAGAAAGAAACGATGCCAAGCAGATGCAGGCGGGTTCCATCACGCTTGGCGCCCCGCATAGCCCACAGGAAGGCATCATTCTCAAAGAACGAACCGTCCTCGATAGCCTCGCTAACACGCACGCGATCCGCCAGGATTCGCCGCCCTGCACCGATGTGCGTGTGTCCGGACTCCGAGTTCCCCACCGTCCCCGTTGGCATTCCGACAGCTTTTCCGGCAGCCTCAAGACGCGTGGCAGGCCACTCGCGCTGTAGCGCATCCATCACCGGCGTATTGGCCTCGAAGATCATGTTGCCGTAGCGCTCGTCGCGGGCACCCCACCCATCCGCGATGACGAGCAAGACCCGGCGCCTTCGATTCGCGACCGTGGCCGGCAGCAGGCTGGCGCCGGTCATCTCCTCGGGCTTAGGAAGCCCCATCAGCTGCAACACGGTGGGCGCCACCGCTGTCAGCGAAGCGCCTTCGCGCAGCGTAAGATCGCGTAGATCGGGATCGACCACGATGATGGGCACAAGACTGTCGGTGTGGCCTGTGTCGACGGTGCCGTCAGGGTAGAGCCAGCGCTCCACTGTCCCGTGATCGGCTGTAACGACACATACAACGCCTGCGGCCTGCGCGGCTGCTACCACCTTGCCAATACAGCGATCGACCTCCTCAACCGCGTGTAGCACCGCCTCACGATTCTCGATGTGTCCCACAACATCGACGTTGACGAAATTGGCCACAATGAAGTTGAGTGCCGGATCACCTATGGCTTCAATCACCGCCTCGGCGACCTTGGCAGCGCTCATCTCAGGCGTCTCCCCATAGTCATCGACCTCAGGAGAGGGAACGAAGACGGTCCGCTCACCGGGGAAGGGACGATCACGCTTACCATTCAGGAAGTAGCCGACATGGACGGCCTTCTCCGACTCGGTGATCTTCACCTGCTGCAAACCGTGCTGGCTCACGATTTCGCTAAGCGTGTTGCGGATCTCGCCTTCTGGCGGGAACGCGACCTTGACGGGTAGATCCTGAGCGTACTCGATGAGCGTGACAAAGCCGACCGTCATGTCGTGGCGCGGGAAGTGGGGAAACGCTTCCCCAACAAACACGCTGGTGAGTTCGACCTCACGCTCGCCACGCAGATCGTAGAAGATCACATAGTCGCCATCGCGAATCCGCCCAACAGGCTCGCCCGACGCGTCTACACGAACCAGCGGCTCGAGCGCCTCATCCTCTTCGCCCCGCTCGTACGCCTCCCAGACCGCTGCTGCCATAGGCGTGTGTTCAGTTTCGGTCATTCTCTCTCCTGTTCTTCGCGAACGTTCGACGGGCATTCAGCCCAAGGACGGAAGTGCTTGCCGGCGCCCTCACGGCCCATTGGCCGCAGCACAATGGCGAAGGCATCATCGCCAGCGGGGAGCATTATAGGCACCGGCAACGGGCCGTCAAGCCGACAGAGGCAACCAGGAAGAGAACGGTTGCGGTATAATAGGTCGTCAGCGTATGTGGGTAGAACACGACATCACAGGTCTGGAGCTGGATGGTCTCAGCAGCATCACCGTCGGCGCCTTCGACGGCGTCCACCTGGGGCATCGAGCACTCATCCAGCAAATGGTCACGACCGCGCGGCAGCACCAGATGCGGTCGGTGGTCGTGACATTTGATCCTCTCCCCGGGGCGGTCCTGAACCGCCAGGGCTACGGCCAACTGTGCGATCTGGACGACCGCATTGCGCTCATTGAGGCCATCGGGGTCACCGGCACGGTGGTGCTTCCCTTCGACGCCGAGATGATGGCGACGTCCGCAGCGGACTTCGTGAGCCTTCTGACGCGCCATCTTGCGCTGACCGAGCTGTGGATCGGCCCAGACTTTCATCTAGGCCGAAGCCGTGAAGGTGACGCCCAGTACCTTAAGCAGCTGGGCGTGGCGAGAGGCTTCGAGGTCCGCGTCTTCACCAGAACGGTGCATTGGGCGGGCGAACCCGTGCGCAGCAGCCGTATCCGGCGCGCACTGGAATCCGGAGACGTGGAACAGGCCAACGGCTGCCTCGGCTATCCCTATCGCCTCACAGGCGTGGTCGAACACGGCGACAAACGGGGACGGGCACTCGGATTCCCAACTGCCAATCTGCGCATTCCCGAAGGGCGGCTGCTGCCTACCAACGGCGTCTATGTCTGCCGGGCACAGGTGGAGACGGTCGTCTATAACGCTATCGCCAATGTAGGCACCCGCCCGACCTTCAACGGACATCGCCCTAAGGTCGAAGCGTATCTACTGGACTTCTCGGGCGAGCTCTACGGCACTCCCATGCGCTTGGACTTCCTCACCCGCCTGCGGCCCGAATACCGCTATGCCACCGTTGATGCGCTCATCGATCAGATGCAGCGCGACGAGGCCCAAGCGCGACAGTGGTTGGCGAGCCACGCAGGGCGCCGCGATGCTGCGGCATAGCGCCGCACCCTCTTCCCGCGCGGCCTACTCATCCTCCCTGGTGCTATCGTAGACTCTCCTGCGGGGCCATCCGGAGAGCAGCGCGACCTCGCGCGCGGCCTGCGATCGAGAGAGCCCGCGGGCCATATGCTCGCGCATCGCCGTGCGGACAGCTTCCTCTGTCCACTCGAGAGCCACGTCCGCAGATCCCTCCACCACGACGGTATACTCTCCGCGCGGTGGATTCGCCTCAATCCACACCAGAGCCTCCTCGAGATCGCCCCGCCACACTTCCTCATACATCTTGGTCAGTTCACGGCACAACGCCAGACGGCGATTGCCTAACACGGCGTGTGCCACCCGGAGAGTCTGCGCCAGCCGGTGGGGTGCTTCGTAGAAGACCAAAGTCATGGGAAGCGATGCTGCCGCCGCCAGGGCTTTCTCGGGACGCTTGCGGGGCAGGAAACCGAGAAAAGCGAACTGATCGGTAGGCAACCCCGATACCACGAGAGCCGCTGTATGAGCGGATGGGCCGGGGACCGCGACGACCCGGATTCCGCGCTCGATCGCGGCCTGAATCAACGGATAGCCGGGGTCGGATATCCCCGGCATGCCCGCTTCAGAAACAAGCGCTACATCGCCCTCCTCCAGCGCATCGAGGATGGTGGCGACCTTCGCGCGTTCGTTGGCTTCGAAGAAGGACGTAACAGGTGTATGGATATCGTAGTGCCGAAGCAGGAACTGCGCCCTGCGGGTATCCTCGGCTGCGATCAGGTGCACCACGCCGAGGATGCGCACAGCACGCAGGGTGATGTCTTCCAGATTGCCTATAGGTGTCCCCACTACATACAACGTGTGCATAGGGCAGAGTTCATACGGACCGCAGTTAATGGTTCAGGGTGAAGTCAACCCTCGCCAATGACTTGGAACACAGCCCTGCAAAGTCCAGCACAATCTCTGCAGAGATCGGAGGATGGTTGGGATTGTCTCGTGAGTGAATCTGAACACGGAAGACGCCCCTCACCTCAGTCGGCGCATTGGTAAAGAACTGTTCCCATCCTGAGTCGCCATACTGCTGCTTGTCGCCGGAGTAGACCACCGTGTCGATGCCGCCGCCCCAGACGTGAATAGGAAAGCCGAGCAACGGATTCCCATCGATATCCTGCACAGTTCCAGCAACCCCCATCCACGCGCATCCGTAGAGCGGTGTCTCATAGACCAACTCATACGTGAATGGATGGGCCGAACGCGTCACTCGCGGCGTCGGCGCAGGCGTGGACGTGGCTGTGGATGTTGGGGTTGGTGGCGTGGTAGGGGCGGGCGTCGAAGTCACAGTCGGCGTAAAACTGGCTGGTGGTGTGGGCGTTGCGGTCGGCGTGGCAGTCGGTGTCCAGGTCGCCACAGGCGAACGTGTTGCGGGCGACGTGGGCGTCACCGTAGCAACAACGAAGACCGATTGCCGGGGTGGAAACGGATTGAAGGGCAGATACGGGTTGATGGCGATCAAGACATAACAGAGAAGCGTGATAACGGTCAACCCGAGCATCACCAGGCTCAGTACACCGAACACTCGATCCCGTTGCCCCATGGTCTCCTCCTACGTTGCTAGGGAGTCACAAAGACCTGCAGATCCGCTGAAGCCCGCAGCTCATCCAGCCAAGCTCGCACTGCCTGGTCGCGCAGCAGGCGCAAGTTTTCGGGGGCGATCTCTTGATCCGCCACACGATCGACAACCTGAACGATGTGGAAGCCCAGATCACTGCGCACGACGTCGCTCAACTGGCCAGGCTGCAACGAAAAAGCTGCGGCCTCGACCTCCTTCGACGTCAACACGCCAGGGGAGAAGAAACCTAAGTCTCCCCCCACGTCCCGGGTGCTGATGTCCTGGGAGAAGGTACGGGCCAGTGCCGCGAAGTCCGCGCCAGCTTGCAGCTGGCTGAGCAACTGTCGCGCCTCTTCTTCAGATGCCACAAGGATATGACGTGCGTGAATGTGCTCGGCACGGGCCGGAACAGCTTCGGCAACGCGATTGGCCATCTGCGTCGCGATCATGTCACCGCGAAGTCGCTCCCGCATCTCCTCAAGTGTCATCCCCTCCTGCGCCAGCCAGTCGTCAAAGGCCTCGACGCCGGTCTCGGCGCGTAGGGACTCGATCGTTGCATTCACCTCTTCATCACTAACCGTGATGCCCTCCTGAGCGGCCCGCTGCTCGATCAGCATCTGCTCAATCATCATATCCAGGACCCACTGGCGCCCTTGGCTCAATGCCTGCTGTCCTTCCTGCGTCAATGGATCCTGTCCGGCTGCCACTATGGAAGCTTCATATCGTCCGACCTGCCGTTCGTACTCAGCAAGTGAAATGGGTTGGCCGTTGACAAGGGCTGCCTGGGGTTCTGTAGTTTCAGTGGCGGGTGGGGCGGGCGGCGGCGTCTCCTCGCCGGGCGGCGGCGCCTCCTCGCCGGCCGGTTCCTGCTCAGACGTCGGCAGGGCCGTGACCGGCACTTGCGTCGGCTCCGCGATCGCCGTACACGCAGATACGATAGTCATTGCTGCAAGCATCACTGGAACCAACAGCTTTGCATGTCTCATCAACACCCTCCCAAGATAGATGCCAACACCCCTCATTATAGATCGAGGCATCTTTTAACGCAATTCTAGCCAGAAGCAGATTTCTCTTGACCACGCCACCCTTTGTGGCTACAATCGCCCACAATGACCCGACCAAGGTCCGATACCAGAATATGACGACTACTATACCAACGCACATCCGGTCGATTGATCCGGCGCACGACATGCCCGCGATTCTGGACCTCATAGAGCTGGGGTTCAGGGAGGAACTCGACCCACAGGGCTGGAAAATGCTGGACCAGATGCGACGGATTTACCGGCCCAATCCCCTCGCAAACGTTGTGTACGGTCGGGTCGCGGGGACCGCTGGCTACGTCTGTGAAGTCGAGGGCCGAATCATCGGCAACCTGTCGCTGCGCAGCGCCTTGCCTCACACAAGTAGAGGTCGCCTCATCGGCAATGTCGTGGTCCACCCTGAGTTTCGCGGACGGGGTATCGGCCATGCGCTCATGGAGCGAGCGCTGGAGGCTGCCCGAGCCATGCACGCCAGATGGATTGGCCTCGAAGTCCGGGCCGACAACGTCGTGGCCTGTCGGCTCTATGAACATCTTGGCTTTCGTGTCGTAGGCATCACGGAGCATCTTGTGCGCCCGCAAGACCTGGCCTGGCCCACATACCGCCGGCCGAACGGATCCTGGGAGCGTTCCAGGTCACGTCACAGCACCCAGTGGAAACAACTGGCCAACCTAATGCACTCTGCCGACCAGAGACGTGTCCTGGAGATTCGCGGGGGCATGTACGAGTTTGGCGGGTTTGAAAGATGGGTCAACCTCACCTTGAGTGGCCAATGGGAGCGTGCTTGGCTACACTACAGAGACGGCGAGGCGCCGGATCTGGCTACTCATATCCAGGTGGATCGGCACTATCGATTTCACATATGGGACCTACTCACCAACCCCGAGGCAGGCCAGGCGGGCGCTGAGGAGATCGTTGCTCGCACGCTGTCGACCACAACCCGATTCCCGGCATGGCCTGTCGTGACACTCGTGCCCCCGGTCCCGAGTCTGATCGCGGCGCTTCGTAACATAGGGTTCGGCACACACCGAACGCTCCAGCAAATGCTGCTGGAGCTCTAGCCTGACCGCAACGCTTCGAAACGCCTCAGCGCTAGTCAGCTGGGCCAGAGCACTCAACCACGAAAAACTCAACCGCCATGGCGAAGTCCATGCCTGCCGCTGCCGCAGCTTCAGCATCTGTGGCAACGTCCCCAACATAGATCGCCTCGGATGGCGCCATCTGATGGCGTTCGCAGGCTGCCAGCAACATACCAGGTTCAGGCTTTCGCCAGTCCGCGCGCGCCGAGACATGCACCTCGAGTGGCTCCGCGGCCATCCTCAGATCGTCGACCAATGCCGCATAGGCCGCCTCAGATAGCGAAAGGCGCCCATCACCTATGGCGACAAACCAGGGCGCCCGCATGAGCGGAGGCAATGCCTCGGCTATCGCCAGGAACCTCCGCGCTAACGACTCCGGATCAGGGAACTTCGCGTCCATCTTCGCCACCCGCCAAGCGAGGCCCGCTTGGTTCGTGGCGACAGCCAGGCGATACCCTTGCTCAACGAGGATCCGTAGCCGCCGGGCGACACCCGACAGCGGCTGCGTCTCATAGGTAACAACCAATGTGTTGTCAAGATCGAAGATGAAGAGCATTACCTTCTCACATCTACCACAGCAAACGGGGAGCGATGGCCAGTCATCTGCGCGATCAGGGTCGCGCCCCCGTAGACACAATCCCTACGTTGAAGTGGATTCGCGCTGCCTGAGCACCTCATACAATGCGACAGATCCGGCTACCGCCGCGTTGAGCGACTTGATGTCGCCACGCATCGGAATCTGCATCAGCCAGTCACACCGTTCGCGCACGAGACGGCGCAGTCCGCCTCCCTCATTGCCTACAACCAATGCCAGGGGAACGGTAAGGTCAACTGAGGTGTAGGGTCGCGCCCCATATCCCTCCTCCAGTGCAGCCACCCAGACGTTGACCAGTTTCAGGCGTTCGATCTCTTGAGGCAGGTTGGTGACCTGAGCGATCAGCAGATGCTCGACAGCCCCGGATGAGGTATTCACCGTTGCTGGCGTGATGCCGGCGGCTCGGCGCTCTTGGATGATAACGCCGTGGACTCCCACCGCTTCGGCAGTGCGCATCAGACTGCCCAGATTCTGCACATCCTGGATAAGGTCAAGCAACAGCAACAGCGGCGGCTCGTCCCGCGCCTGCGCCAGTGCCAGCATCTCATCTATGGACGCATAGGGATACTCTGCGGTTTCCAGTGCGACGCCCTGGTGCTGCTCACTGCCCGCGAGGCGGATCAGCTCATTTCGCGACACGTGCTCAAGCCGCAAACGTTGCGCCTTGGCAAACGCGATGATCTCATCCACAATCGGCGCCGGTAGCGTCCTCTCAGAGAGAAGCAAGCGGAACGGTTGCCTGCGTCCGGCCCGCAACGACTCATAGACTGCGTGACGACCGTAGAGGACTTCCCGCACTCCCGCTACACCTCTTTCAGCCGCCAGGTCGTGTCGTGCGGACCGTCCTCGATTACAACGCCCAATTCGTCCAGCCGGCCTCTTACAGCGTCGGCCTGTTCCCAAT
>Ga0123333_10003648_pt1 | contig 14864 bp, 15 predicted proteins | sample BioC12SIPDNA_3_FD_89957 | JGI IMG/M metagenome (GOLD analysis project Ga0123333, IMG submission 89957) | Anaerobic biogas reactor microbial communites from Washington, USA - Biogas_R2_B C12 SIP DNA | ecosystem: Engineered > Bioreactor > Anaerobic > Unclassified | place: Washington, USA... | reverse complement strand
TCCAATCTCCCGCAGCCGCGTCGCCCGCGGCGGGGACGAAGGAAACTCAATGCTGATCTGCTGCGGCAGATCGGCGAGGAAGTGGCGACATTTCGGGACGGTCCGCCGGAAGGAACATTCGATTTCGGCGCTCCGGTAGAGATCAGCGAGATGCCCCGCCGCGAGCGCATGATGCGCCTGCTGTGGGACAAGGCGCTCGACGGCGATCTGAAGGCGATGCAGATGATCCTGGACTACACGGATGGGCGGCCGGTGCAGGCCATGGAGGTCAAGGCGAGCGTTCGGTTCACCAGCGATGATCTCGCGCAGGCGGAGAAAAAGCTGGCAGCCTGGCGCGAGTCGATAGCCGCGGCTCCGCAGCTGGGAGAGGGAAGGGCGGATGGCGGTCAATGAGGCAGAGCAGCGGCGGGAATGGGCGGCAAGCAGCCGCTCGGTTGCGTACTGGATCCACACGTACTGCCAGCTGTACGACGCAACGACGCGCGGGTGGGGAGCGATGCACCTGTGGCCTGCACAGGTCGAGGTCGCGGACACCTTGCAGCAGAACCACCTGGTGATCATGTTGAAGGCGCGCCAGCTCGGCATGTCATGGCTGGCGGTGGGTCATGCACTCTGGCTGATGCTGTTCCGGCCTGCCGCGACCGTGCTGTTCTTCTCGAAGCGGGACGACGAGGCGGTGCACCTGTTGAACTTCAGGCTGCGGGGGATGTACGAGCGGCTGCCCGAGTGGATGCAATCGCGCGGCATCGTTGTGGACAACAGCCACGAGCTGCGGCTCACCAACGGCAGCCTGGCGCTGGCCTTCCCGACCACGGGCGGGCGCTCTTACACCGCAACGTTGGCGGTCGTCGACGAGGCGGACCACTGCGATAACCTGGAGGAACTGCTGGACGCGGTCAAGCCGACTGTGGATGCGGGCGGCAGCCTGGTGCTCCTTTCGACGGTCGACAAATCGCGACCGGAGAGCCCGTTCAAGCGCATCTACAGAGCCGCGAAGGCGGGGGAAAACAGCTATGCATCGATCTTCTTGCCATGGTCGGCCCGGCCCGAGAGATCGCCGGAGTGGTATGACGATGTTCGCCGCGATGTGTTGGCACGCTCCGGGTCGCTCGACTCGCTGTATGCGGAATATCCGGCGACGGATTTCGAGGCCCTGGCGCCACTCAGCAGCGACCGGCGTTTTGCTGCTGAGTGGCTGCAGCGCTGCGACGGGACCGCGGCCGTCGCTCTGGCTGGGGGCCCGGCCGTGATTGGCCTGGTGATGTGGTCTGCGCCTCAGCCCGGCGCCGGCTACGTGATCGGCGCGGATCCTGCGGAGGGCAATCCGCAGAGCGACGAGAGCGCGGCGAGTGTGATCGACGCAGCGACAGGCGAACAGATCGCGGTGCTGGCAGGCCGCATGGATCCGAGCGTTTTCGGTGCGGCGCTGGACACGGTTGCCGGCTGGTACAACGGGGCCGGCGTGCTGGTGGAGCGGAACAATCACGGTCACGCGGTGCTGTTGTGGCTGCGGGAGTTCGGGACCCAGGCGCGTGTGTTGTTGGGGCTGGATGGCAGGCCAGGGTGGCTGCAGAGCGGCAAGGGGAAGTCGCTGATCATGGATAACGCGGCGGACGTGTTGCGCGACGCGGGAGTGGGCGCGGAGGCGGATGGTCCTGCGTCCGGTTCTGCGGCAGTGCATGACCGCACAACGCTGGACCAGTTAGCCGGCATCGAAGGCGCGACCCTGAGGGCTCCGGAGGGACAGCACGACGATCGGGCGGTGGCGCATTGCCTCGCGCTGGCGGCGCTGCGGTTCTGCTCGCCTGGCGGCGGCGAAGCGGCCTGCATCCCCGGGGTCGATCCGGTCGAGGTGGCAGACAGGATGCGGTTCGGGGAGCGATGGTGAAGGGATTGTCCTTCGACTGCGCTGCGCTCCGCTCAGGATGCGTTCGACTGCGCCAGGCTTGTGCCTGGCTCCGCTCAGGATGATGTAACGTTGCGGCGCAAAAAGGTGATGGGGGAATGAACAGGTTTCAGCGATGGCTGTTGCGGAGCCAGGCCTTCTGGCTCCGGCTGGCGAGAGTGACGCCGGTGGAGGTGGGGAGGTCGGGGGATGGGCTGGTGCCGTTTTCGACCGCGGGCACGGACCTTGACCCGCGGTGGGATGATCTGCTGCGGGATTTGAACGACGCGCGTGAGGCCTGGCGCACGAATCCCCTGGCCCGGCGCCTGATTTCTCTCGTCTCGTCGTTCGTGTGCGGGGATGGGCTGACGTTGTCGAGCGAGCGGCGGGATCTGGGGAGGTTCCTCAAGGCTTTCTGGGAGCACGAGCAGAACGGGCTGGCGCTGCGACAGTTCACCTGGTGCGAGGAGCTGAGCCGGTCCGGCGAGTTGTTCGTCACACTGCATATGAATCCGGTTGACGGCATGAGCTATGTGCGGGCGCTGCCGGCCAGTTCGATCGATCGCATAGAGACGGCGCCAGGGGATTACGAGACGGAGCTCATGTTTCACGAGGTCGTGGGGCTGGATGATCCGGACTACCCGGAGGGCCGGACCTGGTTGGGGCACCGGAGCGCGGCGGCGGATGTGCCGGTTCCTTCGACTGCGGGTCCTGCGAGACCCTCCGCTCAGGATGCTGTGAGGTATGAGCCGGTGTGCCTGCACTACACGGTCAATAAACCAGTGGGCTGCGTGCGTGGGGAGAGTGACCTGGCGCCGGTGCTGCAATGGTTGCGGCGCTACGACGGCTGGCTGCGGGACCGTGTGCGGCTGAATGCGGCGATCCACGCGTTCCTGTGGATCGTCAAGGTGCCTACTCAACTCGTGATGAAGCGGCGCGCGGAGCTGGCGAGCCCTCCGGTGCCCGGCTCGGTGATGGTGGTGGATCGTGCGGATGAGGAGTGGCAGGCGGTCGCGCCCAGCCTGCATGCGAACGATGCGGGGGAGGATGGGCGGGCGATTCGCTGGATGATCGCGGCGGGTGGTCCGGGGATCGGCCTGGTCGACCTGGGCGAGGGCGAGGACAGCAACCTGGCGACCGCCAAGGCCATGGCCGAACAGCGGGCCAGGTGGATGCGGGCACGACAGCAGTACTTCGGCTTCGTTCTGGCAAGCGCTGCGCTGACGGCATACAACCGGGCGGTGCGTGCCGGCAAGTGGTCCGGCCAGGTGCGTACGTTGAGCGACATCCGCATCGGGTTCCCTGACATCTCGCCGGCCGACAACGCGGAGCTGGGGGCGAGTGCGGCGAGCGTGGCGAATGCGTTGGCGTCGGTCTCTGGCCATGGGATCGGCGGGGAACGATGGCGGCGGCTGGTGGTGCGGACGGTTCTCAAGTTCATCGGCGAGAGCGTCGACGAGGATGAACTGGCGAAGATTTTGACGGAGAGCGAAGTCGTACGGCGTGCCGAAAAAGCAAAACCAAATGGGTCCCATCCGAGCGCTATAGGTGCGGTTGCGGCCGAGGAAAAAGCAAAAGCAAATGGGTCCCATCCTGGGGGGAGTCGATGATAGCACTGTTTGGTGTGATTTGGTGCGGTGTTTGGTGCTGTGTTTTGGCGCTGTCTGCTCTGCGGGTTGCGTCGGTGGCGGATGAGGTCGCCGCGCGGCATTGGGCGGGGTCCTTCGACTGCGCTCCCGCTGGTCGCTCCGCTCAGGATGATCGGGGATGAGGGTTACGCTGGGCCGGCCGCTGCCGGACGGGATCGGGCGGGTGTCGCAATGGTTCGACGAGCGGCCGGAGGCCTACAAGCAGTTCGGGATCTGGGCGCACAACGGGCTGGATTATGCGGCGCCGTTGGGGACCGCGGTGCTCGCCGCGCATGCGGGAAGGGTGCAGATCGGCTTCGATCCCGGGGGTTACGGCAACTGGGTGAAGGTCGTGGGCTCGCGGTGCACGACAATCTACGCCCATCTTGCGGTGGCCATGGTGGGGCCCGGCGCGCGGGTGGCGGCGGGCCAGCAGCTGGGCACGGTTGGCTCCACGGGCAATTCGACCGGGCCGCACCTGCACTTCGGGCTCCGGCTGAACGGTGTTCGGAGCGCGGCCTATGGTGGTTGGGTCGATCCGATGATCGGACGGACGGAGGATTGATGGGAGGGGTATTTTCCTTTCGGTGAGGAGGTGGGCGATGGGTCCATGGAAATCTTCGACGTATACGTTGTCGGTGGGTGAGGATGGGACTCCTGAGGCGTCGGCTCCGGTGGTGCTGTATTCGGTGGTGGCGGCCAATTCGGGGGCGGCCGATCCCGCGACAGTGGGCATCTACAACGGGTCGGGCTCGGTTGTCGCCATGAGTCTGGTGGTTCCTGCTGGGGGGACGGTGGTTTGGAGCGGGTGCCTGGCGATGGCGAAGGGTCTGCAGGTGTATATGGAGGCCGGCGCGGGCTATGTGACGGTGATGTACGTGTGATCGAGGTGACGATGAGCGGTGAACGGGTGCGGGTTGAGCTGGCGGGCGAGCTTGAGCCAGGCGCTCTGGCTTCGGGGGCCGGTCCGCGCGGGCGGGTGTACCGCGCGGTGTTGATCCGGCCCGGCGAGTGGCTGGGGAAGGGGATCCGGTGCCCGGCCGAGGTCCTGGAGCGATCGGCGCCGCTCTTCAACGGGCTGGCGTCGTTTCTCAATCCTCCGCCTCCCCAGCTGGGCGAGCACGGGTACCCGGGGCTCGAGCGCCTGCTGGGGGTGACGGAGAACGCGCGGTGGGAAGAGGAGGTGCCGGCTGGCTCCGGCATAGGGGCGGTGGTCGCTGACTACCGGCTCGCCGACACGGACGCCGCGCGGTGGTTCCAGCGCCTCGTCGATGGCTGGCTGCGGGAGAAGGCTGACGGCCGTCCGGTGCCGGCGGTGGGGCTGAGTGCGGTGCCGTGGGTGATGTTGGGGCCGGCCGGGGCGGATGGGCTGCGCGAGGTGGCGGAGATCGTTGGCGTCGACCAGGTGGATGCGGTGTATAAGCCGGCTGCGGGCGGCGAGTTCGTTCAGGTGTTGGCGGCGGCGGGGCCGCCGAAGGAAGAGGGAAAAAGGAAGATGGGAGCGAGGAGGAGGGGTCCATGAGTGAGCGGGAGCAGGCGGCTGCTGCGCAGGAGGCCGCGGGAGCGGCCTTCGAAGAGGCTGGCGAAGCTGCGGAGGCGGGAACGTCCCCGGTGCCGGGATTGGTGGGGGCGGAGCCAGGTCTTCTGGCTGCGCTGCGGGAGTCGGTGTTGGAGGGGAAGCTGGCGCTGTCGGGGCTGCCCGAGCGGTGGCGGCGAGTGGTGAGAAGTGGGTTATCGGAGGTTTGGACGGTGGAAGAGCTGGACGGGGCATTGGAGCGCGTGCGTGCGGCGTATGCCGAAGAGGAGGCCCAGCGGACGGTGCAAGGGGTGCACGCGCTGGGGGGCGGGGGAGCCGGCTCTGCCGGCTTTAGCGGCATGATGGACAGCCGGGACCAGGTGACCGAGGCGCTGACCGCGCTTCTGGAAGGGCGGAGCCCAAATCACGGCGTGCGGCCGCTGACGGGGATCCGCGAGGCGTATCTCCTGCTGTCGGGCGATTACGACATGAAGGGGATCTTCGATGCGGAGCGGGTGCCGCTGGCCAGCGTGACCAGCACGACGATGGCGAGCATCACGGCCAACGTGCTGAACAAGCTGGTTGTGACCGAGTTCCAGAAATACCCGAAGTGGTGGCTGCCGATCGTGCGGACCGAGGCCTTCTCTACGCTGCAGCAGGTGCGCTGGATCACGCTGGGCGGGGTGGGTGCGCTGCCCACGGTGGCGGAGGGCGCGGCCTACACTGAGCTGACGTGGGATGACGGCTACGAGACGGCCAACTGGAACAAGAAGGGCGGCTACCTGGGGCTGACTCTGGAAGCGATGGACAAGGATGACGTTGGGCGGCTGCGGCGGGCGCCGGCGGCGCTGGCGCAGGCGGCCTGGCTGACCCTCGGCAAGTCGATCTCTGCGATCTTCACGAGTGCGGCCGGCCTGGGGCCCACGCTGACCGATACAGGGACGCTCTTCAATGCGACGGCTGTGACGAGTGCCGGCGGGCACGCGAACCTTGGGACCCTGGCGCTGTCGACCGCGACGTGGACGGCCGCGCGGCTGGCCATGCGGAAGCAGGTCGAGCTGAACAGCGGCGAGCGGCTGGGGATGCTGACGAATCCCAGATACCTGCTCGTTCCTCCGGATCTCGAGTATACCGCGATGGTCACTCTGGCGAGCGAGCTGCTGCCTGGCGGCGCGAATAACGACGTGAACGTGTATGCGGAGGGCAACACGTTCGAGAGCCGGATGGAGAGCGCGCGGAAGCGTGTGATCGTGGTGGATCTGTGGACGGATACGAACAACTGGGCGGCGGTGGCGGATCCCCGGCTGTATCCGACGATCGGCGTTGGGTTCCGCTACGGCGAGACTCCCGAGCTGTTCTCGGTGGCGAGCCCGACCAGCGGCCTGATGTTCACGAACGATGTGTTCCCGGTGAAGGTGCGGTGGTTCTATGCGTGCGGGCCGATGGACTACCGCGGGCTGTATAAGGCGAATGTGGCGTAGGACGAGAAGGAAGAAGGAAAAAGGAAGAAGGAAGAGCCTTCTTTCGTGGAACGGATAGGGGGAGAAAAATGGATGGGATGAGGTTTGTGGTTGCGTGGCACATTCACGGCACGCTGGCGGCGAATGCGGTGATTCGCTACAAGCTGCCGTGCGATGCAACGTTGGTGAGGGTGGACACGTGCGGCACGGCGAACGTGACGGCGGGCCTGATCGTGGGGACGTTGCTGCCCACGAGCGACGACAACGGGCTGATTGCGTCGTATGTGCCCGGGGCGAATGCGGTGTTTGATACGCGGGAGCGCGGGGACTTCGATGGTGCGCTGAATCCGGACACGGCGGAGTGTCCCCACCTGGCGAAGGACACGGTCCTGCTGCTGACGCTGACCCATGCGAGCTCGAGCGACGTGGACATCGCGCTGACCTTCCTGGAGGGCTGACGCGACGGAAGGAAGAAGGAAGGCGGCGGCCGAGCCGCCGAAGGAAAAAGGAAGATGGGATTTGCAACGTTTGTGGATTTTCCTTTTTCTTTTCGGTATTTTCCTTTGGTGAGGGGGTGTTGAGTGACTACGTTTGCGGATAGGTTGTATGAGCTGGGCGGGGTGCCGGTGGGCGGGGCTCCGCCCATCACGGGGAATGTGTGGTTCGTGGACAGCGGGGCGGCGGATGGGGCTGACAACGTGGGGAACGGGTACGGGCGGAGCCCGGCGAAGCCGTTCCTGACGCTGGATTATGCGATCGGCCAGTGCACGGCGAGCAATGGGGATGTGATCTACCTGTTGCCCGGGCACGCGGAGAATCTGACGGCCGCGGACACGGTTGATTGTGACGTCGCCGGCGTGACGATCGTGGGGCTGGGGCGCGGGGGCTTGATTCCGACCTTCACCTCCACGGCGGCGGCCGGGTCCATCACGGTGGATGCGGCGAACGTGACGATCCAGAATATCAAGCGGGTCGCGAACTTCGCGACCGGGACGACGGCGGGGCTGACGATCTCGGCGAACGGAGACGGCTGCACGGTGGATGGGGTGCACTTCCGCGACACCTCGGCGACGAGTGAGTTCCTGGTGCACATTGCGGTTGCGACCACGGTCTCGGATCTGTGGATCAAGAACTGCACGTTCGTGACCGCGGCCGGCTCGCTGACAAACAGCATTCTGTTCGCGGGCACGTCGGTCGATGCGGTGATCGAGAACTGCTATTTCTTCGTGGACTCGGCTGACTCGGTGATCGATCATGCGGCTGGGGCGAGCACAAACCTGCACATCCATCACTGTGTGATCGTGAACATCGATTCAGGTGCGGCGGGGTACTGCGTGCAGCAGAAGAGCGACGGCACGGGGGTCGTGCATGATTGCCGGTTCGCGTACGGCAAGGTGGATGCGGAGATCAGCGTCGGGGCTGCGACGTGGTGGTTCGAGAACTACGCGAGCAATACGATCGCGGAGTCTGGGCTGTTGGATCCGGCGACTTCGCACGCGATTCCATAGGGGTTTGAGACCTCTTTGTGATAGGGGCCGGGCGGCCGTGAGGCCGCCCGGCGCCGGAGCCAGGCCTTCTGGCTTCGAGGGGGTTTGTGATGGTGTTGGGGTCGTCGTTTGACGTGGTGGAGGCGGTGCGGGCCCTTGCTGGGGATGTTGGGGCCCTTCGGGAAGTGGTTGCGCTGCTCGGTGAGCGGCTGCAGGTCCTGGAGGCTAAAGGTGAACAATCTGGACAAGGAAACAATCGGGAAGATCATATCGGCGGTGCTGACGTTGATCATAACGTTGCTGGGGATCCTGGGGTATCACGTGACGGTCGTCGCTCCGCAGTTCGTGCAAGCGGCAAGGTCCGTCGAGCTGATGTGTAAATGACTCTTGCAGAGCTGCGGGCGCTGTGCCGGCTGAGCCTGGCGGATACGACCGACTGGCCGAATGCCACGATCGACGCATGGATCATCGCCGGCATCCGGCTGTATTCGGCGCACTTTCCGCGGCGGGTGTATGCGGAGGTGATGCTCTTCATGCCGTCTGTGCGTTACCTTTCGCTGCCGGGGGGATACGACATCCAGGCCATCCTGTCGGTCGAGTATCCGGCCGGGGAGAGTCCGCGGCGGTATTGCAAGCTCGTTGCGGAGGGTAGTGCCGAGTTCGCCTCGGGCGGCGATTACTACGCCCTGGCGGGCGAGGACGTGACCGGGCTCGTCGGGCACGCGGGACAGTTGGCGCTGGCGAAGGAAGTCGAGACCGGGGATACGTGTTTTGTCGAGTATCTGACTTCGCACGTGCTGCCGGCGGTTGGCGGGGATGCGACGGCGCTGAGCGTGCCGGCGCACCATGTCGAGGCGATCACTTCGTTCGTGGAGTTCTGTGCGCTGCACGAGTTGGAAACTGACGAGGCTTCGGTGATCGATGCGACGACGATCGTGCTGTCTCAGCTGGGGCAGGAAGCGCGGCGCGCGTGGCTGCGTTACAAAGAGGTGATGGATCGGCTGCTATGGTTGTCGGTTGGTCCGGTAACGGGCCAGGGTGCGATCGTGTGGGGGGACATTGGGCTGTGATGGAAGAAGGAAAAAGGAAAAAGGAAGAAGGGACGTTTCCATTTTGGGAACGACATCTTCCTTCTTCCTTTCGGTATTTTCCTTCCGCCCGAAGGGCGGCGGCGTATGACTTGGGGTAAGTTGCGGCCGAAGGGCTGGGGATCGCACAAGGATGATGCGCTGGAGGATCTGAGCGGCATCCGGCAAGTGATCCATGCGATTGTCGAGGTTGTGGCTGGCGGGGTTCTGCGCGCGGTCAAGCGAGCGTACACGGACGACACGCGCGCGGGCTGGTGGCTGGGCGTGGACTCGGATGGGAAAGCGAAGCTGAACATCGGCGACGCGCACCAGTTTCTCAAGTGGACGGGGGAGCGGGTTTCCGTGCGTGGTGACCTGGCGCTGCAGGCCCTGCTGGGGAAGTTCGACGGCGGCGGAGTGGTCTGGGAGGATGCAGACGGCAACCCGGTGCTGACAGTCGGCGCGCAGGTGGACCTGGGTGACATCTCCGCGCTGATGATCGAGTGCCATCACGCGGACAGCGGGCTCATGGTTTACTCGGAGGGGTTTCTGATCCTGGATTCTGATAGCGGGGTGGTGGACGTCCTGTACAACCGGGTCGGAAACGTGGCCGACGCGATGGCGGACGGGGACGCGGTAAGTCGATCGTTCGGGGATGGGCGCTACCTGGCGAAGAGTGCCGGCTGGTCCGGATCGTTCGCGGTGGGCGCGCAGACGGTGACGGTTGTGAACGGGCAGATCACGGGTGTTGCGTAGGCGGGTTGCAGGATGTCGCGCTATGTGGCGTTACGTGGGGTTGTGTCGCGCGGATCCTGTGTTTTTCGGTGTTGCGGGGGTAGGCGAATGACGTTGCGCGTGTTGCTGGTGGCTCCGGAGGCGCTTGGGGTGCCGCGGTTGGGCTGGGTGGACGAGCTGACCGCGATCGCGGGCGTGGAGGGCGTGGAGCTGGCGGTGTGCGGTGGGCTGACGGCGACGCGGGCGGGGGTGGCGGCCCGGCTGCGCTGCGAGTGGGACGTGATCATCTGGTCCGGCCACGGCGCACCCGGCCGGCTGCTCCTGGCGGATGGACCGGTGGGCGCGGACTGGCTGGCCTGCATGATGCGGCAGCAGCCGCCCGGGGTGGTGGTGTTGAGCGCATGTTTCTCCGGCGCGCGGGATGAAGCGCTGCACAGCATCGCGGAGACGCTGTCGCAATCGTCGGTGACGTGCGTGGGGATGTGGGTGGAGGTGGAGGATCGCGCGGCGGTGGTGTATGACGTGGAGTTTGTGCGGGCGTATGCGAGCGGGGGCAGCGTGGCGGTGGCGCACCGGGTGGCGGTGCAGCAGGTGGCGCTGGAGTATCCGGGGCAGGCCGGGGCCGCGTTCCTGCTGCCCGGGCTGGTGAATGGGTATGGGAAGATTCGGGATGAGTTGGCGGCGATCACGCGACGGCTTGCGGTGGTCGAGGAGAAGTTGGATGGGTTGCTGTCAATAGGAACCCGCTCTGCTTAGGTCGCCAAAAACCGTTGCCACCGGCGACACATGCCTGCAGCCGGTGGCTCAGAAGATTCGGCTCCTGATGTTATACTTGCCCGAAAAACAGCAGGAGGGGCAGCATGGGCGACGATGTCTCGCAGGCGACGCTTTCCGTGTGGGGTGGCGAAGGAGGCCCGGAGGGCCGTAGCCCAGAGAGCCGCGGCGAATGGCCTGGCGCCGACGCCAGAGGGCCTGGCTCCGCAACCCAGGTGCCGGTCGTTCTCAGCGCGGCGTACGGCTATCCGGACGTGGAATCCTGGCTCGACGTGGCCCAGGGCCGTGCCCCGGGCCACATCTACAGCCGCAACACCAATCCGACGGTTCAGGCCTTCGAGGAGAAGGTGCGCGTGCTGGAGCGCGCGGCCGCGGCGACCAGCTTCGCGACCGGCATGGCGGCCATCAGCAACACGCTCTTCACGCTCCTGGCGCCCGGGGACCGCGTCGTTTCGGTCAAGGACACCTACGGCGGCACGAACAAGATCTTCACCGAGTTTCTGCCCCACTGGGGCGTAGAGGTGACGCTGTGCGATACCTCCGACCACGAGCAGATCGAAGCGGCGATCGGGCAAGGAGCCAGCCCCTCTGGCGGCTGCCGGGTCTTGTACCTGGAATCGCCCACCAACCCCACGCTGAAGGTGCTCGACCTCGCCCGCCTCGCCGCGGCCGGCCACCGAGCCGGTGCGGTGGTCGTGGCCGACAACACCTTTGCGACCCCGATCAACCAGAACCCCCTCGAACTCGGCTGCGACCTGGTGCTCCACAGCGCCACGAAATTTCTCGGCGGGCACGCGGATGCGCTGGGTGGCGTCGTCTGCGGCGACCCGGACCTGGTGGGCCGCATCTACCATTACCGCGAGATCAACGGCGCGACGCTGGAACCGATGGCAGCGTACCTGCTCCTCCGCGGCATGAAAACCCTGCACCTGCGCGTCCGGCAGCAGAACGAGAGTGCGCTCCGGATCGCGACCTGGCTCAGCGCGCAAGGGGAGGTCACCGCGGTCTACTATCCGGGCCTGGAGGGGCATACCCACCACGATGTGGCGCGGCGGCAGATGCGCGGCTACGGCGGCGTGCTCAGCTTCATGCTCGCGGGCGGTTTCCCGGCAGTCAAGCGAGTGCTGCCGCGGCTTCGCTGGGCGCACCGCGCTGCGAACCTGGGCTCGGTCGAGACCGTGGCCGGGCCGCCCGCCACGACGAGCCACGTAGAGTGCACGGCCGGTGAACGCGAGGCGATGGGCATCCCCGAGGGCCTGATCCGCTACTCCGTGGGCATCGAGGACCCCGACGATCTCATCGCGGACCTGGCGCAAGCACTGAAGGCGGGTTGAGGAGCCCGCCGCGACGGAGAGGATGGCTTTCGCATGGACAAGATCAACCTGCTGGAGAAGTTCGCCCTGTTTGGCGAGCCGTGGCAGCCGAAGATCGTCGCCGCACTGAACGGGCAGTACGTCAAGCTGGCGCGGCTGAAGGGCGAGTTCATCTGGCATCACCACAAGGCCGAGGACGAGTTGTTCCTCGTGGTGCAGGGGCAGTTGACCATCGAGTTCCGCGACCGTTCGGTGGTGCTGGAGCCCGGCGAGCTGATCGTCGTGCCGGCAGGCGTGGAGCACCGTCCCGTGGCCACGGAGGAGGCGCTGGTGCTGTTGCTGGAGCCACAGTCGACGCGCAACACGGGTGAGGTGTTGAGCGAGCGGACGGTGGAGGCGCTGGAGTGGATTTAGGCAGCCCGGGCCACGCCCAGGAGCTGCCTACCTCCGCACCAGGGGCAGGTAGATGCGCTGGGAGTACTCGGGGCGGCAGGACGACCAGTAGACGTTGCAACCCCGCTCCCCTGCGATGAACCATCCCGTTGCGCCCACGTGCAGACGATCGAAGTATTCCCACTCAAAACCCGTGGTCAGCCCGCTGGCCGGCGCGGCTACGATGCCTTTGCCGTTTCCGTTCGCTGCCGTGGCCTGGATCGCGCGCAATTGGGCCAGGAAATACTGGGCATTCGTATCATCCGCAAGCACGCTGTAACCTACGACCATCTGCGCCGTGCCTTCGGACCACGGCATATCCCGATCATCATTGAAGTCGAAGCCGTCATAGCCGTTCCAGGACGTCCGGTGGTGGGATTCGACGTACGCTATGGCCTCGCGCGTGCGGTCATTGGATCCGAAGGCGAGCAGTGCCCAGGCCTGTGAATCGAGTGGAACGGTCTGCTTGTTGATCGTCACACCATCGTCAAGAGTGCCGGTCCAGTAATGCCCGGGCGCGCCGGATTCCCACATCGCCTCGACGAAGTCACGCGCATGCTGCGCGCGTAGCTGCCATGCGGCCTCGCCGGTGAGCGCGTGAAGCCGAGAGAAGGCCGCGTAGAGATCCAGGTTGTGCTCCGTGGACTTCCACATTTCCTTCTGGGGGCTCGGCTCCCAGCCCGCGTATCCGCCCGTGTAGCCTCCCGCGCCGCGCGTGTCGTAGGTGTTGGCCTCGATCCAATCCCCGAGCCGGATGGCGGCGCCCAGGTACTTGTCGCCGCCAAACTCGTCATAGGTGTTCAGCAGCGCGATCATCGCCCAGGCCAGGTTGCCCGTGTGCGACCCTACGCATTCAGCGTTCTCTTCCCAGCTTTGCAGATCGTTCCACCAACCGCTCATACGCGCCGAGCCGGCACGGCCATGCGGCTGCCAGCCAGGGGGCGATACCAGGTCACCCCCCTGGTAACCATCGCGCAGCCGGCCGTCCGCATACCAGCGATCGTGATCCTGCGCATAAACGAGTGCATCGGCCAGAAGCGCAGCCCGCCTCTGGTCGCCGGCAGCAACGAACGCATTCAAAGCCAGGGCGTTGTCATAAACGTACGCGACATTGCGCTGCTGCCGGTCGAATTGCGCGGTCGATGGAATGGTCCGGTAACTGACCAGCAGCCGCAGTTCATCCGGCCGCGGTTTGTCATATCTGATGTCGTCCAGAAAGAAGGTGATGCTGCGATTGCCGTTTTGCGGGGCATTGGTCACCCAGCCGAAGCCGCCGATGACGTAGTGCAGATCTACCCCGCTGACGCTGATCGTGTATTGCTGCCAATCACTCGAGAGGGTGACATAGCAGGGCGAGACCAGCCGGCCGCAGGTGGTAACCTTAGGCGACGAATCCGGGTAGGCGGCCACCGCGGCTTCTCCGCTGCGACCGACCCCGAAGGCAAAGAACTCGACCCGCTCTCCGCCGGCCGCACCGCGCGCCCAGAAGGTGAGTTGCGTGGCGCCTGACAGGTTATAGCCGGCGTTCGGGTAGTCGCCCCAGTTATCCCTCGGCGCGACATCGTCCTCTAGCAGAACGCCGTTCTGGAAGACCCACCCACCCCAGTTGTCTCCCATGGCAGTGAATGTATTGCGGATCGCGGTCGCACCCGAATGTACGGCGCCGGTATGGGCATCATCGATGGTTACGTCGGAGCCTGTCATTGCGCGGCGCACGAAGTGGTTGCCCGCCGATCCGACATCTTCGTAGACTTCGAAGTAGTCCTGATGGTAGCGATCCATGACTTCGACAAGGTGGTGTTGCGCCAGGTCGACCGGATTGGCGGAAGGTGCGCTGCCCGCAGCCACGAGGGAACTGCAATACGAGAACACCACAGCAACCAGGATCGTTCGAAGGAGTCGTTTGTGCATGGAGATCCTCTTTTCAGTCAGGCTCGCCCCATCAGTGTGTTGATCGCTTCCGAAATGGCCGGCTGATCAGCGCCTCGGCCCACGCGTGCCCAGTTCGACCTGGAAGCCACCCAACAGTCGCACGACGAGCCGCGTCATGGGAACACTCCTTGGAGGGCACCCGCAACGTCAAAGCTATGGCACATTCCACATCCGTAGTAACAACAAATTTGAATTATCACCTATTGCTGGTGTCGCAACTGTGACGAATCCTTGACGCCTGCGTGCTAAAACTATCAGCGAAGAAGCCAGTCGATGAGTAGAGGCAAGCAGTGTGCTGTCTTTGAAGAGCGATCTAACGGCGCAGGGAGTCAACGCACTCTATCCGGCCAGCCTTGCGGCCTACGCATCGCACGGCCTGGCCCAACCGGCAAATCGGAAACGGTCAGCAGCGCCGCTCCGATGACTATCATGGAGGAGTCCGATAATGAGTGTCAAAGCTGGATTTCCCTTGATCAAGCGTAGGCTAGCCTGCGCCTTGCTGCTGGCGCTGCTGGCCATGCTGTTGCCGTCCGCCCCCACCGCCAGCGCCGTCCCTCCCCCTGGCCATTCGGACCGCATTTTGCGCATCAAACTTGTCGACGGCACCACCGCCGACCTGCAGACCCTGCTGCCGG
>Ga0123333_10003647_pt1 | contig 14869 bp, 13 predicted proteins | sample BioC12SIPDNA_3_FD_89957 | JGI IMG/M metagenome (GOLD analysis project Ga0123333, IMG submission 89957) | Anaerobic biogas reactor microbial communites from Washington, USA - Biogas_R2_B C12 SIP DNA | ecosystem: Engineered > Bioreactor > Anaerobic > Unclassified | place: Washington, USA... | reverse complement strand
GGAACACCGTGGAGCAGATGCGGACCCTCTTCTATCCGGGCAGCATCGCCGTTCTCGGGGCGACCAGTGTCGAGGGGAAGCTGGGCTATAATGTCTTCCGCAATCTCCTCTTTCATAAATTTGCGGGGAAGCTCTATCCCATCAACCCGAAAAGCGAGTCTGTCCAGGGGGTGAAGGCTTACCGGAGCATTACCGAGGTCCCCGATCCGGTGGACCTGGCGATTGTCCTTGTCCCGGCTTCAGCCGCCGTGACAGCGGTTGAAGAGTGCTGCAGAAAAGGGGTTAAGATCATCGTCGTGGAGACGGCTGGATTTGCCGAAACCGGCGCGGACGGAAAGGCCGCCCAGGAGAAAATCCGGGAGATCATCAAGGCGCATGGATGCCGGCTACTGGGTCCCAACTGCTCCGGCGTCATCAACACCCATGTGGGGAACGTCCAATCCATCGGACTGGTGGAAGAGCTGGGAAAGGGGAACATCGGGATGACAGCCCAGGCCGGCGTTTATGCAGCGGGGATACTCACCGGGCTGCGCCACGTGATGAATTTTGGAATTGTCGCTACCATCGGGAACAAGATGGACATCAGCGAGACGGACATTCTGGAATATCTGGGCAGCGACGATCACATCGATGTCGTGGCCATGTACATGGAGGACGTGAAGAGCGGTAGACGGTTCATCGATGTAGCCAGCGAGGTTACCAAAAAGAAACCGGTCATTGCCCTGAAGGGAGGCCGCACGGCGGCGGGGACAAAGGTCGTTTCCTCCCATACGGCTTCCCTGGCAGGCAATGATGAAATCAACAGCGCCGCCTTCCGTCAGAGCGGGATTATCCGGGCCAGGGACAACGAGCATCTGTTCGGATTGCTCAAGGCCTTCGCGCGGCAGCCCCTTCCTCGAGGGGACGGCATCCTGGTGATCACCTACACCGGTTCGCTGGGGGTTGCGGCTACAGATACGCTGTATCTCAACGGCATGCGCCTGGCCGAGCTGGAACCGGAGCTGAAGGAGCGCCTCAAGGGAATTCTTCCGGATTATGTCACCTCGTTGAATCCTGTCGATTATTCCTTCAGCATGGACGCCGAGCAGCTGCGCAAGACCATCGAGCTTGGAATTGTAAGTGAGGACGTTGGCGGCCTGATTGTGGTCCTGCAGGGTGAAATTCTGGGGTCTTTCGTGGACACGCTCCGATCGATCGACTATAAGGGAAAACCCATCCTGAGCTGCGTGGCCGTCAAGGAATTCATGATGGAGGACGTGATCCTGATGGAAAAGGCCGGCTTCCCGGTTTATTCCACGGTGGAAATGGCGGCGGAGATTCTAGCCGACATGTATCGGTACAGTCTGAGAAAAGATCGACAAGCACAAGCCTAGTCACATTTGTGCTTCTCTCACCTTCCGCCGGTTTCCTCCCAAGCCGGCGGAAGGCCCTTCCTCTTTTCAGGGGGGCGAGGCGGCGGCACCGCTGCCGTCGTGCTTCACGAAACGTGCGGCTTCAAGATGTCCCTGGCCCGGGCGACATCCTGGCGAATCCGGTTCGCCAGGGACTCCGGACCGTCAAAGCGGATCTCGCCACGGATTCTGTCGATGAAGAAAATTTCCAGTTCCTCCCTGTAAAGGTCTGCTGAAAAATCCAGAATATGGAGCTCCACGGTCTGGTCCTGGTTCTCGAAGGTGGGATTGTGCCCGATATTGAGGACACCCTGGTGGCGGGTTCCCTTCCGTTCGGCGATGACGGCGTAAACGCCCTCCGGCGGCAGAAGGTCTTTCTCCGGTTCCAGGTTGGCCGTGGGAAACCCCAGCCCGATACCCCGGCGGTACCCTTCGGTTACCCGTCCCTTGACATTGTAGGGCCGCCCCAGGAGAGCCCCCGCCGTCTTCACATCCCCCTCACAGATCGAGTTGCGTATCTGGGTGCTGCTGATGACGATTTCCCCCACTTTGACGGCATTGGTCACATCCACCTGGAAACCGAGTTTTTTCCCGAAGCGGGTCAGATACTCCTCGCTCCCCTCCTTGCCCCGGCCGAAGGTGTAATCGTGGCCGATGAAGATTTTCCGGATTCTCAACTGCTCCCAGAGAATCCCGCAGACGAAATCCTTTGCCGTCGTCTTCGAGAATTCGAGAGAAAAAGGGATCAGCATGACGGCGTCAATCTGAAGGGATTCGATGAGCTTCAACTTCTCTTCCAGGGTTGTGAGCAGGTAGAAGGGGCGTTTTTCCGGATGGAGAACACTCTTGGGATGCGGGTCAAAGGTGATGACCACCGCTTTGCTCTGGTATTGCCTCGCCTCTTCGACAACCTTCCGGAAAATCTGCTGGTGGCCGAGATGGACCCCGTCGAAGTTACCGATGGTGGCGACTGCGCCCTTGAATTCGTCCGACACACTGTCAAAGCTGTTAATGATCTTCATGGTGATTCTGTTCCCGTGGCATCTCCTGGTGATATTTTTAGAGAATGAATACGATGTAAGCTCAGCGGAGGTTCTTAGCACTATCGGCATAATTTTGAAACTCAATTTTGCTTGACAAGGCCAAAAGGATCATTGTAAAAAAGCACCTGCTTCCGGATAGGGAGCTCCGGACTTACGGATGCCGAAGTGGCGGAATTGGTAGACGCGCTAGGTTCAGGGTCTAGTGGGTGTAGGCCTGTCCGGGTTCAAATCCCGGCTTCGGCACCATTTTAAAAATCTGACATGATGGGGATTTAGATCTGATTTCTAAGTCCCCATTCTTGTTTCTGGAGCGGCGGAAAAAGAGGGGGCCGTGTTTACATCTCCGGGTGTCGTGCATAAATTAAGGGCACTGAACGAAAAAGCCCGGTAAAGGTCGCCTATCCAGGCGGAAGGCGGTCTTTCAGCCATGATGTCAAAGTTAAGGAGGTTTCTGGTGAGTATTTTTTCCGAAGACGAAGGGATGCACTACGAGGGGTTTTGTATCCGGCCGCCAAGCGAGGCGGACAGCATCCTCCTGCAGGTAACTCTCGGCTGCTCCCACAACCGCTGCACCTTTTGCGGCACATACCGTGACAAGGGCTTTCGGATCAAGGATAATGATATCATCCTGAGCGACATCCGCTACGCGGCGCGCCATATGTCCCACAATAACCGCCTGTTCCTGATGGACGGAGACGCCCTGATCATCCCCCAGAAAAGGCTGATGTGGATCCTGGAGCAGATTGAAGAGCACCTGCCCCGGGTTCAGCAGGTGGGCGCCTATGCAAACGTAAAGAGCATCAAGAAGAAGACCAGTGAGGAACTAGAGGAGCTGCGCCGGCACAATCTCCGCATTCTTTATCTGGGGGTGGAAACCGGTGACGATGAGATCCGGGAGGCAATCCAGAAGGGTTCCGACGCTGCGACCTGCATTGAGATGGGACGGAAATTGAAGGAGGCGGGCATCCAGGTGTGGGTGACGGTTCTGCTGGGGATCGGCGGGCGGGAAAAATCCCTCCGGCACGCCCGGGCGACGGGCGAACTGCTCAGCGCCATGGACCCGGATTTTGTGGGGGCGTTGACCGTGATGCTCATTCCCGGGACGCCGCTTCATGAGGATTATCTCCACGGCAGATTTGAACTTCCCGATCAGGCCGGACTTCTGATGGAGCTGCGGGAGATGATCGCCCACACCAATTTGAGCCGGGGGTATTTTTTCTCGAACCACGCCTCAAACTATCTGCCGATCAAGGCGAAATTCCCCGGCGGGAAGCAGAAGGCCCTCGATCTGATCGATGCGGCCCTGCGTGGGGACGTCCGCTTGAAGCCGGAATGGATGCGGGCGCTGTAGGACGCCGGCAGAGATCTCTCGAAGGGAAGGGGCGTAAAGTCAAGAAGCGTTTCGTTACGGGCCTGGCAGGCTGTTCCTGAGTGCATCGACGGGCAACAGGCCCGGGTAACCGGAAAGGTGTTTTGGGCGGGCCATTGATATCCGATCGATCCCGCCGAGCCTGGTTTTCAGCGTTTGATGTCGCGGCGGTGAAGGGATGCGCCCATTTCTTCAAATCTTTTTCCCGATATAGAAAACATACCCGTAAAACTCTTTATATATCTCATAGAGCCTGGCTTCATGCCGCTCGTTTTCTACGAGCTCTTCGGCCGTTTTGTTGCCGGCATGCTTTTTTAGAAATTTCTCCTGTGCAGAAACCTGCGGGGCATAAAAATGTTCCGTCCAGCAGTTTTCAGGCTCGACAAACGTCGCTGTCGGGATATATCCGGCTTTTTCCATTTGTCCGACTTTATGGGAGATGATGTCGATTTCCGGATAAGCATCTTGCCAGTACCGCTCGATTTCGACGGGCCGCCTTCGCGTGAACCAGGACGCTTCTGAAACGGCAAGATACCCACCTGGCTTCAGGAACTTCCGCCATTCGCTTATGCCCCGCTCAAACCCGATATTATAGATCGCCCCTTCCGACCAGATCAGATCCAGTTCTTCCTTCTGGAAAGTAAGATGTTCCATGGAGCCGACGATGCCCCGCACTCTGTCTTGGAGGTTCCGTTTCCGGCTGTTGGCGTTGAAGATATCGATGAAGTCGGCAAACAAATCAATGCCTGTAATGTGCCCCGGTGCATGTTCAGCGAGCACCATTGTCTGGCCGCCGGTTCCACAGCCGATATCGGCAATGTGTGACTCCCCTGTCAGGTTGTCAATAAAGCTTAGGGCTTTAAGCGTTACTTCGGGGCTTCCGGGTCCCTGCCGTTCTACGCTTGAAAAATATTCGCAGATCAATTTGAAATCGAACTCATGGATGGATTTGTTTTCCTCGCTCATTCCTCATCCTTTATCTTCCCTGTGGAATATGATCGGTGCCGTGAACCAGGATCGAATCCCGCGGATCGGTCATTTCTCCTGCAGTGCGACCGCCTCGAACCGCGCGATCACAGTGCCGGCTGCATCCAGGAGCTCGAGGTGGCTGCCCCGGATGCGGTAGCACGCCACATGCTTCAGCGTCTCGATGAGCCGCGTTTCCTGATCCATGCCATCCGGGCAGGACATCCTGGTCGACGCCATGCGGCCGAAACGCAGCCTGTCACCGTCGAGCTCGATGCTGCCGATGATGCGGTTGCAACCGCCGCTTCCGGTGACGCGCAATGCATCGGCGGCAAAGATCAGATGCGCTTTGCGCTGCTTCGTGGCCGCAGTCGCGGGATGTTCGCCCAGGCGCACAAGCTTCCAATAGGTGCCGCGCAGGGGGCTGTCAGCCAACGGATTGCCGCAGCTTTCACGAGGCCAGACAGCGACAAACCGCTCAATCACCAGTGTGGTTTGGGCCGGGCGGCCCTCCTCCATCGACGGACGCTGCGTGATGAGACCTTCCAGGCTTGCCAGCACGGGTTGTCCCGGTTGTGGGGTAGACTTCTGATACGCGGCTTCGAGGGCCTTGTAATCGCCCTCCATCGCCACCGGCAGCCGCCGGCCGTCGACGCAGAGCGTAATGGCGGCGGCATCGGCCATGTAGGTGAACATGCCGGTGAGCATCAGCCTCGGCTCGATGAGGCGGGGTTCGGGCAGCCGGAGCAAGCGGTCGTTATGGCCGGATTCGATGGGCCGGCCGAGAAGATCGAGCTTGCGAAGCGCCGCACCGTCCTTGAGCGGCATGAGGAAAACCAGGGCCTCGCGTCCGCCGCGCAGCACGATGCGTCCTGATTTGTCGCGCGTCCAGCGGCCGATGTCATCGTAGCGGTTCGGCTCAGGCCGGCCGACGTGGGTCGTGCGCAGTTGGTAGCGCCCTTCGGGCAGCAGGTCCACGTGCCACACAACGGGGTTTCCGGCACCGGGCAGTTCGCCCTCGTAGGAGGCGGGCAGAACGCCGAGGCCGTCAGTCATCGAGCCCGGCTGCCGTCCGCCGCGGACGGACACCATCTGTATGTGCAGCGGCGCGTTGCGGCCGTCGAGCACCGGGTGGATCCGATCGGTAGTGAACAGCAGCCGTCTCTGGTGCCTGATGGTCGCGCGGACGGTGTAGCGGTGGCCCGATTGCACGGCGGCATCGTCGTAGACAATCGCGAACCGGAATGGCGGCTGCCCGGACGGAGCCAACGTGCTGCGGCCGAGTACCACGGCCGGCGCATCCGCTCTCGAGATTTCCTGCAGCTCAGCCTCAAACACCGCATCGGCCGGCAACGCGATGCGCTCCCGATAGGTTGCGGTGCCCTGCAGGGTGCCGGCCCATGCCGTGCTGAAAACCATAACCCCTGACCAGATCAGCGCACAGGCGGCCAACCGCCAGGGGAGCCTGACCAAGGTTGTCCTCCAGACCACGATCATGTATCTGCTCATTTTCCCCTCCTTGTTGCGGAACCGTGGGGCAGTGTCATACGTCCGGGAGTCATCCGATCTGCCCCTCTCCGACCCTGTCTGCTGATTAACTTTTTTTCAATATAAAATACTTGACAGGGAAAATAAATTTTAATTAAAAGGGCGATCGGGAAGGGTGAAGGAAAACCATGAAACACGTTTTCAACAGCGAAAAGGCCATCCAGTTCTGGTGGTGGACCGCCATATCCGGGTCCGCCAGCGTGACTTTCCTTTGCTATTGAGCCGCATCAAATAAAACAGCAAGGGGCCGTAGGCAGATCCACTGCCTGCGGCCTTTTTTTATCCAATGGGAGCTGGCTTGCCCTGGCGTTCGCTCCAATCCCATGACCGGGTGGAGGGAACTCTCTTTGGATGCAGAGGGTGTTTCCCGGCGCAGCGTCGCCGACAGACAGGTTATTTTCACAGGAGGGTATGTTGATGATTACAGCACTGGTTCTTTTCAAGGCAGAGAAGGGAAAAATCTCCGGGCTGGCCAACAAGGTGGGAGCCATCGACGAGGTCGTTGAAGTCCTGTCGATAACCGGCGAGTATGATCTGATGGCCAAGATTCAGGTCCAGGACTACGAAAATCTGGCGGACATCGTGACGGAGAAGATGCAGAATATGGAGGGCGTTCTGTCGACGAGGACCATGATGGCCTTTAAGACCTATAAGTTCCATGAACTCATCGTGGGCGCTCCTTCGGCATTGATCATGCCGGAGGACGCTCCGGAGACGGCCATGGTGCTGGAGAACGGCAAGAAGACGATCGCGCCGATCCTTGCCAAGCTGACGGAGCACTTCAACCTCGATAAAAATGAAATCAATAACGTGATCGATGCCATCAACGCCGGGCAGTTGTCCGACGTGCAGATTGCCGGATTTCTGGTCGGTCTTCTGTGCAAGGGGCCCAGCATCAAGGAAGTGGCCCACATCGCCCAGGCCATGCGCCGAAACTGTGTGCCCATCAAGGTCTCCACGACAGCGGAACTCACGGACACATGCGGGACCGGAGGCGGGTTGACCACCTTCAATGTGAGCACCGCCAACGCCATCATGGCGGCCTCCGCCGGCATTCCGGTGGCCAAGCACGGCAGCCGCTCCATTTCGTCATCTTCGGGCAGCGCCGATGTCCTGGAGGCCCTGGGCGTCAACATCGACCGGACACCGGAGCAGGTGGCCCGGATGATCGAGGACATCGGGATCAGCTTCATCTATGCCCCCAATTTCCATCCCGTCATGCTCAAGGTATTTGGGCCGGAAAACCAGCTCGGCATCAAGACGATCTTTTTCACGATCATCGGCCCGCTCATCAATCCTGCCGGCGCCAGGAACCACACCATGGGCGTCTACAAGCCGGAGCTGGTTAACATGATGGCGGAAGTGGTTGCCGAGATGGATTTCAACCATGTCATCATTGCCCACGGCATGGACGGGCTGGATGAGATATCCCTGATCGGCAAGACCTCGATTGCGGAAATCAGGCAGAAGCAGATCAAGTACTATGAGTTCGTCCCGGAGGATTTCGGACTGAAGCGCTGCACGCTCAGCGATATCGCCGGCGGCGGGCCGGAGTTCAACGCCCGGGTGATTCGAAACATCTTTGCCGGCACGGAGCGCGGACCCCGCCGGGATTTCCTGGTCCTGAACAATGCCGCCACGCTCTATGTGAATGGCAAGGCGCCCAGCATCCAGGAGGGGATAGAGCTGTCCCGCTCCCTGATCGATTCCGGGGCGGCACAGAGAAAGCTCAATGAACTGGTGGAACGGTCACATGCCGCTTGACGGGTATTTCGATAGAGAAAAAAAGGAAGCCCGATGCGGAGGAGGGGGCAAGCCGCCTCTGTCCGCGTCCATACGAATGCGGCAGCGCTCAGGCCTCTTCCCCGTGATCTCCGAGATCAAGGTGCAGTCGGACAAGGAGGGCGATCTCCTGCGGGGCCGCGATCCGGTGGCGCTGGCGCAGGAAATGTCACAGCGCCCTGTGGCGGGAATCAGCGTCGTGACGGAACCGGGGCACTTTGGCGGCCACATGGGCCTTCTGAAGGAGGTCGCCGCCGCGGTCGGCGTCCCCGTCCTCCACAAGGACTTCATCACCACGGAACGCCAGGTTCAGGAATCGGCCGACTGCGGCGCTTCAGCGATCCTCCTGATTACGGCCATGCTCGATCTGCGGCAGATGACGCGGCTCATAGAGGCAGCCAGGGACTGCGGCCTGGAGACTCTGGTGGAGGGACACGATGCGGCAGAGATCAGGAAGATCGAGCATCTTCCCTTCGATCTGCGCGGTATCAACAATCGGGACATCACCGTCTTCGAAGTGGACGACTCCGATGTGAGCCGGACGGAGGAGCTTGCGGGCTTCTGCCGGGGATCCCGTATCCTGATCAGTGAGAGCTCGATCCGCTCGGCGGCGGATGTCCGCCGCGCCGGCAGAAGCGGCGCCGATGCCGTTCTGGTCGGTACGGCCGTGCTGAAAGCGGAGAACGTGGGCTCTTTCCTGGACGAGCTGGTCGCTGTAGGATGGCCGGTATGACACGGATCAAGATCTGCGGCATCACGACCGTCGAAGACATCCGCCTCTGTGCGGCGGTGGGAGTTGACGATCTGGGCTTTGTGGTGGAATACCCCATCGATGTCCCCTGGAATCTTGATCGGGAGCAGGCCGGAAAGCTCATCCGCAGCGTCCCCCCTTCCGTCTCGCCGGTCATTGTGGTCGGGGAGGATCCCCGGACGATCATCGAACTGACGCAACTGCTGAAGCCCCGCTCGGTGCAGCTCCACGGCAATGAACCCATTTCCGTGACGGCGGAGCTGGTGTCCGCCATCCATGCGCTGGGGGTGAAGGTCCTCAAACCGCTGCGGTTCTCCGTCGAAACGGGGAGGTGCCGATCCTCCTGTGAAGACCCTGTCGATGCCGCCCGGCAGATAGAGGATACGGGGGTGGATGGACTGGTCCTGGATTCCGTCAGCGAATCCCGGCCGGCGGGGACCGGTCGGAACATGGATTGGGGCCTCGCCCGGCGCATACGGGATCAGGTGCGGGTACCCGTTATTCTTGCCGGAGGATTGAACGCCGACAACGTTGCGAAGGCTGTCGCTGCTGTGAATCCCCACGGGGTGGACGTGATCAGCGGTGTCGAAAACCCGGTGGGGAGGAAAGATCCCGCCAGGTTGAAGGCTTTTGTGGCGGCCATCCGCTCGCTGAACGGCAGCTTGAAATCGTGAGCGGGCTCCCCGATGAGGCTGCGGACCGTGCCAACATCGTAGACCGGGGCCGGAACAGGTTGTGCGGATTTCTGATTTCTGCGCCCCGAGGGGATCGCTGGCCTGTTTGGGGATTGATTTAGCGATTTCAATGTGTCAGTATTCGGGCAAATTTCATATCAGGAGAATTCGTTATGTCCGTCGTGATCCCCTTTCGAGCCCTGAGACCGGCTCGTTCCTTTGCCAGGGATGTGGCCTCCCTTCCCTATGATGTCCTCAACCGGGACGAAGCCAGGGCGCTTGCTTCCGGTAACCCCCTGAGTTTCCTGCGGGTTGAAAAATCTGAAATCGATCTGGACCCGCCCGAGAGCGACGTGCCGGAAAAGGTGTTCGCAAAGGCCAGAGAAAATCTGGACAGCCTGGTTCGCCAGGGCGTTCTTTTCCAGGAGAGTACCCCCGGCTTTTATATCTATCAGCAGCGCATGGGCGATCACGAGCAGACGGGGATCGTCGGCTGCGCCAGCGTCGCCGAATATGAATCGGGGCGGATCAAAAAGCATGAATTGACGCGGGCGGACAAGGAACTGGAGCGAACCCGCCATGTCGATACGGTCAACGCCCAGACGGGACCCGTCTTCCTGACCTACCGCTCAACGGACGATCTTGACCGCCTCGTCCGGGATTTCAAGGCTGCCTCCCCTGAATACGACTTTTCCGCCGATGACGGGATCGTGCACAGGGTATGGGTCGTAAGCGAGCCGGCGGATGTCCGCAAACTGGAGGAAGGGCTGAAAGGACTCGATGCGCTTTATATCGCCGACGGCCACCATCGGGCGGCGGCAGCCTGTTCCGTCTGCCGCTCCCGTCGGGAAAGCAATCCCGGGCACCGGGGCGACGAACCCTATAATTTTTTCCTTTCCGTGATTTTCCCCCACAACCAGTTGAGGATCATGGACTACAACCGGGCCGTCCGGGACCTCAACGGTTTGGATCGGGAAACCTTTTTCCGGAAGGTCGAAGAAAAGTTTGAAATCCGCCCCGATTTCAGCCGGAAATCTCCCGAGGTGTTCCATTCTTACGGAATGTATCTGGACGGTAAGTGGCACCAGCTGATTGCCCGGGAAAATCTCTGCGATGAAGCGGACCCCATCGGCCGTCTTGACGTATCCATTCTGCAGAACCACCTTCTGCACCCGTTGCTGGGCATCGAGGATCCCCGGACGGACCAGCGCATTGATTTTGTCGGGGGCATCCGGGGAATGAAAGAGCTGGAGCGGCTGGTGGATTCCGGCAAGTTCGCCGTCGCCTTTTCCCTCTTTCCCACAACATTGGAGCAGCTGATGGCGGTGGCGGATGCCGGACTGGTCATGCCTCCCAAATCCACCTGGTTTGAACCGAAACTACGCAGCGGCCTGTTTGTCCATCGCCTTTCTTAGCGGGAGGGTCGGCACAGGGGGCATCATGATTCTGGCGCGGGAAGACGAGACCGTGGACGGCCTTCTGAACGGACGCCTCCAGGTTATCCAGAAGAAGAGGGGCTATCGCTTTTCCCTGGATGCCCTGCTGCTGGCTTCTTTTATCCGTCTGGGACAGGAACATTCGCTTCTGGACATGGGAACGGGCAGCGGGGTTCTTGCCCTCATCACCGCCATGCGGCGTACGGATGTCCGGGCTGTCGGGGTCGACATCCAGGAGAGCATGGTTGAAATGGCCATGCGCAGCGCGGCCCTGAATGGTCTCGATGGCCGGGTGTCCTTTAAGGTGGGGGATGTCCGTCAAATCCGACGGTTTCTTGATGCGGAATCTTTTGATGCCGTTGTCTGCAATCCACCTTATCGGAAGGCGAATACCGGACGAATCAACCCCTTGGGCGAGAAGGCCCTGGCAAGGCACGAGATCCGGGGGGCTCTCCGGGACTTTCTTGAAGCGGCCGCCTATGTCTTGAAGCCTGGCGGCCGCTTCTTTGTGATCTATCCCGCTCAGCGGCTGGTGCCCCTTATCGCGGGGATGCGGGAAGCGGCCCTCGAACCTAAACGGTTCCGGTTGGTTCATTCCCGGAGTGACACAGCGGGGACTTTTGTCCTGTCCGAGGGCTGCAAGGGGGGAGGCGAGGAACTGGATGTTCTTCCTCCCCTTTTTATCTACAGGGATTCGGAGCTCTATACCGAAGATATGGAGGAGCTTTTCAGGGAGCTTAACCGGTTTCCGACAGCCGGCGGCGGCTGATTTCCTTCGTCATGACGCGCTTGACGATTTCCCGGAGCTCTTCGTCGGCGATGTGTTTCGTGCAGTCGGCGATCATCTGTAAATCCCTTTTCTTCAGGCTTCGGGAGGCTTCTGACGCTGAAGAAGGGGGCGGCGCGGAAGAGGTTGCCGGACGGGCGTCAACCCGGCCCAGAGAAAAGAAAATATTCCGGATTTCCTCTTTTTGTGCTAGGGAATTGAACTGCCTGATGATATTCTCTTTGAGAAAATGGAGCTGCTGCATCCAGACCGATGTGGAAACGGCCACAAAGAGCGTCCTGGCCCTGATACGGCTGGGCCTTGTCTGGGCGGCAATCTGTGGACCGACGGCCTGGTCCCAAAGGGCGAGAATCCGCTTCTCTTCGAGATCAAAGGGAACATGCCGCCTCTTCAAGGCCTTTTGAAGAACCGGGCCAAGAGGTTCCATTTTTTTCTGTGCAGCTCTTCTTCGCATGGCAAATCTCTTCTCACAGTTACGGGCTCGGGTCAATACGGGTTTGGGCGGGATCTCGATTATTCTAAACGCCCCTTGTTTTTTTTTCAGGGATTCGAAAAAGGAGGTTGCGATGGATCTGATGGAAATGATTCAAAAGGTAAAGAGTCACCCCGATTTTCATAAGGCGGGGATGATTCTGTGTCATAACGGCGTGGTCCGGGCGACGACCCGGGACGGGAAGCCCGTCTCCGAGCTTACTTTAACAGCCGACCGGCAGCGTCTTGAAGCCATTGTAGCGGAGGCGAAGAAGCGGCCGGGCATTGTGGAAGTCCTCGTTGAAATCCGCGAAGGTCTGCACCCTGTCGGTGACGACGTGATGTACATCGTCGTCGCCGGTGATATCCGCGAGAACGTCTCCGAAACCCTGATGGATACCCTGAACCGGATCAAGGCCGAGGTCACCAGGAAGCAGGAAACGTTAATATGACGGAATAAGGTCCCGGAGAACGGCTGAAAAGGCCTCGAAGGTCTCCTGCCCGAACAGGACAAAGCGGACAAGCTCGATGTCCCGGTGGGCCGCGAGGTAGTCAAGAACCGTTGTCAGGGCAATCCTGGCGGCCTCCTGGAGCGGATAGCCATAAACCCCGGCGCTGATGGCCGGGAAGGACAGGCTTTTCAACCTGTTTGCGGAAGCCAGTTTCAGGCTTTCCCGGTACGCGCCGGCCAGGATGTCCGCTTCACCGTGGGCGCCGCCCCGATAGATTGGACCGACGGTGTGAATGACGTACCGGGCCGTGAGATTGCCGCCCGTGGTTATGACCGCCTGGCCGGGGGGGCAACCCCCGATTTTGCGGCATTGAGCCATAATGGCCGGTCCGCCGGCCCGGTGAATGGCGCCGTCGACCCCGCCCCCGCCTCTCAGGCCGCTGTTGGCGGCATTGACCAGGGCATCCGTTTCATCCAGGGTGATGTCGCCCTGAACCAGGACGACTCTTCTGTTTCCGATTCGATGTTCCATATTCCCATCTTCCTCAGCCGGATGTTGTCACGACAGGGGCTGACCGTTCTTTTATGATTGACAGAAGACGGCTTGCCCCGTTCCGAAGACAAGCATGTCGTAGGTTTTTTTGATTCGGTCCCAGTTTTCTTCCCGGTCCATGGACCAGTACCGGCCAATGACCGAAACCACCTTTCCCCTTTGCAGTTCCGCCGCCTTGTTTTCAATCTTTTCAATATACAGAGCGCCGCTTTCCGGCTGTTCACCCCGACGGCCGAGCATGGCATGAATGTAGACCTCGGGGACACCTTCCCGTTTGGCCATCTCCATCAGGGCAAACAGATGCGAAAGGGAGCCGTGCGAGCTGAAAAAGGAAACGATGCCCAGCAGATGCAGGGCCTTGGAATTGCGCTTTGCCGCAGACATGACGGAAAGGAAGGCTTCGTTCTCGTAGAACGTTCCGTCGGAAATGGCCTGATTGATGCGGACCCGATCGGCATAGATCGGCCTTCCGGCGCCAATGTGCAGATGTCCCGCTTCCGAATTTCCGACCGTTCCTTCAGGAAGCCCGACGGCTTCTCCCGCCGCCTTCAGGGTCGTCCATGGACCGGTCGTTTTCAGGCGATCCATGGTCGGCGTGGCGGCTTGGGCAATGAGGTTGCCCAAGGTCTGGTCGCTTTCTCCCCAGCCGTCGAGAATGAGAACAAGGAGCCTCTGCGCCGGCTTGATCCCTTCGGGACCGGGGGTGATGATCAGCGATTTTCCGGTCATGGCCGCCGGAACGGGGAGGCGGAACAGCTGGAGGACGGTTGGGGCGATATCCGTCAGGGCTCCATCCCGGCGAAGCTCAAGGTCCGGGGTATCGTGGAGAAGGATGAAAGGGACGGGGCTGTCTGTGTGGCCCGTGTCAATAACGCCGTCGGGATAGAGCCATTTTTCGACTGTCCCGTGGTCGGCGGTGACCATGACCGTCAAGCCCCGGCGCTTCGCCTCGTCAATGACCCGGCCCGTCTGGCGGTCGACTGCTTCCACGGCCCTCAGGATGGCCTGCTCATTTTCAATGTGGCCGACCACGTCCACATTGGGGAAATTTGCAAGGATGAACCGGCAGGACGGATCGGCAATCTTGTCGAGAATGGCTTCGGTTATTGCCTCGATGGACATCTCCGGGGCTTCATCGAAAAGATGGACGTCTCTGCGCGTGGGCACGATGATCCTCTCTTCTCCCGGGAGGGGATGCTCCTTCTTCCCGTTCAGGAAATAAGAAACATGGACCGCCTTTTCCGCTTCGGTGATCTTGGCTTGGCTGATGTGGTTCCGGGAAAGGACGTCGCTTAAGGTATCCTGCAGCTCTCCCTCCGGGGGAAAGGCCACTTGCACATTCAATCCCTTTTTGTATTCAATCATGGTGGCAAAGGACAGCAACAGGTCATCCACCGGGGAGAAAGCAGAGAACCCTATTTCCGTCAGGCTGCGGGTCAGTTCGATTTCACGTTCTCCCCGGATGTTGTAGAAAATGACGGCATCATTTTTCCCGATGCGGCCAACCGGCCGCTGACCGGCATCCATCAGAACCAGAGGTTCCAGGGTCTCGTCATCGCTGTTGCGCAGATACGCCTTCCTCACGGCCTCTGACATGGCGTGACCTGTGGAGAGTTTCCCCATGGGCATTTCCTCCTTCTTGATTCT
>Ga0123333_10003644_pt1 | contig 14881 bp, 9 predicted proteins | sample BioC12SIPDNA_3_FD_89957 | JGI IMG/M metagenome (GOLD analysis project Ga0123333, IMG submission 89957) | Anaerobic biogas reactor microbial communites from Washington, USA - Biogas_R2_B C12 SIP DNA | ecosystem: Engineered > Bioreactor > Anaerobic > Unclassified | place: Washington, USA... | reverse complement strand
ATCCGCCTGAAGCAACTCACGTTTCAGGCGACGTCTGACAATTATAGATGAACACTTCGGATTGGCAAAAATGGGGCGCGTCAACCTGTAAGAAGGAAGGGCCGGCAGCCTGAAGCAGGCCGGTTCAACGGAAGAAGGGTCTACTGCGGTCAGTCGCTCCAGCGCTCCTCGTCGACGTTATCCTCGTCCTCCTCATCTTCCTCCTCGTCCAGGTCTCCCCAGCTATCCTCACCCAGCTCATCGATTTCCAGGTCCTCGTCGTCCTCGTCTTCCCAATTGAGATCTTCGACGTGCGCGGGCAGATCCAGCTCGTCGCCGGTTTCCTCGGGGATTTCCTCGTACGTGGCGCAGTAGCCTTCGCGGTCGATGCGGATCTCCTCGGCTCCGCAGACGCCGTTGTCCCAATTGACGCAGTCTGCAAGTTTGCAGTAGACCTTGACGCTCATGCCTTCCTCCTCGTTGACGGCTGCATCTGCGCAGGACGTTTTGGGGGTGGTGGCACGCGCCCTACGCGGGCGGGAGAATGCCATAAGATGCTGAGATGCGCAAATTACGGTTATGGGGTAGAGGGTGTGTCCGCGGCATGGGCAACAAACAGGGGCGACCTGTGCGATCGCCCCTGCCTGTTGTCGCTTCGGTGGTGCAGCCGGCAATGCCTGGCATACACCCGTTTCGAGCTTTACTGTCCCTTGTCGTGCGGGACCGTCACCATAACCGAGGCCAAGGTGCTGTTGCCGCAGGCATCTGTCACCTGGTAGGTGATGGTGTAGATCCGGTCCATGCCGGTGCCCGCGCGTTCGGCACGGAGCTTGAAGGTGTAGTCGTCCACGATCACGATATCGATCGGCGTGTCGCCGTCACCCAGCCCGTCGTCCGGCTCGTTCGAGGTGACCGAGACCAGCGTCACGGTTGGATTGGGGTCGAAGTTGTCCGCGGCCGTCACCGTCGCAACCACGTCCACGTACTTGTGGTTGACCGGCCACAGCATCGCCGGATCGACCGTCACCTCAAGCGTGGGTGGGATCTCGTCGCAGACATTCAGGTCGATGAGCACCGGATCGTGGTCCGAGATGCGGAACTCATCGGGTGCGTACAGACTGATCATCTGGTCTGCGCTCTTGAAGTCCGTGTTGTAATCCAACACGCTCGGCTCGTCCGCATTGATGTGCCAATCGAACACGGCCGCGACCTGCGGCGTTAGCGAGTAGCTGCTCAGCGCGTGGTCCAGGTAGCCCCACTGACCATCGAAGACGTAGGAATAGGCTTCCCAGGACTCAAAGAGGAGCTTCAGGTCTGAATACCCGGCCGCCTTCAGCGCCTCGATCGGATCTTCCTTGGCGTAGGAATTCAGGTCGCCGATGATCAGCGCGTCCGTGTCGCTGATCTGGGTGGGATCACCCTCCAGCCAGCTCCATAGCAGGTTGGCAGCGTTTGTGCGGACGTCATTCCAGCAACCTTGACCATCTCCTTGGTCGGCGTTCGAGCCATCGCCCGGACAGCTCTTGCTCTTCAGGTGATTCACGGCAACAACAAACCGTCCACCCGTAGCGACCTCCTCGAAAGCCTGCGCCAGCGCGGGGCGGTTGCGGGCCTCCGTGTCGCCGCCATTCACGAACTCCACCGTGTTCAACGCGGCGGTTGTCCCAATGGGGGTCACCTTCGCGGGTTTGTAGATCAGGCCGACCTTGATCGCATCCGTGCCCAACGCATTGACCTGGCCCGTTCCGGCGTCCGCATCAATGAGTGCGTAGACGCCCTCACCAGCGACTGCGTTCAGCTTGTCGACCAGGATCTGCAATGCACTATCGGCCCCGTACCCGTCGTTCTCCAGTTCGACGAGGCCCACGACGTCTGCGTTCGTCCCAACGATTGCGGCGACCGTCTTAGGCCACTGGCGATCGAACTCCGCCTGGGTGTCAGCGCCGCGGCAGTCAGTTGGCAGCCCACCCACGCCGTAAGTGCAGTTGTCTACGCTATCCGGCAATCCATCGAAGGTGTTGAAGAAATTCAGCAGGTTCATGCCCGCGACGCGCAACGTGCCGGACAGCTCAGGTGCGGCCTCAGGTCGAGAGTTCGCTGCCTCGAAGTTGAAGTAGCCCGTCAGCGCGTTGATTGGTCGGACGCGGTACGCATTCGGGCTGACCGAGTTCCCGCCCCAGGTGTAGGTCATCACGCCCACGATGCCGGTTGCCGTGTCGCCGCCGCGCAGCGTGTTCGATGCAGAAAGCGGCATTCCGTCGCGGGCGAAGACGATCGGATCGGGGTTCTGGTTGTTGAGCGCGTCATCGACGATGATGCGGTTCAAGTTGTTGGCGTCTTGAAGGGCAGCGGCCTCGGCACCCGGTGCGTAGATGTTGGTCGGCTGCATAAGCCGTCCGCCCGAGGAGAGGACCACCTGGCCGAAGCGGCCGAGTTGATAGTGCTCCGTCACGTATAACGTCTGCGGCAGGCGGACGAGCATGCCCTCGTATCGCTCGAGATCGTCCAGGGAGGGTAGGGGCAAGGTCACATCCACAGGTACGACCGTACCGGTTCCACATGCAATGGGCGCTGCTGTCGTGTTGATCTGGGTCTGGCCCTGATACTCGCTGGCAGTCCCCGTGACGCGGACTAAGTCACCCACATTGACATTATTGTAGCTAGCGTTGTAGACGAATATGCCGTCGGAAGTAGCTGCGTCACCGTCGCCGGTCAGATCCTGCAGGTAGAAGCCACACAGCGTGGGCGATGGGCCCTCGTAGTCGCCGACCACCACACCCGCCGTGGTGACAGAACCGGTGATAGCTGCTTCCGCGCCGCTGCCTTGAATTTCGTAGATTGGGGTGAAGGGCTGCGCGCAGACGTCATAGGGCGTGAAGCTCAGAACGACGTCATTCAAGAGGTTGTCTGGCGGGTCGTTGGCATCCTGATCGGTCACATTTGAGGCGTAGATCGTCAGGGTGCAGCTTTCGCCGCTGACCAAATCTACCGCCGGGTCGAGCACGTAGCTATCCGGCCCGCCGCTGACTGCTGCGGAGACCGCGCCGGAAGTCGCACAACTTAGTGCGAACCATCCGTCAGCCACGTCTACGGGTTCGCTGAAGCTGATGGTCAGGTTGGCCTTGATCGGGAAGTCAGTCGCGCCATTGGCCGGATAGGTGGCGGTGACCGCGGGGGCAGCATCCTCTGCGGTGCAGTTGGCCGAGCCGGGAGTAATTGCCGAGAGCACCAGGTCAACATTGTTGACGTTTGTATCATGACCATCCGGGCAGCGTGAGAGGCCCCGGTTGTCGCTGCCTGTCGTTCCCGGGTCCTCCAGCCCAACACCAGAAACCTCGACGTAGGGCGCGCCGGTATTGCCCTCGTAACTCACTGCATCGATCAGGTTGCCGTTGAAGCGCAGTCCCACGGCATCCGGCGCTCCGTTCTGAATGAAGTCCGTATTAGGACTGGCATCCAGATCGCAGTTGGCAACTGTCGCTGCGTTGGCGCAGACCACGAAGAAGTCTCCTCCGGGCAAGCTGACGTCAGGAAGGGTGATCGTGGTGTATATCGCAGCGCCACCGCCATTGCCATTGACCAGTTCAAGCGTCCAGCCGTTCAGCGAAACTGCGCTGGCGCCGTTATTGCGAATCTCGACGAACTCGGCGGTGTCCGTGCCTGGCTGATCGTAATCGATCTCGTTTATGACCAGTTGTGGTGCTGGCGGCACAACCACCTCATTCGGAGCTCCCGGCGTGTTACGCGCCTCGCCGACCTCAGGCGAGCCGTCGTAGCCTGGGATGCCCGCCAGGTCGAAGTCGTTGCGCACCCAGTCGGTCGCTGCATCGGTGTCGAAGCCATCGGGGATGCGCGATGCACCGCCGGGCGCGTACGTCAAGCCGTCGTAGCTCACGCCTAGGGTCGGCGTCCCATAGGTAACATCGCCTGTCCCGCCGTCGTTCACGGCTACTGCATCGACAATCTCACTCCACGGCGGCGCGTCGAACACGCCGTTGTTGTCCATGTCGAGATCGGTGTTGAGAGTGCCGGTGAAATCCTTGACCAACAGCAGGGTGATTGTGCCGTTCTCCAACGCGTTGGCGGCGAGATTCGCAAGCCAGATCCCGGCGGCATCGGTCGTGCCGACGGCGATGACCTCGTCGATTGTGCCCACAGATGCGCCGGAGTCGCCTTCGATCTCCAGGATCGTATAGGCCAAGTAATCGGTATTCGGTTCGCCATAGACCTCAACAAACTCGACATCTGTGCCGGCCGTGCTGGCCGAGAATTCGTTGATCTTGGGACCCGCCTGCGTTGCGCCGAAGGTCTGCCCAGTGTTAATCGTGCCAAAGGTGTTGGCTGCCGGCGCGCTCCAGGTGAAGTCCTCGTAGACCGTCCCCGTTCCTGAGAGCTGCAAGGAGTGGCCCACGGGCGTGGTGCCTGGTTCCGAAACACCGATGTCCACGCTGGCGATTCCATCTGCAGGACCACCCACAGCGGTGAAGGTTCCTTCGTAGCTCAGGAACTGGATCACAACACTGCTTGGATTGACCAGCGCTACCCCGTCTGGCGATCCGTTCTGGATACCGTTAACGGGGTAGGTCATGACGACGGTGCCATAACCACTTTGCTGGTCAGGAATTGTGCCGCTTAGGGCATCTGTGTCATAGACGGCGCCGGTGCTGCCGTTGTAGAGCACCAGGCTCCAGCCGGTGAGGTCGGTGCCAGCCGGCCCAGCGATCTCAATTGCCTCGCCAGAATCAGTGCCATCGTTGTCGTAGTGGATCTCATTGATAAAGACGGGAGTCGCTGCAGCCTGCGCCGGCGTGACTGCTGCCGGCATGAACAGGCCGAGGGTGATGGCCAGGATCAGGAACCACTGTGAAGTGCGTCGCATGAAATGACCTCCTCAAGGGGCGCCCTGCGCGACGGCTCTTCATCGACACTCTCCGATGTCGCGCGTCTTCGGGCGGGATATGGGATTTTGGCAGTCGGAGATGAGTCCAGTATAGCCTGAGGATGGGTTGTATGTCAATCCGGGCCCGCGCTGCATGCCCCGTTGCATCGCCCTGCGTGAACGGCCGCCGGTGCGGCAGTGGAGCCGGCCCCCCACCGGCTCCACCACCAACACCCCCTCAACCACCTGGCAGCCGCGTCACAGGCGGCGCCAGGGATGCCTGCGGCCAGTCCCCTCCGCTCTTCGGGCCAGAGATGGGGCCGGCTGCGGAACACATGCTAATCGTGCGCCAGGTTGACCCCATCCCACATCAAGGTGACATCCGCAGGAGCAGCGGCAAGAGCACTACGGTGGCCGCGGCCGGCGCATCGGTCGTCGCGATCTTCGCCACGAACCCGTCGCTTGCACCCCCCAGCTGGCTGCCGAACGCGCTCAGGGTGGGGAAGTCAGCCGACTCCGTGTAGCCGGTCACGAAGGCGTTTCCGGTCCCATCGGTCGCGACACCGTAGTTTTCGTCGATGCCGGTTCCGCCGAGATACGTCGCATAGGTGACCTTGTTCGGCGCGGGGGCGCCCAGGTGCATCGCCGCGACGAAAACATCCGTCTCGCCTGCCAGGGCGCCTGTCCCTACCGGGAAGTTGGGCGATGCAGTGGTTCCGGCGACGTAGAAGCGTTTGGTTGTGTCAACCGCGATGCCATACCCGATATCCTCGTCATCGCCTCCCAGGTGGGTCGCGAAGTCTACCTCGAGCTGGGCGTTCAACTTCAGAACGACTGCGTCTGACGGACCGCCGCCATACGATGAGCTTGAGGTAACGGGAAAGTTCAGCGAGTTCGTGGCGCCCGCAATGTACAGACCGCCATCGCCGTCGATCGCGATGCCGTTGCCCAGGTCTTCGCCGGTCCCGCCGATCAGTGTGCTGTCTAGCACCGCGCCGTTCGCGTCCAGCCTGGCCACCAGGATGTCGCCCTCTCCCGGCCAGCCGCCCTGCGGGGGAGTGCCCGGGAAGTCGGCCGACCAGCTCGCACCCGTCACGTAGGCTGTTCCGTTCTGCACGGCAATGGCATATCCCTCGTCCGGCTGGTCGCCACCGAAGCAGGTGGCGTAGGCCAGCGTGCCTGCCGCGTCGAACCTGGCCACCAACACGTTCCTGTTGCTGCTGTCCGCACAGTCCGTTGTGCTGCCCACCTCTGCCGAGTTGGTGCTGCCCGTCACGTAGGCCTCCCCACCATCCAGCGCGATGCCTGTGCCGGTGTCGAAACCTGAGCCGCCCAGCAGCGAAGCATGGACGATGTTGTTGCCGGTGGCATCGAGCGCGGCGATGAAGATGTCGCCGTCGCCCGCCCCTCCAGGTGCGCCAGGGAAATCCGAGGAGTTTGTCTCCCCGACCACATACGCCAGGCTCCCGTTGACCGCAATCGCGCCGCCGATGTCCAGGTCCGATCCGCCGAGGTAGGTGGCATAGACCAGCGCCGTTCCGGTAGTGTTGAGCTTGGCTACGAACGCGTCCGTCTCACCGTTGTAACTGCCAGGCGCTTGGGGAAATTCCGTGGAATCTGTCTCGCCCGTGACATAAACATTGCCCTGGGAATCTGTGGCGATCGCATATCCCGCGTCCCCTTCCAGGCCGCCCAGGTAGGTGCTGTAGACGAGACCCGTGGCGCTGGGAGCCGCTGCCATGCCGGCTGCAAACCCAAGTGCGGCTTGCCCCTGCCATGAGGGCGCGATGACGAACGCGGCGTCAGCGGTTTGCCGTACTACCGCACTCCCGGTCCGCCCCGGTCGGCCCTCGATCGCCCAGGCGGGCAGCGCCAGGTCGACGCCGCGGCCCTTGAGGTCCAGCCGCAGCCGGCCGTCCTCTGCCGCGGCTGCAGCCGCACCCTCGACCCGCAGCCGCACCCGGTTCACGTCCGCGCCGGCCCTCGCTTCGAGCCGCCATGGAACCGTCCCCCACGCGTCGTCGCCGATCACCAGGTCGATGCCCGGGTAGAGATCGCGGTAGCGCACGCCCGACCACACCGGAACATCGCGCTGCCACCGGGTGGGATCGGTGCCGGTCAGGTACGACACGCGCGTCGCAACGCGGCCGAACGGCTCGGGGCTCGCCGCTGTGTTTGAGCCTCCGAAGGTGAAGCGCAGCGCGGTTCCCGAATGCGTGGCAGGCTGCGACCGGCCGCGCCGCGCAGCCCTGCCGGTTGCCTCACCGGCGGCCTCATCCGGTACGGTCAGCCACACCGCATCGCCGGTCACCCAGATGTGCTGGTTGCCCTGCCTGATCGAGAAGCGAGCCTCGGCCGCGTGCTGTCCCACGTTCTCGACGACAAGGTGGGAGGGGGCCGCACGGAGCGGGTCCTGGGTCGCTATACCGGCGGCTGCCGGCCCCGCGGCCAGCGCAGAGAGAAGACACGCGAGGAGCAAGATCCTGCCTGCTGTCGAAAGGGGTGCGTGCAACGTTGCGGCGAAACGAGCGCCGTGTGCCATGATGTGACTCCTTACTGCTGGCAATATTCCTCATCTGTGATTCGTCTACACGTTGATCTGGGTGTTCTTCTCGACCGAGCGCAGGGCCAGTAGGATCAACGCCGAGATCAGTATCAGCAGCAGCGATAGGCTCAGCGCCACTCCCAGGTTGGTCTCGAAGCCGGTGAAGATCACCAGCGGCATCGTCTGCGTGAAGCCCTGCAGATTGCCCGCAAAGATGATGGTCGCTCCGAATTCGCCGAACGCGCGCGCCCAGCTCAGGATCAGCCCGTTCAGCATGGACCGGCCCGCCAGCGGGACCATCACGTGCCCGAAGATCTCCCGCTCCGTGGCCCCATCGGTGTAGGCCGCCTCGATCAGGTCCGGCCGCACCGCGGCGAAACCCAGCCGCGCCGCGCGGATGTAGAGCGGGGCAGAGACAAAGGCCTGGGCGAATATGACAGCCGCGGTGGTGAACGGGAGTCGGATGCCGAGCGCGTGCAGCGGCCCCCCGAGCAGGCCGTTTCGCCCGAATGCCAGGAGCAGCCCGATCCCTGCCACCATGGGGGGCAAGACGATCGGGAGGTCGATGATGGCCTCCACCACCGCCTTATGGCGGAACGACCAGCGCGCCAGGACGTAGGCCAGGGGCGTTCCAAGCAGCAGGGTCACCAGCGCGCTGGTGGCGCTGGTGAACACGCTCAGGCGGGCCGCATCGATCACCGATGGGTCGGCCAGGTAGCCCGCAAAGCCCGCGTCCACCCCTCGCCACAACAGGACCACCAGCGGGAGCGCGAGCGCCAGGCCGGCCAGTGCACCCGGCAGGAGAAAGCCGGCCAGGGGGCGCACCCGGTGGATCTTCTGGTGGTACGCCACATCCGTGGCGCCGCCGCCAGAGGGCCTGGCGCCGCCGCCAGAGGGCCTGGCGCCGCGGCCCAGTGCCCTTGGACCGGGTGCCAGCCCCGCGGCAATCGTGTCCATGCGCGCCGTGTTTTGTATCATCGTCGCATCACTCCACAACGTCATTGCCTCAAGGCTTGCCCGGCATGAATCCCCACTTCTTCAGGATGGCCTGCCCCTCGGCTGAGGTTACCAACGCAGTGAAGGCAGCCGCATGTTGGGGGTGCAGCGCCTCGGCAAGGGGGGCCACGTTCAACTGGCTGATCATGTTCATCTCGGGCGGGATCGCGATGGTCTTCAGCGCGGGCGCAGCCACGGCATCGGTGACGAACACGATGCCGGCATCTGCCTCGCCCAACTGCATCTTGGAGACGATGGGCTTGACGCCCGCTTCGTTGGAGACGATGTTCGCCAATACCTTGTCCTTGAACCCGGACCCGATCTGCTTGTCCATCTTATCCAGGGCGGTCAGCGTGACCTTGCCGATGGGCGTATCCACGACCGCCACCAGCAATCTCACGCCGGGCTTCGCCAGGTCCGCCAGGGTTTGCAGGTTGGCAGGATTCTGGGGGGGCAGCACCACGATGAGCTGATTCGTCGCAAACACCTTGTTCGCGCCGCCGTCGACGCTCTGGTCCTGGATCGCGTCGTCCATGTCTTTCTGGCTGGCGGTGATGAAGACATCCCCGCGCGCGCCCTGGAGCAGCTGCAGCCGCTGCGTGGGCGAGTGTCCGACTTCGATGGCTATCTTGGCCCCGGGATTCGCCGCCTCATAGGCCGCCGCCAGCTCCCTGGCTGCGTCGGTCATGCTGGAAGGCGCGAACACCTTGATCGTGTTTTGGTCCGCGGCCGCGGACGCAGCGGACGCTGCTGATGCAGCGTTGGCAGCGTTGGCAGCGTTGGCAGCCGGCACGGCCGGCGCCGAGCCGCTGCAGGCGGTCAGGAGTGCGATGATGAGCAGCAGGACAATTGGAAGACACTGGCAGTTTTTCATGGTTTCACCTCACCTGTTGATGGATGGAAGATAGACGGCATGGCCGTTCGTGCCCGGCCCCAGCAGGCTGAAGGCTGTGTCACCGCTGACCAGCTGGTAGTTCAACCCCTCGCCTGCGATCCTGCGAAAATAGACCCCGTCTCCGCCGGTGGCATTCGATAGCCCCCAATCGGGCGCGCCGCTCTGCAATGCTTCGACCTGGAGCCAATACTTCGTCTGCGCGGCGGCCTGGAACGCTTGGGGCAGCACATAGTGGTAGTCATACGTCTGCACGCCCCCCAGGATGGCAGCCGGTGTCTCACCCGCGTTGCCGGCCACTTCGTGGTGGATCAGGGGCGGCTGTGCCAGATCCGGTTGGCCGCCGGAAGGGATGGAGGCATAGATGGACACGGTGAACGCGATCACCGGGCCGCCGTCGCCGGGCAGCAAGGGATCATAGCCCCCGCGCCAGGTGATCTCCGTGATCGCTTGCGGCGAGGGAAAGGTGAAGCCGTCCCAGGCCCACTGATCGGTGTCGCTGCCCTCCGGGTCGCGCAGCGAAGACCTGAGCAGCCCGCCCTCTGCGCTCGGCGGCTGGCTGTAGACGACCGCAGGAACAGCCTGCGGTGCGGCAGCAACAGCCTGCGGTGCGGCGGCAGGCGGTGCGGTGGCAGCCGCGGCCGGTGCGGACTCAGCCGCGCCGGACGGTGAGGCTGGGCGAACAGCCTCCGCGCATGCCGTGAGCCCCTCGAGAAGGAGCAAAGCCGCTATCAGCACTCCTGCAGCCTGTCGATAGCTCTTCCAGTTCACAGGATCTTTCCCTCACTCGACGTCGATGACGAACGGAACCTGGTGCGTCTGTCCGCCATGCTTGAACTGGAACCACATCCGGTATCTCCCCGGGTGGGGGAAATAGGCCGAGAATTCCAGGTTGCCGGGATCGACGATTTCGCCGCGCACGTATGTCTGCGCGGTCTCGTCGACCGCGTTCAGGCTCATGTGCAGGCCCGATTGCATCTCGACCTCCGCCGTCCGCACCTGGCCGGCCGCATCCGTCGCGACGAAATAGATGTAGCTGTCCTGGCCGTTGATGAGCGGGCCGTTGGGCTGCCAGGTGATATTCAGTCTGCCGGCAGTCTTGGTGGGCGAAGACTCCGCGGCCAGGGCGCGTGCGGGCGTCTCCGCGGATCCGACCTCGACGGGGACCGCGAGGGTCACCGGTTCGCCTGCCAGTGGCCGGAAATCGATGAACGCGACGTACTGCCCCTCCGTGGGGAACACGATCTCCGGCCGGGTGGCCCGCTCGTCGAACGTCAATGTCGGGGTCTCTTCGGAATCGCCCGAATCGCTCGACGCGCCCATCCCCGCCATTTCGATCCCCTGGGAGGGACCGAGCTGTGGCTCCAGGAACAGCGGCTCGGCCTGCAGTGAGGCGAGATCGCGACGGGCCACCGCGAAATATGCATACGTCGATCGCCTGCCGAAGCTGCCCGGCTCGAAGTACGTGAAGCGCTTGCCGAACTGGTCGATGATCTCGATGTCCAGCACCGCGGGTGCGCCGGGCACGAGCGGCTCCTCGGACGTCACGTACGCGCGGAACGAGAGGTTCGTGATCGCTGCTTCTGCCAACCGTTCGGCATAGGCTCCGCCCGGCATCAGCCAGCCGATGGAGACGCCGATCAGCACCGCGAGCGCGGCTCCTGCTGCGGCCAGCCGCGGCGCGAGGCCGGCGATCTGCCGCGGCAGCGACTTCGGCGCGGCGAGCGCCTGAAGCTTGTAGCTGCGCAGGCGCAGGCTGTTGGTGACAACGAAAATGGAGCTGAAGGCCATCGCGCCCGCCGCGATCATCGGCATGAGCAGGCCGAACGCGGCGACCGGGATCAACACCACGTTGTAGAACAGGGCCCAAAAGAGGTTCTGCACGATGGTCTGAAGCGTGCCGCGCGACATGGAGATGGCGCGTGCCACGCCCCGCAGGTCGCCGCCGATCAGCGTGATCCCTGCAGCGGCCATCGCTACATCTGTGCCGGTGCCGATGGCGATGCCGACATCGGCCTGGGCCAGCGCAGGTGCGTCGTTGATGCCGTCTCCCACCATCGCGACGAGCTGGCGCGATCCCTTCCCGGCCTGCTCCAGGTCCTGCAATCGCTTCACCTCGGCAGCTTTGTCTGCCGGCAGCACGTCCGCCAGCACCCGGTCGATCCCCACCTGCCCGGCAATGGCCTCGGCAGTCTGCCGGTTGTCGCCCGTGATCATCACCACGTCGAGGCCCAGCTTGCGCAGGTCTGCAATCGCCTCCCGCGACTCGGGCTTCACCGTGTCGGCAACGGCTACCAGGCCCGCAGATACTGGGGACCTGTTGTCGTGCGCGGCCAGGGCCACGATCATCGCGGTCTTGCCCCCGGCCTGCAGCCGCGCGATGCCCTGCTGCAGCGCATCGATCGCGATGCCCTCGTTCTGGATGAAGCGGGGATTGCCGACGAGGACAGGCCGGTCCTCCACCGTGGCCCGGATGCCGAAGCCGCTGACCGCCCTGAAGGCCTGGGGTTCAACCACCCGCAGTCCGCGCGCGGCGCCCGCCTCGACGATCGCGCGCCCTAGCGGGTGCTCCGATCCGCGTTCCGCACTGGCAGCCAGGTGCAGGACCTCGTCCTCCGTCCAGCCCGGAGCCGGAATGATGTCCGTCAGCGCCGGCTGGCCCCGCGTGATCGTGCCGGTCTTGTCCAGCACCACCAGGCGTACGCGGCCCGCGCGTTCGAGGGTCTCGCTGTTCTTGAAGAGAATCCCGTTTTCTGCGCCCTTGGTCGTGCCGACCATGATCGCGGTGGGCGTTGCCAGGCCGAGCGCGCAGGGACACGCAATCACCAGGACCGCAACCGCATTGATCATCGCCCCGGTCCAGTCCGCACGGCCGAATGCCATCCACGCGACGAGCGTCACCAGCGCGATCAGAATCACCGCGGGGACAAAATAGGCGCTGATGCGGTCGGTGAGCTTCTGGACCGGCGCCTTGCTCCCCTGGGCCTCCTGCACGAGGCGCACGATCTGGGCCAGGGTCGTGTTCTTGCCGACTTTCGTCGCCTCGAACCTGACCAGTCCTTCGGTGTTGATCGTCGCGCCAATGACCTCGTTGCCCGGCCCCTTAGTGACCGGCATCGACTCGCCTGTGATCATCGACTCGTCGAAGGCAGAGCGTCCCTCGCTGATGATGCCGTCCACGGGCACCTTCTCGCCCGGACGGATCATCACGGTGTCGCCGACGACGACATCATCCACATCGATCTCGACCTCAGCGCCGTCCCGGATCACGTGCGCGGTCTTCGGGCGCAGGTTCATCAAGGCCTTGAGCGCTTCGGAGGCCTTGCCCTTCGCGCGCGCTTCCAGGAACTTGCCCACCATGATGAACGTGATGATCGCCGCGGCAGTCTCGAAGTAGACATAAGGGCTGCGGATCAGGCCGAACACGACGCCCGCGCTGTGAAAATAGGCGACCGATGAGCCTAGAGCGATCAGCACGTCCATGTTCGCACCGCCCGCGCGCACGCTCTTCCATGCCCCGACGTAATATTGCCAGCCGACCACGAACTGCACGACCGTCGCTGCGGCAAGCATCGCGATGTAGTCATTCGGAAGCGGCGTGATGAAGTCGCGCACCATGCTGTACGCGATCAGCGGCACGGTGAAGATCAGGCCGGTGATCAGCAGGCGCTTTTGGCGCTTTACTTCTGCGGCGCGCACCTGGGCTTCCACATCCTCGATCGATTCGGCTTCGCCTGCCTGGACGAGATCGAAGCCCGCCTTGCGGATGGTCCCGGCCAGCTCGGCGATGCTCGTCACGCCGGGGATGAACTGGAGCGTCACGCGCTCGGTGCCGTAGCTGACGCCGGCCGCCAGCACGCCCTCCTGCCGCGCGAGCAACTTCTCCAGCACCACCGCATCGGAGCCGTCGCGCAGGCCCGTGATGGGCAGCTCGACGTTGCCCGTCGGCACGCCATAGCCGATCCGTTCGACACGCGCGATGATCCCGTGCTCGTCCAACTGCGCCGGGTCGAATGCAACCACCAGCTTCTCGCTGGCGAGGTTCACATCCGCCACGCCGACGCCGGGCAGCTTGCGCACGTTGCGCTCGATCGACGCAGCGCAGTTGGCGCACGTCATGCCGGTCACGGGGAGCGTGATACTCTTGAGTTCAGACATCCGTTACCTCGGAAGTTATGCGCTAGGAAGATACTGCAGCTACATCGGGAGCCGTGCTCTGGCGCAGCGACCGCACCAGGTACCGCTCGGGATCCTTGTCGAAAGCGTGTTTGCAGCCGGGTGCACAGAAGTAGACCGTCTCGCCGTGATACACGCTCGTCAGCCTTGCGGTCGCCACGTCCACCAGCATGTCGCAGACCGGATCTTTGGCGAACTGCTTGTGGCTGCTTTTCTGCACCAGCCGGATCAGCCCGATATAAATCGAGAGGCAGATCACGGTGGTAAAGGCTGCGGTGACCCAAACAGCGAGGGGGGAGATGTTGATCATCACGCCCAACATGCCTCCCATCATGCCGCCCATGAAGCCGCCCATGCCGCCGTCCATCGCGCCCATCAGCCCGCCCAGGCTGCCGAAGCCCGCGCCGAAGGCCAGCCCAACCGCGACGCCGACCAGGTTGCTGATGAACATGTCGGTCGCGGCCCCGATGAAGTAGCCGATGGCGATGCCCGACATCATGCCCATCGTCATCCCGATCATCATTCCGAGCATCTCCGTCACCGCAGCCCGGTAGCGCAGGAGGTAGATGCCCACGCCCGCGCTGATGGCTGCAAAACCAACCGACAAGGCAATTGCCGTATTAAGGTCCATCGATCCTCTCCTATTTCATCTTGACCGCAAACTCAAAGCGCAGCTTGGCCGTCTCGCTTCCCGGGCGCTCGACGATGGCGATCACGCGCCAGGGGCCGGGCATCGAGAAGTGCACATTGCCCGTGTAGTGGCCTTCCCCGACCGGCTCGGCTGCCACCAGGTAGGCGCCGTGGCTCATGTTCGTCATATCGATATCGAAAGTGACTGCTGCATCCGTGATTGGCTGGCCGTCAACCCCGACCAGGTAGGCATCCAAATCGGCCGCGCCCCGCACGGGCTGCGCCGGCTCGCTGCTGAGCCATGCCGCGACATCGCCCTGGCGCTGGCTGCCCAGGTTGGGCCCTGCGGGCGCCTTGGCCTGCTGTGCCGCATCCAGGGTGAGCGTGGATGCCGATGCCGCGGCTACCCTGCTCTGGCGCAGCTCTGCGGCGCCGCATCCCGCCAGGAGCCCGATGGCCGCCATACCCGCCAGGACAAGCCCGATAATACGTGTCTTGCTCATGCTCTTGCCACCTCAGTTCTTGGTCTTGACCTGGACCTGGACCGTCTTCTCCCCGCTCTTTTCGTAGCGGAGGGTCAATGGGAAGGTGTCGCCGGTCTTGAGTTCTTTGTTCAGGCCGAAAAGCATGACGTGCAGCGAACCCGGCTTGAGCTCGACCGAGCTCGACGCAGGCACGGGAATATTCTCGATGTGCTGCATCTTCATGCCCCCCTCCATGGCCATCGCGACCGTGTGCAGTTCCGCACGGGCCGCAACGTTCGTCTGGGCTGCCACCAGCGTGT
>Ga0123333_10003642_pt1 | contig 14886 bp, 12 predicted proteins | sample BioC12SIPDNA_3_FD_89957 | JGI IMG/M metagenome (GOLD analysis project Ga0123333, IMG submission 89957) | Anaerobic biogas reactor microbial communites from Washington, USA - Biogas_R2_B C12 SIP DNA | ecosystem: Engineered > Bioreactor > Anaerobic > Unclassified | place: Washington, USA... | reverse complement strand
CGACACAGCCCGCTGCACCTGCTGGTGTCCCGACTCTGGGTCGCCACGCTGGACCGCTACGCCGACGACGACGCCCCGTGACCTGACGACTGCATCGCCCTCCCCGAGTCGAGGTTCCACTTACCCTCGCCATCGGGGCGCGCGGCGGCGCACCCGGGCGTCTTCGTCAGCCTCCGGGGGCGATCGCGCCGAACGCCTCGAGCAGGAGCTCCTCGCCAGGGCCCTCCAGCCGCTGCGTGGACCCCACGTCGGTGAGCACGATGAACCGCAACGTCGCGCCTCTGGCCTTCTTGTCCCGGGCCATCGCCGTGCGCAGGTCGTCCCAGTCGGCACCGGCGTAGGTCGTCGGCAGCCCGACCGACTCCAGGATCGCCCGGTGCCTGGCCAGGACAGCGGGATCCAGCACCCCGGCTCGCACGGCCAGCTCGGCCGCGAAGACCATGCCCACGGCGACGGCGTCGCCGTGGCGCCAGCGGTAGTCCTCCACCTGCTCGATCGCGTGGGCGAAGGTGTGTCCGTAGTTCAGGATCTCCCGGATCCCCGCCTCCTTGAGGTCACCCTCGACCACCTCGGCCTTGACGCGCACCGCGCGCGCGACCAGCTCGGTCATCACGGGCGCAGACGGGTCGCAGGCGGCAGCCGGGTCCGCCTCGACCAGGTCCAGGATCACCGGGTCGGCGATGAAGCCGCACTTGATCACCTCGGCCAGCCCCGAGACCAGGTCGGGTCGGGACATCGAGGCCATCCACGCCGGGTCGCACAGGACCGCGCGCGGCTCGTGGAAGGCACCGACCAGGTTCTTGCCCTCGGCGGTGTTGATCCCGGTCTTGCCACCGACGGCTGCGTCGACCACGCCCAGCAGCGAGGTGGGCAGCTGGATGACGTCAACGCCACGGAGCCAGGAGGCTGCCACGAAACCGGCCAGGTCGGTCACCGCTCCCCCGCCGACGCCGACGACGAGGTCGTCGCGGGTGAAGGCGGCCTGCCCCAGGGCAGCCCAGGCACCGGCCAGCACCGAGACGTCCTTGGCGGCCTCGGCGTCCGGCACCTCATGGGTGAACGGCTGACCCCCCGCGGCGCTCACCAACTCGGTCACCTCGGCCACGAGCTCGGTGCGCCCGGGCTGGTGGACGACCATCACCCGCCGTCCGCCGGTGACCCACGGGGTGAGCCGGGCGAGGGCCCCCGCGCCGACGTGGACGTCGTAGCGGTCGCCCACGGAGATGGTGTCGAGTGCCGGCGCGCGGCCGGGGTCGGCCGCCTCCTGCGCCACCGGCTGTTCGCCGACCACCGACCCGTCCCGCGAGGTCATGCCTCCTCCAGCGCGGCGACGACGGCGTCGACGACCTCGTCCGGCGTGCGCCCGGCCGTGTCCACCCGCACGGTGCTCACGGCCTCGTAGGTCGGTCGCCTGGCCTGCATCATCCGCGTCCAGGAGGCCCGCGGGTTGACGGCCAGCAGCGGCCGGGAACCGTCGAAGCCGATGCGCTTTGAGGCATCGGCGATCGCCACGTCGAGGAAGACCACGCGGTGGCCCGCCAGCGCCTGCTGGACGTCGGCGTCCAGCACTGCCCCGCCGCCGAGGGACAGGACTCCTCCCCCGTGCTCCAGCGCCGTCAGGACCGTGGTCCGCTCGATGACGCGGAAGCCGGCCTCACCGTCGTCGACGAAGATGTCGGAGATGCTCCGGCCCTCGGCCTGCTCGATCACGGCGTCGGTGTCCCGGAACGTCGTGCCCCACCGCTCCGCGAGCAGGGCACCCACGGTGGACTTGCCCGCCCCGGGCGGGCCGATCAGGACCGCGAGCGGCCGCTCTGACCCGGAGTCTCGTCCACCCGCACCGGGGCGTTCCCCCGCTCCCGGCTGCCCGTCCGTCATACCTCGTCCTCGCCCGCGGGCCCGCCCATGAGGCGCGGGATCGCGGCCAGGTACGAGTCCAGGTTGCGCCGCACCTCGGCCACCGAGTCGCCGCCGAACTTCTCCAGCACGGCCTCCGCCAGCACCAGGGCCACCATCGCCTCGGCGACCACCCCGGCAGCGGGCACCGCGCAGACGTCGGAGCGCTGGTGGATCGCGGTCGCGGGCTCCCCGGTGGCCACGTCGACGGTCTGCAAGGCACGGGGGACCGTGCTGATGGGCTTCATCGCCGCGCGCACCCGCAGCACCTCCCCCGTGCTCATGCCGCCCTCGGTGCCACCCGAGCGCAGCGTCTGCCGCTGGATCCGGCCGGCGTCGTCACGGACCATCTCGTCGTGCGCCTGGCTGCCCCGGCGGGCCGCCGTGCGGAAGCCCTCGCCGACTTCCACACCCTTGATGGCCTGGATCCCCATCAGCGCACCAGCCAGGCGCGCGTCCAGGCGCCGGTCCCAGTGGGTGTAGGAGCCGAGGCCCGGAGGCAGGCCCCAGGCCAGCACCTCGACGACCCCGCCGAGGGTGTCGCCGTCCTTCTTGGCGGCGTCGATCTCGGCCACCATCGCGGCCGACAGCGCCTCGTCGAGGGTGCGCACCGGGTCGGCGTCGATCCGCTCGACGTCGCCGGGTCGCGGCAGGCTGGCCTCCTCCGGGGCGTCCCGGTTGCCGTCGGCACCGGACGCCGAGCCGATCGCCACCGTGTGGCTCACCAGGCGGATGCCGGCGGCCTGCTCGAGGAAGGCCGCTGCCACGGCACCGAGGGCCACCCGCGCGGCCGTCTCGCGAGCGCTCGCCCGCTCCAGCACCGGCCTGGCCTCGTTGAAGCCGTACTTCTGCATCCCGACCAGGTCGGCGTGCCCGGGCCGCGGTCGGGTCAGGGCCTTGTTGCGGGCGATCTCCTGCGGCGCGCCGACGTCGTCGGAGCGCTCGAGGTCACCCGCGTCCACCGGCTCGGGGTTCATGACCGCGGTCCACTTGGCCCACTCGGAGTTGGCGATCTGCAGGGCGATCGGGCTGCCCAGGGTCAGGCCGTGCCGCATGCCACCCAGGAAGGACAGCTGGTCGGCCTCGAACTTCATCCGCGCCCCGCGTCCGTAGCCGAGCCGCCGGCGCGCGAGGGCGCCCTCCACGGCCTCCCGTTCGACCCGCACCCCGGCGGGGAGTCCCTCGATGAGCGCGGTGAGCGCGGGACCGTGCGACTCACCCGCCGTTAACCAGCGCAGCATGGCTGGCATCTTGTCACGCGTCAGAACAGACTGCCCAAGGCACCCGGTGCGACGAGCAGCGCGAGCATGGCCCCGACCATCATCGGCGGGCCGTAGGCCAGGTGCCCGTGCCGGTCGGTCTTGCGGGTGACCAGCAGGTAGATGGCGAACACGCCGCCGACCAGGAAGCCGGCATACATCCCGACCAGGACGCTCTGCCAGCCGAACCAGCCCAGCCCCATCCCGAGGAGCCCGGCGAGCTTGACGTCCCCCAGACCCACCGCGAGCGAGCCGCGGGCCAGCGACAGCAGGGCGAGGGCGAGATAGCCGGCGCTGCACGCGAGGCCCGCCAGCACCACCCGCACCATGTCGCCCCAGGCCGCCGCCACGACGCCGGCCACGAGGAAGCCGAGCAGCAGCACCCCCATGGAGGGCCACATCAGCCGGTCCGGCAGCCGGTGCACGTCGAAGTCCATCGCGGCCAGGCACACGCAGGCGAGGGACACGATCAGCAGGGTGGCCAGCACGATGGTGTGCACCAGCCAGGCGTGCGGCGAGTCGGCCCCGGGATCCCCGCCACCGGGCTGGGCGGCGTCGGAGGCCAGCACCCGCCAGGTCAGCACCCACCAGGAGATCGCCAGGTTCGGGACCACCCACCACCGAGACCCCGGCAGGGGCAGGTCCACCTCGTCCGGCTTGCGGTAGGTGACCCACCGCAACCACCGCGCGACGGGGATCCCAACCAGCGCACCCACCCCGGCCAGGAGCCAGGGCACGGTCTCGGTGGTCACTCCGCGGGTCCCACCGCAGCGGCCAGCGCGGCGGACATCGCCTCGACCGGGGCCTCGCGCCCGGTCATCAGCCGCACCTGCCGTACCGCCTGGTGCAACAACATCCCATCGCCCCTCGTCACGTGCACGCCACTGACCCGCCAGTCAGCGGCCCACGGAGTCGGCCACCCGGCATACACGACATCAAACACCACGGCTCCCTCCGGCAGGGACCAGCCGTCCACAGGCGGTGTCGCGCCGCCGGGCACGGTGCTGACCACCACCCCGGGCCCGCCCCAGGAAGCCGGCCCGTCCGCATACTGGCTGGTGGTCGCCACCATCCCGAGCCGCTGGGCCAGCTCGAGCGTCTCCGGGCGGGCACGGTCCCGCACCAGAAGCCCGACCTCACGCACGCCGAGCCCGCGCAGCGCCAGCAGGGCCGACCGCGCCGTGGCACCGGAGCCGACCACCGTGGCCGGCCGCGGATCCGCGCCGGCGCCCAGCGCCTCCTCCGCGCCCGCGGCGCGCAGGGCCGTCTCCAACCCGTGGACGTCGGTGTTGTCGGCCCGCCAACCCCCCTCGTGGCGGGTCAGAGTGTTGGCGCCACCGACGAGGGCGGCCTCCTCCCCGACCACGTCGCCCAGGGCGAGCGCCTCCTCCTTCAGCGGCATGGTGACCGCCAGGCCCGCCCAGTCCTCCGGCAGCCCCATGACGTATGCCGCGAGGTCACCGGCCTCGACCAGGTCCCGGTGGAAGGACCAACCGGTCAGGCCGAGGGCCTCGTAGGCGGCCCGGTGCAGGACCGGGGACAGCGAGTGCGCGATGGGCGACCCCACCACGCCGGCGTGCCGGGTCACCGGTCAGCAGCTGTCCGGGTTGTCCCGGCACCACTGCTGGAACTGCTCGGAGGCCTTGTTGTGCTCCTCCAGGGAGTTGGTGAAGACCGTCTCCCCGGTGGAGGGGTTGACCGTCACGAAGTAGAGCCAGTCGCCGTCGGCGGGGTTCATCGCGGCCTCGATGGCCAGGGCCCCCGGGCTGTTGATGGGTCCTGGCGGCAGACCGGCATGCAGATAGGTGTTGTAGGGGCTCTCGTTGGCCCGCTGCTCCTCGGTCGTGCCGGCCTTGCCGCGCTCCTGGTAGATGAAGTGGATCGTGGAGTCCATCTGCAGGTGGCCGTTGGTCTCGGAGTCACCCTCCAGGCGGTTCTCCATGACCCGGGCGATCTTGGGCAGGTCCTCGGCGAACATCCCCTCGGCCTGCACGATGCTGGCCTTGATGATGACGTCCTGCATCTCGGCGTCACCGAGACCGAGCTCCTCGTAGCGTCGTGCGCCCAGGTCGATCATCGCCTGGAGCTGCTCCTCCGGCGTCGCGGTCGGGCTGAACTCGTAGGTGTCGGGGAACAGGTATCCCTCGAGCTCGCCGTTGGCGGCCTCGGGCAGGTCCAGGGACGCCGGGTCGACGGCCTCGTAGTCCTCGATCTCGTGGCCGGTGGCGTCGGCCAGCAGGGCGAAGACCTCGTCCCGCCACAGCCCCTCACGGATCGTGACGCCCATCCGCTGGCGCGCGTCGGGGTCCACGAGCCGGTCAAGCGCTGCCGCGGAGCTCATCTGCTCCGCCATCAGGTAGGTGCCGGGCTGGATGCTGGTCGAGCGCTGGTCGGCGGCGGCGGTGTTCGAGAAGGCCTCGACGGAGGCGACGACCCCCGCGTCGTAGAGGATCTGCCCGATCTGGGCGCCACCGGCGCCCTGGGGGATCTCGATGGTCACCTCGCCGGTGCCCGCGCCCTCGAAGTCCTCGGGGGCGGAGGAGCTGAAGTCCAGGTCCGGGATCATGCCGCGGACGGCGTTGAAGCCCATCCAGCCGCCGACCCCCACGACCGCGGCCGCGACCACGATCGCGCCGATGCGCACCACCGGGTTGCGCTTCCGGCGCCGCCTCGGCCGGAACATCTGCTCGTCGGCCGGGGCCGCCTCGGCGAGCACGTCGTCGGCCAGGGAGTCGTGGTAGTCCTCCTCGAACCCGTGCTGCCCCTCCCCGAAGGCGTGGTGCGCGTCGTCCGGGTGCACGTCATGGTGCGGGCCGTGATCGTCAGGGTGCACGTCGTCGTAGTGCAGGTCGTCGGGGTGCAGGTCGTCGGGGTGCGGCCCGTCACGGTAGTCGGCGTGCTCCCCGGAGGGATGCTCGCCCGCCCAATCGTCCGCCGGGGGTCGGCTCATGGTCGGGTTCCTTCACTCGTCGTCGCGGACCGCTTCGTCCGTGGCTTGCGGCCCCCGAGGGCCTCACCGGCTGGGCGGCCGGTGTTTCGTTCAGTGTCCAGTGCAGCCTGCAGTATGACGACCGCGGCCGCCTGGTCGACACGCGCTCGGTGCTCACGTCCGGGGACCCCGCTGGTGTGCAGGGACCGGTGCGCATCCACGGTGGAGAGCCGCTCGTCGACCAGTCGCACCGGGGTCCCGCCGAGACGGCGGTGCAACGCAGCAGCGTAGTCGCGGATCGACCGGGCGGCCACACCTTCGGCCCCGGACAGGTGCCGGGGCAGGCCGACGACGACCTCGATCACGGCGCGGTCGCGCGCCTCGGCAACGATCTCGTCCATCTCGCTGCGGTGCTCGTGATCGCGGCGGAGCGTCGCGACGGGGGTGGCCAGGATGCCGGCCGGGTCGCAGGCCGCGAGGCCGACGCGGGCCTCACCCACGTCGACGCCGAGCCGCGCCCCCGGCCTCAGGCGCGGTGCGCCGTCCGGTGGGTCATCCCTGACCAACGGCCTGCTCGATCCGTGTGAGGGCCTCCGCGATCTGCGAAGCGTCTTGTCCCCCACCCTGGGCCAGGTCGTCCTTGCCGCCACCGCCGCCGCCCAACGCCTGGGCGGCGACCTTGACGAGCTGACCCGCCTTGAAACCTCGGTCGCGCGCGGCGGCGTTGGTCGCGATCACCACGACCGGCCGGTCGTTGACCGCCGAGGCGGCCGCGACGACGCTCGGGCGCTCCTCGCCCAGGCGCGCCCGCAGGTCGGTCACCAGGCCGCGCAGGTCGTCGCCGGACACACCCTGGCCCGCGTCGTGACCGAGCCAGGTCACACCGTTGACGTCCTTGGCGGCCGCCACCAGCGCCGCCGCGTCCGACATCACGGCCGCCTGACGCATGCTGGCGATCTCCTTCTCGGCCTCCTTGAGCCGGGCGACCAGCTGCCCGACGCGGTCGGTCAGGTGCTCCGGACGCACGCCGACCAGGGTGGACAGCTCGCTGACGAGGGCCCGCTCGCGGCCGAGGAACCGCAGGGCCTCCATGCCGACCAGCGCCTCGAGGCGCCGTGAGCCGGAGCCCACCGACGACTCACCGGTGAGGGTGAGCGCCCCGATCTGGCTGGAGTGGCGCACGTGGGTGCCACCGCACAGCTCGCGGGACCACGGGCCGCCGATCTCGACGACCCGCACCTGCTCGTCATACGTCTCGCCGAACAGGGCCAACGCCCCGGCCGCGCGGGCCTCGGGCAGGGTCATGTAGGCCGCGGCGACGGGGAGGTCCTGGCGCAGCGCCAGGTTGGCGACCTCCTCGATCTCCGACTTGGTCGCCGCCGACAGCGAGGAGTTCCAGGCGAAGTCCAGCCGCAGGTAGCCGGGCTTGTTGTAGGAGCCGCTCTGCAGCGCGGTCGGGCCGAGCACCTGACGGAGCGCGGCGTGCACCACGTGGGTGCCGGAGTGGGCCTGGCAGGCCTGGACGCGCCACTCCGGGTCGACCTGGGCGCTGACCCCGGCGCCCTCGGTGAACTCCCCGGACTCGACCTCGACGGTGTGCACGATCAGGCCCTTGACGGGGCGCTGCACGTCGCGCACCCGCAGGACGGCGCCGGAGGCGGTCTCGATGACGCCCTCGTCGGCGATCTGCCCACCGGACTCGGCGTAGAACGGGGTGCGGTCCAGGACGAGCTGACCGCGCTGGCCCTCGGTGAGCGCCGGGACCCGCTGGCCGTCCACCACGAGGCCGAGCACCGAAGCCTCGGTGCTGAGCGTCTCGTAGGCGAGGAACTCGGTCGCCCCGCGGTCGCGCAGCTCGCGCCACACCTCCGTCGAGGCGTGCCCGGACTTCTTGGCCTTCGCGTCGGCCTTGGCACGCTCGCGCTGCTCGGTCATCAGCCGGGTGAAGCCCTCACGGTCCACCTCGAGACCCTGCTCGGCCGCCATCTCCAGGGTCAGGTCGATCGGGAAGCCGTAGGTGTCGTGCAGCGCGAACGCCTGGTCCCCGGGCAGCTTGGTCTGCCCCTCCTCCTTCGCCCGGCCGACCGCCAGGTCGAGGATGGTGGTACCCGAGGCGAGGGTGCGGCGGAAGGCCTCCTCCTCGGCGTAGGCGATCTGGCTGATCCGGCCGAAGTCGGCCTCCAGCTCGGGGTAGGAGGCCTTCATGACGTCCTTGCTGACCGGGAGCAGCTGGGGCAGCGACGGGTCCTGGACGCCCAGCAGCCGCATGGAGCGGACCGCGCGGCGCAGCAGGCGGCGCAGCACGTAGCCGCGGCCCTCGTTGCCCGGCGTCACCCCGTCGGACATCAGCATCAGACCGGAGCGGACGTGGTCGGCCACCACGCGGAAGCGGACGTCGTCGCCCACCTCGCCACCGTAGCTGCGGCCCGACATCTCCTCCGCGCGCTCGATGACGGGGTAGACCTCGTCGATCTCGTAGAGGTTGTCGACGCCCTGGAGCAGGTAGGCGACGCGCTCCAGACCCATCCCGGTGTCGATGTTCTTGCTGGGCAGCTCACCGGCGACGTCGAAGTCGACCTTGGAGCGGACGTCCGAGAGCACCTCCTGCATGAAGACCAGGTTCCAGATCTCCAGGAAGCGGTCCTCGTCGACGACCGGGCCGCCGTCGGGGCCGTGCTCCGGGCCGCGGTCGATGTAGATCTCGCTGCACGGGCCTCCCGGCCCGGGCACGCCCATGTGCCAGTAGTTGTCGGCGAGGCCGCGGCGCTGGATGCGCTCGGCCGGCAGGCCGATGACCCGCGACCAGATGTCGGCCGCCTCGTCGTCGCTCTCCAGCACGGTGGCCCAGATGGTGTCCGGGTCGAAGCCGAGGCCACCCTCCTGCTGGGACCCGGTGATCAGGTTCCAGGCGTGGGTGATCGCCCCCTCCTTGAAGTAGTCGCCGAAAGAGAAGTTGCCGTTCATCTGGAAGAAGGTGCCGTGCCGGGTGGTCTTGCCGACCTCCTCGATGTCGAGGGTGCGCACGCACTTCTGCACCGACGTGGCCCGCGGCCACGGCGGCGTCTGCTGCCCCAGGAAGTAGGGCTTGAACGGGACCATGCCGGCGTTGACGAACAACAGGTTCGGGTCGTCATACACCAGGGGTGCGCTGGGCACGACGGTGTGACCGGTGCCTTCGAAGAAGGACAGCCAACGGCGGCGGATCTCGGCGGTTTCCATGGGCTCCTCGTCGTACAGGGGACGTTGCACTCTATCTTCCGGCACGCGAACGACTGCTAACCACCGGAGCCGGTTCCCTTCCGGCCGGGGCGGATCCCGCGGATGATCGCCCGCAGGTCCCGCCAGCGGGGCCCCAGCCGCTCCTCCCACCCGCGGTCGGTCGGGTGGTAGTACTCCGCGTCGACCAGGTCGTCCGGGAGGTACTGCTGGGGCCCGACGCCGTTGGGCTCGTCGTGGCTGTAGCGGTAGCCGTCGCCGTGCCCGAGACGTGCTGCCCCGGCGTAGCCGCTCCCCCGCAGGTGGGCCGGCACCGCGCCACCGCGGCCCGCACGGACGTCGGCGATCGCGGCGTTGATGCCGGAGTAGGCCGCGTTGGACTTGGGCGCGAGCGCGTTGTGGACGACGGCCTGAGCCAGGATGATGCGGGCCTCGGGCATGCCGATCTGCGCGACCGCGTCCAGCGCGGCGACCGCGGTCTGCAGCGCGGTGGGATCCCCCATCCCGACGTCCTCGCTGGCCGAGATGACGATCCGGCGGGCGATGAACCGGGGGTCCTCCCCCGCCTCGAGCTGCCGCGCCAGGTAGTGCAGCGCCGCGTCCACGTCGCTGCCCCGCATCGACTTGATGAACGCGCTGGCCACGTCGTAGTGCTGGTCCCCGGCGCGGTCGTAGCGGACCGCCGCCTGGTCCACGGCCTGCTCGGCCGTCTCCAGGGTGATCGTGACGACCTCACCCTCGCGACCGGCGGGGACCGCGTCCAGGGCGACGCCGGCGGCGGCCTCCAGCGTGGTGAGGGCCCGACGGGCGTCGCCCCCCGCGATCCGGATGACGTGATCCCGGGCCTCGGGAGCCAGCTCGAAGGCGCCGTCCAGCCCGCGCTCGTCGGTCAGCGCCTGGTCGACTACCTCCCCCACCTGCTCCTCGTCCAGGGAGGTCAGCCGGATCAGCATCGAGCGCGACAGCAGCGGCGCGATGACGCTGAACGAGGGGTTCTCCGTCGTCGCGGCAACCAGGATGACCAGGCGGTTCTCCACGCCAGGCAGTAGCGCGTCCTGCTGGGCCTTGCTGAACCGGTGGATCTCGTCGAGGAAGAGCACGGTCTGCCGGCCGTAGAGGCTGCGCTCCCGGGTGGCCTGCTCCATGACCGCCCGCACGTCCTTGACCCCAGCAGTCACCGCCGAGAGCTCGACGAAGGTGCGTCCAGCGGCCTGCGCAACCAGGTGCGCCAGGGTGGTCTTACCCGTCCCGGGCGGCCCCCAGAGGATCGCCGAGAGCGGTCCGGCCGCCCCGGCGTGGCCCTCGATGAGGCGCCGCAGCGGGCTGCCCGGGCGCAGCACGTCGGACTGGCCGCGCACCTCCTCGATGGTGCGGGGGCGCATCCGGACGGCCAGCGGTGGCTGCAGGTCGCCCGCGCCGACGTCCTCGGCCTGCTGGGCAAACAGGTCATCACCCACGGAACCGCTCACCCCGGCAGGCTAACCCGCGCCGCCGTCAGTGCCGCAGCGTCCTGCCCGCCTCCGCCCCCGCACGACCGCGCTCCCCGCCAAATTCGGTCGCGACCCAGCCGACGCCTGCCTAGCGTGAAATGGATGGACACCGCTCACCTCGTTCTCAGCGTGATCGCCATCGCGGCCAACGGCTTCTCGGGCGTCGCGGCACTGGTGCACCTCAGCCCGATCCTGCCGGGCATGGCCCGGGCCGGTGTGCCGTCCTCGTGGCTCACCTTCCCGATCGGCACCCTGAAGACCCTGGGGGCGCTCGGACTGGCCCAGACATTGTGACCTGGACTCGGCAAGCCGGTCCGGGCGGCACGGTTAGCATTCCGCCGTGCCCCAGGACACCACGCTACGCACCATCGGCTCGCACGCCGACCTCCTCGACCTGACCGACGGGGACCCGTTCGTGCGGTGGGGCGTCCCCGACCCGCTCTTCGGACTCGTCCTCGCCAACCACGGTGCGGTGGCCATCGAGCGGTTCGGCCGGCGCGGCCGCGGACTGTGGATCCTCCCGCACTCCGGTGGCGGCACCGACGCGATCAGCCAGCTCCTCGAGCAGTTGCGTGGTCCGGTCGCCGAGCTGGGCACCTCAGGCATCTCCATCCCGCAGCAGTATGCCGAGCAGCTGGCTGAGGCCTTCGCGCTCGGCCCCGGCGGGGAGTGGGACTGGATGTGGACCACGCACGACCCGCCGCGGGTTCCGCTCGAGGATGACCTACTCATCCTCGACGACACCACCGACGCCGCGGAGCTGGCCGCGCTGTCGACGGCACACAGCCCCACCGGGGAGGGTGACCCCGGCACGGGCAGGACCCGGCTCTGGCTCGGGATCCGCTCGGCCGACGGCGAACTGCTGGCCGCCGGGGCGATGCAGGCACTCGAGACCGGCGTCCCGCACCTCGCCGGGATCGTCACCCACAGTGAGCACCGGGGTCGCGGCCTGGCCCGGGCGGTCACGGCCGGGCTCACCCGGGCCGCGTTGGCCGAGCACGGGGTCTGCACGCTGGGGATGTACTCCGCGAACCCGCCGGCCCGCGCGATCTACACGGGCCTGGGCTACCGCACCGCCTACGCCTGGCACTCCCGACGGCTGGCCGAATCTCAGCCGCCCGGCCGCGCAGACTGAGTCTCGGCAGGTCCCACCCCGAGCGGACCGGGCAGCCTCCGCCCGGCAGCCTCAGCCCGGGCAGCCTCAGCCCGCCGCGGCCTGCACCCGCAACGCGCGCAGCAGGTGGTCCACCTGCTCGACGACGATCCGTCGCAACGCACGCGGGGCCTCGGGATGGCCCGCCAGCCAGTCCTGCGCCGCCCGCACCGCGGGGTGCTCGACGGGTTCCTGCCCGGCCTCCAGATCCCCGCGCGGGAAGAGCCCGGTGACCAGGATGCTGGCCATCACCATCGACCGCTCGTCCCACCACCGGGAGATGGAGGAGTAGTAGCGCTCGGCATACGGCTCGACGGCCTCTGATCCCGACGGCTCGGTGAAGCCTGCCACCAGGGCACGCAGGTGGTCGTTGGTCAGGTGGTGGTCGGTGGTCATCGCCTCCCAGGCCACCTCCTTGGCCAGGACCGTGGGGCGGGACGCCGAGGCCCGCAGGTGCGCCGTGCGGCCGCTCATCGTGTCGTCACCCGACAGCTCGACCGCGAGCTCGCCCTCCGCCACCGCGTCCTGCGCCGCGAGGGCGGCCAGCGCGGTCCACCGCAGGTCCTGGTCGACGTCGAGCCCCTCGGGCACGACACTGCCGTCCAGCAGTCCCCGCACGACCGGAACCCCCTCTGGACACGTCGCGGTGGCCCGGACCAGCGCCCGCGCCCAGAGGACCTGGTGGTCCGAGCCGGGCTCGGCCGCCACCAGCGCCGCGCGGCACAGGGCGACCTGCTCGACCCGCCAGGACTCCCGCAGCGACGCTGGGGCGAAGGACTCGACCGCCGCATGGAGCGTGGTCAGGCCCGACCCGAGGAGGGCTGCGTCGCGCTCGTGGGGCAGCTGGTCGATGGCGCCCCGCACATAGGCACCGACCGGCAGCACCCCGTCGCGCACGGCGTTCCACAAGGACGACCAGACCAGCGCACGGCTCAGCGGCAGCTCGATCGAGCTGACGTGGGCCAGGGCGCTCCGGGTCGACACCTCGTCGAGCCGCACCGTGGCGTAGGTCAGGTCCTCGTCGTTGACCAGCACCAGGTCGGCCGGCCGGCCGATCGCGTCTGGCACCTCGGTCTCCACGCCGGTGACATCGAGCTCGTATGCCGCCACCCGGGTCAAGCGCTCGTCCTCCAGCGCGTAGCACCCCACGACGAGCCGGTGCGGTCGCTCCACCGGCACCCCGTCCGCCAGCGGGTCGCGGGCGTCCTGCCGGATCACCAGCCGGCTGACGGTCCCGTCCTCCGCCCGGTCGACCACCGGGGTGAGCTCGGAGATCCCGGCCGTCTCCAGCCAGGACCGGGACCAGGCGGCCAGGTCGCGGCCGGAGGCCGCCTCCAGACACTCCAGCAGGTCGCCCATATCGGTGTTGCCGAAGGCGTGGCGACCGAAGTAGTCACGGGACCCCTCGAAGAACGCGCTCGCTCCGACATACGCCATCAGTTGTTTGAGCGCGGCCGCGCCCTTGGCATAGGTGATCCCGTCGAAGTTCTGGCGCGCCGCCTCCATGTCGTCGATGACCGCAACGATGGGGTGCGTCGTCGGCAGCTGGTCCTGGCGGTAGGCGAACTGCTTGCGGTCCATCGCGAAGCGGACCCAGTTGTCGGTGTAGGCGGTCGCGGCGGAGGTCACGTGATAGCCCATGAGGTCGGCGAAGGACTCCTTGAGCCACAGCCCGTCCCACCAGCGCATGGTCACGAGGTCGCCGAACCACATGTGCGCCATCTCGTGCATCAGCGTCGTGGCCAGCGCCTGCTTCTGCGCGCGGGTGGCGCGGCCGCGGTGGAGGTACTGCTCGGTGAAGGTGACCAGGCCGGGGTTCTCCATGGCGCCGATGTTGTACTCCGGCACGAAGATCTGGTCGTACTTGCCCCACGGGTAGGGGTAGGCGAAGTGCTCGTCGAAGAAGTCCAGTCCCTGGCGGGTCAGGCGGAGCATCTCCTCGGCGTCCAGGTAGGGCACCATCGAGGCGCGGCAGAGCACCCCGAGCTCAACGTCCTGGGACGAGCCGTCGGGACGCTGCACCGACCAGGTGCCGTCGACGCGGTGGTAGGGCCCGGCCGCGACCGCGGTGATGTAGCTCGACAGCGGCGGGGTCGGCCCGAACGTGACGGTCGCGAAGCCGTCGGCCTCCGTGCGGGAGACCTCGGGCTGTCCGGAGAGGACCTGCCACTCCTGCGGCGCGGTCACCACGAAGGTCACCCGGGCCTTGAGGTCGGGCTGCTCGAAGACCGGGTAGAGGCGCCGGGCGTCCGTCGGCTCGAAGTGGGTGTAGAGGTAGGTCTGTCCGTCCTGAGGGTCGGTGAAGCGGTGCAACCCCTCGCCGCTGCGGCTGTAGGTGCACTCGGCCTCGATGCGGACCTCGTTGTCCGCGGACAGGCCGGTCAGACGCACTCGGGCGCCGTCATACTGCGGCTCGAGCGGCTCCCCGTTGAGGGTGACGGACAGGACGTGGTCGGCGATCAGGTCGACCCAGGTCTCCTCCGTGATCGCCCCGAACGTGATGGTGGTGGACACCGGGAAGGTCTCAGCCCCCGGATCCGGCGCCGAGCGCAGGTCCAGCTCGACACGCTGGTCGTGGACGGTGATCGTGCGGGCACGCTCGGCGCACTCGGCGTGGGTCAGGTTCGTCGTGGCGCTCACGGTCGCCAGTCAAACAGACAGCTGTCCGTATGCCGGCAGGCACCGTGATCTCCCCCCATCCCGTTGTGCACGGGCTGGGGCTGCTCTGTCGGTGGTGGGTGTCAGGGTGGGACCACGTCGGGTATTCGAGCAACGTCTCGACGTTTGTCCACAGTTGGTGCGCGTGTCGCCCGACACTGTCGGACATGTGTTCTAGACTGGGGGTAGTTGGTCACCGAGGACCGGCGGAGCGGACACCCAGGGGAAGGGGGTGGGGACGATGAGCACACGGATGCTGGAGCGCAGCCTGGAGACCCGGTTGGG
>Ga0123333_10003641_pt1 | contig 14887 bp, 9 predicted proteins | sample BioC12SIPDNA_3_FD_89957 | JGI IMG/M metagenome (GOLD analysis project Ga0123333, IMG submission 89957) | Anaerobic biogas reactor microbial communites from Washington, USA - Biogas_R2_B C12 SIP DNA | ecosystem: Engineered > Bioreactor > Anaerobic > Unclassified | place: Washington, USA... | reverse complement strand
TTCCAGACGCCGCCCGGGCGGGGACTCGGCATGCCCGCCGCCTGCTCGCACCGCGCCACGTAGTCCCACAGTTCCGCACGCGGGCTGACGACCACGGCGAACCGTGCGGGGGTCAAGCCATGCCGGTGGGTCGTCGACACGCTCAGCACGGTGCCCGGCGGCGACCACCAGTCCGCGCTGGGGGACTCGAAATCCTCCAGCACGATCACCTGCTCCCGACCATCGCGTTCCACTACCGCTTCAATATGGTCGACGTGGCAGGTGACCGTCGTGTCGGCCGGCATGCCGTTATAGTAGATGTTCAGCGCGTTGACCGTGTCATAGCGCAGCGTGTTGATCGGGCTGTCGACCAGAGTCACCTGGCGCCAACCCTGGAAGTCGATCGGCAGGTAGTTGTCGCGGTACCCGCCCGCTCCGTCGTGGAGCTGGATTTTCAACTGTTCTCCCTTCCCATCGCCGTGTACCCAGGCGCGGATGGCGCGGCAACCGGTCAGGTCCAGCGGCGCCGCGAACCGCTTGCCGCGCACGCTCCACCCGCCCGGCTGTTCGTTGCAGGTGGCCGTGAAGCGGGCGGCGTACTGGCCGACCTGGGCCAGGCCCGTCACCTGCTCGAACTGATGTGAGCAGCCTGGGCGGTCCCCATGCGCGCCGACCAGCCGCTCGGGCTGGCCGAGCACATTCGGTTCGGCCCCCATGACGGCGACCGACCAGTCGGTCGTGGAACAGGCATTGAGCGCGGCCGCGAGATCTGCCTGGGGCGGAACCGCCAGATGAAACAGCTGCAGCTTCTCGACTCCCGGCTCCGCCCCCTGCAGTTCGGTCAGCTCCCAGACCATCAACCCCGGCTCCGTCCGCACCATAAACGTGGCCGTCGCGCCGCCCTGGAATTCCACCTGCAGGCGATCCCCCTGCAAGTCGACCGCCACGGGGACCTGCTGGCGCTGTTCCGTCTCCAGGACGAACAGCGGCCGCGCGTCCACGGGCCACGCACTGCCGTCCTGCAGCACGAGGGAGGAGAGCTGACCCTGCCGTTCGATGGTCAGCACAGCGGTGCCCAGATCGAACTGGATTTGAGCCGGTGTGGATGCGGCGGGGGCGAGCAGGAGGGCGAGGGCCAACATCAGGCTGCGACGGGCGTGTCGTTTCATGGTGAGGATCCTTCGTGAAACATGCTCAGCGCGCCGCGTTCCAGCGCGTCGAGGAAGTGGTGGTTGCTGGTGAGTAGTCCGGGCAACGCGCGGATTTCGCGGCAGGTGAGCCAGTGTGTCGCGGCCACCTCCGCCGGGTTGGGCTGCAGCGGGGAGGCCGGGTCGAGTTCCGCGAGCCACCACCGCAGGTCGACCTGCCACGGGGTGATGCTCTGCCAGATGCGGCGCACCGGCGCTGCCTCCACCCCCAGCTCCTCGCGCAGCTCGCGGCGCAGCGCGTCCTGTTCGCTTTCGCCCGGTTCGATGGCCCCGCCTGGGAAGCAGTAGGTGCCGGGTGCCTCGACCGTGGCAGCGCGGCGTATCACCAGCAGCCGGTCGCCGCGGCAGATCACCGCCACGGCGCCACAGCGCGTGGCCAGCGGCGGAGGGCTGCCGGACTGGCGGCGGCCGGTGTACGCGCGGTTCTCGACCGGCGCCCGGTCCGGCTGGTTCGTCGTGTATCTTGGAGGAACGTGCGGATACATCTACAATGCGTGCTCCGGAGCGAGCGTGGCGCCAAGCCTCTGGTGGTGGACGGATCTCGATGGCCAAGACACTGGATGACCAACTGCAGCAGCATCTGACCACGTTCGCCCTGGACTCCTTTCGACCGGGGCAGGCTGAGGTGATCAAGGCGGTCCTGGCGGGCCGCGACTGCCTGTGCATTATGCCCACAGGTGGCGGCAAGAGTCTATGCTACCAGTTGCCGGCGGTGATGCGGGATGGGGTGACGCTGGTGGTGTCCCCGCTGATCGCGCTGATGAAGGACCAGGTCGACACGTTGCAGGCCCTGGGGGTGCGGGCGACGCTCATCAACAGCACGCTGGACGCCGGCGAGCAGAATCAGCGGTTGGCCTGGATGGCGGCGGGCCACTACGATCTGGTCTACATCGCGCCGGAACGGCTGCGCAGTGGGCGGTTTCTCGAGGCGCTTGGCCGGACGGCGGTCCAGCTGCTGGCGGTCGACGAGGCGCACTGCATCAGCCAGTGGGGGCACGATTTCCGCCCGGACTATGCCCGCCTGGGTGCGCTGCGGCGGCAGCTGGGCAGCCCGACCACCATCGCGCTGACGGCGACGGCGACGCCGGAGGTCCGCGCCGATGTGGGCAAGCTGCTCGAGCTGCGCGCGCCGGCCGTCTTCATCACGGGTTTCGCGCGCCCCAATCTGCGGTTCGAAGTCCAGTACGCGCCGGCCGCGCGGAAGGATGAGCTGCTGGTGGACTTCCTGCATCAGACGCCGGGGGCCGGTATTGTGTACGCGGCCACGCGGCGGCGCTGCGAAGAGGTGGCCAGTCTGTGCGACGCGGTGGGGGACCGCCGGGTGGGCCTGTACCACGCCGGCCTGGACCTGGAGGCACGCCGCCGCGCGCAGGAAGCGTTCATGGCGGGCGACACGCCGATCGTGGTGGCGACCAATGCGTTTGGCATGGGGATCGACAAGGCGGACCTGCGGTTCGTGGTGCACTACAACATGCCGGGCAGTCTGGAGGCGTATTACCAGGAGGCGGGGCGCGCCGGGCGGGATGGCCACACGTCGCGCTGCCTGTTGCTGTACACGCCGGCGGACCGTCACGTGCAGGAGTTCTTCATCGAAAACGCCTATCCTTCGCGGGAGACGGTGGCACGCGTCTATCAGTATCTGTGCAGCCTGGTCGAAGACCCGATCGAAGTGACACAGCAGGAGCTCAAGGAGCGCCTGACTCTGGAACTTGGCGGGGAAGGGATTGGCGCCTGCGAGCAGCTGCTGGAACGCTGCGGCGCGATCGAGCGGTTGGCCACCCAGGAGAATCGCGCGGCGGTGCGGCTGGACTCGCCGCTCCCGTCGCTCGTCGAACTGCTGCCCCGCGAGGCCTCCGCGCAGCGCCGCGTGCTGCGCGCGATCGAGGGGCTGGTCGGCGCACGCCGCGGCGAGCGTGTCTACTTTCCGCTGGCCGATCTGGTCGACGCAGCCGACATGCCGCGGGACGCCGTGAACCGCGCGCTCCGCACGCTGCGCAGGCTGCCCGGCTTCGACTATGTCCCTCCCTTTCGCGGCCGCGCGGTGCACGTGTGCAACCGGCAGCGTCCCTTCGCGAAGCTGGACATCGATTTCACCACGCTCGAACAGCGCAAGGCGCGCGAGTACGAGAAGCTGGAACGTGTCATCGGCTACGCCACGTCCGGCGGCTGCCGCCAGCTGGAGATCCTGCGGTATTTCGGCGATCCGCAGGCGCGGCACTGCGGTGTGTGTGATAACTGTGGTCCCGCGCCGCACCGTGCGCGGTCCGCGGCAGACGCCGCGGTGCCGGCCGGCAGCGACGAGTCGATGCTGCGCTGCGTGCGGATGGCGCTGAGCGGCGTCGCACGCACACAGGGGCGCGTCGGCAAGGGGCTGGTCGCCAAGATGCTCTGCGGCTCCCAGTCCCAGCAGCTCCGCAAGCTGCGTCTGGACCAGCTCAGCACCTTCGGTATCCTGTCGCACCTGTCCCAGTCGGATGCCGGCATGCTGCTCGATGCCCTGATCGCGGCCGGGCTGGTGGAGCAGAAGGAAGCACAGCGGTTCCGGCCGACGGTGCGGCTCACACCATACGGCCAGCAGGTGATGAAGGGGCAGCGGGCGCTGGAGGCACCGCTGGTGGTGCCGGGCCAGCTGCGGTGGAAGCTGCATCGGCCCGCGGCACCGCAGCCCGCGGCGTCACAGCCCGCGCCCCATGCGCAGAGCGGGACCAAGCCGGACGGGGACGCGGGCCGGGCCAGCGCGACGCCGCTGCCGGCGGCCGTCGGGCGACCGGACGCGGCCAGTACGGCCGATCCCGATCCGGCGACGCGTCCGGACTATTACTGGACCTGGCGCGTGATCGACGCCGGATGTTCGCTCGCCGAGTGCGCGCGGATTCGCGGGCTCGACCACGCCGCGCTGGTGCAGCATCTCTTGCGGGCGGCCGAAGCCGGCTATCGCGTCCGCGCCACCGACATCTTCACCCCCGGCGAACTCGACGAACTGACGCAGCGCGTACTTGCCAGCGACGGGCAGACGCGCGGCGCGGGAGGTCAGTCGGCAGCCGGCGTGACGGCCGACCAGGAGGCGCTGTTCCGGCGCTGTACGGGGGGCGGTTCAGGGGGCCGCTAACCGCGCGGGGTGCATCGCAATTTCGCCAGGGGTGCTATACAATTGGCGTACTCCTTGGCGGGCAGCGTTGAACGCGGGCAGCATTGAAGAACCCAGAGCAGGACGTTGGAAGGACGGTAATGGAGAATTCGTCACGCGACAGCCGCAAACCGGGCGGCGAATTGAAGGCGGCGATTCGCCGCCCCGGCCCCAACGTCTGGGTGCTGCTGGTCATCGTCGGCATCATGGCGATCGCCTTGATCTTCGCGCAGGGGCCGCGGCGGTCGACGATCCCGTATTCGTTCTTCCTGGAGCAGATCGAACAGAACAACGTCGTGTTCGTGCAGATCGGCAGCCAGGATGCCAACGGCGTGTTCCAGCAGCCGCCGCCGGAGTTCGACTGGATCGATCGGGAGGGCAAGCCGAAGCAGGGGGATCCGCAGAAGCAGTTGCAGAAGCACTTCCGGGTGGTCCTGCCGCAGGAAGGGGAGTCGCGCCAGCAGCTGATCGACCTGCTGCGGAGCAAGGGGATCAAGCTGGAGATCGAGCCGCCCAGCAACGCGCTGGTCATGTTTTACATGTTCGTGCTGCTGGTGCCGCTGGCGCTGTTTGCCTTCTTCTGGTTTTCGTATCGCCGGACGCGGGACCAGATGATGGGTGGCGGGTTCCTGATGGGGTTCAGCAAGAGCCCGGCGAAGCGCTACGAAGCCGTCTCGCAGCCAGTGACATTCAAGGACGTGGCCGGGCTGGAAGGTGTCAAAGCGGACCTGGAGGAGATTGTCGAGTATCTGCGGAATCCGGACCGGTTCCAGCGCCTCGGTGGCCGCGTCCCGAAAGGGGTGCTGCTCAACGGGCCGCCTGGCACCGGCAAGACGCTGCTGGCCCGCGCCGTGGCGGGCGAAGCCAGTGTCCCGTTCTATTCGGTGACCGGGTCCGAGTTCATACAGATGTTCGTCGGGGTCGGGGCCAGCCGCGTGCGGGACCTGTTCAAGACGGCGAAGGAGAACTCGCCGGCCATCATCTTCATCGACGAGATCGACGCGGTGGGGCGCCAGCGCGGTGCTGGCCTGGGGGGCGGACACGACGAACGCGAGCAGACGCTCAACCAGATCCTGAGCGAGATGGACGGCTTCGCCCAGAACGACTCGGTGATCGTGCTCGCCTCGACTAACCGGCCGGACGTGCTGGACCCCGCCCTGCTGCGCCCCGGCCGGTTCGACCGTCACATCACGGTCGATCGCCCCACACTCAAGGGTCGCCTGGAGATCTTCAAGGTCCACGTGCGGGATGTGCCGCTGGCGGACGATGTCGACTTGAGCCGGATGGCGGCCGCCACGGTCGGCCTGACCGGTGCGGACATCCGGAACATCGTCAACGAGGCGGCGCTGTGGGCGGCGCGGCAGGACACCAATCGGGTCACGATGGCCGACTTCGACTATGCCCGCGACAAGGTCCTGATGGGTGCCAAGCGCGAGGAGGTCCTGTCGGACAAGGAGAAGGAGAAAACCGCCTATCACGAGGCGGGGCACACGCTGGCCGCCTGGACATCGCCCGGCGCGCACCGCGTGCACAAGGTGACGATCATACCGCGCGGCCGCGCGCTCGGCGGAACCCACACCATTCCAACCGAGGACCGGTTGAGCGTTGCCGAGCATGAACTGCGCGATCACCTGGTCGTCATGCTGGGCGGGCGGGCTGCCGAGAAGCTGATCTACAACGAAACGACGGCCGGCGCCGAAAACGATCTGGAACGGGCCACCGGCATCGCCCGCCGCATGGTGACGCACTGGGGAATGAGCGAACGGCTGGGCCCGGTGAGCTACAAAATCTCTGACGAGGACCCGTTTCTGGGCCGGGAGATCCATCGGCAGCGGATGTTCAGCGAGCACACGATGGAGCTGATCGACGAGGAAGTGGCACGGATCCTGCACGGCGCGGCCCAAGACGCCGAAAAGCTGCTGGTGGATCACCGCGAGCAACTCGAGACGCTGACCCAGGCATTGCTGGCCTCGGAAGAGCTCTCTGAACGGGAAATTGAACAGCTGATCGGGCCGTCGGTCCATGGGTGAGCTGTGAGCAGCAAGAAGAAACAGCGCAAGATCCGCACGGAGTTCCGCAAACGCCACAACACGCGAGCACGCGACGGAGACATCACGCGGCAGTACGCCCGCGAGGATCTGGAGAAGCAGGAGCTGGCGCCGCAGATAGAACGGGTCAGCGGCAAGGGGGACCTGACGCGCAAACGCACGGTCCGCGGCGCTGTCGCGGCGGACCCGGACAGCGGTTTCGATGTGCAGCTCGATGTGGATCACACCCTCTGCCGGCCGGGACGCGTCCTGGTCGTGCACGGGCTGGTGAGCGTGGTCCAGGACGACACCGGCCAGCAGTTTCGCTGCGCCATGCGCCGGCTGCTCAAGTCGCTGAGTACCGATCAGCGGCACGTGGTGGCGGCGGGCGACCGCGTCTGGTTCCGGCCGACCGAGCAGGGGGAGGGGTTCATCGAACGCGTGGAACCGCGCCGCGGCATCCTGAGCCGCACCAGCCGCGGGCGGCAGCAGGTGATCGTGGCCAATGTCGACCAGCTGTTGATCGTCAGCAGCGCCGCCGAACCGATGCCCAAGCCGCACCTGATCGACCGCATGCTGGTTACCGCCGAGAAGGCACGCATCCACCCGGTGATCTGCCTCAACAAGATCGACCTGGTGGAGCCCGCCGACCTGCAACCGCTCATGGGCGTGTATGGCCAGATGGGCTACCAGGTCCTGGTGCTGTCGGCGACGACGGGGTTTGGCATCGACCGCCTGCAACGCGTGCTGGCCAACCAGCAGAGCGTGGTGGCGGGGCAGAGCGGCGTCGGCAAATCGTCGCTGCTCAACGCGATTCAGCCGGATCTGCAGCTCCGCGTGCGGACGGTCAGTGACGAGACGCAGAAGGGACGGCACACGACGACCACCGCGCAACTCATCCCGCTGCAGGTCGGCGGCTACGTCGTCGACACGCCGGGCATCCGGCAGTTCCAGCTGTGGGATGTGATTCCGGAAGAAGTGGCCGGCTACTTCCGCGACCTGCGGCCGTTTGTGAGTCACTGCCGCTTTCCCGACTGCACGCACACGCATGAAGAAGGGTGTGCCGTCAAGGACGCGACGGCCGACGGGAAGCTCGACGTACGACGCTACGAAAGTTACTGCCAGATGGTATTGGACGACCCATGACACGACCCATGACGCGCCGCGACCGGCTCATGGCGACACTGCGCGGCGAGCCGGTGGATCGGCCGCCAGTCAGCCTGTACGAGATCGGTGGCCTGCCAATGGACCCCACCGATCCCGATCCGTACAACGTCTATCACGACCCGAGCTGGCGCCCGCTGCTGGAGCTCGCCGAGGAGGAAACCGACCTGATTCGCATGCGGAGCGCCGTGCGCGCCCAGTCGCATGTGGCCTGGGACCAGGCGTCGCCGTCCGCCGCCCGGTCGGTGCGAGACGAGCTGATGCGGACCGAGTCGTGGGAACAGGACGGCTGCCGCCACACGCGCGTGACGGTGCAGATCGGTGGCCGCCAGCTCACCTGCCAGATGCGGCGCGAGAAGGACGTCGACACCCTCTGGACGGTCGAGCACCTGCTCAAGGACCGGGACGATCTGCTGGCCTATCTGCAGCTGCCCGACGAGTTCTTCGACCAGCCGATCGCGGTGGATCCGTTGGCTGCCGAGGAGCAGTCGGTGGGGGATCGCGGTATCGTGATGGTCGACACGGAGGATCCGCTCTGTGCGGCGGCCACGCTGTTCAGCATGCAGGACTACACGATTGTCGCCTTCACGGAACGCGCGCTGTTCCACCAGTTGCTGCAGAAGCTGGCCGGGCCGCTGCAGCGCCGGACCGAGCAGGTATCCCGGGCGTTTCCGGGGCGGCTGTGGCGCATCTATGGGCCCGAGTATGCGGCCGAACCGTACCTGCCGCCGCAGCTGTTCGAGGAGTATGTCGTGCGGTATGTGACTCCCATGGTGGAGGCGATCCACGCGCACGGCGGCTGGGTCCGCATTCACAGTCACGGTCGCACTCGCCATCTGCTGGACATGATCGTCGGCATGCAGGCGGATGCGATCGATCCGCTCGAGCCGCCGCCGCTGGGCGATGTTACCATGGACTATGTCCGGGAGCGTTACGGCCAGCAGCTGGTGCTGTTCGGAAACGTGGAAGTCGCCGACATCGAACGGATGGAGCCGGCCCAGTTCGACACGCTGGTGTGCCAGACACTCGAACAGGGAACCGCCGGCCAGGGACGCGGCTTCGTCCTGATGCCCACCGCTTGTCCGGTGGGCCGGAAGATCGAGCCTCGCACGCTGACCAACTACCAGACGCTGGTGCGGCGCGCTGTGAACTGGGGGGGCTGACCCGCGGGGCGGGTGGGCGGAGCAGTGCCCACGGACGATTGGGCGGTGGTACAATGGCCGTGGTACGATGGCCGCAGGCATGCTACGGACACTCGGGAGGCGAAATCCATGCAACGCGGCAGCCGCAAACCACTGCGTTTCACGCTTCGGGCGGGCTGGTCCACTCGGCTGGCCATCTGCATGGCCTGTGCCCTGCTGCCCCCGCGCGGGGCGGCGGCCGACACGGCTAGCGCCGTTCCGGCAGTTGCAGTTGACTCGGTGGAACAGGTGCAGGACATGCTGGCGCGGGCCGGCGCTCTGGCGGCACGGCTGACGACCCCCGAGAACACGCAGCGCCTGCAACCGCTTGCCGCACGCGTCGCCGAACTGACGCGGCGTGTGGGCAGGCAGGAGCCGGATGCCGCACCCCCACCCGCGGCGCTGTCGGAGATCGCGGCCGAAGCCCGGCGACTCGCCCGGCAGATTGCGTTCTGCAACCCGCGGCTGGATTCCGATTCGCGCGGTGATCCCGACGCGCCCGCAGATGCTCCCCGCTAGTCGGCCAGCCGTGTGTCGCCCGGTTCGAGTCTGGCGGCGGGGCGGACGGCGTTCCCTTCGCGGTTGGTCAGGCGGTCCCCGAGTTCGACCCGCGCGCGTTCGGCCCATTGCTGCAGGCGCGCCACCTCGTCCGGGTACTGGTCCGCCACGTTCGTCGATTCGCCCGGGTCGGATTTGAGGTCGAACAGCTCCAGGCCGATGCTGGCGACGCTGTAGGGGGCGGGCGAGCCGCCCCTGCCTCCCGGATTCCCGGCGAGCGTACGGTAGTTGTGGGGCAGATGCAACTTCCAACGCCGATCCCGGACCGCCTGCAGTTCGTTGCTGGCCAGATAGCACCAGAACGCCTCGTGGGGTGACTGTGCGCCGGGTTCGCCGAACATCAGCGGCCGGATATCCTTGCCGTCGATCTGGTGGGCTGGCAGTTCGGCGCCGATGAGGGCGGCGACGGTGGGCAGGATGTCGATCGTCGAAGCCAGTTCGTCGCACACGCTGTCGGCCGGGATCCTGCCCGGCCAGCGCATCAGCGTTGGCACGCGAATCCCTCCCTCGAATTCGGTCCCCTTGCCTTCCCGCAGTGGCCCCGCGGATCCGGCATGCTCGCCGTAACTCAACCAGGGGCCATTGTCGGCTGTGAAGATGACCAGCGTCTGACTGTCGAGCCCGTTACGTTCGAGCGCTGCGAGAATCTGGCCGACCGACCAGTCGACTTCCATCACGACGTCCCCGAAGAGGCCGCGCGCGCTCTTGCCGCGGAACTTGTCCGAGACGTGTAGCGGAACATGCACCATGCTGTGCGGCACGTACAGCAGGAAGGGCTGCGCCGCGTGCCGCTGGATGAAGTCCACCGCGTGTTCCGTATACCAGGTGGTCAGCGATTCCTGATCCTGCGAGGTCACGTCGCTGCTGACTACCTGGTTCCCCTCGATCAAGGGCAGGGGAGGAAAGCCGCGCTTCCGCGCTGCGGAATCCGGAGGCAGCGCGACGTAGTCCGGATGCTGCGGCCACATGTCGTTGGAGTAGGGCAAGCCGAAGTACTCATCGAACCCGTGCTGGAGCGGCAGGAACTTCGGATGGTGGCCCAGGTGCCACTTGCCGAAACAGGCCGTGGCATAGCCCTTCTGCTGGCACACCTCGCCGAGCGTCATCTCCCGCGCGTGAATCCCGATCTCGGCGCGCGGGCCCAGCGCGCCGTCGATCCCGACACGCCCGTGATAGCAGCCCGTCATCAACGCTGCCCGGGATGCCGAACAGACGGCCGAAGAAACCACGAAGTCGGTGAACTTCATGCCTTCGGCTGCCAGGCGATCCAGGTGCGGTGTGGCGTAGCCTTGCGCGCCGAACGGCCCGATGTCGGCGTACCCCATGTCGTCGATAAAGATCACCACGATGTTCGGCGGCCGTGCGGGATCCTGGGCACGCGCGGCGCCCAGTACGCTGCACAGGCCCGCCACGAACCCGATGCCGGTCAACAACCGCATGCTGTGACGGTGAACCATGGGATGATCCTCTGCTACTGGTGTGTTCGAATCGTCTGTGATCCAAGGACTTCAAGGTACGTGTCAGGATCGGTCAGCGGCATGTGGAGCGACGGCCACTCGAGGGCTGTCCCGACTGCCGCCTCCCCGAAAGTTACTCGAGATGCCGAAACCGTTTACCATCGAGTGACGTGCAGCCAGGGCCACCGAAGCGGACGCGCAAGGTGGGGGCGCGAGCCGTCGTGCCGGTCAGCGTGAAACGATGGATGCCTGGCTGCAGGTGCACCGGCACCATGGTCCACGCGATGGGGCCGGTGGGAGCGGTGCCCGTCGGCCAGATCTGCTGGTCGTCCACCTTCAGCGCGTTCACCGAATTGCCCTCCAACTGGAACTGGTACACGTCGTCCGCCGGCACCGTGAAGTACGCGTCGAGCACCAGCGGCTGGTCCGCCCCCGGGTTGAGCTTGGCCAGCCAGCGGGCATCTTTCGTCTCGGTCACGATGACCGGCAGGTCGTTGCCCACGGTCAGCCGCAAGCCGTCGACCAGTTGCGCGGCGTTCACGTCCGTCACCGGCGGCAGCGGCGGCGGGGGCAGGATGGTGAGCGCGAGCGGCGCGCTGCGGCACGTCTGGCCCGCCAGGCGGCTGGACGCCTGCAACGCTACAGGTCCCATCCCCAGCCGGCGCGTATCGACCTGCAGGGTGCCCTCGGATCCTTCGATCGTGCCGAGCGAGCGGCCGTTGTGCAGGATCTCGATCGACGGCGCGTCCGCTGCCCGCGCACGCACGGTCAGCAGTTCGCCGTAGGCAATCTCCGTTGCGTCGGAGCCGTCGCGCTCGAGCGTCAGGGAGCTGCCCTGGTTGGCGATGACAATTGGCACCATGATCCGGCTCTGGGTCTCCAGCGGGCCGGGGGCCACGGCCACCACACGCAGCTCGTGCCACCCGTCGGCCACCGCCGTGGTATCCAGGACGAACCGCTGCCGCGCCGGGTCGGACGCCAGCCGCCTGCCGTCCAGGAACACCTGGAAGTGGTCGACGGCGGCGCTGATGTCGCTCACTCCGGTGACGCGCGGCTCCAGCACCAGCTGGCCCGTGGTTTTCTGCCCAGGCTCGACGCCCGGCAGTTCCAGTTCCAGACGCGTGGCCCACGGCTGGCACAGGGCATCGCCCACGATGAGCAGTTGGTACGGCCCGAGCACTGATTGATAGAACGCTTCGGCCAGCGACGCGCCGCGCACATAGTGCAGGTGGAGGAAGGCGGAGGGGAACTTGGCATGGATCGACAGCGGCTCGACAACCGTGCCGCTCGAGCCAGCCGCGCCATGGCGCAGGAACTCCGTCAGCGGCGTCTGGCTGGCCCCTTCCGTCAGGATTCCCCCGAAGCTCGTCAGGTGCTCGCAGATCGCCCCGGGCAGGATCGTGCTGCCCGACTTCTTCCAGTTCACTCCGGCGGAGCCGATCATCGCGCCCAGCACGTCGTCCTTCTGCTGGGGCAGAGTGCCGTCGACGATGGCGCCCTGCACGCCGGTCTCTGCCAACGCCTGGACAGCCGTGGCAAACGCCCACTGCCGCGTCGTGGACCGGACGTCGTTGTTCTTCATGAAGTAGATGGTGCCCCGGGGGTGCGTGGCGTCGGCCGCCACGCTGCGCTGCAGATAGTCCAGGGCTTCACGGACTGAATTACCCCGGCCGCTCGTCACCGCCAGCATGGTGGACAGCACGTAACGCATGCCCTGCTCCGCCACGCGGGTACCGGTGGGATCCCAGGCGTACTTCGAGCGGAAGGCGGTCGTCGGCTGGATTTCCAGCGGCTCCTGGCTCTTGCCCGCATTCGCCAGCTCCTGCGCTTCCTGCACCGCCTTGCCGTGTTCCGCCGACAACGCCGACTGTTGCAGATCGCGCAGCGGACGACGCGCGTAGAAGTTATTGATCAGCTCCAGGTAGTGGCGGTTCTTGGCCAGCACGAATTGGTAGAGGTAGGTCAAGCCGGTGAGGGAGGCTGTGGGGGCCAGAAGTTTGTCCGGCGCGGCACCGCCCAGGTCGCGGCGCGCATCGATGGCCGTGGGAAAGTCGGACGAGTAGACGATGTAATCGACATGTTCGAGCAGGTTCCGTTCGAACAGCGTCTTGAAGACGGGCACGAGAATGGTCTCGCGAAACGTCTCGACGTCGGTCTGCTCGAAACTGGACAGATCTGTCAGGTACACGACGTTCGACGGCGGAATCTGCCGCCACTGGAGGTAGTGGTTGGCCACGGTCTGGGACGCCCAGCTGTCGGCGTTCACGACCAGTGCCACGTTCTCCGGCCCCCCACCGGCGAAAACCGGCCCGCTCGCAAATACCAGACAAGCAAACACCAGACAACACGCCACCAACAGTTGCCGTGCAGCGTCTGCCAGCGCTCCATGCGGGCACTGCCCCACGAAGCGGCCCGATTCCTGCAGTCTGCTCACCCCATCTGCCTCCCTGATTCTGTACGCCAGTTCCTCACACGCGTGCTGCCGTACGCCCCGGGGGCAACCGGCAGGCACCGCTTCATCGGCTGCGCCGATCCCCGATGATACCCTGTGGCGATAGCCGGTTGCCAGTCCGTGCCAGGGGAGCGCGGCGGCCCAATCGTCCCGTGTGCTAATCACCCCGTGTACCAATCGCGCCTTGTGATGCGCCTGCGGAAATCGCGCACAGGTATCTCACCGGGCCCGTTTCCCGCGTTACAATGGCGGACACTGCGTGCGTCTGGTTCCATGCCTGCCAACTACTCATGCCTGAGGAGACCGAGTCTATGCTGACGTCCATGCTGACGCGAAGAACCCTGCTGTTGTTGATCGTTTTCCAGATGTGCCTGGGAGTCACCCTTGCCCAAGGCGCTGCAGCCGTCAAAGAGGACCAGCTCCAGGTGCTCGTCATCACCGGCGGACACGACTATGACGTGCCACAGTTCAACGCCATGTTCGCGGCCATCCCGGACATCGCCGTCGAATACGCCACCTTCCCCGATGCGGCGGCGCGGCTGACGCCCGAATTGGCTGACAAGGTCGATGTCATCGTGCTCTATGACATGTGGGTACCGGGATTCACTCCCGAACAACAACAGGCCTTCGTCGCGCTGCTCAATCGCGGCATCGGACTGGTGGCGCTGCATCATACCCTGGGTGGACACCCGGAATGGCCCGAATACGGCAAGATCATCGGCGGTCATTACCGGGTGGCCCCCCGGACCGTCGATGGCCAGACGGTGCCCGCGTCCGAGTTCTACCATGATATGGATATCCAGGTCCGGGTGGCCGATACCGATCACCCGATCACTCGCGGCCTGCAGGATTTTCAGATCCACGACGAGACCTACAAAAACTACGACACCGATCCGAACGTCCGTGTCCTGCTCACCACGGATCATCCTCAGAGCGATCCGGAGATCTGCTGGGTGAAGCAGTACGGCCGCAGCCGCGTGGTGTACCTGGAACTGGGGCACGACCGCCACGCGTACGAGCATCCGAGTTACCGGACGGTTCTGGCCCGCTCCATTCGCTGGACGGCCGGCCGCCCGGCCGATCCGGACGCCCCCACCACAGCACTGTTCAATGGCCGGGATCTGACCGGATGGACGGCGGAAGGCCAGGCCGTGTGGGAGGTCAAGGATGGCATGTTGATCGGGCGGCAAGGAGCGGGTAACACCCCCGGCGACCTGTTCACCACTGATACGTACGACGATTTCGAGCTTACCGTCACCTACCGCGTCGTATGGCCCGCCAACAGCGGTGTGTGGTACCGGTACCAGAGCGGCGAGAAGGCGTACCAGGCCGACATTCTCGAGTACGAGAATCCATTTGCGCTGAGCGGCTCGCTGTATCGTCCAGGGGGCACGGGCGGACCGTTCGAAGCGGTTAACACGGATGCGAGCATCATCGATCGGGAAGGCTGGAACACCATGGTCATCCGGGCCGCCGGCAGCCGGCAGGTCATCTTCCTCAATGGAAAGAAGGTGGTGGACGTGCGGGCGGACGTGTCGGACAGCGGCCGCATCGGATTCCAGGTTCATCCCGGCGATGAATTCGCCACGATGCAGATTGTGGTGCGCGAGATTACGATTCGCCCGCTGTGAGGGAGGAGAGAGTAGAGAGGAGAGAAGAGAGCTTGGAATTGCAGGGAGCGGGGGCAGGACAAGAAAAAAACGCCCGCAGTCTCCTGGAGGTTGGTCGACCGCG